>Ga0134125_10005081_pt1 | contig 14968 bp, 13 predicted proteins | sample KB31751_FD_96464 | JGI IMG/M metagenome (GOLD analysis project Ga0134125, IMG submission 96464) | Terrestrial soil microbial communities with excess Nitrogen fertilizer from Kellogg Biological Station, Michigan, USA - KB3-175-1 | ecosystem: Environmental > Terrestrial > Soil > Unclassified ... | reverse complement strand
GTGCCGATGAGTTCCGGCAGCATGCCAAGGATGTTCCTGCCGATCACCACGTCGTACGGATCGGTCCCCGGGACCGTGATCGTCGTTGTCGTCACTGTGCCTGCTCCTTCTGTGCGTGCGTTGTGTCATCCGGGGACTCGGCGTCTGAGTCGTGGCGCACCCAGTCGGCGATCTCCGCCGCGAGGTCATCGAGAGGTACGCCTGAGGTGTCCCAACTGCGGGTCGCGAGGCGGTCGTAGGTCTCCCTGCGGCCGTCCACCAGCCGCACCCACGCCTCGATGCCGTCTTTCAGCAGGGGGCGCTTGCCGCCGCCGATGCGCTTCTCGACCGCCTCGGCGGAGACCGTGAGCTGCGCGACGCGTGCTCCGGCGAGTACCGCCTGGGTGCCCGGGTCGAGCACGGCGCCGCCACCCAGGGCGACGACTGCGGGGCGTTGCAGGGAGCGGGCGACGACGTCGCGCTCGAGGCCGCGGAAGTGCGCTTCGCCGAGGCGGTCGAAGATCTCGCTGATCGCCCCGTGCTCCGCGACGATGACCTTGTCTGTGTCGATGAACTCGGTTTCCAACAGGCGCGCGATGCGCTTTCCCAGGCGGGTCTTGCCCGCGCCGGGTGCTCCGATGAGCACGAGTCTCGCGCGCACCTGCGTCTCAGCGGGCATCTAGTCCAGCGACCCTGATTCGGATGCGGTCTTCAACCGTTCCGGAATGGCGGCCAGGTAGCCGTCGAGGTTGCGCTTCGTCTCGCCGATGGAGTCTCCACCGAACTTCTCGAGCACGGAATTCGCGAGGACGAGGGCGACCATCGCCTCTGCGACGACGCCGGCTGCGGGAACCGCACACACGTCCGAGCGCTGGTGGTGCGCCTCGGCCGCGGCCCCGGTGGCCACGTCGACGGTGCGCAGCGCGTGCGGAACCGTCGCGATCGGCTTCATGCCCGCGCGAACGCGCAGCACCGTTCCGGTGCTCATTCCGCCCTCCGTGCCACCCGCGCGATCACTCGCCCTGGTGATGCCGTTCGCCGCCTCGAAGAGCTCGTCGTGCGCCTCTGAGCCGCGTCTCGTAGTGGTGAGGAAACCGTCTCCGACCTCGACGCCCTTGATCGCCTGGATTCCCATCAGGGCGCCAGCGAGCTGCGAGTCGAGCCGACGGTCCCAGTGCGTGTACGAGCCGAGTCCCGGCGGCACGCCGTAAGCGAGCACTTCGACGACACCGCCTAGGGTGTCACCGTCGTCGTGAGCACGGTCCACCTCGGCCACCATGAGCGCCGACGTTGCCGGGTCGAGGCAGCGCAGGGGGTCTGCATCCAGGCGTTCCACATCCGTCGGCCAGGGCAGATCGGCGCCCTCGGGAACCCGCACGGTGCCGATGGAGAGCGTGTGACTCACGAGTCTGATGCCAAGCTCGGCGAGGAACGCGCGGGCGACAGCGCCGAGCGCGACCCGGGCGGCGGTCTCACGGGCGCTCGCGCGCTCGAGAACGTTGCGCGCCTCCTTGAAGCCGTACTTCTGCATCCCGACGAGGTCGGCGTGCCCGGGCCTGGGGCGAGTCAGTGCTGCACCACGGCCCTTGGGCAGTGTCTCGAGGTCGACCGGTTCAGCGCTCATCACGTCGACCCAGCGAGGCCACTCGGTGTTACCGATGCGCAGAGCGATCGGGCTGCCCATGCTCAGTCCAAACCGCACGCCGCCCGAGAAACTGAGCCCGTCTTCTTCGAATTTCATGCGAGCGCCTCGGCCGTAGCCGAGCTTGCGCCTCGCGAGGTCGGCGCGAACGCCGTCGAGCGACACCGGCACCCCGGCGGGCAGTCCCTCCAGGATTGCTACCAGTTCCGGGCCGTGCGATTCTCCCGCGGTCAACCATCGAAGCATGTAAGAATCCTCCCACAGCGCGAGGGGACGATCGCTCGCCTCGCGCGGTCGTCAGCGGGCGGCGAGGCCCCGGCGCATGGCGTCGAGCACGCGAGCATCGTCCGTGAGCGGAAGTTCGGGGTCTCCCCCGACGAAGATCCGCACTTGCCCGAGAGCTTGGTGTGTCAGCATCTCCAGCCCGGAGACGACTCGTCCGCCCACGCGCTGCCACGCGGCCGCGAGGTGGGTCGGCCAGGGATCGTAGGTGACTTCGAACAGGAGACTGCCCAGCATGCTGGCCTCACTGAAGCTCACAGATGCCGGCGCGCCACCCGGGATGGTGCTGATGACAGCCTCACCCGGTGCGTCGATCTGCGCGTTGTCGAGTTGTTCGACGTTCACCCTCAGACCTAGCCGGTCGCCCAGTTGCGCGAGCGGAACCGCGCGTTTGGGCGTTCGCGCCGAGATGTCCACGGTTCGAGCTCCGAGGCGCGAGACAGCGAGCAATGCGGATGTCGCCGTCGCTCCCGAGCCGAGCAGTCGTACCGAGTCGAGGTGGTCGACTCCCGCCGCCCAAAAGGACTCGACGATGCCGTTCACGTCGGTGTTGAAGCCGCGCAGGGTTCGCCTGCCCGCGACTGTGTCGAAGAGCACGGTGTTGGCCGCGCCGGTCGATTCGGCCGTGGCGTCCAAACTGTCGAGCAGCGGGATCACCGCGCGCTTAAGCGGCATCGTGAGTGAAAGTCCCCGCCATTCGTCACCGCACGACTCGAGGAACTCGGGCAGCTCGACTTCATTCAACTCGATCGGATCGTAAGTCCACGGCAGGTCAAGCGCCGCGTACGCGGCCCTGTGCAGCAGCGGCGATCTCGAGTGCGAGATCGGTGAACCCAGTACTGCGAGACGACGCTCTGCGAAGCTCAACTGTCGAATCCGGGATGCGCCCGCAGCCAGGCCTGCCACTTCTTGACCGCGGCATTGTGCTCCGCGGCAGTGGTGGAAAACGCGGTCTCGCCGGTCTCACCGTTGACCAGCACGAAGTACAGCCACGGGCCGTCGGCGGGGTGGAGGGTCGCGTCGATGGCCTTCGCTCCCGGGTTCGAGATCGGGCCAATCGGCAGGCCGGGGTTGGCGTAGGTGTTGTACGGGTTGCTCTTGTCCGCGCGTTCGGCCTCCGTGGTCGAAATGGTGGTGCCACCGGAGCCGTAACTGACCGTTGCATCGGACTGAAGCTTCATGCCCTGCGCGATCCGGTTGTCCCACACCCGGGCGACCTTGTAGAAGTCCTCGGTGCTGCCGCCCTCCTTCTGAGTCAGAGCGGCCAGCGTGAGCACGCGGTGGCGATCGTCTGGGGCGACGCCGGCCGCATCGAGCTGCTTGAACATCTCGTTGACCATCATCTGGAACACCTGGTGTGCACTGAGCCCGGGGTCGAGCGAGTAGGTCGCGGGAAAGAGGTAGCCCTCGAGGCTCGGTGCCTGCGCGGGCAGCCCGTAGCTCTTGTAGTCGGCTGCGGCAGCGGCCACCTGCTCCTTCGAGATGCCCGTCGCCTCGCTCAACTCCCCGAGTCGGCTGATGACGCCCTTGAGCGTGATGCCCTCTGGCAGTGTCAAGCGGGTCACGACCTTGTTCTTCGGATCCTGAATCGCGGCCAGGGCAGCCTTGGCGCTCATCTCTTTCTTGAGCGCGTAACTGCCCGGATGGAACGACACCTGCGGATTCTGCTTGAGCAGAAGGTCGTAGAACGCCGCGAAACTCTTGGTCACTCCAGCATCTTTCAACGTGCGCGCGACGTCTTCACCTATCTGGCCGTTCTTGACGGTGACGACGACCTTACCTGTGCCGGTTCCGGTGAAGTCATCCGGCTCTTCCCAGCCGAGCACATGCCGGATCTGCGGCTGGAACGTGAACCAGACGTACGTCGAGCCCGCAGCAAGGAGCACGAGGACGGACAGCAGCACCCAGAGCCAGGTCAGCCTCCTGCGTGGCCGGTCCGGCCTCCCTGAGGCGCGACGGGGCGCGTTCGAACGCTCCCTCAGCTGGCGCCGACTCGGCGTCGATTCATCCGGCGTTGCGGATGGCTGCCCAGGTTGGGAAGTGAAGATGTCGTCCCAGCTCGGTTCATTCGCCACGATTCGATCCTTCTTCAGAGTGGACCAGGACGCCGGGCGGATTTCCAGCGCCGCGCTCGAAATCCAGCGCGTGTTGCAAAATTATAACGGCGGCGACCTGGTCAATCACCGAGCGGGAGTTGCGAGAGTTCCTACCGGATGATCTCAGCGCCTGCTGGGCCGACACCGTGGAGAGCCGCTCGTCGACGAGCCTGACGGGTGCCGAGGAGGCGGAGGCGAGGGTCGCGGCGAAATCGCTGGCGTCATTCGTCGACGCCGTGTGGGCGCCGGAGAGAGCGAGCGGCAGGCCGACGATGATCTCGACCGCTTCGAGTTCGGTGCTGATCCGCAGAAGCTCGGCAAGGTCTCCGACCCCGCGCGCCACGGTCGACACCGGCGTCGCGAGCATGCCGTGAGGATCGCTGCGTGCGACACCGATGCGTACCTTGCCGACGTCAACGCCGAGTCGAACGCCGGGCCGCATGGATCAGCCTGCGACCGCGGAACGGATCGCGTCGATCGCGGCGGGAATCGCGTCGACCTTCGAGCCGCCGCCCTGGGCGAGATCGTCCTTGCCGCCGCCGCCGCCGCCCAGGATGGCCGCCGCGGTCTTGGCGAGAGCGCCTGCTCTCGCACCCAGGTCGCGCGAGGCCTGGTTCGTCGCGACGATCACGGCGGGTTTGCCTGCGATATCCGCCGCCAGCGCGACGACCGCCGCCTCCGTGCCCAGGCGCGAGCGGGTCGTGGTGACGAGCGAGCGCAGCTCGTCGGGAGACTTGAGCTTGCCCAGGTCCACCCCGAGGAACGACACCTGCCCGACCTTCAAGGTCTGCTCGAGCAGCGCGGGCACTCGCTCTGCGAGGGCCGCGGTCTCGAACTCCGCGATGCGCTTCTCCGCCGATTTCAGGTTTGCCACCAGCTCGGCGATGCGGTCGGGCAGCTGCTCGCGCGGCGTCTTCAGATTGTTGGTCAGCTGCGACACGATCGCGCGTTCGGTGGCAAGCTCACGGAACGCCTCCATCCCGACGAGCGATTCGATCCTCCGGTTGGTGGAGCCGACCGAGCTCTCGCTCACGAGGCTGATGAGACCGACCTCTGAGCTGCGACCGACGTGGGTGCCCGCGCACAGCTCTCTGGACCACGGGCCACCGATGTCGACGACTCGAACCGTCTCGCCGTACTTCTCGCCGAAGAGGGCCATCGCACCGAGCGCCCTGGCCTCGTCGAGCGGCATGATCCGCGTGTCCACCTCGAGGTTCTCCCGGATGGCGCTGTTCGCGATGTCTTCGATCTCCGTGCGGGTCGCCGGCGACAGCGGCTTGTTCCAGTTGAAGTCGAGCCGCATATAGCCGGCCTTGTTGTAGGAGCCCGCCTGGTGTGCCTCCGGGCCGAGCACCTGGCGCAGCGCGGCGTGGATGAGGTGGGTCGCCGAGTGGGCCTGGGTGGCTCCACGACGCCAGTCGGGATCGACCAGGCTCGTCGCCGCGTCGCCGACGCCGACCTCGCCGGAGCGCACCTGCACCCGATGACTGATGAGGCCCTTGACGGGGCGCTGCACGTCGAGCACCTCGAGGTCGAAACCCTTGCCGACGATGCTGCCCGCGTCGGCCTCCTGACCGCCCGACTCGGGATACAGCGACGTCTCCGCGAGGATGACCTCGGCGATGTCGCCGACGCCGGCGCGATCGACCGACACCCCGTCGACGATCAGGCCGAGCACCTTCGAGTCGGTGGTGAGGTAGTCGTAGCCGGTGAACGATGTTTCGCCCGCGGCCCGGAATGCGCTGTACACGGAGAGATCGGCCAGGAGCGTCTTCTTCGCCTTGGCATCCGCCTTGGCCATCCTGCGTTGTTCCGCCATGAGCGAGTCGAACGCGCTGCGGTTCACCGTGAGACCCGCTTCCTCAGCCATCTCGAGCGTGAGGTCGATCGGAAATCCGAAGGTGTCGTGCAGGAGGAATGCGGTCTCCCCGGCGAGCTGGACGGACCCGTCCTTCTTGGTCTTGTCTACTGCGGTGTCGAGGATGACCGTTCCACTGGCGAGCGTTCGCAGGAACGTGTCTTCTTCAGCGTAGGCAAGACGGCCAATCCTGTCGTAGTCCGTCTCGACCTCCGGGTAGGCCGCCTTCATCGCGTCTCGGGAGGCGGGGAAGAGCTCGCTGAAGGTCGCGTCTTCCACACCGAGCAGCCGCATCGAACGCACGGTACGCCTGAGGAGTCTGCGCAGGATGTAGCCGCGCCCCTCGTTCGACGGCGTCACGCCGTCAGACATGAGCATGAGAGCCGAGCGCACGTGGTCGGCGACCACGCGCATCCGCACGTCATCTTCGTGCACAGCGCCATAGCGCTTGCCCGCCAGTTCAGCGGCTCGATCCAGCACGGGCCGAACCTGGTCGATCTCGTAGAGGTTCTCAACGCCCTGCTTGAGGAAGGCCACGCGCTCGAGTCCCATACCGGTGTCGATGTTCTTCTTCGGCAGCTCGCCGAGGATCTCGAAGTTCTTGCCCGCGCCCTCGCCACGCAGGTACTGCATGAAGACGAGGTTCCAGATCTCGACATAGCGGTCGTCATCCGTGGCCGGGCCGCCGTCGCGCCCATACTCCGGGCCACGATCGAAGAAGATCTCGGAGCACGGACCGGCGGGGCCCGGAAGCCCCGTCGACCAGTAGTTCGTGTCCATATCGAGTCGCTGGATGCGCTCTTCGGGAAGTCCTGCGATCTTGCGCCACAGCGCGAAGGCCTCGTCGTCGTCCTTGTACACGGTGACCCAGAGGTCCTTCTCCGCGAAGCCGTACCCGCCGGCCGACTCCGGCGAGGTGAGCAACTCCCAGGCGTACTCGATCGCCTGCTCCTTGAAGTAGTCGCCGAAGGAGAAGTTGCCGTTCATCTGGAAGAAGGTGCCGTGACGGGGGGTCTTTCCGACCTCCTCGATGTCGAGGGTGCGGATGCACTTCTGCACGCTCGTGGCGCGGGGGTACGGGGCCGGGACAAGCCCGGTGAGGTACGGGACGAACGGGACCATGCCTGCAACCGTGAACAGCAGGGTGGGATCGTCACTCACCAGCGAGGCCGAGGGTACGACAGTGTGGCCGCGGTCCGCGAAGAAGTCGAGCCAGCGTTGACGGATATCAGCGGTTTGCATGTGGTCCTGAGTGTGAGTGATGAATGCGACGCCGGTCGGCGTCGAGAATGAGGTGGTTTAGGCGTCGCCGCGCCTGCTGAGGTCGGCGATGACACCCTCGGCCTCTGCGACCGCGCTGCGGAGCTCCGCCTCGCGCGCCTTGTAGCCCTCGATGACGGCGTCACCGAACTCGCGGGCCTTGCTGTCCACATCCTCGAAGAAGGCGCGACCCTGCGGGGTCTTGTTGACCTGATGCGCCGCGTAGAACCCGATTCCAACGCCGACGACCAGCCACAGGATGTTCTTCATGTCAACTGCTCCTTGAGTGAGTGTGTTGTGTACGAATAGCGGAATTCAAGCTTACTTCGTGACGGTGAGGCGCTCCGATAAGGGAACGTCGCTCGCACCGAACACAAAGAGCGGGCCGCCCGAGGGCGACCCGCTCTAAACTACCCGCTTGCCGGGTGGTGCCGCAGGGCACCGCTCGACTAGCGAGCCGCGTAGTACTCGACGACGAGCTGGACTTCACAGGTCACCGGGACCTCGGCGCGCTTGGGGCGACGCACGAGCCGGGCCTGGAGCTTGTCGATCTCGACCTCGAGGTAACCCGGGGTCTTCGGCAGAACGTCGACGTGACCACCGGCGGCGGCGACCTGGAATGGCTCCATGCCCTCGCTCTTGGCGTGCACGTGAACGAGCTGGCCCGGCTTCACGCGGAACGACGGGCGGTCAACACGCTGGCCGTCGACGAGGATGTGACGGTGCACGATCATCTGGCGGGCCTGCGCTGTGGTGCGGGCGATGGCCGAGCGAACGAGGATCGCGTCGAGACGCATCTCGAGCAACTCCACCAGGTTCTCACCGGTCAGGCCCTCGGCGCGGCGCGCCTCCTGGAAGATGATCTTCAGCTGCGCCTCACGGATGCCGTACTGGGCACGCAGGCGCTGCTTCTCACGCAGACGGACGGCGTAGTCGCTGTCGGTCTTGCGCTTGGTGCGGCCGTGCTCCCCTGGTGGGTACGGACGCTTTTCGAATCCCTTTGCCGCCTTGGGGGTGAGCGGGATGCCCAACGCCCGCGACAGGCGGGTCTTGCTACGTGTACGTGACTTGGTAGACACGGTTTCCTTTCGGTACAAAATCATCGGTCTTCGGCAGTGTGTCGGCACGCAGGCGTACCAACACGAAAGAAGAGGGATGTGCCACGGGTACCGCTCGGCTAAAGAACGCTTCCCCTCCATCGAGAGTCTCGCAGCAGCCGCGCGCAAGACACCCGTGTAGGCGAGTCAATGCTAACAGATGGCGCCGGTGCTACTCGCCGCGAATGATCCGTCGAAGTTTCTCGAGTCTGGCGCCGATCTCACGCTCGTTGCCGTGTTCCGTCGGTGAGTAATACGTGGTGTCGCGAAGCGCGTCGGGCAGGTACTGCTGCTTGACGACCCCGAGGTCCGAATCGTGCGAATACCGATAGCCCTTGCCGTGACCGAGTCGCTTGGCACCGGCATAGTGGGCGTCACGCAGGTGCTTTGGCACTCGACCGATCTTTCCCGCGCGCACATCGGCGAGTGCCGCGTCGATGCCGAGGTACGCCGCATTGGACTTCGGTGCGGTCGCGAGATAGACGACGGCCTCCGCGAGCGGGATGCGGCCCTCCGGCATGCCGATGTACTGCACCGCGTCGGCCGCGGCGATCGCGACGAGAAGCGCTTGCGGGTCGGCCATTCCCACGTCTTCCGATGCGGAGACGATGATGCGCCTCGCGATGAAGCGCGGGTCCTCCCCTGCCTCGATCATGCGCGCGAGGTAGTGCAGTGCGGCGTCCACGTCGGAGCCTCGCACAGACTTGATGAACGCGCTGATCACGTCATAGTGCTCATCGCCGTTTCGGTCGTAACGCAGCAGTGCCCGGTCCACGGCGAGAGCCACGGTCTCGGCGAGCACGACCGGCTTGCCGTCGGTGCTGGTCGACGTCGCCGACAGCGCGGCCGCCTCGAGCGCGGTCAGCGCTCGACGCGCGTCCCCAGAAGCGAGACGGATGATCGCGGCCCGAGCCTCGGGGTCGAGCACGATTCGATCGTCGAGTCCTCGCGGGTCGGTCACGGCGCGGTCAACGAGGATGCCGAGGTCGTCGTCACTCAACGCTTCGAGCGTGAGCAGAAGTGAGCGCGAGAGGAGTGGAGAGATGACCGAGAACGAGGGGTTCTCGGTCGTCGCTGCGACGAGGATGACCCAGCCGTTTTCGACGCCGGGCAGCAATGCGTCCTGCTGCGCCTTGGAGAAGCGATGGATCTCGTCGAGGAACAGAACGGTGGAGACGCCATACAGGTCGCGAGACGACATGGCGTTCTCCATGACCTCGCGCACATCCTTGACTCCGGCGTTGACAGCCGAGAGTTCGACGAACTTGCGGCCGGAACTGTGGGCGATGGCCTGTGCGAGCGTGGTCTTACCCGTGCCAGGCGGGCCCCAGAGGATGACCGAGGCCGAGCCCTGTTCGCCGCTCTTATCTGAGGCGAGGCTCACGAGCGGCGAACCGGGCGTGAGCAGATGACGCTGACCCGCGACTTCGTCGAGGCTCCGAGGGCGCATGCGCACCGCGAGCGGCGTCGCGCCGGCGCGCAGGCCGAGCTGGGCATCCACCATAGAATCAATGCTAGTTGGCGGTGCTGACAGCTCCGCGTGCTCCCCAGACCGAATCGAGACCCGACGGAGGATCCGTGGCACCGAGCAAGAATGCCGAGCGCGAAGCACGCGAGGCACGCGATCGGCTGCGACGGTACAACGCCCGTCAGACGGTGCATGCTCGACAGATCAGGCGCCGCCGCCGTGACAACCTTTTTGCGGTCGCAGGCATCATCGTCGTGGCCGCCATCGCGACGGTCACGCAGGTCGCCTACTTCAGCACCGGCCCGGGCAGGACCGTGGCCAAGCCGAGCCCTTCCGCCACGGCCACCCCTTCGGCGAGCAGCACTCCAGCGGCAGGCAGCAATGTGGGAGATGTGCCGGCCTCGACGATCGCGGAGGGCCGCACCTGGACCGGATCCCTCGAACTCAACAGTGTGAAGCTCGGCATCGAGCTCTTTGGCGACCGCGCACCGCAGGCGACGTCGGTCTTCATCTCGCTCGCTCGCGACGGTTTCTACACGACGACGGGCAGCACCTGCCACCGCCTGACGACGAGCGAGACAGCGAAGCTCATCCAGTGCGGGTCGCCGAAGGGCGACGGCACGGGCGACGTCGGATTCAGCTTCGGCCCTCTGGAAAATGTGCCGGCCAACGGCGTCTACCCTGCCGGCACGATTGCAATGGCTCGAAGCGCGGACCCGTACAGCCAGAGCAGCCAGTTCTTCATCACCTATGCCGACACGACACTGGACGCCTCGACCGGCGGCTACACCGTGTTCGGCAAGGTCACGAGCGGGCTGGACTCCTTCATTTCCGAAATAGCCGAGGCGGGCGTCGCCGGGGGTTCAACGGCGACGAGCAGTCCGACCGATGGTCCGCCCGCCGTGGCAACCAAGATCACGAACGTCACCGTAAAGTAGGCAGTTCCCCTGGCCCTGGACTCTCGGCCGGGGTGCAATAGGCTTGTCCCCGGTCGTGGACACCGTATGACCCGAGCAGCAAGGTGAGGCACTTGGCAGCGAACGAGCAGGCTCCTTGGGGCCGCGTTGATGAGACGAGAACCGTCTTCGTGCGCGAGGCGGATGGCGAACGTGCGGTCGGGCAGTTTCCCGACGGAACAGCGGAAGAGGCGCTCGCCTACTTCGAGCGCAAGTTCACCGAGCTCGCCGGCCAGGTGACGCTGCTCGAGCAACGCATCAAACGCGGCACGGCCGCTTCTGACGTCGCGAAGACGATCGCTTCGCTCAAGGCGACCATCTCTACCGCGAACGCCGTCGGTGACCTCGCTTCGCTCGAAGCACGACTGGATGCGCTCGGCGGCGCCGTGGGCGAGCTCACCGAGAAGCAGAGCGCTGAGGCCAAGGCCGCGCTGGAGGCCGCTCTCGCTGAGCGCGAGGCGCTCGTGGTCGAGGCGGAGAAACTCGCCGCACAGGATCCGGCCAAGGCACAATGGAAGCAGCTCAGCGCCAGCCTCGATGACATCTTCGCCCGCTGGCAGAAGCACCAGGCCGAGGGGCCGAGGCTCCCCAAGAGCGAGGGCAACGAGTTGTGGAAGCGGTACCGCGCCGCGCGCACCGTGATCGAGAGTAATCGCAAGACCTTCTTTGCCGAGCTCGATTCGGTACACCGAGATGCCCGTGCCAAGAAGCAGGAGCTGGTTCAGAAGGCCGAAGCGCTTGCCTCCCAGGGTGTCGCTGGTATTCCGGCGTATCGCGCGCTTCTCGAGAGCTGGAAACTGGCGGGCCGAGCAGGCAAGAAGTTCGACGACGCACTGTGGGCGAAGTTCAAGCTCGCGGGAGATGCGCTCTACGCCGCCAAGTCAGAGCTCGATGCTCGTGACAACGAGGAGTTCGCCGCGAACCTCGAACTCAAGCTCGCACTTCTCACCGAGGCCGAACCGCTGCTCACGGAGACTGACCGGGTCAAGGCGCGGGAAGCGCTGCTCTCGATTCAGCAGCGCTGGGACGCAATCGGCAAGGTTCCCCGCGACAAGGTACGCACGATCGAGGATCGCCTTCGCAAGGTCGAGACGGCCGTGCGCAAGCTCGATGAGGAGCACTGGCAGAAGAGCAACCCCGAACGCATCGCCCGTTCGGAGGGGCTGGCGAGCCAGTTGCAGGATGCCATCGCGAAGCTCGAGAGAGAGCTCGCCGAGGCGAAGGCCCAGGGCGACGAGCGCAAGACGCGCGAAGCGCAGGAGGCCCTCGACGCCCGCAAGGTCTGGCTGGACGCGCTCGGCTGACTCCCGGCCGCGCCACCTTGTCCACAGTCGTCCGATTGTGCACAGGTTGCGGCTCGCGCCACGATCGTGGCGACGGCTCGTGCACGATGGTCGCATGGTGATTCGATCCCGAGTTCTCTCCCCCACGCTCTGCGGCTCCGACCTCCCGATCGCGGAACTCTGCGCGGCACGCCTCGATGGCGAGGTCGTTGCGGTGGCGGAGTGTTTCAGCCCGGTTGACGAACCGGACGACGCCCAGCACCGGGCGCGCGCCCTCGCCGTGAGCATCCCGGGGCGCCTGATCGCGGAGCGCTTCTCCGCGGCCTGGGTGTTTGGTGCCTGTGACCTTCCGCCGAACCGTCAGCAGTTCTGCGCCGACTCGGGCGCACGCATCTGTCTGCCGGGCTCGAGCCGACACGAGGTGCGCGAGGTCGTGATCGACGACCGCGAGATCCTCACCATCGCCGGACTGCGGCTCACCACGCCCGTCAGGACAGCAGTGGACATCGCCCGCTCCAGTTCTGAGTTCGGACCGGTGGAGCGACGGGTCGTGCGCGCGCTGATGTTGCTCGGTGGCTTCGATGCGGCAGAGTGCGCGGCGTCGATGAACTGGCGGCGCAATCTGCCCGGAAAGCATCTCGCGATGACGCGCATCCGAGAGTCTGCGGGTCTCGCCGCTTGAGGTTCCTTAGCCGCCGGTGACCCGGTACACGTCGTACACGGCGTCGATGCGCCGCACCGCGTTGAGCACGCGGTCGAGGTGCGTGGTGTCACCCATCTCGAAGACGAAACGGCTGAGGGCCAGCCGGTCACTCGACGTCGACACGGTCGCCGAGAGAATATTCACGTGGCTCTCGGAGAGCACGCGGGTGACATCGGACAGCAGGCCGGAGCGGTCGAGGGCCTCTACCTGGATCTGCACCAGGAACAGACTCGACGAGGACGGAGCCCATTCCACATCGATCATCCGCTCCGGCTCCGTCAGCAGCGACGCCACGTTGTGGCAGTCGGCCTGGTGAACAGACACGCCGGAGCCGCGCGTGACAAAGCCCACGATCGCGTCACCGGGCACCGGGGTGCAGCACTTCGCCAGTTTCACGAGGATGTCGGGAGCACCGCGCACGAGAACGCCCGAGTCGCTGTTGCGAAGCTGGCGACCGCGACCCTTGGTCGGGAACAGGGTCTCCGGGTCTTCGGTCTCCGCTTCTGTGTGGATCGACGCGAGGACCTTTTCGATGACGGACTGGGTGGAGACGTGACCCTCCCCGACGGCCGCGTACAGGGCCGAGACGTCGTCGTAGCGCATCTGCGCGGCGACCTCGCCGAACGAGTTCTGGTTCATCAACTTCTGCAGCGGCAGGTTCTGCTTGCGCATGGCGCGAGCGATCGCATCCTTACCCTGCTCGATCGCCTCATCACGGCGTTCCTTCGTGAACCACTGTTTGATCTTGTTGCGAGCCCTGGGACTCTTGACGAAGTTCAGCCAGTCCTGGCTGGGGCCGGCATCCGGATTCTTCGAGGTGAAGACTTCGACGACGTCGCCACTGTTGAGTGCCGTCTCGAGCGGCACGAGGCGGCCATTGACCTTCGAACCCATCGTGCGATGGCCGACCTCGGTGTGCACCGCGTAGGCGAAGTCCACGGGCGTCGCACCAGCGGGCAGGCCGATCACCTTGCCCTGCGGCGTGAAGACGTAGACCTCTTTTGCACCAATCTCGAAACGGAGGGAGTCAAGGAACTCGTTCGGGTCGGAGGTCTCGGCCTGCCAGTCCGTGATGTGTGCGAGCCACGCCATATCGGTGTCGCCGCTGAAGCCTCCTCCGGTGCTCTTGCCGTTGACCCGTTCCTTGTACTTCCAGTGCGCGGCGACGCCGAACTCCGCGCGCTGGTGCATCTCCTCTGTGCGGATCTGGATTTCGACCGCGCGGCCCTGAGGTCCGATCACGGTCGTGTGCAGCGACTGGTACAGGTTGAACTTGGGCGTGGCGATGTAGTCCTTGAAGCGGCCCGGGATCGGGTTCCACCTGGCGTGGATCGAGCCGAGCACGGCATAGCAGTCGCGCACCGAGCCGACGAGCACCCGGATGCCGACGAGGTCATAGATCTCGTCGAATTCGCGACCACGCACGATCATCTTCTGATAGATGGAGTAGTACTGCTTGGGGCGACCGACGACCTTGCCCTTGATCTTCGCGGCCTTGAGATCATCACTCACGGCGTCAATGACCTGCTGTACGAATTCCTCGCGCTGCGGGGTGCGCTGCTTGACGAGACTCTCGATCTCCACGTAGAGCTTCGGATACAGCACCGCGAAGGAGAGGTCTTCCAGCTCCCACTTGATCGCCTGGATGCCGAGGCGGTGAGCGAGCGGCGCATAGATCTCGAGGGTCTCCTGCGCTTTTCGCGTGGCAGAGGCTGCGGGAACGAAGCCCCAGGTGCGAGCGTTGTGCAGCCTGTCCGCCAGCTTGATGACGAGCACCCTGATGTCTTTCGACATGGCGACGACCATCTTTCGCACGGTCTCCGCCTGGGCGCTGTCACCGTACTTGAGCTTGTCGAGCTTGGTGACGCCGTCGACGAGCATCGCGATCTCGTCACCGAAGTCGTGCCGCACCATGTCCAGCGTGTACTCGGTGTCTTCTACCGTGTCATGCAGGAGCGCGGCCGCGAGCGTCTTCGGTCCGATTCCGAGGTCGGCCAGAATCTGGGCGACGGCGACCGGATGCGTGATGTAGGGCTCGCCACTGCGTCGCAACTGCCCGCGGTGCGCGAGTTCGGCCGCGGCGTACGCGCGCTCGATGATACCGACATCCGCCTTGGGGTGGTGCGAACGCACCGTCTTGATCAGCCGATCGACCGCGCCGGTCGGCTGCGCCTTCGAGAAGATGCGCGGCAGGAGCGTACGCAGGGACGCGGAGTTCTGGCCGTCGCGAGATTGGCCGCCGTCGTGCGTGGCAGGGTTCTGCGTTGCAGTTCCGGTCATCGGCGCTCCTCCCCGCAACTGGTCAACACAGCCAAGCTAACACTCACTGCTGCAGCGTCGCCGC
>Ga0134125_10005079_pt1 | contig 14970 bp, 17 predicted proteins | sample KB31751_FD_96464 | JGI IMG/M metagenome (GOLD analysis project Ga0134125, IMG submission 96464) | Terrestrial soil microbial communities with excess Nitrogen fertilizer from Kellogg Biological Station, Michigan, USA - KB3-175-1 | ecosystem: Environmental > Terrestrial > Soil > Unclassified ... | reverse complement strand
GTCGTCTGGGTGGCGAGGCCTGCGGCAGGCTGCACCGTGCCACCCGCGACCGGAACGGCCGGAAGCGCCGAGGCCTGGGCGGCTGCGGGCAGAGCCTGGGGAGCCGCGGTCTGCGCGGCCGCGGTCTGTGTCTGCGCCTGGTCGGCGCCGGGCAGGGCGGTGGTGGACTGGCCCGCGGTGGACTGGAGCGCGCCCGGCTGCACGGAGTCGGTCTGCGCGGCGCTGGGCTGGGTGGTCGCTGTGGCGGCCGGCTGCGGCGCATCCGGTCGGGCGGAATCGTCGGTCGCCTGCGTGGCGGCGGGATCTGTGCGGTCGGTGCCGACGTCCTTCTTCGCGGTAGCGGACTTCGACCGAGGCTGCTGCGCGGCCTCGCGTGCCACCGGGCCGTTGTCCCTGCGATCGGCTTCACTGTGCCGAGGGACTTCACTGTGCCGAGCGGCTGCACGATCATCCGCGTGGCTGCCGATGGCCTGCTGCATGGCGGCGCCGAACGCGTCGCCCTGCGAGCTCGAGGTCTTGGATGGCGCCATGGAGCGCTCTGGGGCCGTGGCGGTCGCGAGCAGGAAGTTGCTGATACTCATGATCTGGTTCCTTCACGATCGGTGTGCCAGCTCGTCGATGCGATCTCGTCGATCACCGACTGTTCGGCGTGCAATTCTTCGACAATCACGGTCTGGAGGTGCTTGGCCTCGAGCTTCTCGAGCGCGACCGCCTTGGCGCGCGCGGAACCGTAGGCCTCGGTGGCCGCTTCGGCTTCGGCTCGCTGCTGCACGAGCATGGAGTCGAGATCGGCGAGCATGCTGCGCATGGATGCCCGCCCCGCAGCCATGGCATAGAGCGATTCCGTGCTGTTGACATCCGCGCGCGTCGCACCGAGTGCGGCCCTGGCCCGATTGCGCTGCACCGAGGTGCTGTCGAGGCGAGCGTTCGCCGAGGCGAGTTGGCCTGCCGCCTCGTCCTGTTGAAGGTGGCGCAGGCGGAGGAGGCCGGCGAGGGAGAACTGGCGGCTCATGACGGCACCGCCATCGTCGAATTGAGACCATCGAGCCAGGCCCAGGAGTCCTCGGCGGTGGTGCGCTCATCCATGCCCTGCTGCAGGAAGGCGTTGATTGCTGCCTCGTGCTGCACGGCCGCATCGACGAGCGGGTTGCTGCCCTGGTGGTAGGCGCCAACGTCGAGCAGGTCCTGAGCCGACTTGCGGGCGGCGAGCACCTTGCGCAGCGCCACGGCCGCTGCCGTGTGCTCGCGAGTGTTGACCCTGCTGGCAACGCGAGAGATGGAGGCGAGCGCATCCACCGACGGGAAGTGGCCGAGTACGGCGAGTTTGCGGTCGAGCACGACGTGACCGTCGAGGATCGAGCGGGCCGCGTCGGCGATGGGCTCGTTGTGATCGTCACCGTCGACGAGCACGGTGTAGATGCCGGTGACCGAGCCGGTCTGGGCCGTACCCGCTCTCTCGAGCAGCTGAGCCAGGAGGGAGAAGGTCGACGGCGGGTAGCCCCTGGTCGCCGGGGGCTCGCCGACGGAGAGACCGATTTCGCGCTGGGCCATCGCGACGCGGGTCAGCGAATCCATCATGAGCATGACATCCGCACCACCATCGCGGAACGACTCGGCGATGCGGGTGGCGACGAAGGCCGCGCGAAGCCGCATGAGAGCCGGCTCGTCCGAGGTCGAGACGACCACAATCGAGCGGGCAAGCCCCTCGGGCCCGAGATCGTCTTCGAGGAACTCGCGAACCTCGCGTCCGCGCTCGCCGACGAGCGCGATGACCGAGACCTCGGCCTCGGTGCCTCTCGCGATCATCGACAGCAGTGACGACTTTCCGACTCCCGATCCGGCGAACAAGCCGAGTCGCTGGCCCTTGCCGACGGTCGTGAGTGTGTCGAGCACGCGCACCCCGAGCGGCAGCGGTGAGGCGATACGGGCGCGGTGCATCGCCGATGGCGTGGCATTCTCGAGCGAGACGTAACCGTCGCTGATCAGCGGGCCCTTGCCGTCGATGGGGCGACCGAGCCCGTCGAGAACTCGTCCGAGGAGGCCGCGGCCGGTAGGAACGAGAATGGGGCGGCGGCTGGACCGTGCCGACGCACCAGCGTTGACACCCACCATTTTTCCCAACGGCATGCAGCGCACACCGGTTCTCGTCGTCGCGACCACCTCGGCTTCGACACCCGGGTTCTCACCGATGGTCACGAGCTCGCCGATGGCGCAATCGAGACCGCTCAGTTCCACGCCGAGCCCAATAATGGAGGAGACGACGCCAACGCGTTGGGGTGCCACAGAGGCGACGGCGGCCGTGAACTGCTCGGCGTGGGGACGCCAGCTCGTCGTCATATCGTCTCCCCAAGTAGTGCGGCCCTGGCGCGATCCAGGGCGGTGCGGATGCGCGCATCCAGGTAGCCGTCGGCGAAGTCGCCGAGGGCGTCCCCGCGGGCCACGCTCGCGTCGGCGATGATCTCGACACCCGATGCGGTGGGCGCGGAATCGGATCGCGCCCCGTCGAGCTCGGCGACGTCGGCGGGGTTCATCCGCACGTTCAGAAGCAGCTTCGGGTCTGTGTGATCGAGCACCCGGGCGAGAGCCGCGCGGGCGGAGCGCGGACCGTCGGCCAGCTCATAGCCGAGGATCGCCTCGGCGAGTTCGATGGCGCTCGAGACGAGCACGTCCTGCGCGTGCTCGATGGTGGGGATCGCACGCTCGTGCAGCTGGCGAGCCGCCGCCTCGAGAGCGGACAGCGCGGAGTCGAGCTGGGCGTTGCGCTCGTTCAGCATCGCGGCGGTCTCGGCGTTGAGCTCGACGACACGCGCCTCCGCCTCCCTGGCCGCGGCACGAAGTCCGGAAGCGTAGCCGGCCGCGTGCCCCTGGGTGCGCGCCTGAGCGTCGAGCGCATCCTGGTTGGGGTGCCTGAGTGCCGGGAAGGTCAGTGCGGCGAAGTCGGAATCAATAGACATATTCGTCCTCCTCGCCACGCTGCACCGTGATGCTGCCCTGCGATTCGAGGTCGCGGATGGCGCGCACGATGTCGGCGCGCGCCTCCTCCACTTGCGATACCCGAACCGGGCCAAGGATCTTGACCTCGTCGTCGAGGATCTCGCGGTTGCGCTCGGAGAGGTTGGACCGGATGATCTCGATGACCACCTCCGGCGATCCCTTCATGGCGACGGCGAGCACGCCCGCGTCGATGCCACGCAGCACCTGCTGCACGTCGCGCGGTTCGAGCTTGACGATGTCCGCGAAGGTGAGCATGCGCGAACGCACCTCTTCGGCGAGATCGGGGTCGTTCTCATCGAGCGATTCGAGCAGCGCGCGCTCGGTGGCGACATCCGCCCGGTTGATGATGTCGACGAGAGGCTGGATGCCGCCGACGACCTCGACCGTGTCGGTGAGCGAGACGACGGCGCCGGCCCGGATCCGCAGGGTGTCGGTGACGATCCTCACGGCCTCGGGGGTCGCGGTGCCCATGGTGGCGATGCAGCGAGCGACCTCGGTGCGGAGGGCCTCGTCGAGTCCAGAGATGATGGGGGAGGCGAACTCGGGTCGCAGGTGTGCGAGCACGAGTGCGATGGTCTGCGGCAGTTCGCCCTCGAGCAGCGCCACCACGTGGCGAGGTTCGGTCTGCTCGAGAAACTCGAAGGCCTTGCCCGCCATGCTCGATGCGACGCGATTCATCACGCCCGCGGCGCGTTCGGCACCGAAGGATGCCTCGAGCAGCCCCACCGCCACGTCACGTCCGCCGCGGGCGAGCGCTGCACTGCGCACGGTCATGTCATGGAATTCGCTGAGCGTCTTCTCGGCGACGACGGAATCGACCCGGCGCAGGCGAACGATCTCGGCGACGATCTCCTCGGCCTCGTGCTCGCTGAACTCCTTCAGCACGCCCGCGGCGCGCTGGCTGTCCATGTTCATGAGCACGACGGCGACCTTCTGGGTGCCGCTCAGGCCGGGCTCCGGTGCGTCGCTCATGCCGGCTGCCTGTCATCCATCATGCTGCGCAGGTATTCTGCGGTCTTCTGTGGGTCGCGCTGAGCGAAGGCCTCGATGTCGGCTCGCCGGCTAGCGGCCTCGCTCGCGGACGGGGAGATCGGTGCGCTCTCGAGTGACTGGGTCGTGGAGACCGGTGCCTGAAGCTGCGAAGCGCTGCGGGCGACCGGGAGCTGCATCGGCACCGTGGGCGCGTTGAGCATCTCGGAGAGCAGACCCTCTTCTTCCTCGTTGCGACGACGGCTGCGGCGGCGCAGGAGGAACAGGATGACGAGCACGGGGAGCACGACACCGGCCGTGATGATGGCCGTGGTGATGATGCCGGTGAGGCGGTCTGCTTCGGCCGCCTTGGCTGCGGCATTGAGAGCCTGCGCCGCCGTCGTGGCGCCGGTCGTGCTGAAGGGCACGACCTCGACGCTGAGCTTGTCACCGCGAGTGGTGTTGATTCCGGCGGCCGCGGAGACGAGCGCCGAGATCTCGGAGACCTTGAGGCCGGTTGCCGCCTTCGAGTTGAGCGCGACCGAGACCGTCTGGCGCGTGATGGCGCCGGCCGGGATGGTGCGGTTCTCGGTGACCTTGTTGACGGCGTTGTTCTTGACCTGGCTCTCGCTGGTGGCACCGGTGGTGGTGCCGCCGCCGCTCGGTACGGCAATGTTGTCAGGGCCGAGCACGCCTGTCGCCGTGCCGGATCCGCCGGTGCCGCTTGCACCCGTCTGCTTGTCGGTCGACTCGCTGATCGTCGGCGAGCCCTCGGGGGTCGAGTACGTCTCCTCGACGCGATTCGCGGACTCCTGGCTCATGTCCGCGGCCACGGCGACGGTCGCGTTGCCCGGACCGACGACGCGGTCGAGCATGCTCTGCACGCTGTCGCGCACGCTGGTCTCGTAGTCGGAGGACTGCTTGGTCGCACTGCCGGTCGCGCCGGTGCCGACCGCCGAGAGCACCTGGCCGTCGGAGTCGATGACGGCGACATCCGTGGCTTTCATGCCGTCGATGGACGCCGAGGTGAGGTGAACGATGGCCTGAACCTGGTCCGACGAGAGCGTCACGCCGCTGTCGGTCTTGATGAAGACGGATGCGGTGGGGTCGGTTTTCTGCTCGGTGAAGACCGTGTCCTTCGGGATGGCGAGTTGCACCGACGCCATCTTGACGCCCTTGAGAGCCTGGATCGTAGAGGCGAGCTCACCCTCAATGGCGCGTTTGTAGGTGACCGACTGCTGGAACTCAGAGGCGGTGACACCCATCTTGTCGAGCAGGGAGTATCCGCCGTTGCTGCTGGTGGGCAGCCCGGCGGATGCGGCCTTGAGCCGCTCGTTGTAGACGTTTGCTTCCGGCACGAGGATCGTGGCGCCGCCGTCGCTCAGTTGGTAGGGCACGTTGTCGGTCTTGAGCTGGTCGACGATGGTGCTCGCGTCGGAGGCGGCGAGGCCCGAGAAGAGCGGCGTGTAGGAGGGCTGGCTGACCCACACGGTGAGGCCGGCGATGCCGAGCACGAGTACGGCGACGCCGATGAGGGCGAGAGTGCGCTGGGCAATGGTGAACTCGCGGATCGCGGTGAACAGGCGCTTGAACGCCGAGGTGACCTGGGCGGGCATCAGGCCTGCATCCTCATGATCTCGTTGAACGCGTCGACACCCTTGTTGCGCACGGCGGCGACGAGCTCAAGGGTGACCTGCGCCCTGGTCGCGGCGATCGTCGCGTCGTGGATGTCGTCAAGGTTTCCGGTGACTGCCTGGACCGCCAGCGCATCGGAGGTGTTCTGCAGCTGCTGCAGGTTGTCGATCGCGCCGCCGAGCGAGTTGGCGAAGGTCGAACCGTCGCTCGACTGGGGCGCCTGCACGCCGGGCGTGGTGCCCGCGCTCGTGATGCCCTGGACGGCACCGATCAGTGGGATGGACATCATTTACCAATCTGCAGTGCGGCCTGGTATGACTCCTTGGCGCGGTCGACCACGGCGGCGTTCGCCTGGTAGCCGCGCTGGGCCATGATCAGCTCAGACATCTGGTCGCCCAGATCGATGTCAGGTCGTTTGACCATTCCGTCGGCGTCGGCGAGGGGGTTGGTGGGGTCGTAGGCGAGGATGCCGTCGGCGCTGCCGTAGGCGGCTCCGGCCACGTAGACCCCGGAGTTGCCCTGCCCCTCCTGCGCCACGACGTAGCGCGCCTGGAACGCGGGCCCGCTCGTGGGCTTGATGGTGTTGACGTTGGCGATGTTGTCTGAGATCGCGTCGAGCCAGTGCCGGTGCAGCGTGAGCCCGGTCGCGGCGATTCCGATGGCGTCGAAGGTCATCAGCTGGTCCTCATCGCTGCGCGCACCCAGTTGAACTCGTTGCCCACCGACTGTGCGGCGAACTGGAAGCGCAGCACGGTGTCGATGTTCGAGAGCGTCTCGGTGTCGAGGTTGACGTTGTTGCCGTCTGTCCTGGTCGGTTCGAGTGAACGGGCGATGGTCGCTTCGGCGTGTCCGTCGCCGGCCTTCACGGATGCGGCGAGGGCGTCTTCGAACGAGACGCGCTTGGCCTGGTAGCCGTGCGTGTTGACGTTGGCGATGTTGTTCGCGATGGTGCGCTGTCTCAGCGCGAGACCGTCCAGTGCACTCGTGAGCGCAACGGTCGTGACCGAATTAAGCACGGATATCCGTTCCCCCTAAAACAAACGGCCAATCCGTGGCCTAGAGGTGAGCGATCCATGCTCTCCACTGCTCTCTATCGGCAGCCCCCCGGCTGCCGTTAGGTATTTCCCTGAATTTCGTCCTTCATGTGACTGGCGGAGGTTTCGATACGCTCGTGCCTCGCTGCTCAACGCGCACAGGCGGGTTGAGTAGGCCGCCCGCGGCCGTATCGAAACCGCGGGAGCGTTACCCCGCGATGTCGAGATACACCGAGCGGTCGTCCCGATGCGGCGGAACGGATCGCATGGCGGCGAGGTGGCGCCCGGTCGTGCGCTTGAGTCCTTCGAGACGCTCGATCGCAGCGCTCTGCGCCTTCATGAGGGCCTGTGCTCGCGCGGTGAGCTCTTCCGGAAACGGACCGGTGCCGCTCGGCGTGCGCAACGGCCGCTCGAGTGCGGCGAGGTCATCGGCGGTCGGTGAGCCTGCGAGGTGGCGCTTCACCGCGGCATCGTCCATGACGTGGGCGAGATCGTCTTCCATCTGCTCGATCGCCTCGAGCCAGGTGGAGGAGTCACGCCGCACCTGTGACGACATGGTGGGTTCAGGCGACACCGAGAACTCCCGTCGGCCGCTCGGCTGGCGTCTGCTGACCGGATGCTGCCCCTGGGATCGCCTCGGCCGCTTCGTGCCAGGTGAGGCGCAGCGGTTCGATGAGCGTGATGCAGAGTCGCGTGCTGGCGATGTCCCGGTGGGTGTTCGCGTAGATGAGCGCTCTGGCCACGAAGTTGTAGACGCCCAGCAGCGCATCCGCTCCGTCCCAGGCGTCCAGGTCGAGCGTCGTCGACAGCTCGGTGATGATGTCCTGGGCGTGCAGCAGGTTCTCGGAGCTGGTCGGCCAGTCCTCGGCCTCCTGCGCGGTCTCGGCGCGGTGCAGGTCGAGCAGCAGACGGTCGTAGAGCATCGTCAGCAGATGAGCCGGCGTCGCCGTGAGGATGACGTCACGGTTGAACTGTGCGCGGCGGGCGTTCACGCCGCTGAGAACTGCGGTCATGACGTAGGCCAAGTCGGCAGGTTGCTGAGCTGTGAGGCGAAGTTAGTGCCCTGGCTCTTGATGGTGTTCAACTGGACCTCCATTGCTGCATAGGTTTGCTCGAGCGAGGCTCGTCTGTTGGCGAGGCGGGTGTCCCACTCCGAGATCTGTGATCCGAGCCGGTCGATCTCGCCCTGCTGGCTGGTGATCTTGGCGGTCAGAGTTCCGGTGTACTGATCGGATGCGGCGCTCGCTGCGGTGGAGACACGCGTCGAGATCTCCAGCATCATCGACTGCACCTTGGCAGGATCGCTCGCGAGCGCGGCAGCGAACTTGGTCTTGTCGAAGACCAGGTTTCCGTCCTTGGTGATGCTGACGCCGATCTCCGACGGAGAGACTCCGTTGACGGGCGCGCTCGCGGCCGACAGCAGTGCCTGGTTGACCGACGAGGTCGTGCTGTCACCAGAGAACACTCCGCCTGAGACCTTGGAGGTGCCGTCCGAGCCCGTGCTGTTGACGACGGCGGATTTCGTGGCAATCGTCGCGAAGACGGTGTTCAGGGAGCTGACGAGGTCGGATGCGACCTTGGCCGTGGCGTCGATGTCCCGGCTGACGGTCACGGTCACGGGCGTCGCGGAGACGGCGGAGACGGTGACGGACACGCTGGGGAGCAGGTTGGAGAAGGTGTTGCTCGACGAGGTGATGGTCTGTGCTGCGGGACTGCCCGACCAGAGCGTGACCTGGGCATCCTGTGCCGTGCGCAGCGTCGCAGCGCCCGGCTGTGCCAGGAGATCGACCGCCGTTCCGCCCGCGACATCCGCGCTGGTGCCCTGGTACACGCTGAATGCGCTCGCCGCACCTGTCGTGGTTGACGTGAACTGGAGGCGGTACTGCGGCGTTCCGCTGCCATCCACGCCGGCGGAGACCTTCATGGCGCTGACGCCGGAGGCCGAGGCGTTGATGGCGGAGACGATGTCGTCGAGCGAGTTGCTCGCCGGAGTGATGTCTGTCGTCGTGCCGCCGGCGACGATGGTGAGAGCGGCGGGGTCCGTCGGCCAGGCGGTGAGTGCCGCACTGACGTTGCTCTGAGATTGGGCGAGCTGGTTGACGACGAGATCGATGCTGCCCGTGGTCGAGCCGCTGCTGGCCGTCGCGGTGACGGTCGAGGAACTGCTTGATGCGGTGTAGAGATCGAAGGCGGCGGGCTTGGCCGCTGCCGCGGCGAGTGTCGCGACCGAGGCGACCTGGCTGTTGAGTCCCTGAAGTGCGGTGACAAGGGAGGTGGTGGCGGAGGCCTGCTGCTTGAGCAGGGTCTGCTGGCCGGCGTCTGCCTGGATGAGCGAGTTGATCAGGGAGGTCGTGTCGAGCGAGCTGACCAGTCCGTCGATGCCTGTCGTCATCGTTCTCTCCCTTCGTGCATGTGTTCGCTGAGCTTGTCGAGTCGAGCTTGTCGAAACGTGTCGTGGTGCTTTCGGTTGCTACGGGAAAACGCTGGCGGCAATCGGTGGGAGAGGTCCAGATCCCTCACCGATCACCGCCAGACGTTGTTCTTTTCCCGGTACTACCTCAGGAGCTGAAGCACTCCCTGGTTGGACTGGTTCGCCTGCGCGAGCATCGCAGTACCTGCCTGAGACAGGATGCTGGAGCGCGTGAAGTTCACCATCTCGGACGCCATGTCGGTGTCCGTGATACGCGAGCGTGAAGCCGTCAGGTTCTCCTTGGAGATGTTGAGGTTGTTCACCGCGTAGTCGAGGCGGTTCTGGATTGCACCGAGGCTGGCACGAGCGCTCGACACCTTGGTGATCTGGGTGTCGAGGAGCGTGATCGCGGCCTTTGCACCGGTCGCGGTCGAGAAGTCCAGACCAGCGGCAGCACCGTTCGCCGTGGAAACGGCGAGGCCGGTACCGGCAGAGGCGTTGGTTCCAGCCGTGTTGCCACCGACGACAGCAGCGCCACTGTTCGCACGAACGACGAGCTCGTTGTTCGTGTTCACGGTCGCGTTGAACGTGGCGTTGAAGCCGGCGTCCTTGTTCAGCGCGTCGGCAACCGACTGCACGGTCTTGTACGTGCCGGCCGCAGCGAGGTTGGTGGTGACCGTCGTGCCAGCGCCTGCGGCTCCGGCAGTGAACACCATTGCGCCACCGACGAGGGTCGGCGTGGCGATGGTGTTGATGGCGCCGCCGGATGCACTTCCGAGCGTCGCGGCGATGGCCGACACGTTCGCGGTCGACAGGTCGACCCCGATCTGGTTGTCAGAGCCGGCGTTCGCGCCCACCTGGAAGCTCAGCGTGCCAGCCGAGCCGTCGAGCAGGTTGATCCCGTTGAAGTTCGTCGACGTCGCAACGCGTCCGAGCTCGCTGGTCAGCTGGGTTGCCTCAGCCGTGATCGCCTTGCGCGAGTCGACGTTGTTCGAGTCGTTACCGGCCTGAACAGCGAGGTCACGCATGCGCTGCAGGATCGCCTGCACCTGGCCGAGCGAACCTTCTGCGGTCTGCGTGACGCTGATGCCGTCCTGAGCGTTGCGAGCGGCGACCGTGAGGCCACCGACCTGCGACTTCAGGCCCTCCGAGATCGCGAGGCCAGCCGCGTCGTCCGCAGCGCGGTTGATGCGAAGACCACTCGACAGCTTCTCGAGCGACTTGCCCATGTCGTTCTGCGTGGTGGAGAGGTTCCGGTACGCGGTCAGTGCCGACATGTTGGTGTTGATTGTCATACCCATGATGATTTCCTCCGTGATGTGGGTTTCGTGCTTCAGCCCGTCCCTGGGCTGACACAACTAGCTATCGGCACCCCGTGCCTGGTCGTTAGGAGTTTTGCTGCTGATTTTTCGCCGGGAATGCATAGCGGATTGAGTAGGCCCGCCGCGGCCGTATCGACATCGACCTGCCAAGACGCCTCAGGCGATCGAGCGCTCCGGCGTCAGCTGCGCGTAACCGAAGCGGCTGATTCCGACCGCGGCCGAGTCGGCCAGGCGCGAGAGGTAGGCGTTGCGGCTCGCCGCGGCGATCCGCGACTCCGGAGCGTGCACCACATCCGGGTCGTCGGCGTAGTGCGTCTGCATGCCGTCCTTTAATAGGCGGATGGCTTCGGCGCGCGTCTGGGAGACGGCGGAGTGCGTGGTGCCGAGCTCCTCTGCGAGGTCCTTCACCGACTGGTCCTCGAAGTAGATCCGGGTCACGACGAGGCGCATCTTCTCCGGCAGGGAGTCGACGGCGGCGCGAAGGAAGCCGAGTTGCTCTGACTCGAGCACGGTCTCTTCGGGCAGGGCCCCGTCCGCCACCAGGAATTCGGCGGTGACGTCATCGAGGGTAGAGACGGTGCGAGCTGCATCGGCGAGAGCCTCGGATGCCGCTGCGCGCTCGACCCCGAGCGCCGAGGCGATCTCGTCCACGCTCGGCGTGCGACCCAGCGCCGCGGTGAGTGACTCGCTCACCGAGAGAGTCTCTTTAATACGCTTGCGTGCGGAGCGCGTGGCCCAGTCGCTCGAGCGCATGTCGTCGGCGAAGGCGCCGAGGATGCGCTTGCGGGCGAAGGCACCGAAGGGGATGCCGAGCTCAGGCTTGAAAGCATCCGCGGCGGTGATGAGGCCCACGGCGCCGGCCGATGCGAGATCGTCGCGAGAAAGATGGGTGGCGCGGGCGCAGAGCTCCGACACCAAGTAACCGACGAGCGGCAGATTTTCGACTACCAGCGCGTTCCGTTCAGAACGATTCACTGTCTTACCCCCTGGACTGAGTTGGAGGTGAGTGTCGACGCAGTCCCTTGCGCTGACCAGCCTGGACGCTGATCGCTCGATCCCCCGAGTTGCCCGGTTTCCCCTCCGGACATCCAGACTCTATTGCGGCCGCGCACCCCATAAACAGGCCGCGCAAGCGAATTCTTTGGGGGCCTGTGCCCCCTTCGGGGGAACGTCTCCCCTGAACTGGGGGGACATCGTTACCGGCCACTCTCACAAAAGTTCTCGGGATTCTCCCTTACTCGGGGGGTAAGCCTGCCGATAGTGCTGTTTAGCGTGGACCGGGTCGCTGTTCGGATGGCAGCAGTACAGAGGTGCGCCACCCCGAACCCACCCCCGAGACGACCTGAGACCTGGAGGACAAATGAGCGCCAACGATGTGTCGGCACTGCTCTGGCGGGAACGCGAGCTGCTCGAACTCCTGCTGTTCAAGCTCGAGGAGGAGCAGCTGCTGCTCACCGCCGGAAAGTCGCGCTGGCTCTCGCACGCCACCCGGGAGGTCGAACAGGTGATGGACCGTCTGCGTGCCGCAGGGCTCACCCGCACAGTCGAGGTCGCAACCCTGGCCGAGGAGTGGGGCGCGGGTGAGAACGCGACACTTCGCGAACTGGCCGCCAACGCCCCCGATGGTCCCTGGCGCGAGATCTTCACGGGTCACCTCCGCGCGATGACCGAGGTCACCGGGCAGATCAAGGAGCTGCGTGACATCAACGAGCGATTTCTCCGCGCCGCGGTGAGGTCGACCCAGGAAACGCTCGCGTCGCTTGTTCCGGATGCCGGCACCTACGACTCCGAGGGGCTCGCGGGCGGCGCTCACGTCGACGCTCGACTCTTCGACCAGAGGCTGTGAGGCGATCGTGAGCACCTTCGGCACCCTCAACACGGCATACACCGGGCTCATCGCCGCCCGTCGCGGGCTCGACGTCGTCGGCCAGAACATCGCCAACGCGAACACGGATGGGTACACGCGTCAGCGCGTCACCACCTCGGCCTCGGTCACGGCGCCGTCGTCCCTGCAGATGACCGCCACCTTCACCGTGGGTCAGGGCGTCTCCGTTGATGGCGTCGCTCGCCTGGGCAGCACGCTCCTCGACGCTCGCGTGCGCACGGCCACGGCGGTCTCCGGTTATTGGGATGTTCGCTCCAGCGCCCTGAGCTCGCTCGAGCAGAACCTTCAGGAGCCGGGTGCGAACGGTCTCTCGACCACGCTGCAGAAGTTCTGGTCGGCCTGGCAGGACCTCGGCAACAACGCTGCCGTACCCGCCACGGGCACAGCGCTCATCACCCAGGCGACCGGGCTCGCGTCGCAGATCGCCGGTGGGTACAGGCAGGTCGACACGCAGTGGTCGACGTTGCGAACCGACGCCGATGCGAAGGTCGCAGCACTGAACGATGCGGGCGCCCGGGTGGCCGACCTCAACGGTCAGATTCGCATGACGCTCGCGGCCGGCGGTTCGGCGAACGAGCTCATCGATCAGCGCGACACCCTCATGACCACGATCTCGAAGCTTGCCGGCGGCACGGCGCGCGACCTGCCGAATGGCACAACCGAGATTCTCATCGGCGGCAACCCGATCGTCTCGGGTGACCACTTCAACGCCGTCTCGCTCGTCGGCAGCTATCACATGGATGCCGCGGGCACCGATCCCGTGCAGCTCACGTGGGCGAACGGCAACGTCGTCGCACTCGACGGCGGCGAACTCGGCGGCAGCGTCGCCGTGCTCGCCGCGGCAAACGGATCGGGAACCGGCGGTGTCATCGCAGAGGCCGCAGCGTCATACAGCAAGCTCGCGACCGAACTCGCGACCAAGGTGAACGCGGTGTATTCCACCGGAGCGAACGCCGCCGGAACCACGGGTGCGAACTTCTTCAGCTTCGCCGCGGGCCTTCCGCCGGCCGTTGGACTCACTGTCGTGCCCACGACACCCGCCGACCTCGCTACGGCGACGCCGGGAGCCGGTGCCTACAACGGTGATGTCGCCGGGGCGATCGCGCAGCTCGGAACGGGCGCGACGTCGCCCGATTCCACCTGGGCCGGCATCGTCTCCGGCATCGGCACGCAGTCGCGCACCGCGCAGCAGCAGTCGACACTCGCAGGGCTCGCCACCACGGCCGCCACAAACAATCAGCTCTCCAACGCCGGCGTCGACCTCGATGAGGAGAATGTCAACATGCTCAGTTTCCAGCGCGCATACCAGGGCGCAGCTCGGGTCATGACGGCGGTCGACGAAATGATCGACACGTTGATCAACCACACCGGTCTGGTCGGGAGGTAAGCCATGTTCAGCAGAGTCACCAATCAGTCGCTCACGCGCAACGCGCAGTACAACCTGCAGACAGGGCTCTCTTCGCTCGCAAAGCTGCAGAACCAGGCGGCGAGCCGCAAAGCGATCTCCGTTCCCTCGGATGACCCGGCGGGCACCACCAAGGCACTCCAGGTGCGCTCCGAGAAGGCGGCCACCGCGCAGTACGCTCGCAACATCGATGACGGCAACGCGTGGCTCGGCACGATCGACTCGACCATGACCACCGTGTCGAACATCCTCGGTCGCATTCGCGACCTGACGGTGCAGGGCGCCAACGACGGGGCGATGTCGCCTACGTCGAAGCAGGCGATCTCGACGGAACTGACGAATCTCAAGGGCGAACTGCTGAGGCAGGCGAACACTAGCTATCTCGGGCGCAACGTCTTCGCCGGTAACACGGATGCCGGGGTCGCCTTCAACCCGGACTACAGCTTCAACGGCGCCACAGGCAGCACTGTGCAGCGCAGGATCGACGCGAGCACGACCGTTCGCGTCGACGCGGACGGGGCCGCCGTTTTCGGCGTCAACCCTGGCGCAGACCCGGTGCTGAACCCCGGTACGACGCCGGGCTCCGTCTTCACGCTCGTCGACAACATCATCTCCGACCTACAGAGCGGGGTGAATGTGGGCGCCCGCCTCGCTGAAATCGATCAGCGAAAGCAGGCCATCAGCGCCCAGCAGGCCATCATAGGAACGACAGAGGCGCAAATGGACCGTGCCCAAGCGACGAATGCGAGTCAGACAGTGTCCCTCGAAGCGCAGAGATCCTCCGTCGAGGATCTCGACCTCGGCAAGGTCATCCTCGACCTGCAGACGCAGCAGACCACCTACCAGGCCTCACTCGGTGTCACCGCGAGGGTGCTGCAGCCGACTCTGATGGACTTCCTGCGTTGAGCGCCGCACTGAGCTTCATCGCTCCGCCTCCCGGCTTCGAACCGATGGTCGACTTCACCCTCGACGACATCGAGGGGGCGAACGGTCTCTACGCGCTCCGCGCCGTGGAGAGCACAAGCACCCGACTCTTCGTGCTCGATGCAGGCATCTTCCTGCCGGAGTACACGCCGGAGATCTCCGACGAGCAGGCAGCATCACTCGAGCTCGAAAAGGGTGAAGACGCCCTCGTGCTGGTTGTTGCGAACCCGGGCGAAAGCGGCACGACCATGAACCTCATGGCACCGATCGTCGTCAACTCACTGAACGGGCGCTGCGCGCAGTTCATCCTCGACGGTGACGAGTGGCCGCTGCGCGCACAGCTCACGGCCCGCTCTGCCTAGGTGGGTTGAGTAGGCCGTTCACGGCCGTAT
>Ga0134125_10005078_pt1 | contig 14972 bp, 13 predicted proteins | sample KB31751_FD_96464 | JGI IMG/M metagenome (GOLD analysis project Ga0134125, IMG submission 96464) | Terrestrial soil microbial communities with excess Nitrogen fertilizer from Kellogg Biological Station, Michigan, USA - KB3-175-1 | ecosystem: Environmental > Terrestrial > Soil > Unclassified ... | reverse complement strand
TCAGGCCCGAGCAGCTCGTCGTCGAATAGAACGTCCCATAGGTCTCCCCGGCTCGGCTGGACCGCGAGAAACGCGTCCCGCCGGTCGGCCGGCCAGCGGGCGAATGACCCGGGGCCGTTGTAGAAGTCGACGAACTCCTCGAAGGCGTCGTACCAGCGTCCCTCGCGGACGTGGGCGCGCCAGCTGTTGCGCAGACCGCAGATCTGCGCGTAGGCCTCGGCGTCCTCCGTGCGCAGGAGCGCGTACGCCTCGGGCTCGATGACGGTGACCGAGTCCACGAGCTCCGGCGCGGCCGTGGCCACGCGGAGAGCGGTGGCGCCGCCCCAGGAGAACCCGACCAGGCAAAGGCGGTCGCCAACGTAGTCGGCGACCGCGTGGACCTGATCGGCGTAGTCGTCGAGGGTGCGGGCGGCGGCTCCATTCGCCAGGGTGCCGTCCCGGTAGGCCTCGATTGCGACGAGCCGGTCGCCCTCGGGCCAGAGCGAGAAGACCTGCTTCCACTCGCCGGCGCTGCCCACGCCGCTGTGGAGGAACACGACCGGCGTGCCCGTGCCCTGCTCGATGATCTTGACGCGGCGCCCCAGGGGCGTAGGAAGTGTGATGGACATGGACTGCTAGACGCGGGAAGGGCCGTCGGCCTTCCGCTGCTGCGAATAGCGGGGGCCTAGCCGCATGGACGCGGCGCTAAGATCGCTGGCGGGAGGGGCTTCCGTGGCTTCCGACGTTCACATCCTGCGATCCGGCCGCCGTGACCTGCTCCGCACGGTCGCCGAAGGAACCGCAGGCGCGGTCGGCGAGGAGTTCCTCCGCTGCCTGGTCCGTCACGTCGCGCTGGCGTTCGACGCGAAGTTCGCGTTCGTCGCGGAGGCCAGCGATCCGACCGGCGGCCATGTACGCGTGCTGAGCGGCTGGTACGGCGACGACTGGATCGCCGAGCCGTTCGAGTACGACACGCGCGGCAAGCCCTGCGCGCTCGTCGTGGAACAGTCGGTCGTGGCGTTCCCGGAGGCGCTCACGGAGCGCTTCCCGGAGGCGAAGCCGGCGATCGAGATGGGTCTCGAGAGCTACCTGGCGATCTGCCTGCGCGCTGCCGATGGCACGCATCTGGGCCACATGGGCGTGATGGACGCAGCGCCGATGACGGCCGAGGACGACGACGTCGCCGCGATGCGCATCTTCGCGTCGCGCGCGGCCGCCGAGCTCGAGCGTCGCCGGCAGGCCGTTGCGCTGGAGCGCTCGCGCGTGCGCGTGATCGAGGCCGCCGACGCCGAGCGGCGGCGCGTGGGCCGCGACCTCCACGACGGCGCGCAGCAGCGGCTCGCCGCGGTGTCGACACTGCTCGAGACGGCGCAGCGCCTGATCGACCGCGGCGACGAGCCGGCCGAAGCGCTGCGGCTCGCGTGCGACGAGCTCGGCGCGGCCCAGACCGAGCTGCGGGAGCTCGCGCGCGGGCTGCATCCGGTCGCGCTGGCCGAGCGCGGGCTGCGGAGCGCGCTCGAGTCGCTCACCGTCGGGTCCGACCTGACGATGACGCTCGAGGTGACCGCCGATGAGCTGCCGGACGACGTCGAGGTGGCGGCGTATTTCATCGTGTCCGAGTCGCTCACCAACGCGCGCCGGTACGCCGGCGCCGATGCCGTGCGCGTCCGCGTGGCCCGTGAAGCCGGCACGCTGGTCGTCGAGGTCGCGGACGACGGCTGCGGGGGCGCCGACTCGGAATCGGGGACCGGCCTGCGCGGGCTGGCCGACCGGGCCGGAGCGCTTGGCGGGCGGCTCGAGGTGGAAAGCCCTCCCGGCGCGGGGACTCGCGTGATCGCGCGCCTGCCGTTGGCGACGGACTGAATCGGGGCACGCAGGCGTCTTTTAGGCCGAGACGTTCTCGACGAAAGGGAAACAGATGGCGGTCAAGCTGGGTGTGCTGGCGAGGCTCGAGGCGAAGCCGGGCAAGGGCGACGAGCTCGCGTCCTTCTTGAAGCAGGGACGGCAGATGGCCGTCGCCGAGGAAGGCACCGTCACGTGGTACGCCTTCAAGCTCGGCGAGAACAGCTACGGCATCTTCGACACGTTCGAGGACGAGGCCGGCCGCGACGCGCACGTCGACGGCGATATCCCCAAGGCGCTGGCGCAGGTCGCGCCGGAGCTGCTGGCGGCGGATCCGGACATTCAGCTCATCGAGCTGGTGGCGGTCAAGTAGCCGTCACCGATCCCGGCGGCGGCCGCCGCACGATCGGAGAGGCTGCCGCCGACGGCGCGATCAGCTTCGACGGCGACCTGAACGCAGCAGCCGCGCTCACCGCCGCCTTCGAGAGCAGCGGCACCAGCGAAGAAGCACGCTGACGCGGCGCTCCGCGTCTGGCCTTCTGGGGCCCGCATCAGCTCCTGAGGCCGGGGAGTCATCGCCCTCGAGCCGGGGGCGGGTGAGCACACCCTTGCGCGATCCCACGCGGTTTCGGGATGATGGCTGCCTAGCGCACTCGTAGCTCCGACAGGAAAGAGCGACATGACCGCTCCCGCACTGGCTCAGGGAGTGGCTGAAGGCGGCACCGCCGCGCCGGCCAGGCTCGTTCGCTGGCCCATGCTTGTCGTTGCCTGCGCTGCCGCCTTCGGCTCGTTCAAGCTGGCGTTCGCGAGCGACGAGCTGTCCGAACGGGGCCTCCAGGCCGCGCTCCTCAACTGGACCACGCTGCCGTACATCCTCGCCGGCGTGATCGCCTGGTGGCGTCGGCCCGACAGTCGCTTCGGACCGCTGATGGTGGGCGCGGGCTTCGCGATGTTCCTCTCGAGCCTGCAGTGGTCGAGCCATGGGTTGCCCTACACGGTCGGGCTGGCATTCGACCTGCTCCCCGCCGCGCTCCTCGTCCACCTGCTCCTGGCATTCCCGAGCGGCAGGCTCGAGCGGACACCCGAGCGGCTCCTGGTCGTGGTCGGCTACTCCGCCGCGATAGGTCTTCAGCTCGCCAAGATGCTGCTTGGCGGCGCCGAGACGAGGAACGTGCTCGCGCTGGGGCCGGGCTCCGGCGTGGGTCACACGGTGGAGGACGTCCAGCTCGTCACGCTCAGCGTGGTGTGCCTGGCCGGCGTCGTCATCCTCGCCGGCCGCAGGCGCGGCTCGGTCCGGCGGCTGCCGCCCCGCATCGCGCTCTTCGTCGACTCGTTCGCGACCGGCCTGGTGGCGGTGGCGGTCCTGCTGCTCGCGGGCGCGTTCGAGTGGCCGCAGTTCGAGACGATCCGAAGGGTGGCGTTCGCGATCATCGGCGTCGCGCCCGTCGCCTTCCTGATCGGGCTCCTCAACGAGCACCTGTCCCGCTCCACGCTCGGCCACCTGCTCGTGCGGTTGCGAGCGGACCCCGCCCCGGGCGATCTCCGTGAGGCTCTCGCCGAGGCGCTTCGCGACCAATCGCTGACCGTCGCCTACTGGCTGCCGGAGTTCGGCCGCTGGGTCGACCGGCAGGGGCGTCCGGTCGAGCTGCCCGAACCCGACTCCGGCCGCGCCAGCACGCCAATCGACCGTGACGGAAGGCGCATGGCGGTGCTGATCCACGACGCCTCGCTCGCCGACGAGCCCCAGCTCCTGGACGGCGTCCAGGCGGCGGCCGGGATCGCGCTGGAGAACGGCCGGCTCCACGCGGAGCTCAATGCTCGTCTCGAGGAGCTGCGCGGATCGCGGCGGCGGATGATCGAGGCGGGGCAGCTGGAGCGCCAGCGCCTCGAGCGGGACCTCCACGACGGCGCCCAGCAGCGCCTGATCGCGCTTTCGCTCGAGCTCGGGCTGCTCGAAGAGCGGCTCCGGGCGGACCCGGAGATCAAGGGTCGCCTCGACCAGGCGCGAGACGAGATCGCGCTGTCTCTCGAGGAGCTTCGCGCCGTCGCGCGAGGCATCCACCCCGCGGTGGTGAGCGGCCACGGTCTGGCGGTGGCGCTCGAGTCGCTCACGGTCATGGCCACCGTTCCGGTCCGGCTGACCGTGGAGCTGGACGAGCGCATGCCCGAGCGGCTCGAGGTGGCGGCGTACTACGTGGTCAGCGAGAGCCTCGCGAACATCGCCAAGCACGCGGGCGCCACGTCGGCGACCGTGGACGTCGCTCGCGTGGACGGGCAGGTGGTGGTCGAGATCGTCGACAACGGGGTCGGTGGGGCCGACACGGAGCGCGGCTCGGGCCTCCGCGGCCTGGCCGACCGGGTGGAGGGGCTGGGCGGCCGGCTGCGCATCTGGACCCCGCGCGGGGGCGGCACACGCGTGAGGGCGGAGATGCCGTGCGTGTAGCCATAGCCGAGGACAGCGTGCTGCTTCGGGAGGGCGTCGCGAACCTGCTCGGCGAGGCGGGCTTCGACGTGATCGCCAAGTGCGGGAACGCCGACGAGCTGCGGCTGAAGGTGGACAGCTATGAGGTCGACGTGGCGATCGTGGACATCCGGCTGCCGCCGACCCACCGGGACGAGGGGCTCGTGGCGGCCCTCGAGATCAGGGCCCGCCACCCCTCCGTGGGAGTGCTCGTCCTGTCGCAGTACATGGAGCTGGGGCTCGCGATGCGGCTGCTGGCCGAGTCGGCCGAGGGAGTGGGCTATCTCCTCAAGGACCGGATCGGCGACGTGAAGGAGTTCGTGGCCGCGGTGCAACGGGTGGCGAACGGGGGATCGGTGGTCGATCCGATCATCGTCTCGACCCTGCTCGCGCGCCGGCGCAGCGACGACCCACTCGCGTCCCTGACACCCCGCGAGCGCGAGGTGCTCGAGCTGATGGCCACCGGCAGCTCCAATCAGGGGATCGCCGACGCGCTCGTGCTGAGTCTTCGCGCGGTGGAGAAGTACGTGTCGAGCATCTTCGGGAAGCTCGGCCTTCCGTCCACCGGGAGCGAGTCGCGCCGCGTCCTCGCCGTTCTGCTGTTCCTGCGTTCCTGACGAATCGGCAAGAAAACCGCCCCCCGAAACCGCCAGTTTCCCCACTTACCCCGGGCGGCCGAGCGCGGGAGGCTGGCCAGGGTTACCCCGACCCACGGGAGCGGAGATGAAGACGCGCGTGATCCAGGACGGCGATGGCCCGAGCAACGGCGGGCCCGGAGGGGACGCGCAGCCGCGACCCGCACGGGTGAGGAACCTGGCGGCCCGCATGGGCCACTGGAGCGCCACGCACCGGAAGACCGCGATCTGGGGCTGGGTTGCCTTCGTGGCCGTGGCCGTGCTGATCGGCAGGGCGGTCGCCCCGCAGCAGCTCCAGGGCCCCGACAACTTCTCGGGCGAGGCGGGCACCGCCGAGACTGCTCTCTACGCCTCCGGCCTGAGGCCCAACACCGAGCACGTCTTCTTCCAGGGCAAGACGCTCACGGTTCGTGACGCGCGGTACCGCGCGGCCATCCAGCAGGCCACCTCGGAGCTCGCCCACACGCGTTACGTGCGAAACGTGGTGTCGCCGCTCGGTGGCGGGGACGCCGCGGTGTCCGCCGACGGACGCTCGGCCCTCGTCGACTTCGAGATCAGCGGAGACTCGCTGGAGGCGGCCAAGCGCCTCGGCCCGGCCGAGGACGTCGTCGCGGCGATCAAGGCCAGGCATCCCGAGCTGAGCGTCGATCAGTTCGGAGGCGTGAGCTCCAAAAAGGAGCTGAACGACACGTTCTCGTCGGATCTCGCCAAGGCCGAGATGATCTCGCTCCCGATCACCCTCGTGATCCTGATCCTCGTGTTCGGCTCCGTGGTGGCCGCGCTCGTGCCGTTGCTGCTCGCCATCACCACGGTGGCCGCCGCGCTCGGGCTCGTGACGCTCCCCAGCCAGCTTGCAGGCATCGACTCGAACCTCTCGTCCGTGATCCTGCTGATCGGGCTGGCGGTCAGCGTCGACTACTCGCTCTTCTACCTGAAGCGCGAGCGCGAGGAGCGCGCAGCCGGCCGTACGCCGCGCACCGCGCTCGAGGTGGCGGCCGCCACCTCCGGGCGAGCGGTCCTGATATCTGGGCTCACCGTGATAGCCGCGATGGGCGGCATGTTCCTGAGCGGCGACAAGACCTTCATCTCGTTCGCCGAGGGAACGATCCTGGTGGTCGCGATCGCGATGATCGCGTCGGTCACCGTCCTGGCGGCACTCCTGGCCTGGCTGGGCGACCGCATCGAGAAGGGCCGGATCCCGTTCCTGCGCCGCCGGCATGCCGAGCGGGAGTCGCGCTTCTGGTCCGCGATGGTCGACCGTGTCATGCGGCGGCCGTGGGTCGCGATCGTCCTCGCCGGAGGCTTCCTGGTGGCGCTGGCCATCCCGGCGTTCGGCATGAACATCGTCACCGGAAGCGTCGACGACCTGCCGCAGAACCTCAAGGTCGTCAAGACCTACGACCGGCTCAAGGCCGCCTTCCCGAAGGAGGGCGTCACCGTGGACGTCGCGGTGCAGGCGGACAACGTGCGCAGCCCGCGCGTGGCCGCGGCGATCGCGCAGCTCGACCGGCAGGCCCAGCAGGCAAAGGACGTGCTGCCCGGGTCGGACCTGGACGTCAGCAGGGACGGCACCGTGGCCCTGCTCTCGATCCCGACCAAGGGGAACGGCAACGACGCGAGCTCCACCGCCGTGCTCAACGACGTGCGGAATCGGATCATTCCCGCCACCGTCGGAAGCGTCGACGGGGTGAAGGTCGACGTCAGCGGCACCGCCGCCGCGTCCAAGGACTTCAGGGACCAGCTGCGCGACCGGCTGCCGCTGATCTTCGGATTCGTGTTCGCGCTCGCGTTCCTGCTGCTGCTCTTCACGTTCCGCTCGATCGTGATCCCGATCAAGGCGATCCTGCTCAACCTGCTCTCTGTCGGAGCCGCGTACGGAGTCCTGGTGCTGGTGTTCCAGGACGGGCACGGTGAGAAGCTCCTCGGCTTCACGTCGAACGGGGGCGTCACCTCATGGCTGCCGCTGTTCCTGTTCGTGATCCTGTTCGGGCTGTCGATGGACTACCACGTGTTCATCCTGTCCCGCATCCGGGAGGCGTGGTCGAAGGGGATGGGCACCACGGAGGCGGTACGCCACGGGATCTCGACCACAGCGGGCACGGTGACCAGCGCCGCCGTCGTGATGGTCTTCGTGTTCTGGGTCTTCGTCACCCTCAGCTTCCTCGACTTCAAGGAGATGGGGGTCGGACTCGCCGTCGCCGTGCTGATCGACGCCACGATCGTCCGCGGCGTGCTGCTGCCGGCGACGATGAAGGTGCTCGGCGACTGGAACTGGTACCTGCCCAAGTGGCTCGAGTGGCTGCCGCACGTGGGCGCAGAGGGCGAGCCTGGTCTGCCTCCGGAGGTCGAGCCGGGCGAGCCCGCCGATTCGCGTGAGGAGCCGGAGCCCGCGGGCGCTCCCGCCTAGGAGGAGTCCGGACCGATGAGCACCGCAACCGCCGAGCCCGCCGCTCCTCACGGCCCGCCGTCCCAGCCTTTCGGGGCAAAGCGCGTGCTGCTGCTGGTGTTCGGCAGCATCGGCGTCCTCCTCGGGCTGGCGCTGCTCGCCGGCGGCGGGGCGGCGGTCTGGGGTCTCAGCCAGCGCGACGGCTCGGGCTACTTCAACACCGGAACCCACGCGGTGTCGACCACGTCGTACGCGTTGGCCTCCGACACCCTCGACATGGGGCCGGACGCCCCGGGCTGGTTCGGCGAGAACTTCGCCACGATTCGCATCCAGGCGAGCTCGCGGCAGCCCGTCTTCATCGGGATCGGCCGCGCGGACGACGTGGAGCGCTATCTCGCGCAGGTGCCGCACACGGTGGTCACCGACCTCGACACGGACCCCTTCCGCGTCACCTCCCACCCGATCGCGGGCAGCTCGACTCCGGCGCCGCCCGGGCGGCAGGCCTTCTGGCGCGTCCGGGCATCCGGTCGCGGAACTCAGACGATCAGATGGCCGCTGGAGAAGGGCAGATGGTCGGCGGTCGCGATGAACGCCGACGGCTCCCGAGGCGTGGCGGTGGCGCTGCGGCTCGGCGCGCGGGTCTCAGCCCTGAGGTGGATCGCCATCGGCCTCCTCGCCGGCGGCGGACTGGTGCTGGTCCTCGGCGGCGTGCTGCTCTACCTGGGGGCACGCAAGCCGCGCCCCACCTACGACGCTGCCCCGCCGCCCTAGGGTCCGGTTCGGGAATGGGCGCGGCTGGTTTCGAACCAGCGACCTCTCGCGTGTGAAGCGAGCGCTCTCCCACTGAGCTACGCGCCCGAGAGCGGTGCAAGTCTAGGCCCTCGGCGCAGGTTGGCGGATAGAACACCGCGGCAGCGGGGTATAGAGCCGGAATGGAGCGGGAGCTACCAGAGGGGCCCTTCACCAACCCAGCGTCCAGGTACCTGGCGATGCTGCGTGCCGCGCGCGAGTTTGGGCTGGCCCATACAGAGATCCAGTCGATAGTCCGTCGCTTCCCCACGCCTGCGCCTTCCGATGAACTCGCCGCCGCGTTGGCATCCGCCATCGCGCGGGGCTGGGTCATCTAAAGCGCTCTTCGGCGGGGGCTGAGACAGGGCGCTAGGCTTCACCTCGGACCGTGCTAGGCGGGGAATTAGCGGTGCCCTGCACTCGCAATCCGCTCTAGCGAGGCTGAATTCCCGTCCAGAGGGATTGAGCCTTCGGGGTCAGTACGCCGGTCAAGGGCGTTGATGGCCAGGTCCCGTGCGGTGCACGGCCGTGAACCAGGTCAGGTCCGGGAGGAAGCAGCCTTAAGCGGTACCGCGCATGCGCCACGGGGAAGCCTGGCAGTAGTCCTGGATCGGCGGGCACGCCCGGGGACCGATTTCGAAGACGGGTGCACGGTCCACTATTTGCCGCCGGTCGGTGGATACAGGTACTTCCACCGGCCGTTGCAGCCGGCGGCGTAGAGCAGCCACGAGCGATTTCGCTCGGCGAGCCGGTATCCGGTCGGCGGGCTCAGCCGCAGCGGCACCGGCTCGTGCGGATCAAGGATCGACAGCTTCTGCACTTCGTCGTTCGCCGGCAGAATCAGCGAGCCTTGTGGCCCGGGAGAACGCGTGAGGATCTCGGTCGGACGGATGTCGACCCAGTAGGCGAGCAGCGGCACGGGTCTGTGGTTCGGCACGAACACCGGTTGGCAAGCACGCAGCTCGGGCGCGTCCGCGAGCTTCCGTAGATCGTCCTGCACCCGGTCGCGGTTGCGGATGTCCGTGCGCAGCGACGTGAGCCGGTCCACCTGCTGGATCCCGAAGAACACGACGATCACGCCCAGCGACACGACGCCGACGCCGCGCCACAAGGCGCGCCCCGGGGCACGGTCGGGCAGCTGTAGCCAGCCCAGGCAGCCGACCGCCGTGAAGAACGCCGCGATCGCCCCAGCGAGAAAGAGATAGCGAGTGAGGAGCGACAGGCCGGCGATCCCGAACAGCACGAAGGCGCAGCCGTTCAGGATCCCGATCGCCGCGGGCAGAGCCACCCGCTCCCGCAGCCGGCGCAGCCCGAACACGAAGCCGATCACCGCGGCCACCAGCTCGGGCAGCCGCACGATCTCACCGAGCCGGCGCGGCGCGAGCTTGAAGCCATTGAGCAGACCAGTCTGGCGACCAAGCTCGGACGCCAGGTCGTGCGTGCCGTTCAGCGACCAGAGGAAGTTGCCGGTGATGAGTAGGTCGCTGAAGCCCCAGAGCAGCGGCGGGGCGAGGACCAGGGCGAGGTGCCGCAGCCGCTGGTCCCAGTCGAGCCACGGGAACAGCCACAGCCAGTACGCGCCCGCGTAGAGCCACGCCTCCGGCCGCAGCAGCCCGGCGAACCCGAGCACCACGAGCACCGGCCAGCCCCGCCTCGGCCGCCGCGCCTCCATCACCGCGGCCCACACCACGAGCGCGATCACCACGAGATCCACGTAGCCGCGGATGCCGTAGTTGAGCAGCGGCTGGCGGGTGAGCACGACCAGCGCGGCCAACAGCCCGATCGGCCACGACAGGAGCTCGCTGCCCAGCCGGAACATCCCCACCACGAGCGCGCCCATGGCGAAGATCACGATCGCGAGCATGATCCCCTCGCCCGCGTTGCCGAACAGCGACGCCGGAATCCCCACCACCATCGCCAGCGGGTGCGGTGTCGGGGCGAACGGCACCTGGTAGTCGGGCGTGCGCCCGTGCGCCAAATCGCTACCCCAGACGAGGGAGTAGAACGTGTCGTAGTTCAGGAACGCGTTGCCGAACCAGGCGAAGATCGCGAGCCCGATCAGCCCGGCGGCGAGCGCGTCGGGCAGCACCGTGCGCGACCGGCTCATCGCGGCGGAAGGTACCCTCTTTCCCGTGAGTCCGAGCGGCGTGCGGGCCGCCTTCGAGCTCGAACGCTTCGAGGTGACCGACGAGAACCGGCTGGAGGTGACGGGCCGCTGGTCCGGCGTCCGCGGCCTGCGCTTCATGCGTCCGTCCCTCACCGTGAGGACCGAGGACGGCGAGCGCAACCTGCTTGCCGTGCTCGAGCACAAGCCGTGGGCGGCCGAGGAGGGCGGCGACTGGACGGCCGCGTTCCCGTGGCAGGGCGACTCGCCCGACCCGGGTCAGATCGAGCTGGCGGTGGCGCCGAGCGTGGTGGTCGAGCTCGCGCCCGAGCCTCCCGCACGTCCGGGCAAGAAGCCGTCGGTGACCCAGCGGTACGAGCGCGAGCGCTTGCGCTCGCGCCGGCTCGAGGAGGAGGCCGCCGAGCTCCGCGAGACCACCGCGGCGCTTCAGGCGAATCGCGACCAGCTGCTGGCGGAGCACGCCCGGCTGAAGAACGAGTTGTCGGTCGCCGGGACCGAGCTGGCCACCGCGAGGCGCGAGCGCGACGAAGCCATCCGCGAGCGCGACCGCCTCCGGGAGGAGCTCGCCGAAACCACCCGCGCGCGTGACGCCGCCGAGGCCGGCCAGGCGGCGGCCGCCGCGAAGGTCACCGAGGAGACGCTTGGCCGCGAGGCTGGTCTCGAGCAAGTCGCCCGCGAGCAGCACGAGCAGATCCAGCAGCTCACCCGCGAGCGCGACGCCGCGCTGCGCCAGCGCGAGAAGACCAGGCGGGAGCTCGAGCAGGCCGCCCTCGAACGCGACGCGGCGGTGGACGAGCGCAACGACGCGCTCACCCGGCGCCTGTCCGCCGAGGCCGAGCGCGACTCCGCTCTGGGCCGCGGCACCGGCGCCCCGCTGGTCGAACCGGCGACGGCGAAACGGGGGGCCGACTGGCTCGTGCGCGGCCTGGCCGCGATGGCGATCGTCACGTTCTTCCTGCTCGTGGTGGTCATCCTCGGGCACGCCTGACCCGGCCGGACCGGCCGTCCGGAGCATGGCTAGGATGGGTGCTCCTCTGATGCTCTCCCTCTACCGCCGCCACCGCCCACGCACCTTCGACGACGTGGTGGGGCAGGAGCACATCGTCCGCACGCTGCGGAACGCGGTCGAGCTGGACAAGGTGCACCACGCGTACCTGTTCGTCGGCTCGCGCGGCACCGGCAAGACCAGCATGGCGAAGCTCCTGGCCTGCGCCCTCAACTGCGAGGGCGGGCCGCGCGTGGACTTCTCGCCCGACGATCCCGCCTGCCAGGCGATCGCTCGTGGCACCTCGCTCGACGTGGTGGAGATGGACGCGGCGTCGAACAACTCGGTCGACGACATCCGCGAGCTGCGCGAGAACGTGGCGCTCACGCCGATGGGCGGCGGCCGCCGCGTCTACATCCTCGACGAGGCGCACATGCTCTCCACGCAGGCGTGGAACGCGTTCCTGAAGACGCTCGAGGAGCCGCCCGCGCACGTGGTGTTCGTGCTTGCGACGACCGAGGCGCACAAGGTGCCGGCCACGATCGTGGACCGCTGCCACCGCTTCGACTTCCACCGTCCCTCGCTCCAGCAGATCGCCGGCGTTCTGCGCAAGGTCGCGGCCGAGGAGCAGATCGAGGTTCCCGACCCTGCGGTAACGATGATCGCCCGCTCGGCCACCGGCAGCTTCCGCGACGCGCTCGGCACGCTCGAGCAGCTCGTGACCTACGGCGGCTCCCAGGTGAAGCTCGAGGACGTGCTCGAGGTGCTGGGGGTGGCCGACGCCGAGATCGTGCTCGACGCCGCCGAGTCGCTGGCCGACCACGACCCGAAGGCCGCCCTGATGGCGGTCGAGAAGCTGTCGGCGTCGGGGCGCGACCTCACCCAGTTCATCCGCGAGCTGGCCGCTCACCTGCGCCACCTGTTCGTGGTGCAGACGCTCGGCGACGTGCCGGAGTCGTTCGCGGTCACGGCGGAGCACACCGACCGGCTGCAGTCGCAGGCCGAGCGCATCTCCCAGGCCGAGGTGCTGCGCGCCATCGACCTGCTGGCGGCGGCGTTGACCGCGGTGAAGGACGGATCGGACCCGCGCATCCAGCTCGAGATAGCGCTGCTCAAGGCCACGCAGCCGCAGTCCGACGGGTCGCTCCAGGCGCTCGCCGCTCGCGTCGAGCGGCTCGAGCAGAGCGTCGGCGGGGGCGGCAACGCCGCGTCGCCACGACCGGCGCCCACGAAGCCGCCCGAGGTCGCGCCTCAGCCCGAGCGCCAGAGCGAGCCCGAGCCGCCCGACCCCCCGCGCGCGGCCGCCTCGCCGCCGGAGCGCGCGACCGCCTCGCCACCGGAGCGCGCGACCGCCTCGCCACCGGAGCGCGCGGCGCAGCGCGCTGAGGCCGCCGCGGTCGCGGCGGTGGCGGACGCCGCCCCGGACGAGGCCGCACCAGCGCTCGACTTCGACCAGCTCAAGGCCCTGTGGCCGGCGGTGGTCGAGGCGGTCTGTGAGGAGAACCAGATGGTCGGCGCCTCGCTCGCCAACGCACGTCCCGTCGGTCTCGACGGCAGCCGGCTCACCGTCGCCTTCGGCGAGGAGTCGGCGTTCGCCAAGAAGACGGTGGAGCGCAAGCGCGACCTGCCCGCAAAGGCGATCCGCACGCTCACCGGGCATCCGTTCGACGTGGTCTACGAGTTGCGCGACGGTGAGTCCGTGAACGCCGAGGGCATCAGCGAAGAGCAGCTACTCGAGCGGCTTCGGCAAGACTTTGGTGCAACAGAGGTCCTCGACAGCGAAGAGTGAGCGCGATGCCCAAGCAGCCCAACATGAACCAGATGATGCGCCAGGTCCAGCAGATGCAGGCCGACATGGCCAAGGCGCAGGAGGACCTGAAGAACGAGGTCGTGGAGGCCAGCGCGGGGGGCGGCACGGTGACCGTCAAGATCACCGGCGCGCTGGAGCTGCGCGAGGTCCGGATCGACCCCGAGGCGGTGGATCCCGAGGACGTGGAGCTGCTCCAGGACCTCGTGCTGGCGGCCGTCAACGAGGCGATTCGCTCCGCGCAGGAGCTCGCGGAGAAGCGGCTCGGCGGCGCGATGGGCGGTCTCGGCGGGCTCGAGGGTCTGGGCGGCCTGGGCCTACCAGGGTTCTAGTCGCGCGGAGCGAATTACACTTCCGCGCATGGGCTGGGCCGTCTTCATCTTCGGAGTCGTCGTCACGATCCCTGTGGGGTGGTTCTTGTTCTCGCGCACCCGGGGTGACCGGTTCCTGTGCGCGATGGGGCTGGTCCTGCTCACGCCGACGATCTGGGCCGCCGGTCTCGGTCTTCAGCTCGGTCCCTGCGACACCCCGACGTGCGTCACGCACAAGCAGCACGACCTGCTGATCTTCGCTGTCGCCGCTCTGGTCATCCTGATCGCGGCGTTGGTGGTGATCGCCATGAGGCAGGCGATCCCGGGGGCACTGCTGATCACGCTCTGCTGCGTTCTGAACATGGTCGCGGCATGGAAGGTCGACAAGGTCATGACGATCATGTTCGCGATCCTCGCGGCCTCGACCGCCTCGTACTTCGCCCTCTCGCTGTTACCGAACAGGCCGGAACCAGCCGTCTGAGCGGCGCCCGGTGCTGATCCGCACTGAGGACGACGGGTCGGCGCTCGCGATCGGCCAGCCGTCGCACGCCTGGATCTCGGGGCAGCTCGCGCGTGCGTGGGGCAACGCGGACTTCGGCACGGTCGAGCCGTGGGAGGAGGTCTGCCTCGGCGCCGAGCAGCACGACGTCGGCTGGTCCGAGTGGGACCGGCGGCCGGCGCTCAACCCGGACACCGGCCTGCCCCACACGTTCATCGACCTGCCGATCGAGCCGAAGATCGCGCTCTGGTCGGGTGCGGCCGCCCGGCTCGTCACCCAGAGCCGCTACGCGGCGGTGCTCGTGTCGATGCACGGCACCGGGCTGTTCGAGCGCTACTGGCCGCACGGCGCGGATCCAGACCTGCAGCGCCGCTTCCTCGAGTCGGAGCGCGAGTTTCAGCGCGAGTTGCTCGACACGCTCGGTGCCGATCCCGACGAGGTGCGGCGCAATCACCTGCTCGTGCGCGTGTGGGACAGCATGTCGCTGGCGCTCTGCCTGGGGTGGGAGGAGATCAAGCTCGAGGAGGTGCCGGCAGCAGACCGCCTGACCACGCTCGAGCTGAAGGCGCTCGGCGGCGGGCGCGTGGAGCTCGACCCCTGGCCGTTCACACGCGATTCGCTGAGCGTGCAGGCCGAGGCCCGCCGCCTCAACGGACGCTTCGAGGAGCAAGCCGCGCTTCATGCCGCGCTCGACGCGGCCCCCTGGCAGCGGCTCCGGTTCGAGCTCGTTCGCCGACCGCGTGGCTAACCTCACCCTCCCTTGCTCGCACCCCCGGTCAACCGCCTGATTACGGAGCTCGCCCGGCTGCCCGGCATCGGGCAGCGCACGGCGCAGCGCCTGGCCTTCCACGTGCTGCGCGCCTCCGACGAGGAGGCGCTGGCGCTGGCAGCGGCGATTAAGGAGGTGAAGGAGCAGGTGGGCCAGTGCGAGACCTGCTTCAACCTCGCCGTCGGGCCGCGCTGCCGGATCTGCGAGGACGAGCGCCGCGACGGCGCGGTGATCTGCGTGGTGGAGGAGCCGAGCGACGTGATCCCCATCGAGCGGACCAACGAGTTCCACGGGCGCTACCACGTGCTCGGCGGCGCGCTGTCCCCGATCGACGGCGTCGATCCCGAGGATATTCGCGTGGCCGAGCTGTTCACACGCGTGGAC
>Ga0134125_10005077_pt1 | contig 14978 bp, 13 predicted proteins | sample KB31751_FD_96464 | JGI IMG/M metagenome (GOLD analysis project Ga0134125, IMG submission 96464) | Terrestrial soil microbial communities with excess Nitrogen fertilizer from Kellogg Biological Station, Michigan, USA - KB3-175-1 | ecosystem: Environmental > Terrestrial > Soil > Unclassified ... | reverse complement strand
GTCCGGTTCGAAGCGCGCCGACCATTCGCGCAGGAACGGCAGCTCGAAGCGCGCGTAGTGGATGGCGGTGGGAATGGGTTCGGCGTGCGCGACCGCCGCGCGCAGCCGGCGCCACGCCTCGTGGCCGGCGATGGCGTTTGCCGCGGCCTCCGGCTCCCAGCCCGTCAGCTTGCGGACCTGGCCGGGAACCGTGTGCCCGTCCGGCAGCGCGATCCAGTGCGCCTCGAAGCCGCGCGCACCGCTGTCGCCGCGCACGACGCCCCACCCCACCTCCAGAACGTGACCGAAGGCGGGGCTGGCTCCGGTGGCCTGACAGTCGACCACCAGCACATCCATGCCGGCCAGCGCGCGCACCGCTCAGTCATGCGAGGCGCCGGCGTCCCCGTCAAGAGGACTAAACTCATGCCGTCCGATGAGCCGCGCCCTCCTGCTGGACACGCACGCCCTGCTCTTTCGCGCCTTCTTCGCGCTGCCGCCGATGTCGACCAAGGCTGGAGAGCCGACGTCGGCGCTCTATGGCCTGGCGGTCATGCTGCTCAAGCTGCTGCGGGATGAGCGCCCCCGTGGGCTGGCGTTCGCTCTGGACGCCGCGCAGCCGACCTTTCGCCACCGGCAGAGTCAGTCCTACAAGGCGCATCGGCCGCCGCTGCCCGATGGGTTGCGCCGCCAGCTGGATGCCTTGCCGCGCCTCCTGGAGGCCGTCGGCGCGCCCACCTTCGTCGCGCCGGGGTTCGAAGCTGACGACGTCCTGGCCACCCTCGCCCGCGAGCTGGCCTCGTCGAAGGTCGACGTGCGCATCGTGACGGCGGACCACGATCTGTTCCAGGTGGCCCGGGACGGGGTGGACGTCCTGTTCGTCGGCACACGCGGGCGCAAATCGATCCTCTACGACCGCGCTGCCCTGGTCGCCCGGTACGGGGTCGAGCCCGGGCAGTTGCCCTCGCTCACGGCGCTGGTCGGCGACCCGAGCGACAACCTGCCCAAGGTCCCCGGTGTGGGCGCGCGCACCGCTCAGAAGCTGGTGCAGCGGTTCGGCGACATGCGCGGGTTGATCGAAGGGCTGGAACAGGTCACGCCCGCGGCCTTGCGGGGCACGCTGGCGGCGGCGTCCGCGCAGCTCCTCGAAACCGAGTCGCTGGCCCGCCTGCGCGACGACGTGCCGCTTTCCCCGGGCCCGCGCGCCGCGCCCATCGGCGCCGAGGCCTGGGCGCGGATGCGGGCGCTGTTCGTCGAGTGGGAGTTCCACAGCCTGCTAACCCGCATCGACCAGCTGGCCCGATCGGAGGCACCGGCCGCGGTCGAGGACCAGCTCCGTTTCGACCTGTGAGATCGTCGAGATTTCTTCGTCCACAACGAGGGGCCCGATCGTTGCTCTCGAGTGATCCATGCGGATTGCCCCGCCCTCATGACCCGTGAGACAGTCATCCCGCTGGACGACGCCGCGGCGCTGACGCGCTTTCACGACGGCGATCGCGAGTTCCTGGGGCTGCTGTACCGCGAGACCTACGAGGCGGTCGATACGGCGGTGGGACGTGTTCTGCGGGGGGCTGACCGCGAGACGGTGGTGCACGACGTCTATCTGCGCCTGCTGACCAAGCCCCAGCTGCGCCGGAGCTTCACCGGCGGTTCGGTGCGTTCGTGGCTGATGACCATCGCGTACAACCTGGCCGTGGATTTCTGGCGGCATCATCGCCGCGAGACCAGCCTGGAGGATCCCGCGACCTGTCTCATCGATCCCATGTCGGGGCGGATGGAAGACCGGGCCGAGCTGAACCTCTTCGTCGAACGTTTCCGACGCGACGGGCTGCCCGAGCAATTGTGGCCGGTGTTCGAGGCTCGGTTTGTCGAGCGGCTGCACCAGCGCGAGGCCGCGCGCCGGCTGGGGATGCACCGGACCACCTTGGCTTACCGGGAATTGCGCGTGCGAAGGCTGTTGCGGGCTTTCCTGCGCAGGAGGTCGCCATGAGCACCGAACACGAACCCAGCGAGCACGAAAGCCTGCGGGCGCTGGTGGACGAGCACTTCACGGCGCGACTGCCGCCCGACCGTGAAGCGCGCCTGCGCGCCCATCTGCCAACCTGTCCGACCTGCCGGACCGCCTACGAGGCGTATCAGATCGCTGAGCGCCTGGACCCGGCGGCGATCCCCGCACGTGAGCGGCTCGCGCGGTCGCTGGGCCTGGGCCCGGACACGCGCGGGCGCACCCGCGTCTCCACCTGGGCGGCCACCGCGCTGGCGATGGCCGGGGCGGCCATCCTGCTGTTCGCCTGGGGTCGCCCCTTCACGGCCGGCGGGTCAGATCCCGTGGCCCGTGGCGGGCGGGTCGAGGACGCCGCCGCTCTGGAAGTGGCGGCATTTCGCATTCGTGCCGGGGGACAATCGACCCCCATCGCGCACACGCTGTCGGCCGACGACGAGCTGGCCTTCGCCTACCGCAACGAGGTCGGGAAGGCCTATTTGATGATCTTCGCCGTCGACGGCGACGGTCGGGTGCTCTGGTACCATCCGGCCTGGACCAATCCGGCCGACAACCCGCGGGCGGTCCCCATCACCAAGCAGGTGGGCTTCAAGGAGTTGCCCGAAGCGATCCGACAGCCGCTTCGCGGCCCGCGCCTGGTGCTGTACAGCTTATTCATGGACCAGCCGCTGGACGTTCGCACGGTCGAGGGCCGGATCGCGGCCGGCGGCTTCGTGGCGAATGCCTCGGCGGGCGAAGTGCTGAACAAGGTCGAGTGGGAGGTGCAGCCATGAAGCGACTGCTCTTGGTGCTGGGAGCTCTGTTGCTAGTTGCAGCACGCGCGCAAGGCGGGGAGGCGCCCCCGGGCAACGCGGTGTACGCGTTGATCATGGGCGTGAACCACGGCGTCGACACCGACCTGCAGGTCTTGCACTACGCCGACGACGATGCGGTCCGCTATCAAGAGCTGTTCCGCGCGCTGGGGGCGAGGACCGCGCTGTTGACTCGGCTCGACCGCGAGACGACCGCCCTGTCGCCGCAGGCCGCAGCCGAGGCCCTGCCGCCCACGCGCGCCTCGCTGCGGAACGTCGTCGCGTCGCTGGCGGCCGAGATCCGGACTGCTCGCCAGCGGGGGGTGCGCAGCTCGCTGTACGTGGTCTACGCCGGCCACGGCAACGTCGACGAGCAGTCGTCCTATGTCACGCTGGAGGACGCGCGGATGTCGCCCAGGCTGCTGGCGCAGGAGATCCTCGACCCGATCGCAGCCGACGAGAACCATCTGATCGTCGACGCTTGCTACTCGTACCTGCTGGTGGGCGAGCGCGGGCCAGGTGGCGAGCGGCGCAAGGTCGAGGGTTTCTCGGCGCTGTCCGAGCTGGGGCGGCGGAACGATCTCGGCCTTCTGCTGTCGACCTCGTCAGGCGACGAGAGCCACGAGTGGGGAGCGTTCCAGGCCGGCATCTTCAGCCACGAGGTGCGTTCGGGTCTGTACGGCGCCGCCGATCTCGACGGCGACGGATCCATCTCCTACGTCGAGATCGCTTCGTTTCTCGAGCGCGCCAACCAGCCCATCGTGAATGAGAAGTTTCGCCCGCGGGTGTTTGCGCGCGCGCCGTCCCGGTCGACGCGGTTGCTGGACCTCAAGACCGGCCTGGCCCGGTCGCTGGACGTCGACCGCAACCTGCCGTCGGCCCACTACTTGATCGAGAACCCGCAGGGCGTGCGCTTCGTTGACTTTCACAATGCACCCGGGCGCGGCTTTCGGCTGGTTCGCCCCGGCGGCGCGGCTCAGCTCTACCTGCGCCGCATGGAAGACGGGTGGGAGGCGACCGTGCCGCCGTCCGACCAGCGCGTCACGCTGGCCAGCTTGCCCCTCAGCAACCCGCGGGTGGTCGAACGCGGCGCCGCCCATCGGGCGTTCAGCCTGATTTTTTCGCTGCCCTTCGACGGCGTGAGCGAAGACCTGGTGGCCGTGCCGCAGGCCCCCCCGGCCCGCCGGCGGGTCGACACGCGCAAGGTGATCGTGTGGACGGGCGCCTCCGTGGCGGCGGCAGGTTTGGTCACCGGAGCGGTATTGCTGCTCGATGGCCGCCGCCTCGCCGACCAGGGTGGGGACGCGAGTCAACAAGCGGCGGCCAGGTTGAACGACCGCATCCAGGCGCGCAACGTGGGCGCCGCCATCGCGTTCTCGGTGGCCGGCGCGGCGGCGGTCACCGCCCTCGTCGCACGGTTCTGGCCCGCGCATCACCCGGCGGCGACGACCACCGCCCCGGCGCCCCAGCTCACCGTGGGGTGGGGACAGGTCGGCCTGGCCGGGCAATTCTAGACGAAAGGTTCGTCCAAGGCGGGAAGGTGTTTCGTTGGAGTGCTGGAGGATCGCGCATGAGAACCCTGGTTTGGTCGATTCTGGCGGCGTCGATGATGGCAGGCTGTACGGGCTCCGTTCCGCTGGAGGGCAAGGCGTGTCCTTGCGTCGACGGGTTCATCTGTTGCGCGATCACGAATCAGTGCCTGCGGCCGGACGTCGCGTGCACCTCCACGACGGGAGATCCGCCGCCCGTCTGCGGCGGGGCCCACGACGGCGGCGTCGCTGCGCCAGCCAACGTCCGCAGCGCGGACAACACCCTCCTTCCGACCTCCTGCAACGCGGCCAACGCCGACCGCAACCTCTTCGCGTACGCACCCGGCTACACGCCCGATCCCGCGGTGCAGGCCCGCGTCCAGCACTTGATGTCGCAGATGAGCCTTGCCGACAAAGCCGACCAGATGCGCGGCGTCCCCTACGGCCCGCCGTCCAAGCTCAACTTCACGGACATCCAGCGCAGCAAGAACACCGCCACCATCCGCGGTTTCACCTACCGCGACGGTCCTCGCGGCATGAACCTGGCCGAGGACATGAACGGAACCCTGCCCAGCGCGGGCATCGACAACGGTCAGCCGGTCGGCTATTCCACCGCTTTCCCGGTCAGCATCGCGCGCGGGGCGTCGTTCGATCTCGACCTCGAATACGCCATCGGCGAGGCAATCGGCGACGAGATGCAGGCGGCCGGGCAGACGGTGACGCTCGCCCCGCTGGTGAACGTGCTTCGTCATCCGCTGTGGGGCCGGGGACAGGAGAGCTACGGCGAGGACCCGTTCCACGTCGGCCGCCTCGCCTCGGCCATGACGGTGGGCATCCAGCAGCACGTCGCCGCGACGGCCAAGGCCTACACGGCCTACGACATCGAGGAGAACCGTGCCGACAACGATTCTCTCCTGGACGAGCAGTCGCTGCGCGAGACCTACGGCCGTCCCTTCCGCATGGTCGTTCAAGATGGCGGCGTGGCTGCCATCATGGCGTCCTACAACCTGGTGAACGGCGTCAAGTCGACCCAGAACGCGCACACGCTGACCCACGTGCTGCGCGGCGACTTCGGCTTTCGGGGCTTCGTGATGAGCGACTGGTGGGCCATGCCGCCGGGGTCGAACGCCACGGGCGTCCCGGCTGACGTGTCGAGACAGTATGCGATCGATAGCCTGAACGCCGGACTGGATGTCGAGCTGCCCTGGGCGCTCAACTATGGCTTCCTCGAACAGCTGGTCGCTGAATCGAACATCACGGTGGCGCAGATCGACACCGCGGTGGCGCGCATCCTCGAACAGAAGGTGCGCTTCTACGCCGACTCGCTGGCCGGCCCGGTGGGGCTGGGCACGCCGCAGACCCGCTACATCAACAGCAGGATCTATTGCGACGCCGACCACATCGAGCTGGCCGAGCGGGCGGCGCTGGAGAGCATGGTCCTGCTCAAGAACGACAACGCCACCCTCCCCATCCAGGCCGCGCACAAGGTGGCGGTGCTCGGCGCCACGGTGCCGTTGCAGAATCTGATCACCCAGCCCGGGCAGTTCTCGTTCGCGACCGACACCAACACGGGCGACATGGGCACCAGCCGCGTCGTCCACGATCCGGCCAAGGGCGTCAGTCCGGTCGCCGGAATCGCCGCCGCGGCGCCTGCCGGGGTCACGGTGGTGGCTGGATCCACGGCGGCTGACGCCAGCGACGCCGATTTCGTCGTGGTGATGGCGGGCCTCACCGCCAACGACGAGGGCGAGGAGTTCACCAACGCCGGCGATCGCTCGGACTTCGGGATCGACACCAAGCGGACGGACCCGACCGTGCAAGCGTCGCTGATCGCGGCCGTGGCCGCGCTGGGCAAGCCCATGGTGGTGGTGCTGGAGGGGTCCAGCGTGATGGACATGCCGTGGCTGTCGTCGGTCCCCGCCGTGGTGATGGCCTTCTATCCGGGGATGGCGGGTGGCGCGGCGCTGGGCAAGCTCCTGTGGGGCGAGGTGAACGGGCAGACGTACAACTTCAGCGGCAAGCTGCCCTTCACCTGGAGCGGGCTGGCCGACTACGGCACGTTCAAGGGAGCGTCGGGCGCCACGAGCTTCGATTATTACGAGGGCTACCGCCACTTCGACCACGAGGGGATCAGCCCGCTCTATCCCTTCGGCTACGGTCTGAGCTACACCAGCTTCGAGTACCGCAAGCTGCAGCTCGGCTGCTCGGACATGAGCCAGGGCGCCGTGCTGCCGGTGGCGGTCAACGTGGCCAACACGGGCACCGTCGCGGGTGACGAGGTCGCGATGGTGTTCGTCTCCTTCCCCGGCACCAAAGCCCGCCGTCCCGACAAGGAGCTGAAGGGCTTCGCGCGCGTTCACCTGGAGGCGGGAGAAGAGAAGCAGGTGGTCATTCCGATTCGCCTGGCCGACCTGGATTACTTCCAGGCCGACCCGACAAACCCCGCGAGCGGCCAATGGGTGGTCGAGACGGGCGACGTCAAGGTCATGGTCGGCGGCAGCTCCGCCGACCTGCCGCTCTCGGCGGTCGTGCCGGTGACCGGGTACCAGCGGCAGCCTACTGCGGCAGGTAGCCCTTGATGGCGCCGTACCAGAGGGTGGCCATGTCGGCGTATCCCTGATCGGTCGGGTGGACGTTGCCGTTGCCCCGGATGTCGGAGCCCGGCAGCGTGCTCATGTCGACCATGATGACGTGGTCGCTGGCGTGGGCTTTGACGACGTCGGGAATCTTGGCGATGTAGCTGTTGTAGTTGGTGTTCGAGTAGCCGAGCGGAATGATCTTCGCCACCACGATGAGCGCGTCGGGCGCCGCCTTCACCAGGTTGGTGATCAGCGTCGAAAGCTGATTCGCCGTGGTGGTGGGATCGGCGTTGCTGGTCATGTCGTTGGTCCCGATGTGCAGCAACACGATGTGCGGCGTGGTGGAGAACGACTTGGCGGGCGGGACGTAGCCGGTGATTTGCGTGACGGTGAAGCCGTCATGGCCCTCGTGGTTCTTGGGGAACGTCTTGCCCGAGACGGTGGTGGGACCGTTCGTCAGCGAGCCGATGAAGGTCACGTTCTGGTTCGCCGCAACGGTCAGCTTGAACAGCGCCGAGCGATAACCTGCGTCGTCCGTGGACGAGAAACCGTGCGTGATCGAATCACCGAGCGGCAAGATGACGCAGGGGCTGGCCTTGCACGGGTTGTAGCTGCCGCTGCCGCCGGCGCCACCCGTGGCCGTCGTCCCGGCGGTTCCGCCACTCTGTCCGCCACCGGAGCCGCCGCCGTTCTTGCCGCCCGCCGCGCCGCCGCCCGCGTGGCCACCGGCGCCCCCCGAGCTCGCTCGTCCGCCGCCGCCACCAGTCGCGCCGCCGCCTGCGCCGGAGCTGCCGCCGGACGCCGAGTGGCCGCCCGACGCCGTGCTCCCGCCCGACGCCGTGCTGCCGCCCGACGCCGTGCTGCCGCCGGAGCTCGCCCCGCCGCTGCCGGGCATTCCGCCGCTCGACGCGCCGCCGCTCGACGTGCTCCCGCCCGATGCGCTCCCCCCCGACCCTCCCCCGCCACTCCCGCCTTCAGGTGGGCTGCTCGACGAACAAGCCTGGACGCCGACCGAGATGCCAAACGACAACAAGCAGACGAGGATGTGACGGGTCACGGGACGGGATTGTAGCGCAGTCCCTTCCAGGATTCGGCCACAGTCAGGGTTACCGCAACGCGCCGGTCCTTCCATTCGCCAATTAAGTGAACCAACGACGACTTAAGGGAACCAATCGACGACTTAAGCGAAGGATCGACGACCACCTGCCGGCCTACGGCGCTGCAGCGCGGCCACACTCGAGCGGGATGGGGTGACCCTTTGCAGCCTCCAGCAGCGCAGACCGCCGCGAATCTCCTGCCCGAGCCATCAACGCCGCGGCGAATTGGACCAGGCAGTCGTTATCCGTCCCGGGCTCTTGGCCAGTCGAGCCCGCGGCTTCGACGTCTGGGCGAACGCCAGTGCGGTCGATCTCGGCGCCGCCGGACGCCAACAGGCGCCCGACCAACAGCCGGAGCCCGAACGGGTCGCCCAGGATCTCGGGCTTGATCGGCTCCGCCTTGACCGGGTCCGGCTTCACGTCGTCGAGGATGTTCTGGATGACGTCTCGGTTCGGGTCTGGCGCCGGGCGGCGCTGCGGAAGCTGCGAAGGCGCATCGGGCATGTCGAAGAACACGTCGATCGAGCCGGCGCCGGCCGTGAGCTCGCCCAGGACGACGCCCCGCCCGAGGTTCTTGACGGCAGCAGCGACCAGTTCCGATCCAGACGCCGTTCGCCGGTTCACCAGCACGACGAGCGCGCCGGACGGCTCGTGCCCATCGGAATGCGCCACCAACTGCTTCCGCTCGCGCTTGCTGACGGTGGAGCCGAGCACCCCCGCCCCAATGAAAGCGTCGGCCACACCGACGGCCTCGTCGAGAGCTCCGCCGGGGTTATCGCGCAGGTCCAGGATGACGCCGCGGGCCCGCTGGCTCTCCGGCAAGGCCAGTGCACGCCGGACCTCGCCAGCGACACCTGAACGGAAGGTCCGAACCCGTAGGTAAACGATCGGTTCTCTCGATGCCGGGGTCGCCGCTGGAATGGACACCGGCTCCACAGGAGCCGGAAGGGAGGCGTTCGGGAGACGCGCACGGACTTGGCGGTAAGTCTGCGGGTCCAGAAGCAGCGAGCGCCCGTCCAGCGCCGATAGCATGCCGTTGGTGGCCGCAAATTGGATCCGCATCAACCGTTGTGTGGACTCCGCGGTGGGCTTGGGCGCGAGATATGCCTCGGTAAATTGGATGACCTGCTGCAAGGCACGGCGCAGGCTCCAGGGTGCGTTCACCTCCTCGAGGTTCAGCGTGCAGGGGTGATCGTCAACCGTCACCGTCACCCAACGGGGCGGGACATCGCCGTTCCGTCTGACCCGAAGCGCACCATCCTGCACCGCCGCGGCTTCCAGGGCCCCGAGCAGAAGGTCGCGCGACCGAGGACCGATGTCCTGAGGATGGTCTTCGCGCACGTAGTACAGCGTTCTCGTGAACAGCGAGAGCTGGGCGGCTGGGCCGCTGACGGTCCCGGACGGAATTGGGCAACTCGCCGCCGGCGCTGCGCCGCGCGCAGCCGTCTGTCCGGCCGTGGCGACGGCGGCCAGCAACGACACGAGTATCCACGGGGCCATTGGAACCCTTCACCATGATGATAGACCACGCGAGAGCCCCGGAGCCCGGGGAATGAGCTGGCACGCCCGACGCCTCCGAGGTCGGCCTGCTGCTGCCCGCGGTCTTGTTCCGCCGACGACGGCAACGCGTGTCGCGCGCCCCGGCTCGATGACCGCCCAGGCGGGTGCATGGTCGCTGGCGCCGGGCAGGCCGCGCACCCACGCGTCGACGCCGGCGTCGCGCAGGCCCGGTGCAACGGCGGCGCTGAGCAGGATGTGGTCGAGGCGCATGCCCGCGTTTCTCTCCCACGCCTGCCGCAAGTAGTCCCAGAAGGTGTAGACGGGGATGTCCGGGTGCTTCGCCTTGATGGCGTCGGTCCACCCCTGCCCCAGCAGCCGCTGGTAGAGGGCGCGCGGCTCGGGCTGCAGGAGCGCGTTCTTCGACCAGGAGCGCGTGTTGTAGATGTCGAAGTCGGTGGGCACCACGTTGTAGTCGCCCGCGAGAACCACCGGATGACCGGTGTCGAGCAGCGCCTGGGCGTGGGCGAGGAAGCGGTTCATCCAGGCGAGCTTGTACGCGAACTTGGGGCCCGGCTGCGGGTTGCCGTTCGGGGCGTACAGGCAGCCGATGAGCACGCCGTGCACGGCGGCCTCCACGTATCGGCTCTGTGTGTCGGAAGGGTCGCCGGGCAGCTCGCGGCGTGTCTCCACGGGGGTCATCCCCTTGGCCAGGATGGCGACGCCGTTCCAGGAAGGTTGACCGACCCACCGAGCGCCGTAGCCGGCCGCTTCGATCTCTCGCAGCGGAAAGCGCGTGTCCGGGACCTTGATCTCCTGCAGGCAGACGACGTCGGGGGAGGCTTTCGTCAGCCACTCGAGCAACACCGCCAGGCGCTTGTTGATGTCGTTGATGTTGAAGGTGGCGATCTTGAGGGGCGGCATGGGATCGGGCGAACGCTGGAGGGTCGGCTTACCACAATCCGTGTCAGGCCCGAGGGCCGCCGGTCCGTCTCGGCTGTAGAAGCAGTCCCGTGGCCAAGACGAGCGAGAGCACCGTGGGCCGGCCGGTTCGCAGGCGCAGTGTGCGGTGCGCGACCGCGCGTGGCCTGCACCGCATGTCGTACCTCGAGTGGGGCGATCCGGCCAATCCGCGCGTCGTCGTCTGCGTGCACGGGCTGACCCGCTCCGCGCACGACTTCGATTATCTGGCGGCCGCGATCTGCGACGACTTTCGCGTCATCTGCCCGGATGTGGCCGGGCGCGGCGAGTCGGCGTGGCTGCCCGATCCCATGGCCTACAGCGTTCCAACCTATGCGGGGGACATGGTGACGTTGCTGGCACGGCTCGACGTCGAGTCGGTCCAGTGGCTCGGCACGTCGATGGGCGGGCTGATCGGCCTGGCGCTGGCTGCCCTGCCGGACAGCCCGATCGAGCGCCTCCTGCTCAACGACGTCGGCGCGGTCGTGGACGCCGCCGGTCTCGACCGCATCGGAAGCCACGTTGGCGCGGCGCCGACGTTCGCGACCCTCGACGAGGCCGAGCAATACGTCCGCCGGGTCAGCGCGACCTTCGGCCGGCACACGGACCGCGAATGGCGCTTCCTGACCGAACACGTCGTGCGTCTCCAGGAGGACGGAACCTACCGGATGCGCTACGACCCGGCCATCGCCGTCGCCGTCAACGCCGAGCGGCCGCACAAGAGCGTCGACCTGTGGAACCTGTACGACCTGGTCCGCTGTCCCACCCTGGTTGTCCGCGGCGAGCTCTCCGACCTGCTCAGCCGTGAGACCGCGCAAGCCATGACCCAGCGCGGACCCCGGGCGCGCGTGATCGAGTTCGCGGGCGTCGGCCACGCCCCGACTCTAATCCACGCGGATCAGATCGCGGCGGTGCGCGATTTTCTGGTCACGTGACTTCAGGGTAGGCGGGCGAAGAACGCCACCGACGAACCAATCATCAGCAGGGCCACGCCGACGCCGGTCCAGTAGAGCGCGCCGGAGACGCGACGCGCCCGTTCGACGACCAGCGCGTAAGCCAGGCAAAAGGGGACCAGGATGGCGAAGACGTGGCGGAAGTCTTCGTGAAACTCGTTGGGCACCCAGATGCGGAAGGCCACCAGGAAGATGAGCATGCTGGCGACCGCACAGACGTACACGCGGTAGCGCCGCCAGGGCAGCGGCCGCAGGAGGACCACGCCGCACAGGCACGCGCTCACCATGACCAGCAGGAGGATCTTGATGACAACCGCCAGCGCGACGTGGCGCGCCGCCTGCAACGGGTCGCCCAGCGGCAAGACGCCGAACAAGCTGGATTTCGCAAAGCGATTCCAGAAGTAGTCCGGCTTGGGGTACTCGGGGATCGCGTCCATCCGGCGGATGAAGTCGGGCAGATCGAAGAGGATGAAGTGGCTGGGCGTGTCGGGAACGGGCGGCACGTAGCGTCTGTCGCAGGCATGGCCCAGGACCTCCTGACAGAGCGTGTGCGGGCTGCGCTCCAGGCGCGAGAAGACGGCCAGCCCGGCCACCGCGGCGAGGACCACGACCGCCACCGCGGTCCGCGTGACGTCCCGCCGGAATGCCGCCGCCGTGCGCAGGTGCACCAGTGCGAACAGGATGAAGGTCGCGGCCGCGACATACCCGGTGGCCTTGGTCAGGATGGCCAGCGCCGAGGCGCCCAGCGCCAGCCAGAAGTCGCGGGGTGATTGCTCACGATCCCAGCGCGCCGTGAAGTAGATGGCCGCCAGAATCAGCGGCGAGGCCAGCGCGTCGTTGTGAACGCGCACCGAGTTGAGAACACTGGACGGCCAGAAGACCACCAGCGCCATCGCCAGCCATCGGGTCGGGCGAGACGCCCCGACACTGCGAATGACCAGAGCGGCCAGCACCAGGAAGCCCACGAACAACAGCAACGAGAGCCACTGCAACCCCAGCTCCATCGGCATCCATCCGCCGGCGAGCACGCTGCGGGACCACGCCGCCCCCAGCGCGTAATAGAGCGGCGGGTGCCCGCAGGCGAGACACGAAGACATCGCCGGAAGGCGCAGGTGCTCCGCGATCGCCTGGATGTACTCGAGATGCGACCGACCGTCGTAATTGCGATCCGCGACCCCGGTGTACGTCAGGTAGTCCGCATACAGCGCCACGCCCGCCACGACGATCGCCATGGTTCGCCGATCGAATCGCAGGCGCCGCAGGACGATCAGCGCCACGCCCACGCTGCTCAGGAAGACGATGGCACGCATGGGGTTCGCGCCGATGATAGGCGAATATGGGCCCGAACAATCCGGGCAGGTTGGCACGAGTGCGCTAACCTTGGCCGGTATGAACAGCCTCTGGCGCACCTGGTTCCGGCGCGAGAAGAAGAAGGCGGGAAGGTTGGTGACCTCCCCGCTCGCCGTCCTGCGCGCGGCAGATGAGGCCGCCGACAAGGCGCGACGTGCGCGCCGGCCGCTCGGTCGTATCTGGAGCGATCTGCAGGCGGCGGTGCGGTTGACGCGGGCCTGGGCCCGGCGCGACTACCGCGACGTCAGCCGTGGCACCATCGTGCTGGTCGTGGCGGGCCTGCTCTACCTCATCAGTCCCATCGACGCGATCGTCGACGCCATCCCGGTGCTGGGCTACCTGGACGACGCGGCCGTGCTCGCCTGGGTGCTGGGGCAGGTACGGGCCGAGCTGGACCTGTTCCGCGAGTGGGAAGACAAGCGCCGGCTGACGGCGGCCTGAGCGCCCTCTCAAAACTTCACTCGACGCGGTGAATCGCCGAAGATCACCGCATGGGCCGTCCGGCGATCGTCTTCGTGCTGCTGTCGCAGCTGGGGTGCGTGCTTTATGACCGGCAAATCGCGCTGGTTGCTCCGGCAGCCGGCAGGGACACCCGTCGCACCTGCGGACCAGGCCGTCCGATCGTGACGGTCAACTTCGTCGACGGCCGGGCCACGCGGGGTCCGGTCGGCGCGGTCCGCAACGGTTACTACATGACGATGTCCCACGTCCTGACGCAGGACGATCTGGGCGTCTGGGCGACGCGCGCGGTGGCGGACGCGCTCGGGCGATCGGGCGACTGCGTGGTCGTGGGTCCCCGGCAGCCCGGGTCTCCGGCGGCCAGCGGCGGATCTCTGGACGTCGCGGGCGCCCTCACGAGCGCCTGGGCCGACGCCTATTTCACTTACTGGGGCGACGTCAGACTGGACGTCACCCTGACGGATCCCGCCGGGCGCGCCGTGCACAAGACCTACCTGGGCCATGGGAGCGCCGGCGCCAACGTGGCGGCGTCGGAGGCGGGCTACGCCGAAGCGCTGCAGTACGCCCTCGCGGACGCCGTGTCTCAGGTCGTGCGCGACGTGAATGCCTTCCGGCCGCCGCCTGGCTAGTCAGCCGGCGTGACCAGCTGCACGGTGAAGGTGCTGGTCGTCGGCACGCCGGAAACGCCCGAGCCCATGGCCAGCGTGCAACGCGGCGCCTGGCAATCGAGCAGCTGGTCAGCCGAGAAATAGTTGAGCACGACCGCGGCCGTCACCGGGCCGGGCGGAAACAGCGCCGTGAAGGTGGGGAACAGGATTCCGTCCTGGCCGGCCTCGGCGGAGCTGACGGTGGACTGACCATCTGACGCGCTCAACGTGGCCTGGCCGTTGATGACCGTGGTGTCGCCGGCTTGGCGCTGCAACGCCAGCGTCAAGGCGGCGTTCGTGAGGACCGGATTGCTCAGAACGACGGGGCCGATGGGCGCGGCCGCGAAGGTCGCGGACAAGCTCCGGGACGAGTCTCCGATCTCGAACGTCCAGGGCGCCGACAGGTCGCTGGGGACCTGGTCCAGGGTCACGGACGGATGACGGCACTCGACGCCACCATCGTCGCCCTGCGGCGGGATGACCCTGACCTCTCCCCGGAACAGCGGAACCGAGCGGCCATTCAGGCGCGCGAACGCATCGCTCTCGAGGACGTCGCACCAGTCGATGTCGTCGAAGTCGAGGGTCGCGCTGAAGGAGTCACTGTTGCCGGCGCCCTGGTGGCTCACGGTGAGCGACGGCTTGGGAAAGTCGCTGAGCGGGGCGGGCCCCCCGTAGCTGGCGCCGCAGCCTGCGGCGATCGCGACCATGGTCAACCCGATCGCGCTGCTCTTACCGGCGGGACCCGCGGCGGCTGGATGAACCGGCCGAGTTTCGATTACAGCTCCTTGGCCTCGATCCGGCGGTTCTTCTGGCGCCCCTCTTCGGTGTCGTTGGGGGCGATGGGGTGCTCGTCGCCAAAGCCGACGGCGTCCAGCCGCTTCTTGTCGATCCCCTTCGACACGATGTAGTTGCGGCAGGCTTGCGCGCGTTTTTCGGACAGCGTCTTGTTGGCCTTGGCGTCGCCGACATTGTCGGTGTGGCCCGAGATCTCGATGCGGGCGTCTTTCTTGTGGGCCATGAATTCGACGACGGTGTCGAGGCGCGGGAACGACTCGGGGCGGATGGTCGCCTTGGCCGTGTCGAAGTTCACCCCGGCCAGGATGAAGGGCCGCTCGGGGAGCCCTCGCTTGTAGCGCAG
>Ga0134125_10005076_pt1 | contig 14980 bp, 10 predicted proteins | sample KB31751_FD_96464 | JGI IMG/M metagenome (GOLD analysis project Ga0134125, IMG submission 96464) | Terrestrial soil microbial communities with excess Nitrogen fertilizer from Kellogg Biological Station, Michigan, USA - KB3-175-1 | ecosystem: Environmental > Terrestrial > Soil > Unclassified ... | reverse complement strand
CGCTGCTGCACCACCGAGCGGCAGCGCCAGCACAGCCCATCCTCGACCTGCTCGTTGGCGAGCACCGTCTGGTCGACGGGGCACCAGTTGACCAGCGCCGCCTTGCGATAGGCCAGGCCGCGCTTCCACATCTCGATGAAGATGCGCTGCTCGTGCACGAAATATTCGGGCTCGCACGTGGTGACCTCGCGATCCCAGTCGTACGAGAGCCCGAGCAGCACGAACTGCTCGCGCATGTGGCCGATGTTCTGCAGCGTCCACGTGCGCGGGTGCACCTTGGCCTTGATGGCCGCGTTCTCCGCCGGCAGGCCGAACGCGTCCCAGCCCATCGGGTACAACACCGCCTCGCCGCGCATGCGGTGCAGGCGCGCCACGACGTCCCCGATCGTGTAGTTGCGCACGTGCCCCATGTGCAGGCGCCCCGACGGATACGGGAACATCTCCATGATGAAGTACTTTTTTTTCGCCGGGTCGCGCACGGCGCGGAACACACCGGCGCGCTTCCACGTCTCCTGCCATTTGGGCTCGATGGCGCGTGGGTCGTATTTGTCTTCTTCTCGATTGTCGCTGGCGGGCGCGGACATGGGGTTTTGGATATATCATGTGTCGTCGTGCGGATCGTTGCCATCGCGCTCGTGTCGCTGGCGGCCCTCGGCGGGTGCAGCCACGACGACACGATCTTGCGCATCACCGTCGAGGCGGGCGTCGATCCGGCGCCGGCGAGCCTGCAGGTGACCCTCTTCGGCGCCGGGGTCGACCCGCAGCCGCGCACCATTGCGCCGGCCACCCTTCCCGGCACCATCGTCCTGCACGGCCTGCCCGACGGTCTCACCGACCTGTGCTTCGAGATCGAAGGGTTCGACGCGAGCGGCAACTTCCTCGTCGGCGGCTCGGCGGACGTCGCGCTCGTCCGCCACCGCACCACGCTCGCCGACGTGCAGATGTCGAACGCCTTCATCCGCTGCGTGGGCGTCCCTCCGGCTGATGGCGGCAGCAACGACCTGTCGATCTCCGTCGACGCCGGCGCACCCGACATGGTGATCCCGGTCTGCCCGGTCAACGCCATCTTCTGCGACGACTTCGAGAGCGGCACGCTCGCCAAGTGGACCGACGTCACCGTCAAGCAGGACGCCGGCTCGGTCGCCGCGCAGTCGGCCATCGTGGCGCACGGCAGCTACGCGCTCCGAGCGCTCGGCAACGGAGCGCCCTCGCCGGCCGACGTCTACGCCAACGCCGAGAAGGACTTCACACCGACGGCCCCGCCCTTCGCGCTGCGCGCCAACGTCTACGCGCCGGCCATCGTCTCGAGCTTCGACATCGTCCTGGCGCTCTACGATTCGACCACGCACGGCTTCGCCGTCGGCGGCGACACCGACGGCACCTGGGTCGTCACCGAGGACCAGACGCTCAACTCGACGCCCGACCGCCACAGCGACATGGTCCCCGTCACCGCCGGGCAATGGCACTGCGTCGAGCTCGTCATCGACGGTGCCGGCATGGTCTCGCTCTACGTCGACAACCACCTGCTCGTCGGGCCGTGGGCGCGCGCCAGCAACGTCAGCTACTCGACCTTGTTCGTGGGCGCCCCGCGCAGCGTCACCCCCGACTTCACGGTCTACATCGACGACGTGGCCATCGGCCCCTCGCGCCTGTACTGCCCACCATAGCTGTGCTACTCCAGCGCGTAGCCATGGCGCATGTCTACGTCGAGGATCTGAAGCATCACGTCGGTCAGGAAGTCCAGCTCAAGGGCTGGCTCTACAACATGGCCGGCAAGGGCAAGCTCTACTTCTTGCAGGTACGCGACGGCACCGGGATCGTGCAGGCGGTCGTCTCCAAGGCCGACGTCTCCGAGGAGACGTTCGCCAAGATAGGCACGCTCAAGCAGGAAGCGTCGATCGTCGTGACCGGCACGGTCCGCGAGGACAAACGCTCGGCCCTCGGCGTCGAGGTCGGCGTCAAGGACCTCGCGGTCGTCGCGCTGCCGACGGCGGACTTTCCGATCTCGCCGAAGGAGCACGGCACCGCGTTCCTCATGTCACAGCGCCACCTGTGGCTGCGCTCGCGCAAGCAGGTCGCGGTGCTGCGCGTGCGTCACGAGATCATCCGCCAGATCCGCAACTACTTCGACAGCCACGGCTTCGTCTTGATGGACGCGCCCATCTTCACGCCCAACGCGTGCGAGGGCACGACCAACCTGTTCGAGGTCGATTACTTCGACGACAAGGCGTACCTGACGCAATCGGGCCAGCTCTACGGCGAGGCCGGCGCCATGGCGCTCGGGCGCATCTACACCTTCGGCCCCACGTTCCGCGCCGAGAAGTCCAAGACGCGCCGCCACCTCACCGAGTTCTGGATGGTCGAGCCCGAGGTGGCCTACATGGATCTCGCAGGCGACATGGATCTCGCCGAGGACTTCCTGGTCTTCGTCGTGCAAAACGTGCTCAAGAACAAGCGCGCCGAGCTCGAGATCCTCGAGCGCGACCTGTCCAAGCTCGAGCGCATGCAGAAGCCCTTCCCGCGGATCCGGTACGAGGAGGCGATCGAGATCCTCCACAAGAAGGGCAAGGACGCCAAGTTCGGCGACGACTTCGGCGCCGACGAAGAGACCGCGATCTCCGAGGAGTTCGATCGCCCGGTCATGATTCACCGCTACCCCGCGGCGATCAAAGCCTTCTACATGAAACGCGATCCCGAGGACGCGCGCCTGGCCCTGGCGCTCGACGTGATCGCTCCGGAAGGATACGGAGAGATCATCGGCGGCGCGCAGCGCGAAGACGATCTGGCCACGCTCGAGGCGCGCCTCGACGAGCACAAGCTGCCGCGCGAAGCCTTCGAGTGGTACCTCGATCTCCGTCGCTACGGCTCGGTGCCGCACGCCGGCTTCGGTCTCGGAGTCGAGCGCACCGTGCAGTGGATCTGTGGTCTGCACCACGTCCGCGAGACCATCCCGTTTCCACGCTTGATGGGAAAGATCGAACCTTGATATCATTCAAGGATGAAATCTCTTATTTTCGCTCTCGCACCACTGCTAGTGCTCGGCTGCGGTAACTCCTCCAACAACTCGACACCCGACATGGCGATGCCGCCGACGACGCTCGGCATGGCGCCGGCGCTGGCGGTGCCGTGCAGCGACGCGCCCGCCGACATCTACAACGTGCCGTCGGGATTGCCGGCGATGGACATGACCCATCGTGGCGACGTCATCCGCTGCGCGGTGACCGAGTCGCTGACCGCGGCCAAGGCGAACTCGCAGATCAACGGTTACAACCTCAGCACCTTCGGCGACGACTACTCGGCCGGCGAAGGCGGCAACGTCACCTCCGGCTTCTGGAGCTACCGCATCACCTACCGCACGCTGCGCCCGACGCCGGCCGGTGCGGCCTCGGCGCCCGAGGGCGACAGCGCGGCGTTCCTGCTCATCCCCGAGCATCCGCTCGCGGGCGCGCCGCTCGTCGTGTTCGCGCACGGGTCGGTCGGCATCGCCCCGAAGTGCGCGCCGTCGCGGCTCGACCTGTCGGGCGCGATCCAGGATCAGGATTACCCGACGGCGCTCTACAAGCTCGCCGGCTACGGCTACACCGTGATCGCGCCCGACTACGCGGGCTTCATCGGCGACACCGCGCCCGGCTACTTCAACGCCGAGGACGAGGCGCACTCGGTGCTCGACGCCACGCGCGCCGCGGCCAACGTGCTGACGTCGCCGCCCGACAAGGTCGTCATCGTCGGCCACTCGCAGGGCGGCCACGCGGCCTTGTCGGCGCAGTCGTACGCCAAGGCCTACGGCATGAAGGGCACGCTCGTGGGCGTCGCGACGATGGCGCCGCTGTACATCTCGATGGCGCTGTGGGGCGCCGCGGTCACGCAAGCGGCGGGCCTCAAGACCGCGACCGACGTCAGCTCGATCCTCTACCCGATGGAGTACGCCTACACCGCCGGCCTGCTCCGCGGTGACGCCGGCGATGGCCTCGCCGTCTTCCAGACGGCCAAGCAGCAGGCGGCGAAGGATACGATGCTCGGCGGCGACTGCTACGACGCGGCGAAGCTGCAGGCGCTCGGCGCCACGCCGAGCGACTTCTTCGACACGAACTACGTCAACAACGTCGGCTTCCAGTGCGCGGCGACGCCGCTCGGCACCGACTGCACGCAGGCGCCGTCGACGCCGGCCGGTGACGCGCCGTTGTGGCTGTCCCGCTGGACGGAGGATCTGCCGACGCTCGACGATCAGTCGGCGCCGATCCTCATCTGGTTCGGAGGCAAGGACGCCACCGTCCGGCCGGGCTGGGCCGAGTGCGAGCGCGAGCGGATCGGCAAGCAGCTGATGAGCCCGACGGCCACGACGATGGTCAGCTATTGCTGGGATCCCGTCATGGATCACCGCACGTTCCCGCGCAGCGCCGACATGGACTACATCAACCAGTGGATCGCCGCGCGCGCCGGGATCGGATCCGATCCCGCGGCCTGCGCGACTCCGCCCGCGATGTGGACCGACGTCAGCGGCACCACCGGCACCGCCTGCGAGACGCCGCCCAACAATCTGCCGACGCCGTAACGCTCCGCCGCTGCCTGCGCTACCCGCCCCCAACCAAATCCGCGAAGATCAACCGCTCGAGCAGCTCACGCTGCGCCTCGTCGAGGCCGTGGAACTGTACGCCCACGCGCTGGCGCGCGGCGTTGAACCACACGACCTCGCCCTCGACGGCGAACGGCTCGTCCGGCGCCGGCGGCACGAGCCGCAAGTGGAGCCGATCGCCGAGCCGCGGCGCGAACGTCAGCGTCAGGCTCATACCGCCGACGGCGAGCGAGTCCGACTGCAGCTCGATCGGCCGCGGCCCGCCGATGAGCTGCACGCGCAGGCGCAGGTTGGCGCGCGGATCGCGACGCTGCTCGCCGCCGCCGCTGTAGCCGGCGCGCTGGCGCATGAGCGCGAAGCGATGCAAATCCTGCGCGATCTGCGCGCGCCGCTGCTTCTGCTGTAGGGTGAGGGGCTGACGTTTGGTGCGGATCTGGCGATCGAGCTCCACGAGCTCCGCCAAAAGGCGCATCGCCTGCGCCGGACCGATCGCGCTCATCGCTCGGACGATATCAGAATCTGTGTTACGATGCTGAGCGGATGAATCTCCGACGGGCGGCAGCGGCAGTGGTGCTCTTCCTCGCCGCGCTCGGGATGGACTCAGTCGCGCACGCCCAGGCCGATCGAATGGCGCGCGCGCGCCAGCTCTACTCCGTGGGACGCGACGCCTACAACGCGGGCGACTTCGCCAAGGCGCTCGATGCGTTCAAGGAGTCGTTCTCGCTCTCGCACGAGCCGGCGCTGCTCTACAACATCGCCAGCGCGCTGCAGGGGCTCAAGCAGCCGCACGAAGCGGCCGAGGAGCTGCGCAGCTACTTGCGCCTCAAGCCGGCCGATCCGGATCGGCCGCAGATCGAAGAGCGCATCCGCACGCTCGAGGAAGAGCAGCGCCTGCTCGATCTCGACAAGCCGCAGCCGACGCCGACTCCGACGCCGGTGGCTCCGCCGACGCCGACGCCCGCGGTGAATCCGCCGGCCAACAACACCCTCACCGTCGTCGCGCCCGACACGGCGCACGAGAAGCAGCGCATGCGCCGGCGCACCGCGCTCATCGTCGGGCTCACCGCCGGCGCCGTGGTCATCGCCGGCGTCGCCGTGGGGCTCGCCTTCGGGCTGCAGCCGCACGAACAGGCGCTGACGCCGTCGATCGTCGGGCCGATCAAGTCGACCGAATGAGCCCGCGCATCCACTACGCCGCGCTCGCCCTCCTCCTCGTCGCCGGCGGCGGCTGCAGCAAGGCGCGCACCGAGGCGGTCGTGGTCATCACCACCGACGGCGTGCGCATCCCCGACGACGTCGAAAAGATCACGCTCACCGTCGCCGACGTCAACGACGAGGGCAGCCCGGTCTTCGGGCACGACTTCCCCATCTGCGGCGGCGGCGTCACCGACGGCTGCTTCACCCTTCCGCTCGAGTTCACGCTCATCCCCGGGCCGCACCGCGATCACTCGAGCCGCGTCGAGGTCGTCGCCACGCGCGGCGGCATGCCGGTCATCGACGACGCCGCCATCTTCACCTTCGCCGAGGGCAAGAGCCTGCGCCTCGACTTCGTGCTCTACGACAACTGCCTCGGCTCCGACTGCGCCACGCACGATCAAACCTGCGGCCCCGACGCGCAGTGCACGAACGTTCCGGCGGTGCTCATCTCCGGCGATCCCGATCTCTCGGCGTCGCCGCCCGATCTCGGCAGCGGCGGCGACGCCGGCGCCGACGATCTCTCGGTGCCCGCGGGCGATCTGGCCGCCGCCGATCTGTCGATGCCCGCCGATCTCACGGTGCACGACTTCGCCAACTGCGTCCCGCTCTGCGTCGCCGGCACCTGCGGCGACAACGGCTGCGGCACGCCGTGCATGTGCGCCGCCAACCAAACCTGCCAGGGCACCACGTGCGTCGCCAACAGCACCGACATGGCCACGACCGGGGACAAGGTCCTCAACTGGACCGCGAGCACCTCCTATGACACCGGCGCGTTCTACGGCGTCTGGGGCCTCAGCACCACCGTCTACGCCGTCGGCGATCCCGGCAGCGCGAACAACCCGATCTGGAAGCACGCGATCGCCGGCGGCGATCTCATGTTCAGCGCCGACACCGCCAACACCGTCGACACCACCAAGACGCTGCGCGGCATCTGGGGCACGAGCAAGACCAACGTCTACGCCGTCGGCGACTCCGCCACGATGCTGAGGCTCAACACCAACTGGAGCATCGTCGCGCTCGGCACCAACTTCCCGGCGAGCTATCCGCTCAACGGCGTCTGGATCGGCAACCCCGGCTCGCCGACCATCTGGGCCGTCGGTGGCACCGCCGCCGCCAACTGCACGGGGACCTCGGACTACAACCACTTCGGCACCTCGTGGGACCAGCCGTTCTCGACGGCGAGCGGCTGCGCCTACGGCGCCGTCTGGTCCGACGGCTCCGGCAACGCCATCCTCGTCGCCAACGAGTCGCTCATCACCTACAGCACCGACGACGGCTTGGATGTGAGCGACTTCCCGCTGAGCACCATGAACACGAAGAACCTTCACGGCATCTGGGGCCCGACGGCCAACAACCTGTACATCGTCGGCGACGCCGGCTTGATCTATCACTTCAACCTGCACGCCGGTCTACCGCTCTACAACACCGAGACCTCGAACACCGCGGTGGCGCTGCGCGCCGTGCACGGCTCGAGCGGGAGCGACCTGTGGGCCGTCGGCGGCAACCAGGTCCTGCACTCCACCGGCGACGGCAATTGGGTCGCGCAGACCAACCTGCCCAACAGCGCGTCCGATCTGTACGGCGTGTTCGCGATCTCCTCGACGGACGTCTACGTCGTCGGCGTCTACGCGCCGAGCGGCCAGAAGATCATCATGCACGGCGGCCCGTAGCTACCAGGGCGGCCCGAAGCTGAAGTAGAAGCCGAACGGCACCTTGTTGGCCTCGGACTCGAGCGTGCCGAAGCAGGCGCGATCGTGCTGCACGAGCGGCACCGCGAAGTCGATGTTGATCGTCGTCTGCGACACGCCGAACCAGTCGCCGAAGATGCGCACCGAATAGCCGACGTCGGCGTTGAAGCTCTTGGAGTCGAGCGAGTACGACTCGCACGGGCTCACCACGCCCGCCTCCGCGAACAGCGCGCCGCCGATGCCGCGCACGTAGAGCGAGTGCAGGAAGTTGATGTCGAGCTCGTGTGTGAAGATGTGGCGCCACTCGACGCGCCCGATGGCGCGCCAACGCCCGAGCAGCGACGCCACGTCGTAGCCGCGCAGGCCGCCGTCGCCGCCCGCCGAGAGCATCTGCCGCGCGATCTTCAGATCGCCGAAGGTGAGCGCGCCGCCGACGGACATCGCCAGGCCGTGCCCGTCGGCGAGCGGCACGATCGACTCCCACCCGAGCGAGGCCACGCCCTGCGACAGCACCTGGCCGTTGTCGAGGATGGTCTCGTCGGCGGCGAGGCCGGCGCCGAGCGACAGCGCCTTCATTGGCTCCCACACGAAGAGCCGATCGTCGTACCCCCAGCTCGCCGACGCGGTCAGGAGCGTGCCCGGGTTGGTGCCGGCGCCGACCGCCTGCGCGAACGACGGATCGATGCGCGCCACTCCGAGCGACACGCCGAACGCCGACGACAGGCGCGCCGCCGTGATCTTGCGTCCGAAGCCGTACGAGTACGAGCTGGTGATGCCGACCTGCGTCGCCTCCGAGCGATAGATGACGAAGCGCAACCCGTGCTTCAGATCGAGGATGCGGGAGAGCGAGAAGTCGAGCGACAGATCGAGCCCCAGCGTCGGAAAGAAGCGCAAGAGCCCGCCGAAGTTGTTGTAGATGAACTTCCAGCGCGGCGGCTGCCGATCGTCGAACTTCAGATCGTTGTTGTCGCCCGGCAGGTTCTCGACGAGCCGCCCGCGCGGATCGATCTCGATGACCGACAGGTCCGCCGGCATGTCGAAGACGTAGCTGTGCTCGCGCCCCTGGCCATCCCACGTCTGGTTCTGCACGTTGCCGTGATGATCGGTGGCGCGCACCTCGACCGGCTCCACCGGCGCGTGCTCGCCGACCTTCACCACGCGCGCGACGGTGCGATAGGCGTGCTTGTCGAGCCGCTCGGTGTGCACGTCGGCGAAGCGATAATCGACCGGCGGATAGGGCCCGAGCCACTGCGTCCAGAACCACTCGAGCGACTGGCCGCGGATCTTCTCCGCCTCGGGCCTGAGCGCCGCTCCGCCGAGCTGGGCGCGCGTGATGAGGTCGACCGCGCGCGTGCCGAGAAGATCGCGCAGCTTGGTGTAGATCGTCTTCCCCGTCGGGCGCGTGTTGTCGAACTGCTGCAGGTTGTCGCGCAGCGGGTCGGGATCCTCGAGCGTGTAGAAATACGACGACGCGAACGGCACCTGCGGCGCGTACATCACGCGATCGATGGCCGGGATGAAGCTCGCCCACGCCAGGATCTCGCGCGCGAACTCCGCCTTGCGATACGAGCGCAGCGTGTAGAGATCGACCAGGTACGACGCCGCCGCGCCCGGCGCCCAGCCGATGTCGTCGGCGCGCTCGACGGCGAGCGTGCGCCGCGTGACCCAGGCCTCGTAGATCGCGCGCGCCAGCTCGAACTCGTGGAACTTGAGGAAGCGCTGCAGCGGAAAGATGTCGAACAGCTGATCCGACACCAGCACCACGCCCGGCAGCGTCTGCGCCAGCTGAATGCGCAGCGGCCCGGCGACGATGCGCACCTCCTCGCCCTTGGGCAGGGGCGCGCCGATCTCGCCGAGGAGCTCGACCGCCTCGGCCGCGGTGTCGAGCACCTGGTCGATGTGGTTGGCCGGCTGATAGGGCAGCACGTGCTCGGGCGGCGAGCGCATGTGCCGCCCCGTCGGTGACAGATAGACGATGCGGATGCCGCGCACCTCGCGCTCGAACTCGAGCAGGCGCGGCTTACCGACGATGAGCGACAGCCCGCGCGCCTCGCCGACGTCGAAGTCGAGCCGGCGCCCGCGCTCGAGCGCGCGCAGCTCGCCGTTGACCACCACGTCGCTGACGTCGGCCACCGCGATGTTCATGCGATAGCGGCCACGCCCCGGCATGGCGTCGAGCCCGTAGCCGAGCGGCGCCACCATCGGATAGAAGCCGGTGAGCGTGCAGACGCCGTGGATGCAGCCGAACGGCCCGTAGCGCGTCGGGATCTCGACGGTGAAGTCGACGTCCACCGTCGCCGACGCCCCCGGCGCAAGCGGCGGATCGAGCGCCACGTGTAGGAGCGTGCCCTTCCCCGCCCGCGGATGGTCGCGCACCTCCACCGACGCCGCCCGACCGTCGACGATCACCGCGCCCGTGCGCATGCGCCCCGGATTGAAGCGATAGGGATAGACCCAATAGAAGTTGTAGTCGTTGAGCGCCGGCGAGCGCGTGGCGAACCGCTCGGGGAAGCGCCACAGCATCAGCTCGTCGACGGGCGCGCCGGTGTCGTTCGGCACCACGATGCGCGCGTGCCCCTCGAGGTGCCGCCCCTCCGCATCCACGCGAACGCTGACGTCGTAGGTCGGCTCGGCGCGCGCAGCCGCCGCGGTCGCGCACAGGATTGCGACGGCGGCAGCGAAGCGGAGCATGGACTGACGAGCTTACTGCATTTTCGGTATGCTCGTACCGTCGGTCGTCGTGCTCGCGAGCATCTACATCTACGGCCACCTCGTGGCCGCCACCTTCTCGCTGGCCATGGTGCTGGCGTTCGCCGTCTCCGCGCTCAGCGTCCCCGGCGCGCGCAGCGACTGGTGGACCTGTTTCACGTTCGTGCTCACCGGCTCCACCGGCATCGCCGAGATGCTGCTCGCGCTGTCACCGTCGCTGGAAATGGCGCGCGCGCTCATCGCCCTCGAGGGCTTCCTCATCTGCTACGTCGGCATCGCCTTCCACGTGCAGTTCGCGGCCGAGGTCTTCCCACCCGCGACGCAGCGCCGCCACCGCCTGGCGCTGCTCGGCTACGCGGCCTGGCTCTGCGTGCTCGTCGTGTTCTACATCGGCGGCATCTGCGACGGCGGCCAGGAGCGCGTCATCGACGTCGCCGGCATCCACTCGACCGCGATGCGCCTGCCGGTGTGGGCCTTCGTCCTCTCGGCCACCTACGTCTGCGTCTCGAGCTTCTTGAACGTGCCGCTCCTGCTCGCCGACGGGCCGCGGCGCGGCGAACGACGCATGCTGTCGGTGCCGATGGGCCTCTTGCCGCTGGTCGGCATCTACGAGCTCTCGGTCGGCCTCGGCGTGCACGGGCTGGTTCCCGTCGGCGGCTACTTCGCGTCGCTGGCCGGCATCGTCGGCCCGTTCGTGCTCGCCGAGCGCTTCAAATCGCTCGTCGGCGGCTCGAGCGTGGTCGGCTCGTACACCATCCTGCGCCGCCTCGGCTCGGGCGGGATGGCCGACGTCTACCTGGCGCGCCGCGGCGGCGCCGGCGGCGTCGTGCAGCGCGTGGCGCTCAAGCGGCTGCGCCCCGAGCACGCCGACGATCCCAACTTCGCGCGCATGTTCCTCGAGGAGGCGCGCATCGCCGCCAAGCTGCAGCATCCCAACATCGTGCCGCTCCTCGACGTCGGCGAGCACGGCTCCGAGCTCTACCTCGCCATGGAGCTCGTCGACGGCGCACCGCTGTCGCGCATGCTCGGCCTGTTGCGCCGCCGCGGCACGCCGCTCGACGACGCCGCCGCCGTCGAGGTGGCGCTGCAGATCGCCGACGCGCTCGCCTACGCCCACGCCATGACCGCCGAGGACGGCCGCCCCCTCGGCCTCGTGCATCGCGACGTCTCGCCACACAACGTGCTCGTCGACAAGAGCGGCCACGTGCGCCTCACCGACTTCGGCATCGCCCGCGTCTCGGACGGCGCCGCCGCGCGCACGCGCACCGGCGTCATGAAGGGCAAGCTCTCGTACATGGCGCCCGAGCAGGTGCAGACGTCGACCTACGATCAGCGCATCGACATCTACGCCCTCGGCGTCGTGCTCTTCGAGATGCTGTCCAACCGCCTGCCCTACTCCGGCTCGTCGGAGCCGACGGTGTTGCGCCGCCTCATGGAGAACGATCCCGAGCCGTGGCGCCGCGCCGGCGGACTCGGCGCGCCGCTCGGCCCCATCGTGCGCGCCGCGACCCATCCGAACCCCGCCGAGCGCACCGTCTCCGCGGCCGAGCTGCGCGCCGCGCTCTTGCCGTTGCGCGACGAAGCGCGCGCCCGCGAGCAGCTCACGGCGCTCGTCGCCGAGGCGATCGCCGCCGCCGACGCGCGCGAGTCACAGGAAGCCGCCACCGTCATCGACGGCAAATAGCCGCGACGCCCGCGCGCGTTACTTCATGATCTTGAAGATCGGCTTGTCGTTCTTGTTGATCGGCGGGATGTGGTGCGCCGGCGGCTGCGGCTTCGGCTTGAGCGACGACGGCCCGGTGCCGACCGCGATGAACTGCGTCGTCGCCGGATAGTGCAACGACCACTGCTCGGGCTTGCGCACCGGCTTGATGTGCGACTTGTCGAGCACGTCGGCGAGCGGCTCGGGCCCGCTCCAGCGCGGCATCTTGTCCTTCTCGAACACGTAGCGCCGCCGCACGAGCGTGTAGCCCGGATAGCCTTCCTGAATGATGTAGCGGTGCCCCGACGGCTCCTCGGCATCGCCGCGCGTGTCCGAGCCGAACGGCGTCTCCGCCTTGATCTCGCGCTCGAACACCACGCGATAGGGCCGCTCCTTGCCGAGCAGCTCCACCTTCACCGCGCCCTGGTTCACCTGGTAGTGCATGACCACGGGGAAGTCGTACGGGTTGCGCAGCTTCAGATCCGTCGACGGGTAGACCACCGTCGAGTCGAGCCCCATCGGAATGTACGCGCTCGGCCGCGAGTGCGGCGTCGACGACACGATGTCGAGGCCGGCGAAGAACGCGGCGGCGTGCAGCGTCGAGGCGATCTGGCACATCCCGCCGGCGAGCCCGTCGATGAGCTCGCCGCCCTGGATCACCGGCGCCACGCGATAGCCTTCCTTCTCGGTGCGATCGCCGACCACCTCGTTGAAGCTGAACACCTCGTGCGGCTTCAGGATGTGCCCGTTGAGCTTGTCGGCGCCGACCTTGAGGTTGTAGGTGCGATCGGTGTCGGGCCCGACCGCCGAGTAGTGCGTCTCCCAGTAGCCGAGCACCGTCGAGATGTCGATGTCCTTGAGGTCCTCGCTCTTGACCTTCGGCCACGACAGCCCCGCCGCCAGCTCCACGCGATCGGCGCCCGAGCGCGCCGCGTACTCGACGGCGACCATCGAGTCGTACACGCGCAAGAGGTAGCCCGGCTTCTCCCTGGCGACGCCGTGATGCTCGAGATCGAGGCGCGCGTCCGTCGGTGCGCGATCGACGTCGTCCTTGAGCTCGGTCAGAAACTCGAGCGCCTTTTTGCGATCGACGTCGACGGGCAGCGGCAGGTCGACCTTGCCGCGCCGCGCCCGCGAGCGCGTGACCACGTCGACGAACGGGTTGCCGCTCTTGCCCGCCGCCTCGATGAGCTCGCGCGCCGCGGCGCGATCGACGACGAAGCCGAGCTCGCGCCGCTTGACCACGCGCGCGTCCGAGCCGAACGCCAGCGTGATGCGCGAGTCGAGATATCCGTCGGCCACCTGATCGAGGGCGTCGTCGAGCGCATCGCGCGAGACGCTTCCGCCGCCCGCATCGCGCGAGACGCTTCCGCCGGCCGCGGCGAACGGCACGTTGCCCACCGGCTGACCGCCCGCGCGCAGCCCGACGATGGTGCGCGGCGCGTGCAGCGACCAGGCGTAGACCGCGCCCACGATCACCAGCGCCGCGCCGAGCGGCCCGAAGATCTGCGCCCGCGTCAGCCCGACGCCACCGCGCGGGAAATGTTCGCCCTGTAACGGCGTGTTCTCAGAGGGAGACGAGGCGGAAGCCATGCGGCGTAGATCGTTATCCATGCTCGTTGCGTAGGCAAGGAAAGGTGCGTACCTTTAATAGAGGAGGCGTAGATGTCACTCGCCGATAAGGACAAAGAAACCTCGCGCAAAAAGGGCATCGTCGCCGCGGCAGCGACAGCCGGCGCCGGCGCGCTCATCATCACCGGCGCGGCGCCGATCCTCGGCGTGATCGCGCTGGTTCCCGCCGGTTACCTCGTCAAAGACTGGTTCATGTACCGCGCCAAGCGCGGAATGCGCTTCTAAGATCGGCCGGCATGCGCTTTTGGGCGCAAGGTAGCGGCCCGTACGGCGACGCCCGACAACGTGCGCCGCTTTATAATAATCTTTCGTAATCGGTTTCACGAACCGAGAATGCGGTGTTAGTACGCGAATTCTCGGCAGAATTCCATTGACCGTCGGTAGTAAACTGGACGAAAATGGAATTCCGATGTCACTGCCCGTGAACGAGGTCCTGGTTAGAGGGGGGACTTCTCCGGGAGCGCTGCCCGACGAGTTCGGACGCTATCGGATTGTCCGAACCCTCGCATTTGGCGGCATGGCGCAGATCCTTCTCGCCGAGGACGTGCGCCTGCATCGGCTCGTCGTGCTCAAGCGGATCCTGCCGCACTACGCGACCAACCCCGACTTCGTGCAGTTCTTCATCCACGAGGGGCGCCTCGGCCAGCGGCTGCGCCACCCGAACCTCGTCGAGACCCTCGAAGCGGGACAGGTCGGCGACGCTTGCTACATCGCGCTCGAATATCTGCGCGGCGCGCCGGCGATCGAGCTCTTGCGCCAGGCGGCGCGCGCGCGCGTCGAGCTGCCGCTCGGCGCCGCCGTACGCATCGTCGCCGACGCCGCGCGCGGGCTCCATCACGCGCACATTGCCGTCGACAACGAGGGCAAGCCGCTCGGCGTCGTGCACCGCGACGTCACGCCGCACAACCTGTTCCTCTGCACCGACGGCAGGACCAAGGTGCTCGACTTCGGCATCGCCAAGGCGGCGTCGCAGCTGCACCAGACTCGCACCGGCACCATCAAGGGCAAGTTCGCCTATCTCGCGCCCGAGCAGATCCGCGGCGAGGGCATCGACCGCCGCGTCGACGTGTTCGCCCTCGGCATCGTGCTGCACGAGCTGTTGACGCTGCGCCCGCTCTTCCGCGGCGCCAACGACGCCGAGACCCTCAATCGCGTGCTCACCTCCGAGGTGCCGGCGCCGGAGAACGTGCGTCGCGGCGTGCCGCCCGGCCTCGGCGCCGTCGCGCTGCGCGCGCTGCAGCGCGATCGCGATCGCCGCCTGCCGTCGGCGGAGGCGCTGGCCAATTCGATCGAAGCGGTGGCCATCGCCGAGGGCATCGACGCCTCGCACAAGGCCGTGGCCGATCTGCTCAACGAGCTCTGCCCGCGTGACTCGGCCGAGGACGCGGTCCTGCGCGAGCACACGCCGCCGCACGGCGAGGAGAAGCTGAACCCGCCGTCGTCGGCCTCGATGCGCGCCATCATCACCTCGACGGCGGT
>Ga0134125_10005074_pt1 | contig 14983 bp, 12 predicted proteins | sample KB31751_FD_96464 | JGI IMG/M metagenome (GOLD analysis project Ga0134125, IMG submission 96464) | Terrestrial soil microbial communities with excess Nitrogen fertilizer from Kellogg Biological Station, Michigan, USA - KB3-175-1 | ecosystem: Environmental > Terrestrial > Soil > Unclassified ... | reverse complement strand
TCGCCACAGGCAGTCGCTGAAGCCGCGCAGCGGGTGCAGGCCGAAGCCGGCACCCCCGACATCGTCATCAACAACGCTGGCGTGGTCCGCGGCAAACCGTTTTGGGAGCACGATCCGGTCACCGATACCGAGTTCGTTATCCGCGTCAACGTGCTGGGGCCCATGCATGTCACCCGTGCCTTCCTGCCAGCCATGATCGCCGCCGGCAACGAAGCGCGGGTGTTGAACGTGGCCTCCGCGTCGGGGCTGGTGTCCGTGCCGCGGATGACCGTCTATACCGCATCGAAATGGGCGCTGATCGGCTGGAGCGATTCGCTGAGGTTGGAACTCAAACGCGAAGGCCACGGCCACGTGCGGGTTACCACGCTGATGCCCAGCTACATCAAGACCGGCATGTTCGCCGGCGCCCGCGCACCGCTGATGACACCGCTGCTGGAACCGGCGCACGTCGTGGACAAGGCCTGGGCCGCGATGAAGGCCGGCAAGCCGCGGCTGATGATGCCGTGGACGGTGGCGCTGAGCCGTGCCCTGCACGGACTGCTGCCGTTGCCGCTGTGGGACTGGTTGGCTGGCAGCGTGTTCAAGGTGTATTCGTCGATGGATGCGTTCACCGGGCGCAAGCCAGCTGATTGAACGCGGCGTGGGCGTCAGGACACTCCGATACGCGATCCGGGCCGGAACGAGGATTTGGGCCGATAGGCGGGGAACCGTGGTCGGCTTCGTGCGCTGCCGGCATCGGCCGCGGGTCCAGCCTGCTATATGTTTCTGCGAACCACCAGCGCGCCGTCCTTCTCTGTCCTCTGGCCGCAGGCCCACGACACCTTGCGGCGCACGCCTTTCACTTCGATCTCCGCGTACATCCTCAAGCCTTCGATCGGCGTTCCCTTGGGCAGGTTGAACAGCGCCTGGCGCACTTTTCCCGGCAGCGGGTAGCCGGGGTCCAGGCTTCCCTCGCTGAGGGTCTGGCCGCGTTCGCTTTTGATTGCAATGCGCAAGGCGCCCGGCACGCCGGCGACACCATCGTTTGCCAGCCCCAGCACGAGGCCGGGATAGCCATCCTTTTCGAAGGCCCATATCCAGGAAGGGCGTACGCGGTATCCGATGCGCGTGGACAATTCGTCGATGGCTTGCGGATACCGATCGTAATAGCTCATCAACCGCTCGGCCTGGATCTTGTGCCAGTTCCACAACGAGAAGTAGTTCGGCCCCACATCGCGGGCATGCGCGATGATGTTGTCGTTGCGGGTGACGCCTTCGGACACTTTCAGGTTTTCCGCGGAGCCATCCGACAGCGCGTTCTCGACGAAGCCCGCAACCCATGGCGGCCGGTTGCTGAGGCTTTCGATCTGCATGTTTTCGATGAAGATGGTGTCGGTCCGCAACCAGTTGTGCGACCGGATGGTCCTGTCGACGAGCTCGGCGTTGCCCACCCGGTTGTAGTCGGGCTGCGTATTCGTGGCCAGCGGCGTCTTGCTCCAATGCGCCGACTGCATGTCGAAAATTTTGTTGAAGGTGGCCGCGCCTGTTGCATAGTCGGGAAAGGGATTGCGGTCCTCGAACGGCCAGGTGTGGCCTTCTCCCCAGAAGCCGTACATGTAGGTGTCAATGAACTCCAGTTGGGCCGAGCCGTCAAAGGCATCGGCCAGGAGGCCATCCATTTCCTTCAATGCCGCCATGAACGCGGGGTGGTTGTATTGCGGCGCGTAGTGCACCTTGCCGGGAAGGTTCTTGCCCACTTCGTCGGTGGTACCCAACTCGTAGAGCGGAACCTTGTCCAGCAGAAAATCGGGCATGGACTGCGGCTTGATGACCGGACTCATCAGCTGGATGCGAAAGCCGATGCGTTTGCCGTATTGCCTGGCCAGATCGAAGGCGATCTTCCAGTGTTTGCAGGGATCGAGCCTTCCCGGTCGGCTCTGCATGTCGCGCCAGTCGAGGCGCACATAAAGGACATCCGTGAGCGGCAGCGCGACGAGTTTTTCGAGCGACTTTTCCAGCGATTCGTTTTTCCTGTACGCCGGCCCCGCTTCGTCGCAGAGATAGGTGGCCAGGCCCATGCCGTAATTCGGCACCCTCTCTCGGGAAGGCGTGGTCGCCATGATGACGTCCGAGCCCGGTACCACCTGTTCCGGCTTGTAGGTGGGGAAAGGGCCCTGGTTCAAGCGGTCGGTGATCGCGGGGCCACTGCCGAAGTTGTATCCATCCCAATTGTGGGCCGGGACAAACCCCTGCGCCTTGGCAAGGTTGGTCGACCCTGCCGCGGCCGCGACCGAGGCCAGCAGGCTTTTCTGGATGAAGTCTCTCCGGTCCATGTTCGTCCCCGTATGTTGACTCGATACTAGAGCATCGCATGGCGGGTACCTGGATCGACGACACCGCGCGATGCTGGACGCGCATCACCGGAAGGGGAGCTAGCGGCAGAGCTTGTCCAGGTCGAGACCGGGGCTGGGAGCCGCAGGCAGCGGCAGTCCGCGCGCGGCCATCGCCGCTTCGAGCGAGTCGGGTGACGATGGCAGGCTCGGATCGATAGCGTTTTTGTAGAAGGGCGCGCTTTCGGCCTTCTCCAGCGTGACGAAGCTGAAGCCGCGTTCGCGATAGAGCGCAAGCAGGCGCGGCAGCATGCGGGCATCGAAGGCGCCGACGTGCATCAGCAGGACGTAGGGTATGTCATGGCCGTAAAGCGCTTTCGACATGGAGCGGCTGTAAACGATGGCCGCATCGGCCGCCGCGAGGTAGCTGGTTTCCAGCTTGGCGATGGCGGCGCTGTCTTTTTTCGAAACGCAACGCGCGTATGGCTCGTTGTAGAGGTAGTCGCCGAAGCTCATGGTGACGGAGGCGATCTTGTAGCCGCGGCTTGCCAGGAAGCGACGCTCGGCCGTGCGCTTCTGCGCGGTGTCGCCCTCGGACAGATACGGAAAGCGGAGCCAACGCCAATCGGCATCGCCCATGTACTGCCGCAGCATCGGCTCGTTCCTGGTCACGTCCTGTTCCCAGTCCGCGAGCGGGTTCGTATTGAGGTTCATGTGCGACCAGGTGTGATTGCCCAGCGGCAATCCGGCGTCGCGCCACAGTTGCAGCACGGGCGCGGAGGCCGGTTCGTTCTGCGTCTGCACGCCGTTGACGAACCCGTACACCGGCGGAAGCTTCGCCTGCTGCATCGCGGAGATGATTTTCTGCGCGATCTCCACCCGCGTTTCGCCGGGCGGCAGCGGGCCGTGCGCGGGCAGGTCATCCCAGGTGATCGCCAGTTGCTGCGCTGTGGCGGGTAGCGCCGTCAGGGCGAAACAGGCGGCGAGGAGCACAAGGGGCAGGCGCGAATGCGGGGTTTTCAAAAGAACCTCCGGGATCGATGTTGGCAAAGCGCGACGGAATGTGGTGTCCGGGAATTTCGTGGCGGTGCCGGTTCGGGCGCATTGCGCCCGGCGCCGCTTCCTGTTCGTTCGTGCCGCTGCCTTGTCAGGCCTTGCGCAGGAAGCACGTCTTGAGCACCAGACCCTTGATCTTGTCGGCGTTGCCTTCGATGTGCTCGGCATCGTCGGGCACCAGGCGGATGTTGCGGATCACGCTGCCTTGCTTCAACGGAATCGAGCTGCCGCGAACCTTCAGATCCTTGATGACCACCACGGTATCGCCTGCGGCCAGCGGATTGCCGTTGCAATCGCGCACGACCGGTTCGCCCGACGCGCTTTCGGTGGTGTCTCCGTCCGCCCACTCGTGCGCGCAGTGCGGGCAGATGAATTGGGCGCCGTCCGGATAGGTGTCGTCGAGGCCACATTGGGGACAGGTGGGATATGCAGGCATGGCCAGATCCATGGGTGAGGGAAGGTACGCATTGTAGATGCGACTGCCCGACAGGGGCTGCGAAAGCCGCGCGCGGCGCCTGAAAAAACTCCCGCCTCTCAGTGTGCACTCGAGCTGGATGCAGCCGCTGGCGTCGACGATTCGGCGGCGGCGCGCTTGGGCGTATCGAGCGGGCACCATGTCTTGAGGCGCTTGCCTGCGCGGAACAAGTCGATGCATACGCGCATCTCTGCCTTGAAGGCCAGTTCGGGTGTATTCGCCGGACAGCCGGACGACAGCGGCTTGGTGTTCCTGTATTCGTCGATGCACCTCGACAGGGGCGGCGATGCCGACGGATACGGGCCGTCGGCCAGCGGCGCCGGCGGCAGGTTCAGGCGCGCATCGCCTTCCTTGGGTGAAGGGGGCAGCGGAGGCGGGGCGCATAGTGGATTGGCCACCGTACTGCTCTTGGAGGGATCGCACACGCTTGCGGCGAGCTGCTTGAGCGCGTCGCCGATGTGACGGCCCATCGCACCGCCGGCCGTTTCGCCCGGTGGCGGGAAATATTTTTCGAAGCGGGTGGCCTTGTACTGCATGCGGTTGCGGTCGTGCTGCATGATCCGGCGATCGTCCGCGGGTTGCGCCGGCTTGGGCTTGGCGGCAGCCGCGGTCCAGGTGTTTGTCGCGGGCGGTAGTCGTACCGAACCGTCTTTCGCGTACAAGCCGAGATCGCGCGGTGCCGTTTCATGATCCTGCACGACGATTGCGTCACGACGCGGTTCCTCGTGCGCTGCGGGACCAACGCGTGGGGGCAACGCTTGCGCTGGCGACACCAACCTGGGCGGCATCCGTGGCGGCGGTGCGGTGCGCGTGTCGGGGCGATCCAGCAGGCGCACGGTCAGCACCCGATCGTTGCCGCCGGTCGCCGCCGGCGCTTGCCTGGGCTGCATCGCGTACCACACCGCCAGTGCGAACAGCACGTGCAGCATCGCCACCGAGGCCAGCGCGAGGATCCGCGCCCGGCGCGTCAGTGGCGACGGCTGCCGCCAGCGCCTGCGACCCAAGGCCTCGCGCGTTTCGCTGTCGAGCAATGCCAGGCCGCGTGCGCGATCCTCGTGCCGATATTGGGGTTGCCCGGAGCGTTCGATGACCTTGCCTTATTCAACCCGCTGCCCATGCGAAGACCTGCACATACTGTCGGCAGCGTGCTGCGGGCGATTCCGGTAGACAGGTTCTTCGGTCGAGGGTTCCCGTCAATGGTGACGCGTTATCGGCACCGCCCCCGTCGGGTTCACCGATACCGCCCGATGCAATGCGGGCGGCAGGACTCGAGCGCGGCTATCATCGCGTCATGTCCAGACTGCTTTTGAACCTGCGCAACGTGCCCGATGACGAAGCCGATGACGTGCGCGCGATGCTCGACAACCTGCAGATCGCGTTCTACGAAACCAGGCCCAGCATCTGGGGCATTTCGGCGGGCGGCATCTGGGTGACGGAAGACGCTGCCTACGCCGAGGCCAGGCACGCGATGGACGACTACCAGCAGCAACGCCGCGATCGCGCCCGCGCGGCCTACGCCGAGGCCAAACGCGCAGGCACTGCGGAAACGTTCCTGACCATGCTTCGTGCCGACCCGGTGCGCGTCGTGGTGAGCGTGCTTGGCATACTGTTCGTGCTGGTCATGGTGGCGCTGCCGGTCGTGTTGTTGCGAAGCTGAATCCGGCTCGCGCCGGAGCGACCACGGATAGCGGGTTACGGTCAGCGCGCGGGACGCGCGAATGCCGCCACCAGATAGTCGATGAACACCCTGACCCTCATCGGTACGCGCCGGCCGGCCGGATAGACGAGATGGATGGGCACGCGCGCCGGCTGCAACCTCGGCAGCAGCACCTGCACCTGGCCGGACCGGATCTCTTCGGCCAGCAACCAGCGCGGCGCCTGGGAAATGCCCAGGCCACACAGCACCGCCGCGCGGACATGCTCGGCGTCACCGGTCAGCAGCGAGCCGTGCGGCATGTAGGAAACGGTTTCCTTGCCGACTTTGAGCGACCACGGGTAACGCTCGCGATCTTTCGCAAACACGATGCAGGTGTGACGGTCCAGGTCCGCGAGCCGAGAGGGCACGCCGTGCCGGGCAAGATAATCCCGACTCGCCGTGAGCACGGAATCCGCCTCGGACAATTTCCTCGCGGTGAGCGAGGAGTCCACCAGTCGCCCGTGGCGGATCGCCAGATCGGCGCCTTCGCCGACCAGGTCGACGTGTCGTTCCGATACCGACACCTGGACTGTGACGTCGGGATACCGCCGGAAAAATTCCGGCAACAGCGGCGTAATGCAGAGCCGGCCATGCGCCGGCGCGGTGTTGATCCGGATGGTTCCTCTCGGTGACTGCTGGCGCTCGCCCACGGAGGATTCGAGTGCGTCGAAATCGTCCAACAGGCGCCTGGCCGATTCGTAGAACGCTTGCCCCGCTTCGGTGATGACCACCTGGCGCGAGGTACGCAGGACCAGTTGTTCGCCGAGGTGCCGTTCCAGCGCGCCGATCTGCTTGCTGACGGCCGGCTGCCCGATCCCTTCCTCGCGCCCAACGGCTGAAAAACTGCCGCATTCGACGAGGCGTACGAACAGCCGAATTGCATGCATCCGATCCACGTGAGCCGCCACCATCGATTCCAGAATGGAATGGATGGTATGTCGCTATCGAGCGTTTCGGCAATGAATGAACTTGCCTAAGCTGCGCGCTGCCACCGAACCGGAATCGACCGATGAAAGCGATCTGCGTGACACCGAGCCGTACGTTGGAGGTGCGCGACATCCCTGCGCCGAGCGAGCCCGCGCCGGGCCATGTGCTTGTGGAGATGGATGCCTCAGCGATCAACCAGGGTGACAAGACGTTCCTGCGCATGCCCACCACGGCCGGCAATCCCCTCGCACTCGACCGCCATGAGGTATGGGGTGCGTCGGGCGCGGGCAGGGTGATCGCGGTGGGTGCAGGCGTTCCCGCGGTCTATGCGGGCAAGCAGGTGGCGGTCTACCGCTCGCTCGGCAGAAGCGCGGAAAGCGTCGGGCTTTGGTGCCAACAGGCGCACGTGCCCTATTCGGCGTGCCTGATCCTGCCCGATCATGTCCGGGCGCGGGACTACTGCGGCTCGCTCGTCAACGTCATGACGGCCTACGCCTTTCTCGAAGAAGTTGCCGAAGCGGGCCACAAGGGCGTGATCGTCACGGCCGGCAATTCGGCCACGGGCTGCGCCATGGCCTCACTCGCGCGAAGCAGAAAACTGCCGGCGATTTTCCTGGTGCGCACCGAGGCGGCACGACGTGCGCTGTTCCAGTCGGGCGTGGAGCACGTCCTGGTGACTGGGGAAGGCTTCACCGACCGGCTCCGTGCGCTGTCCGCCGAGCTGGAGACAACGGCCGTATTCGATGGCGTCGGCGGCGACCTGCTCGGAGAAATTGCGCCGAACCTGCCGATGAATTCCACCATCTATGCCTATGGCTTCCTCGGCGGCATGGCGCCGGTCGCCATCACGTCCGTGCTTTTCATGATGAAGAACCTGACCATGCGGCGGTTCAGCAATTTCGAGAGCCCGACGGTGAAGGAGCAGGGGCGACTCGTCGCGGCACTGAGAACGCTGGAAGGCCTGATCGACGATCCCCTGTTCACCACCCGGATCGGTGAGGAATTCCGGTTCGATCAGATCGAGCAGGCCATGGCTTGTGAGCCACCGGACGGTGCCAGGGCCGTCCTGGTGGCCGCCCGCTCGGGGAAGGTCTGATCCTGCTCGCAGGAATGATGAGCAAGCCGATTGACCAAACCTCCCCGGGAGGTCATTCCGCCACGACGGGTTGCCCGCCTTCTTCGGAGGGCGTCAGTCTTGCGCCGTCCACGGTGAGTTCATTGCCTGGCTCGAGCGCCACGACCACATCGTGGTGCTGGTAGCGAACGCGGACCGAGGTGGCGGCCTTGCTCAGCAAGCGCACCGCGGTGGGCGCGCCCTTGCGCCAGGTGATACCGACACGCAGGCCGCCGCGGGCGCGCAGGCCATCGACCTCGCCTTCCTGCCAGCGGGTCGGCAGGGCCGGAAGCACGGTGATCTCGCCGATACGGCTTTGCATCAGCATCTCCGCGATGGCCGCCGTGCCGCCGAAGTTGCCGTCGATCTGGAACGGCGGGCAATCGTCGAACATGTTCGGCAGCGTGTTCTCGGCGATCAGGCCGTGCAGCAGTTTGTAGGCATGGTCGCCGTCTGCAAGCCGCGCCCACAGCGCCGTTTTCCACGCCCGCGCCCAGCCGGTGCCGCCATCACCGCGCAGCTCCAGCGATTGCTTCGCGGCCTTGGCCAGCGCCGGGGTCTTGTCCGGTGAAATCCCGTCGCCCGGATAGAGTGCGTAGAGGTGGGAAACGTGGCGATGATCGGGCTCGGTTTCGGGATAGTCCTCGATCCATTCCTGCAACTGCCCTTTGTGACCGATCTGCAGCGGCGGCAGGCGTGGCTGGGCCGCGTCGATGCGGGACACGAGCGCTGCGTCGACGCCAAGATGCCGGGCTGCGGTGCGCACGTGATTGAACAGATCGTTGATCAATTCAATGTCCATCGTGGGGGCGTAGGTCAGGCCCACCGGCTTTCCGTCGAGCAGGTAGCGGTTCTCTGGCGATGTGGAAGGGTTGGTCACCAGCTTGCCGGCGACCGGCGAACCTTTCGGCGCTTCCACCAGGAAGTCCAGCACAAACTCCGCCGCACCCTTCATCGCGGGGTAGGCGCGGTTGCGCAGGAAGGTCTCATCGCCACTGAAGGTGTAGTGGCCCCACATCTGGTTGGACAACCAGACCCCACCCATCGGCCACAGGCCCCACGGCCCATCGACGGGCGTGGTGGCGCGCCACAGGTCGCTGTTGTGATGGAGCACCCAACCGTGCGCCCCGTAGTAGTGCTGCGCCGTTTTCGCGCCGGCCACCTGCAGGTCGTCGATCAGGTCCCACAGCGGTGTCTGGGTTTCCCACAGATTGCCCGTCTCGGCAGGCCAGTAATTCATTTCCAGGTTGATGTTGGTGGTCCACTTGCTGCCCCAGGCCGGCAACAGGTCCTGGTTCCAGATGCCTTGCAGATTGGCCGCCTGGCCGCCCGCACGCGAGGAGGAAATCAGGAGATAACGCCCGTACTGGTAATACAGCGCCACCAGGGACGGATCGTCGTGGGTCTTGAAGTCGCGAATGCGCTGGTCCGTCGCCACCTTGTCGCCGGAGGTGTCGTTGCCGAGGCGCAAATGCACACGGTTGAAGAGGGCGTGGTAGTCGGCCAGGTGGGCGTTCTTCAGGGCCTCGTAGCTGTGCTGCGCGGCCTTGGCCAAAGGTGCGCGAGCCGCCGCCATGGCATCGCCACTGATGTCGCGATACGACTTGAAACTGGTAGCCCCGCTGAACACGAGGGTGACGGCGTTGGCGCCGCGCACCTCCAGATGATCGCCGGCCTGGCGGATGCTGCCGCCTTCGACCTTGATGACGAGCCTTCCCGCATAGCTCATCCCGGGCTTTGACCACGAGCCCGTCCATGACGATGCGGGATTGGTGCGCGGCTCGATCTGCCCGGTCAGCTCGATGATGTCCTTGCCCACCAGCGCCACTTTGGCGCCGGGTTGGGGCGAGGTCAGCGCGACGGTGAAGTTCTGTTCGGCCGGCCGATCGGCGCCGAGGTGCATCACCAGCACCCGGTCTGGATAGGAGATGAAGGTCTCGCGGCGAAAATGCACATCGTCGACTGCATAGGAAACGGTGCTGATCGCATCGTCCAGCCGCAGCTCCCGTCGGTAGTCGCTCACCTTGCCCTTGTTCTCGAAGTGCAGCCGCAGATCGCCAAACGGCTGGAAGGGCATCAGCAATTTCGGATCACCCATGAAGCCCGCGCTGAGCGTCTCGGCGTGCGCCACCTTGCCCGAGAAAATCAGTTTCTGTATCTGCTTCAGCTGCGCTGCGGCACCGGGCGCGATGTAGTCGTTCGGTGCACCGCCCCACAGCGAGCCCACGTTGAGCTGGAGGCGTTCGTCGGGCACGCCGCCGAACACCATCGCACCCATGAGGCCATTGCCCAGCGGCAACGCTTCATTCCACTGACTGGCCGGCTTGTCGTACACAAGGGCGGAGCTGCTGGCGCATGCCTGGGAAGCCATGAACAAGGCGGCGAATGCAGTAAGCATGGCCCACATCATGCGACGAGCGATGCCTTCAGGCCTGGTTGTCTGGGAGTGTTCGGCTGACGGGTGCAATGCGTTGCCCTCTTCGGAAAGGGTTGAGTATCGGGGAATACCCTATCCCTTGCTTCCTGCGTCGCAGGGAGGCCGCTGTTTGGGAGATCGCCGGGGGCGTACGACTCAGTGGCGGTTGAGACATCTGAACGTCTGCCGACGGCGTTGCCGGAGTGTTGGCCTGCACGGAAGGCATCCGCGGATCGAGTCGCGGCCAATCGCTACTGCTTTGCGTCAGCGGGGTACGCATCCCGTTGACGACATCTACATCGGTAAAGCGACGCAGAGGTGAGTTGAAGTCGCCCTGCACTGCAAAAATTCGCGTGGCGTCTTCGCTAAGGGAAGACATGGTCGATCCGCTCCAGCCCTGCACGACGCGTGGCCACCGTTAGCGCACCGGAGAGGTTATAGCTGGCCATGTCGGTCGTCCTGCCCCGTGCTGTGTCGAGGCGACTTATGCCGGCGAGCGCTTGCTGAAAGATGGTGTGTCCCGGGTGCTGCGGATCCCCGAAATTCGTGATCGGGGCAGATCGTTGCAGTGCGGCTTGGTGAAGTGCTTCAGCGGTTTTTGTTCCAACGACGCCGTCCGGGTCAAGTCCATGGTCTCGCTGGAATATCCGCACGATGCCCTGCGTCGTCGGCCCGAAGGCACCGTCTACCTCAGGCGGCAGGTCGTCATGTTTGTAACCAAGCTCGGCCAGATCCTGCTGAAGGGCCTTAACCTCATTACCCCGACTTCCAAGTTTCAGGGGTGGCTTTCGGTCGCCGAGTTCGGCGAGTGCACTCAAATTCGGAGCGTCAAGCATATGCGCGTTGCGACCGTGATTCCTGAGGTAGTTTTCCAGTCCGCTTTTGAAAAAGCGGGCTTCTTCATCGGATAAACCCGTCTTGACGTTCTCGACACCGGCAGCTTCGATGCAGTGGGAAATGCGCCGAAGAACATCCTTTGCCCCGTAGTCGGTTTGTCCATAAGCCGTTTCAAGCTTGTAGCGAACCATGTCGTCCAGGCCGAACGCTCCTTCGACCTTGATGGTGGTGCCCCTGGTACGGCCTGGCATCTCCATCGCGGGATCGGCGCTGGTCATGCGGATGAACTTTTCCAGGCCGCTGTTCACGGCGGAACCATATTGATTCCGAGTGTCCACAAGGATGAGTTTGGCGGCATCGTTACGCTGCATGAAAGCCTGGTTCGCTCCGGCAGGCATGCCATCCACAATGGCGTTCATCGACGCGACCTTCTGTCGTACCGCGGGCACGAAATCAGCGTCGATCGCCTTGACGCCAGCATCGGAGCCGATGGCGGCGTCGAGCTTGGGCTTCATTTGTTCGTAGAGCGTGTTGTCGGCGTCCGTAAATTCGTTGAAAGGCTTATAGAAGTGGCCTTGGATGATCTGTAGATCCTGCTCGCTGATGATTCGCCGCCCCTTTTCGTCCGCGGCGCTTTCAGCGATGGATTCGAGAAGATGGCGCCCGTGCTGGTTCGCTCCGATGTCGTATTGGAATGGTCCGAAGCTGGCGCCACTTTGGGCAGCTCCGGCGTTGCCCATTTCGTAGGCGCCCAGGCCCCCGCGTAATTCGCTTTTCATCATGATCTGGCAGACGCGGTACTCCATGGAGGTTGGGGCAAATGCGTCGCCGCCGCTGAACTCCCTTTCGCTCATTTCAAAATCCCTTTGTTGTCGAGTTCTCAGTGTGCCGGATGCCTTTTGACGGTATTCGTCCAATCTTCCAATTGCTGCGCACGATGGGCGGTGCTTTCCATGAGGCAAGTCGATTGCGTCGTGGGGCCAGCGTCCGATCCAAACCGACCGGCGCGGGCCGCGCAATCCTTGTCGCGAAAGCTCAGCCACGCCCGTTGCGCCTCGATGGCAGCCTGCCTGTCGTCGTGTTCGACGGTGGCCAGGAGCGTCTTGTAGTCCCGATTCAAGCGGCCGTCCTGATAGGTGTACTCCGCGTCAGCGCAGTCTTGCTGCTTCGGAACGACGCCGAGGGTTTCCGTTATGCAGGCGTCATAGGCAGGGCGGATGCCCAGATAGCGAGGCGAAATATAAGACAGCCGCTCTACGTCAGCTCTTATGGCGATGCCATTGACCACATCAGCCTGGGGTTCGATCCGCGAGGGCGGGGGCGACGGCGCGGCAAACGCGGCGGTAACGATCGTTGAGGCCAGGAATGAGATCGTGAATCCGAGGGGGAGTTTCATGAAAGCGCTCTTTGGTTGTGAGGAGGATCGGGTTCTCTATGAGGGACTATGGATCGGATGTCGGTGGTCTGATCGTCTCAGCAATCGTTGCCATAAGCCTGGTGACCGCCGGGTCCTCCGCTGGAGGCGTCTTCGTTTTGTTCGCGGCAGGTCGCGGCGCAACGGCAAGCACGCCAACAAACAACAAATTGCGGAACGAGAGGTGATGGACGACATCCGACCTACTCGTTGGGAGCGATGAACTTTTCACCATCGAGCCTACTACCGGTCCGCAGCCGACGAACGTGAGTCACCTCTGCAATTTGCGTAAGGGAAAGCGCGACAGGCTCGGATGGTTTCGAAGCAGACCGCTATGGCTCCGCAAACTCCCTCGCCGCAAACCGCAGGAAATACGGCCAGTTCAGGCTGGGCGTATGGCCTTCCGTATGTTGGCTAAAGGCGAGCTTGCCGCTGTCAATCAGGGTCAATGGCGGCGGCATGGTGGCGGTGCCGAGGCCTTTTGCGCCGAGCTAAGGTGTAGACCGGGCTGGCGGCGACGGCGGCCATGAAGGGCCGCGTGTGTCCTGCCAGGCGTCGCCGGGGATCTTTCCCGGTTTTGTACGTGTCCATTCGGGCGATGCCACTCGCTTCCAAGCCATCGGGCTAGCGCGTTTTGGCGGTGTGACGTTCGCCCAACTGTTTGATGGTGTCCACGGCGCTGGTGACATAGTTCGTTTTCGCGATGCGGCGGACCACGGCGCGGTTCAGCGTGGAGACGGGGAAAGGCAGAGGCCGCTCGAAATCGACAAACAGCACGACGCGCCGTTGCGATGTTTCGTTCCACACTTCATGCGGATGGGCGTCGTCAAAGATCAGGCTTTTCCCCGCTTCCCAGTGGCGGATGTCGTTGCCGACACGGATGCGGCAGGAAGCGGCTTGATCCGGGATGACGAGGCCGAGGTGGTAGCGCAGCACGCCCTTGTAGGGCCCGCGGTGTTGAGGGATGTGTTTGCCTGGGGCCAGGATGGAGAACATGGCGGTACTCATGCCGGGAATACGCGCGAGGATCTCGACGGTGCGAGGGCAGCGGGCGCAGTTTTCCTCGAGGGTGCGACCGTAGGCGTAGAGGAAAAAGGTTTTCCAGTCCGTTCCCTGGGTAAGCCTCGCCTGGTCGGGTGAGACTTCCTGAAAGGCCGGGATGGTTTCAGGACGGGTCAGGAGTCCGTCGAGTTCGGCCAGGATGTCCCGCCAAGAGGATTCGACGGCGGCAACCCAGGGAAACTCGGACGTGGGAAAAAAGGTGCGGTTCCCGTCGCGTGCAGCAAACGAGATGAGGCGCTCCAGGCCGGAACGAATCATGATGAAACCTCGGTAAGTAGTGATGGCGGATTGAGATAGCTGAGTGGCTGGATCTTGCGCAGCGCTGCCCCCGAGCCCGGTCGCTGGCGGGCGGACTGCAGCATCAACGCGTATTTCCCCAGCGCCAGCACGGCCACCGGCGCGACGAGAACCGACGCCACAGACAACGCGAACAGCATTGGCACGCGTCGCGTGGCGCGTTGCGCATCGTTCTGGCGACCGAAGAAATCCGTGGAAGAACGGCCATTGCCTGGCCGTCCGCTTTGCTCGCGCATGCCGTATTCCCCTGCGAAGGATGCTCCGCACGTTGAGTCTAGCGCGGCGGAAGCGTCGGTTTCCGGTGAGGCGCGTTGGCGGGCGGATTCTCGATGTCGGCCTGGAAGAATTCTTCGATGAAAACGGATGTGGGTCGGTTGCTTGCCGTACCCCGGACGGTGGGCTAGTTTCTGGCGCTCGCTCATAGCGCGGCCGATCCGGGTCTGCGCCCAGGGGATTTCTCATGAAACGCACGCTTTCGATGGCCATCGGTCTGCTGGTAGCACTGGCTGCAACAGGAGCCGGCGCGGCCCCGGCCGGGCCGCAACTGAAGCTCAACGACAAGGGGTATTTCGAGGCGCCGGGGCTGAACGTCACGGTGTTTGCCGACATCTATCCCGACGGCCACCAGACGGGCGTGACGGTGATCCAGCACGGCACGCGCGTGGCGGCCAATGGCGACCTGCGGCTTGAGCCGTCGCCGGGACAGTGGTCGCCGATGCCGGCGGGCGACGGCAAGCCAGTGGTCGATGCGGCAACGCAGACGGTCACCCAGACGCTGCACTACCCCGACGAGACGAAGAACCGCAAGGGCTTCAACCCGATCGATTATCCCGACCTCCATTTCAGCTACCACGTCAGCGTGACGCCGATGGACGGCGATGCGTTCAAGGTCAGCGTCGATCTGGACAAGCCACTGCCGGCGGAGTGGGAGGGCAAGGTCGGTTTCAATTTCGAGCTGTTTCCCACCGACCTGTTCGGCAAGAGCTGGTTGATGGATCAGGTATCGGGCATCTTTCCGCGCCAGGCGGACGGCCCCGTCAGCGACGATCATGGCCAACTGATTTCCGCCCCGATGGCCGAGGGCAAGACCCTGGTGGTGGCGCCGGAGAGCAAGCTGCAACGGCTGAAGATCGAGAGCCGCACGGGTCGGCTCGAACTGCTCGACGGACGCGGCAACCAGAACAACGGCTGGTACATCGTGCGCGAAATCACGCGCCCGGGCGCCACGAAGAATGCGGTGTCGTGGGTCATCACGCCGAACGTCGATCCGGACTGGCGCGCTGCGCCGGTGGTGCAGGTGTCGCAGGTCGGCTATCGCCCCGGTCAGGCCAAGACCGTGGTGATCGAGCAGGACAAGCGCGACGACAAGGCCGATGCGCT
>Ga0134125_10005073_pt1 | contig 14986 bp, 11 predicted proteins | sample KB31751_FD_96464 | JGI IMG/M metagenome (GOLD analysis project Ga0134125, IMG submission 96464) | Terrestrial soil microbial communities with excess Nitrogen fertilizer from Kellogg Biological Station, Michigan, USA - KB3-175-1 | ecosystem: Environmental > Terrestrial > Soil > Unclassified ... | reverse complement strand
TGGCGCCTTGAAAGGCCCGATTGGCAACCAGTCAAATTCACGGCGGCGAAGCACTAGGTGGCTTGTTAGGATGGCCGCATGCACAGCGTCCTCACCGTCGAGCATCATGCGCCGTCGCTCGACCGCGCCACCACCTATACGGCGCTGATTCCCGACACCGGGACGCCGCCGTTCGCGGTGCTGTATCAACTGCACGGCGCCTCCGACGATCACCGGGCGTGGCTCTACAAATCGAACATCTTGCGACACGTCGACGGGCTGCCGCTGGTGGTGGTGATGCCGTCGGGCGAGAACAGCTATTACGTCGACGCGTGGGAGCGCATGGTGGTCGACGATCTGCCCGCGCACGTGGCGCGTACGTTTCGCGTGCGTGAGGGGCGGGCGGCGATCGGCGGGCTGTCGATGGGCGGATTCGGGGCGATCCGGCTGGGGCTGAAGTATCCGGAGAAATACGTATCGATCTATGCGCACTCGTCGAAGCTGGTGGAGACGGGGGACGATCATGATGCGGCGGTGATCGCGGCGCAGGTCGACCGAAAGAAGATGCCAGCGCTCGCGTTCGACTGCGGCGTCGACGATTATTTGATCGAGCATAGTCGTAAGTTTGCAGCGACGTTGAAGTCGCTCGGGGTACCGCACGAGTATCGCGAGCACCCGGGCGCGCATACGTGGGACTACTGGGAAGAGCACCTGCCGGACGCCCTCGCGCATCACAAGCAGGTGCTCGGGCTGTAGCGGCGAGCCTTATCGCGGCGCGCGCGCCACCAGCCACCGCTGTGCCGGCTTCTCGACGGTGAAGTGCACCGCGATCGACAGCGCTACCAACAGCGCGAAGAAGCCGACCATGCGCGCCAACGACCATTCGTATTTGCCGGCGAGCGCCTGAAACAGGGGCATCTGTAACAGATACAACCCGTAGCTCGCCTCGCCGAGCAGACGCAGCGCGGGCGAGCCGAGGGGGCGCGCACCGCCCGACGCGACCGCCCACAGGAGCAGCGCGAAGGCGGGCAGGAGCAGCGCGTGCAGGAAGTAGCGCGGCACGTGGCCCGACGCGAGCACGATCGCGACCACCGCGAGCGTGCCGATCGCGGCCAGCGCGTTGGCCGCGGCGGGCGCGAGCGTGCGCCGCCGCGACAGGAACGCGCGCCCGAGCGCGATCCCGACGACGAACTCGGGCAGACGCAAGAGCGGGCCGCACTTCAAGAACGTCGCCGCGCCGCTCGCCGGCGACACCAGCGCCGGCGTGGCCGCGCAGCCGAGCGCGAGCACGAGACCGCCCGCCAGAGCCGCGCGCGCGTACCGCGGATGCGCCGCGACGAGCGCCAGCCAGGGAAACGCCGCGTAGAAAAACAGCTCGACGCTCACGCTCCAGCCGGGCGTGTTGCCGAGAAACGTGATCGACGGAATCCACGCCTGCAGCCCGATCAGATCGGCCGCGGTGGCCGCGCCCATGCGCCCCGGCGCCGTGCCGGCGGCGATCGCCAGCGGGATCTCGACGATCGCCACCAGCGCATACAGCGGCCAGACGCGCGCCAGCCGCAGCCAGAAGAAGCGCGCGCGCGTCACGCGTCGGTCACCGAGCGGCGCCGCGTAGTTGTAGGCGAGGACGAAGCCCGAGAGCACGAAGAACAGCGACACCGCCGCGTGCCCCGCGTTCTGCGCGCGCGCCACCCACCACGGCGCGCCGCCGACGGTGAGCACCAGGAAGTGGTAGGCGAACACCCACGCCGCGGCGAAGAAGCGCACGCCGGTCAGGCCGTGCAGCCGCGCGCGCGCGGGCGCCGCGGCCGGCGAGATCGAGGCGAGGGCGGCGCTTTCCTGCATTCGTCGAGGCTGGCGATGATAGCACCGGTTGACAAGCGCGCCGCCGCGGGCGTCTGATGCGGCATGCGCAGCCTCTGCCTCGTCGCGCTCGTCATGGTCCCGCTCGCGGCGCGCGCCGACGTGCTGCCGACACGCGACGCGAACGAGACGCCGCATCCGCTCGCTGTCGGCGAGGAGCTCACGAAGGCGATGGGCGGCCGCGAAGGCTGGGCGAAGGCGCGCTTCTTCCGCTTCGACTGGATCGTCGAGAAGGACGGCAAGCGCGTGGTGGCGCGCTCGCACTATTGGGATCGCTGGGACGGGCGTTACCGCGTCGACGGCAAGGACGAAAAAGAGGGCGCCTACTCCGTCTACTTCAACGTCAACAGCAAAGACGGCGTCGCCTTCGTCGACGGCAAGCGCGTCACCGACGCGGCGCAGGCCAAGAAGTGGCTCGCGGACGGCTACGAAGCCTTCATCAACGACAGCTACTGGCTGCTCGCGCCCTTCAAGATCTTCGACGGCGGCGTCGCCGTCGCCGCCGGCGGCGTCGACAAGGGGCCCGACGGCGCGCCGTGCGACGTCATCAAGCTCAGCTTCGCCAACGTGGGGCTGACGCCGAAGGACGTCTATTGGCTGTACGTGAACCAGAAGACCCATCTCCTCGACGAGTGGAAGTACGTGCTCGGCGGCGAGAACAAGCCGCCGACGGCGTGGGCGTGGAGCGGCTGGCAGAAGGTGGGGCCGATTCAGCTGGCCTCGATGCGCAAGGGCCTCGGCAAGGCGAACGTGATTCGCTTCGAGAACCTCAAGGTCTCGACGGACGTAGATGACGCGGCGTTGACGCCGCCCAAGTAGAAGAGGGGAGCACGCATGGCGAAGAAGAAGGCGAAGGCGAAGGCGAAGGCGAAACCGAAGGCGGCACCGAAGGCGGCACCGAAGAAGGCCAAGGCGAAGGCGAAGAAGCCGGCGGCGCGCAAGACGGCGCGCGCGGCGGCGCCGAAGCGCGCGGCGAATCCGGCGGTCGTGCACTGGGAGGTGCAGGCCAAGGACCCGGCGCGGCAGCAGTCGTTCTTCGGCAACCTGTTCGGCTGGAAGATCGACACCAACAACCCGATGAGCTACGGAATGTTCGCGGGCGCCGGCAAGGACAGCATCGGCGGCGGCATCGGTCCGGCGATGGACGAGACCTCGCGCGTGACCGTCTACGTGCAGGTGGCGGACATCGACGCGACGCTGGCCAAGGCGCAGTCGCTCGGCGCCGAGACGCTCATGCCGCGCACGCCGTACGGGCCGGTCATCATGGCGCTGTTCCGCGATCTCGAGCGCAACGTCATCGGGCTGGTCGAGGGCTAGCCGCCACCGCGGCGAGCGCCACCGCCACGACGACGGCGCAGCCGACCACGTTGTACCAAAGAAATCCGATCGACGTTCCCTGCCACACCGCCATCACCGCCGCCTCCGCCAGCACCACGGCGACGAAGGCCGCCGTGCCGCTCACGCGTCGCGTGAAGAAGCCGACGAGGAACACGCCGAGCATCGGCCCGTAGAAGAGCGAGCCGAGGATGTTCACCGCCTGGATCAGGTTCTCGAACAGCGACGCGCCGATGGCGAAGCCGACGGCGACGGCGCCCCACACGACGGTGAAGATCTTGGCGACGGTCAGATAATGCGCGTCGTCGGCGTCGGGCCGGAAGCTGCGCTTGTAGAAGTCGACGACGCTGGTGGTGCCGAGCGAGTTGAGCGCGCTGGCCGTCGCCGACATGGCGGCGCACAAGATCACCGCGATGAGCAGGCCCACGAGCCCCGACGGAAACTCGGCGAGCACGAAGCGCAGGAACACGTAGTCCTGATCTTTGGTCTCGGCGCGCGCGCGGCTCTGGCCGATGAGCGTCACCGCCTTGGCGCGAATGGCGTCGGTACGCGCGGCTTCGTCGCGCAGCGCGGCTTCGGCGGCGGCGGTGCGCGCGGCGTCGCCCGACTTGCGCGCGTCGACGAAGGCGCTCGTCGTGGCCGCGCGCGTCGACCAGGCGGCGTTCCACTGTTGCTCGACGCTGCGCAGCTCCGGACCCTTGGCGCTCGCTTCGGCGCGCGCGAGCTCGGGCGCGTTGAAGAAGATCGGCGGCTGATGGAATTGATAGAACACGAAGAGGAGCAGACCCACCGCGAGGATGCCGAACTGCATGGGCAGCTTCACGATGCCGTTGAACATGAGCCCGAGCCGCGACTCGGCGAGCGGCGATCCCGTGAGGTAACGCTGCACCTGCGACTGATCGGTCCCGAAGTAGGCGAGCTGCACGAAGAGCCCGCCGGTCAGCCCGCTCCACAGCGTGTAGCGCGTGTCGAAGCGGGGCTGAAAGTCGATCACCTTCATCTTGCCGAGCGCGCCGCCGACGGCGAGCGCGTCGTCGAGCGACACCGCGGACGGCAAGCGATGCAGCACGAAGGCGAACGCCGCCGCCATACCGCCGAGCATCACCACCATCTGCCACGTCTGCGTGCGGCTGACGACGCGCGTGCCGCCGGAGACGGTGTACAGGATGACCGCGGCGCCGAGCGCGACCGTGGTGCCGCCGAGCGGCCAGCCGAGCAGCGTCGAGAGCACGATCGCCGGCGCGTAGAGCGAGATGCCTGCGCCGAGCCCGCGCGACAGCAAGAAGAGGAACGCGACCAGCTGCCGCGTTTTGCGATCGAAGCGCGTCTCCAGGTATTCGTACGCGGTGTAGACCTTGAGCCGGTAGTAGATCGGCACGATCACCGCCGACAGGATGATCATGGCGAGCGGCAGCCCCAGGTAGAACTGGATGAAGCCCATGCCGTCCTGGTAGGCCTGGCCGGGCATCGACAGGAAGGTGATGGCGCTGGCCTGTGTCGCCATGATCGACAGGCCGATGGTCCACCAGCGCAGATCGCCGCCGCCGCGCAGGTAGGTCTCGGCGCTCTTGACCTCGCGCGTCTTCCACGCGCCGTACACCACGATGAGGCCGATGGTGCCGAGGAGGACGGCCCAGTCGAGCGTCGTCATTTGTAGTGCGCCGTCAAAAACGCGAACAGCGCCACCATCGCCGCCATCGACGCGAGCACGATCGTGTACCAGCGCCGCCAGCGACGGGGATCTTCCTCGTCGCGCGGCTCGTCGTTCTCAGGGCGCATAGTCGAGCAGGTTGGCGAACAGGCGATACGCGCCCGGCACGCCCGCGGGCAGCTGCCGGAAGAACGCCAGCCCCGTGTACACGAACGCGCCCTTGTGGTGCTTCATCACGATCAGGCTGCCCTTGCGCGGCGGCTCGTTGGTGTCGTGCATGGCGAAGATCGGCGTGAACGCCTTGTCCCAATCCTCGGCGAAGTAGAGCCCGCGCTCCTGCACCCAGCCTTCGAAGTCGCGCGCGCCGATCTTGTTGGGCACGTTCACGATCGGATGCGACGGCGCCAGCATCTGCACCGCCGCGTCCTCCTCGGTGACGCGCGTATGCGTGATCTTGAACGGCGCCGGTCCGATCGGCGACGTGATCGACGAGATGAAGTTCTGCGTGTTGTACTGCACCACCATCGTGCCGCCGTCGGCGACGTACTTCATGAGCCGCTCGTGCAGGTACGGGAGCCGCTGGTCGACGTTGAAGGCGCGCACGCCGGTCACGATCGCCTGATAGGGCTGAAGCGAGCCGTGCGCGATCATCTCCTCCGTCAGCATCGTCACGTCGTAGCCGGCCTGGCGCAGCGCCGCCGGCACCTCGTCGCCGGCGCCGGCGATGTAGCCGATGCGCGTGCGCTTGTGATGGATGTCGGCGCGGAGCAGCTTGACCTCGGCGTCGGGCGTGACCGTCTGGATCGGGATGTGCGCGTACTCGACATGGCCGAGCGCGCGCGAGATCCGCTGCCCATCGACGGTGGCGACGAGCTTCATGGTCGCCGTCGCCTCGGCGTGCGGCGGGTGCACCTTGAACGCGAGCTCGACCTCGTCGCCCTTCTTGGCGAGCTTGAACGGCTGCGTCTTCGGCTCGACGCTCCAGCCCGCCGGCAATTCCGGCGCCAGCTCGCCGGCGACGGCGTCGTGGTTGGCGCGAACGCGCACGCCGAGCGGGCGCGTCGCCGCCGCGTCGGGGAAGACGAGCAGCGGGGCGCGCGGCGTCACGCTCACGGCGGGCAGCACCTCGAGCGCGCGCCAACGCTCGCCGGCGACCGGATCGACCCACTTGTACGCGAGCGGCCGCTCCAACGTCAGCGTCGCGCCATCGACGGACACGAGGATCTCCGCGGACGGCGCCGGCGTCTCCGGCTTGCCGATGAGCGCCGGATCGCGAACCGTCCAGTGCCCTTTCTCCGGCGGCGCCGCCAGCCAGTACGGCTGCGTAATCTCCGTCTCCGCCGGCAGCTTGAAGGTGTGCTCGACCTTGACCGGCTTGTTGTCGCCGAGCGGTTTGTCGACGGAGATGCGCTCGCCGCCCGGCAGCCGCACCTCGTGCAGCCGCATCGTCGCCGGCGAGCGATTGATCGCGGTGACCGTCAGCGCCACATCGCCGCCCGGATTGGCGACGATGTCGCTCACCGCCGCCTCCGCATACAGCCCGGCGCAGCCTGCGATCACCTCGTCGAGCTCGGCCAGCTTCTCCGCCTTCCACGGATGATCGGCGAGCGCCTGCATCTCGCCGCGCAGCGCCACCAACTCGGGGATGCTGTGCGCCGGCGCCGTCGGCGAAAACGCCGCGCGGATGCGCGCGATGTGCTCGCCAATCTTCTTGCCGCCCGGCACGCGCCCCCACGTCAGATCGATCCCATCGAAGATCGAGTGCGACACCGGATCGCCGGCGAGCACGCGGAAGTACTCGGTCTGCTCGCCGCGCGACGGCGCCACGCCGAAGCCCTGGCTCTTGTGCATGCTGCGGCTCTGCGCCGCCATCTCGCCGTACGAAATGCCGAGCAGCGGGTTGTACCCGCCGACGTCCAGCTTCGACAGTTGTGTCAGCTCCTCGCCCGCCGGCGGTGGTCCGCCGAAGTTGAAGCGGTTCCACACCACGCGCTTCGGCCGCGACGCCGCATCGAGCTTGTGCCACGCTTCGACCGCGAGGACGGCCGACGCCGTGTGGTGCCCGTGCGTCTCGCCGCCCTCGGGCGGAAAGCGCGTGATCACCACGTCGGGCCGGAACTTCTTCATCACCGTCACCACGTCGCTGGCGATGGCCTCGCGATCCCAGATGCGCAGCGTCTCCTCCGGCGTCTTCGAGTAGCCGAAGTCGCGCGCCCGCGAGAACCACTGCTCGGCGCGGTCGATCCCGCGCGCGGCCAAGAGCTCCTCGGTGCGAATGAGCCCGAGCAGCGGCGCCTGCTCGGCGCCGATCAGATTTTGCCCGCCCTCGCCGCGCGTCAATGACAAGTAGCCGGCGCGCACCAGCTTGTCGTTGGCCAACCACGCCAGAAGCCGCGTGTTCTCGTCGTCGGGATGGGCCGCCACGTAGAGCACGTTGCCGACCACGCCCAGCCGATCGAGGGCGCGCATCAGCTCGCCTGCCGACGGCTGTTTCGTATTTGCCGCGAACCCGGAGGTCGTCATCAGTGTTACCGCTACAACCACGAGCGACATATGCGCGAGCTGCATTGTGCCGTACATTGTCATGTAAAACCGATGCCCCGCTCTTTGTTTTCTGCGTACGTCGAAAGCGGTCTGGCGGCCAGCTCGCTCCTTCCTTCGGGGTTCGGCGATCGGCAGGCGCGCAAAGAGGCGGTCGCGCGCGCCGCGGCCCGCCCGGCGTCGCCGGCGCTGCTCACCGAGCTCGCCGCGCAGCAGGCGCTCTTGCCCGATAGCCCGGCGCGGCGCCGCGCGCTCGAGAACCTGGGCAAGCCGGGCACCGCCGTCGTCATCACCGGGCAGCAGGTCGGCCTGTTCCTCGGCCCGCTCTACACCATCTATAAAGCGGCGACCGCGATCGTGCTCGCGGAAACGCTCGCCGTCGAGACCGGCACTCCGGTCGTCCCCATCTTCTGGATGGCGACCGAGGATCACGACTTCGCCGAGATCGACCACTGCAGCATCGCGCGCGGCGGCGAGCCGCCGTTGCGCCTGCGCGTCTCCGCCGATGCGCGCTCCGACGCGCGCGCGCCCGTCGCCGAGGCGCTGCTCGGCGCCGACGTCACCGACGCCGTCGAGGCGGTGCGTGAGGCCATCGGCGGCCGTCCCGCCGGCGCCGAGGTCGCGGCGCTGCTCGCCGCGCATTACACGCCGGGCCGCCGCTTCGGCGACGCCTTCGCGGGCCTGCTCGGCGCGCTCTTCGCCGACGAGGGCCTGCTCGTCTTCCACCCGCGCACCCCCGGTGCCGCCGCGCTCGCCGCGCCCGCCTATCGCCACGCGCTCCTGCACGCCGGCGCCATCGCCGAGCGGCTGGTCGCGCGCGACGCCGCGCTCGCCGCCGCCGGGTTCGACGCGCAGGTGCACGTGCGGCCCGACGCGGCGCTGGTGTTCGCGCACGACGATCGCGGCGGCCGCCAGCTCGTGCGGCTCGACGACGCGCCCGCGCGCGCCGCCGACGTCGCCGCCGATCCGACGCGCTTCTCCTCGTCGGCGCTGTTGCGCCCGATCGTGCAGGACACGCTGTTCCCCACTGCCGCCTACGTCGGCGGCCCGGCGGAGTGCAGCTACTTCGGCCAGTGTTCCGCGCTCTATGACCTCTTCGAGCTTCCCGTTCCGCTCGTCGCGCCACGCGCCCGCTTCCGCCTCGTCGATCCTCGCACCCGCGAGCGGCTCGACGCGCTCGGCCTGGCCCCCGGCGACGTCGAGCAGCCGCGCGAGCGCCTCCTCGCCACCGTCGGCGCGCGCCGCCCCGCCGCGGTGCAGCCGAACGAGCTGCGCTCGGCGATCCTCGATGCCCCGCTCGACGCGCTCGCTTCTTTGCCCGCGCGCATCGGCGTCAGCGATCGCCACCTCGCGCGCGCCTTCAACCGCACGCGCGCGACCATCGAGCGCGCCGTCGAGCGCCTGACCGCGCGCTACGCCCGCACGCTCGCGCTCGCCGACGAGAACAGCGCCGGCGCGCTGCACCGCGCGCAGGCGCTCCTCTACCCCGATGGCGAGCCGCAAGAGCGCGTCTTCGCGTTCCCCTCGTTCGCCGCCGACGCCGGCCCGCGCGCGTTCGTGTCGTCGATCCTCGCCGCCGTCAAACCGTTCGAGCCCGCGGTGCAGGATCTCGATCGATGAAGCTCGCCGTCGGCATCACCTGCTATCACACCTTCGGCGGCTCGGGCATCGTCGCCACCGAGATCGGCCTCGAGCTGGCGCGCCGCGGCCACCGCGTGCACTTCATCTGCGCCGAGCCGCCCGCGCGCCTCGATCCGGCCACGCCGAACCTCGCCTTCCACAAGGTCGAGCTGCGCGACTATCCGCTGCTCCTCGAGGGCCAATATCCGCTCGCGCTCGCCTCGCAGATGATCGAGGTCGCCAAAAAGGAGCACCTCGATCTGTGGCACGTCCACTACGCGCTGCCGCACGCGACCAGCGCCTATCTGGCCAAGCAGATCCTCGGCGCCCACGCCCCGCGCGTCATCACCACGCTGCACGGCACCGACGTCGTGCTCGTCGGCAACGATCCGTCGTACCTGCCGATCACGCGCTTTTCGATCGAGCAGTCCGACGGCGTGACCGCGCCCTCGCAGTTCCTGGCGCAGGCCACGCGCGACAACTTCGGCGTCACGCGCGCCATCGAGGTCATCCCCAACTTCGTCGACACCGAGCGCTTCACGCCCAACGGCGCTGACCGAGACGTGCCGCTCGTCGTGCACAGCTCCAACTTCCGCCCGCTCAAGCGCGTCGACGACGTGGTCGCCATCTTCGAGCGCGTGGCGCGCGGCCGTCGCTGCCGCCTGGCGCTCCTCGGCGACGGCCCCGAGCGGCCGCACATCGAGGCCGAGGTGCGCGACCGCGGCCTGGGCGATCGCGTCGAGCTCCTCGGCGAGGTCCGCGACGTCGCCGCCGTCTTGCGGCGCGCGCACGTGTTCCTCCTGCCGAGCGAGACCGAGAGCTTCGGCCTCGCCGCGCTCGAGGCGCTCGCCTGCGGCGTGCCGGTGGTGGCCTCGCGCACCGGCGGCCTGCCCGAGGTGGTGCGCGACGGCGAAGACGGATACCTCTTGCCGATTGGAGATCTGGATGCGATGGCGGCGGCGGTGGGGCGCATCCTCGACGACGCCGACCTGCACCGCCGGCTCGCCGCGACGGCCCGCGCCGGCGCCGTCGATCGCTTCGCGCGCGCGCCGATGATCGCGCGCTACGAGGAGTTCTACGAGCGCGTGCTCAGCGCTTCGCGCTGATCAGCTCTTCGACTTCCACGCCTTGAGCGCGGCCTCGACCTCGTCCTTGCCGAAGAAGTTCTCGTCCTTCTCGCCGAGCTCCTTCGCCTTCTGCGCCAGCGGCAGCGCCTCCTTGTAGTTCCCCTTCGCCGCCAGGAGCTGCGCCTTCACGAACAGGTTGTTCCACGTCTCCTTGATCGACAGCGACTTCTCGATGAGCGTCATGCCGTCGTCGATGTTCTTGTGCTCGAGCTGGTAGCGCGCCGCGTTCGCCCACGGCGACCAGCCGCCGTTCTCCAGGCCCTTGATGCTCGTCGCCACCTGCTCGGCGGTGTGCACCTTGATCGGCAGCGACACGCGCAGCTTCTCCCACTCGAGCTCGAGCGTGCCGCCGTCGTCGCCCTCGTTGGCGAACAGGTAGGCGAGCCGCTCGCGCATCGGCGACGGCTGCGGCTTGACCTCGACGCGCAGGACGTCGTCGGCCTTGTTGTAGCCGAACACGCCCACGCCCTTGGGATCGCGGTTGAGGATGAGCGTCCACTTCGTCGCCGTCGGGATGATGAGGAACGTGTACGAGCCGGCCGCTACAGGCTTGCCGTCGACGACCACGTCCTTGCTGAAGGTGAGCTTCGTCGGAGCGTTGGCGCCGGCGCGCCAGACCTTGTCGTAGGGCACCACGCCGCCCCAGATCTTGCGGTTCTTCACGCCCGGGCACGAGTACTCGACCCCGACCTCGGTGACGCCGAGAAACTGCGAGAGCTTGGCGTTCGGGCTCGGTCGCGGCAGCTCGACCTGCTGCGCGAAGGCGCTGGATGTGAACAGGACTGCGGCGGAGAGGACGCCGATTCGGGCGAAATTTTTCATGCGTTCTCCTTAACATCTCGCGGCGTTGGGGACAACGAACCCAAGGACAATCGACCCCATCCACAGCAAAGTGGGCAGTGTCCCTGTGTGATTCAAAGTACTTACGACGGCGCATCCTTTGCAGTCCGCGCCATCATCGTGAGCACCTCATTAATGATGCGTGGGTTCTTCGTGCTGGCGTTCGTCGCCGGCTGTGGTCCGAGCAATCGGACCGGCGGCGGCGGCGGCAGCGGCGGGGGAGGCGGCGGCATGCTGACCTCCATCGACGTCAGCCCGTCGACGATCTCGCTCGTGACCACCGGCGGCGGCGCCGTGGCCACGCAGCAGTTCACCGCCACCGGCCACTTCTCGGACGGCCACAGCGAGGACATCTCCACCACCACGGGCTGGTCGCTCAGCGACGTCGGCGTCGGCACCGTCACCTCGGGCGCGTTCACCGGCTCGGCCACGCGCGGCGGCGTCGCCGTCGTCAGCGCCGGCGCGAGCGGCATCTTCGGCACGGCGACGGTCACGGTCAAATACGTCGCTGCGCGCGTGTCGGGCGACGACGGCTCGACCGCGCCCGCCGGTGCCGCCGGCCTCTTCGCCAACGCCACCGAAGATCCGACCCTGGCGCCGCTCATCGCCTATCCGCTCGACGGCACGCAGGTGCCGCACAACCTCGGCCTTCTCGAGGTGCAGTGGAAGAAGCCGAGCGCGGCGGCCGATCTCTTCGAGGTCTCGTTCGAAGGCCCGACGCTCGACTACAAGGTCTACTCGAACTCGGCGCAGCCGAGCGGCTTCCGCTTCTCGGTCACGCCGGCCGACTGGTCGTCGATCGCCGACACCGCGGCCGGCACCGCCGTGACCGTGACGGTGCGCGGCATGATCAGCGCGCAGCCGGGCAAGGCCGGCACCTCGCAGACTGTGACCATGAACATCGGCGCGGGCGACGTCAACGGCGGCATCTACTACTGGTCGCCGACGGGCGCCAGCGGCTCGACGACCGGCGTCATCATGCGCCACTCGTTCGGCGACACCAGCGGCACGGCGCAGGAGTTCTACAAGCCGATGACGGGCGCGAACCAGCGCTGCGTGGGCTGCCACGTCATCACCCACGACGGGACCAAGATGGCCGTGACCTACGACGGCGGCAACGGCGCCGCCGCGATCGCCGCGGTGCCGAGCCTCGGCATGCTCCTGCCCGAGACCTCGGGCAACAAGTGGAACTTCGCCAGCTACTCGCCCGACGGCACCAGGATGGTCGCCAGCTCGCAGGGTGCGCTGCGCATCCTCGACACCTCGGGCGGCGCCGCCAACGGCACCGTGCTGCAGACGATCGTCAACGGCACCACGGCGGCGGGCGACTACGGCTCGCATCCAGACTGGTCGCCCGACGGCAGCAAGATCGTCTACGTCGACGTGGGCGCGCCCAACGGCAACAGCGAGTGGAGCTTCTCGAAGGGCTCGCTCGTGGTCTTGAGCGACATGGGCGGCGGCGTGTTCGGCAACCCGCTCAAGATCGTGACGTCGAACGGCGACAACAACTACTACCCGTCGTTCTCGCCCGACAGCAAATGGATCCTCTTCAACCGCGGCACCGGCGGCGCCTACGCCGAGCCGGCGGCGGAGGTCTACGTCATCTCGGCCGACGGCAAGATCGGGCCGATCCCGCTCGGCAACGCCAACTCGACGCAGCCCAACGTGTGCAACTCGTGGCCGCGCTGGAGCCCGTTCGTGGTGCCCGAGCCGACGGGCGACATCATGTACTTCACGTTCTCGTCGACGCGCGACTACGGCATCGAGCTCCTGAATTCGGCGGTGCCGTCGGGGACGGCGCTGTCGCCGCAGGTGTGGATGGCGTCGTTCGATCCGGCCAAGGCGACGGCGGGGAGCGACGCCTCGATGTCGTCGTTCTGGATGCCGTATCAGGACGTCAAGAGCCACAACCACATCGCGCAGTGGACGGCGACGTTCATTCCCTAGCCGCGCCGCCCGCTTCCAAGATATAGATTGCGAGCGTTCGCTCTCTATGTTACGACGGCCACATGTTCGACGTGGTCATCGAAGGCGGCCTCGTGTTCGACGGCACCGGCGCCCCGGGGGTGCGCGCCGACGTCGCCCTCGCCGGCGGGCGCGTCGCCGCCGTCGGTGACGGGCCGTTCCCCGCGGCGCGCCGCATCGACGCGCGCGGCGCCTGGGTGACGCCCGGCTTCGTCGACGTGCACACGCACTACGACGCCGAGCTGCTCGCGGCGCCGTCGCTGTCGGAGTCGATCCGCCACGGCGTCACCACCGTGACCGTGGGGAGCTGCTCGATCAGCACGATCCTCTCCGAGCCCGAGGACTGCTCGGATCTGTTCACGCGCGTCGAGTCGGTGCCGCGCGCCGAGGTGCTGCCGCTTCTGCGCGAGCGCAAGCGCTGGTCGACGCCGCGCGACTACGTCGCCTTCCTGCAGGCGCATCCGCTCGGGCCCAACGTGACGGCGTTCCTCGGCCACTCCGATCTGCGCACGCGCGTGCTCGGCCTCGGGCGCGCGGTCGATCCGCGCGTGCGGCCGTCGCGCGACGAGCTCGCGGCCATGGAGCGCTGGCTCGAGGAGGCGCTCGACTGCGGGCTCCTCGGGCTGTCGACGATGACCAACCCGTGGGACAAGCTCGACGGCGATCGCCACCGCTCGGCGCAGCTGCCGTCGACGTACGCGACCTGGGGCGAGTACCGGCGGCTGCATCGCGTGCTGCGCCGGCGCGGGCGCATCTTGCAGTCGGCGCCGTCGCTGGTCACCAAGGTCAACGCGTTCCTGTTCCTCCTCGAGAGCGCGGCGCTGTTCGTACGCAAGCCGCTGCGCACCACGCTCATCACGCTCGCCGACGCCAAGTCGTCGCCGGGGCTGCATCGCGCCATCGCCGCGGTCACGCGCTTCGTCAACCGCGCGCTCGGCGGCGATCTGCGCTGGCAGACGCTGCCGGCGCCGTTCGAGGTCTACGCCGACGGCATCGACCTCGTGGTGTTCGAGGAGTTCGGTGCCGGGCGCGCGGCGCTGCACCTCGCCGACGAGGTCGAGCGCAACGCGCTCATGCGCGACGAGGCGTACCGGCGGCGCTTCCGCAAGGACTACGCGACGCGCTTTTCGCCGCGGGTGTGGCAGCGCGACTTTCACGACGCGCACATCGTGGCTTGCCCGGACGCGAGCGTCGTCGGGCGCACCTTCGGCGAGGTGGCCGATGCGCGCGGCATTCATCCCGTCGACGCGTACCTCGACCTCGTCGTCGAGCACGGGCGGCGGCTGCGCTGGCGCACCACGATCGCGAACCATCGCCCGCGCGAGATCGAGCGCATGGTCGGCGACCCGGCGGCGCTGATCGGGTTCGCCGACTCGGGCGCGCACATTCGCAACATGGCGTTCTACAGCTTTCCCTTGCGCATGCTGAAGCTGGTGCGCGACGCGGAGCGCGCCGGGCGCCCGGTGATGCCCATCGAGCGCGCGGTGTGGCGGCTGACGGGCGAGCTCGGCGGCTGGCTCGGCGTCGACGCGGGCACGCTGCGCCCAGGCGATCGCGCGGATGTGGCGGTGATCGATCCCGAGGCGCTCGACGGGCGGCTCGACGCGTATCACGAGGCGCCGATGGAAAACTTCGGCGGCCTCGAGCGCATGGTCAACCGCTCGGACGGCGCCGTGCGCGCGGTCGTCGTCGGCGGGCGCGTGGCGTTCGCGGCGGGGGCGTTCGATCCGGCGCTCGGGCGCACGCGCGGCTTCGGCGAGTTCTTGCCGGCTCGCGATGGTGGAGGGCGCGCCTGATGGCGGCGGCGCGGCGTACGCAAGAAGAGCGGCGCGAGGCCACCATCCGCAAGCTGCTCGACGCGGCGACCGAGGCGCTCATCGACGTCGGCTACGCCGGGGCGAGCGTGCAGGAGGTGTGCGCGCGCGCCGAGGTGTCGACGGGCGGCCTGTTCCGCCACTTCGCGTCGCGTGAGGAGCTGATGGTCGCCGTCGGCGAGGACGTGGGACGGCAGCTGCTGGTGCGCTATCGGCGCGACTTCGAGGCGCTGCGCGACGAGCGCGAGCCG
>Ga0134125_10005072_pt1 | contig 14988 bp, 15 predicted proteins | sample KB31751_FD_96464 | JGI IMG/M metagenome (GOLD analysis project Ga0134125, IMG submission 96464) | Terrestrial soil microbial communities with excess Nitrogen fertilizer from Kellogg Biological Station, Michigan, USA - KB3-175-1 | ecosystem: Environmental > Terrestrial > Soil > Unclassified ... | reverse complement strand
CATCGCCTCGCCCATCGGCTCGATCACCGGGTTGATGAGCGCCGTGAGCGCCTGTGGCTGGTCGCCCGGCCGCCCGCTGAGCCGCTGCTCGGGCACTTGGAAGATCACCACCCGCAGCGGCACATGGACCTGCGGCGCCGCGAGCCCCGCGCCGCCGATATCGGCAAGCGTCTCGACCATGTGGGCGATGAGCGCACGGATGTCCGGCGCCGCCGGGTCCGCAACCGGCTCCGCCTTGCGGCGCAGCACCGGATGCCCCATGCGCGCGATTTTGAGGATGGCCATAGACCCAATATGAGCGCGAGCCCGGGGAGGGTAAAGCGCGAGGCGGGGCGCCACGTACGTGGTCATTGCGGAACATTACGCGAACATATAAAAAGGGCGCAGAGGTCGGGGGCCATGCCTGCTCTGGGGATCTTGCTTTTGCTCGCCCAAATCGCCTGCGCCGTCCATGTCGCGCGCACGGGGCGGAGCTATCTCTGGATTTTTCTCGTCGTTTTCGTCCCGGTGGTTGGGATGGCCGCCTATTTCCTCGTGGAGATCGTGCCCCAATTGATGGGAAGCCGCTCTACCCGCCGGGCGGTCGCCGGTCTTGGACGGGCGATCGATCCTGGGCGCGGGTTGCGCGAGGCGCAGCAGCGGCTCGAAATCACGCCGACCGTCGGTAACAAGGCCGCTTTGGCCGAGGAATATCTTCGTGCCGACCGCCCGGTCGAGGCCGCCGCGCTTTATCGCGAAGCACTTACCGGAATTCATGCCGCCGATCCGGCCATGACGCTCGGCCTGGCACGGGCCCTCTTCGCTCAAGGTCATATGCTCGAGACGGAGCAAGTGCTTGCGGGGCTGCGCGACAGCGAAAGCGGCTACCGGTCGCCCGAAGCGCATCTCCTCTATGCGCGCAGCCTCGAAGCGCTCGGCAGGGCCGAAGCAGCCTTGAAGGAGTACGAACTCCTCGTCACCTACTACCCCGGCCAGGAGGCTCGCTGCCGCTATGCCTTGCTGCTGCGGGACAGCGGCCGCGAAGCGGACGCGCGCCAAATGTTCCAGGAAGTCTGCCAACTCATCGAATACGGGCCGCGCCACCAGCGCCAGGCCCAGCGCGCCTGGTATGATCTCGCCAGGCGCTTTCTTGCGTAGGTGCGCCGATTGCCAAAGGGCGGAGATTATGCTAGGGATTGGAGCTTGAAGCGGGCTGCATTTTGGCAGCCCGTTTTGTCTCGACCGCAGCATAAGGAGATGGCCGCCCGTGCAGGTTCTCGTCCGCGACAACAACGTCGATCAGGCGTTGCGCGCTCTCAAGAAGAAGATGCAGCGCGAAGGTCTGTTCCGGGAAATGAAGCTTCGTCGCAATTACGAGAAACCGTCCGAGCGCCGCGCCCGCGAAAAAGCCGAAGCCGTGCGCCGCTATCGCAAGCTGCTGCGCAAGCGCATGGAGCGCGAGGGGTACTAGGCGCAGCACAGGCGAGGCACGACGCTTCAGCGCCGAGCCGTCGTGCTAAGATAATAAAGCCGCCCCGGCCCTGCCGCGGCGGTTTTTTTAATTTTCGGCAAGGAGCCGTTCTTGGCCAGCAAGCGCAGCGCCGGATTGCTGCTCTACCGCACGCGGCACGGCGCGATCGAGGCCTTTCTCGTCCATCCCGGCGGCCCGTTCTGGGCGAAGAAGGATGAGGGCGCCTGGACCATTCCCAAAGGCGAGATCGACGAGGGCGAGGACCCGCTCGCCGCCGCCATGCGCGAATTCGCGGAAGAAACCGGAACGATGCTCCAGGGTGAGTTCCGCGCCCTGCCGCCCGTGCGGCAGGCCGGCGGCAAGACCGTGCTCGCCTGGGCGCTCGCGGGGGAGCTCGATGCCGCCGCCATCCGCAGCAACGAATTCGAGATGGAGTGGCCGCCGAAGTCAGGCAAGCGCCGCCGCTTCCCGGAGATCGACCGCGCCGAATGGTTCGCGCTCGAAGAGGCGCGCCGCAAGATCAACAAGGCACAGATCGTGCTTCTCGACGCGCTCGTGGCGCTGATCGGAGCCTGAGCGGCGCAACGAAGCGGCCGCGCTGGCGTTCTAGGACGAAAGCGCGGAGGCCCAAATGACCGATCACGTCTACAGCGTCACGGAAATCGTCGGCAGTTCCGAGACCAGCATCGAGGAAGCGATCAAGAACGGCATCGCGACGGCGGCGAAATCGCTGCGCCAGCTCGAATGGTTCGAGATAACGCAGCTGCGCGGCCAGATCGACCACGGCAAGGTCGCGCATTTCCAGGTGCAGATGAAGCTCGGGCTGCGCTACGAAGAAAAATAGCGCGGGCGTCCGAGGCGCCGCTTACCCCAGCGCCTTGACGATTTCCTCGCACATCTTCTTGGCGTCGCCGAACAGCATCATCGTGTTGTCGCGGAAGAACAGCTCGTTGTCGACGCCGGCATAGCCCGAGGCCATCGAGCGCTTGACGAAGAGCACGGTCTTCGATTTTTCGACATCGAGAATCGGCATGCCGTAGATCGGCGACTTGGGATCGGTCTTCGCCGCCGGGTTGGTCACGTCGTTGGCGCCGATAACGAAGGCGACATCGGTCGAGGCGAAATCGCGGTTGATCTCGTCGAGCTCCAGGACCTCGTCATAGGGCACGTTCGCCTCGGCGAGGAGGACATTCATATGCCCGGGCATGCGGCCCGCCACCGGGTGAATCGCATAGCGCACCGTGGCGCCTTCTTTCTTGAGGAGGTCGGCCATCTCCCTGAGCGCGTGCTGCGCCTGCGCCACCGCCATGCCATAGCCCGGCACGATGATCACCGAGCTCGCATTCTTCATGATGAAGGCGGCATCCTCGGCGCTGCCCGATTTGACCGCGCGATCGCCATGCGTCGCCGCCGCCGCGGCGCCGCCCTCGGTGCCGAAGCCGCCGAGGATGACGTTGAAGATCGAGCGGTTCATCCCCTTGCACATGATGTAGCTGAGGATCGCGCCCGACGAGCCTACCAGCGCGCCGGTGATGATGAGGAGGCTGTTGCCGAGGGTGAAGCCGATGCCGCAGGCGGCCCAACCCGAATAGGAGTTGAGCATCGAGATGACGACCGGCATATCGGCGCCACCGATCGGCACGATGACGAGGAAGCCCAAAAGCAGCGACAGACCGACGATGGCCCAGAACGCCGCCGGCGGCTGCGCGATGACGAACCAGGCAAGCGCCGCCAGGAGGATGAGCCCCAGCAGCGCGTTCAACGGATGCTGGCCGGGAAAGATCAGCGGCGCGCCGGTGATGAGGCCCTGCAGCTTGCCGAAGGCGATGATCGAGCCGGTGAAGGTGATGGCGCCGATCGCGGTGCCGAGCCCCATCTCGATGAGGCTGCCCTGCTCTATCGCCCCTTCGGCGCCGATGCCATAGGCCGAGGGCGCGTAAAAGGCGGCGGTCGCAACGCAGACGGCGGCGAGGCCGACCAGGCTATGAAACGCCGCGACCAGCTGCGGCAACGCCGTCATCTGGATGCGCAGGGCGATGAAGGTGCCGATGCCGCCGCCGATGACGATGCCGGCAGCGATGACGCCATAGCTGACGACGCCCGGCATAGCCAAGGTGGTGCCGACGGCGATGAGCATGCCGACGATGCCGTAGAGATTGCCGTTGCGCGCGGTCTCGGGCGAGCTCAAGCCGCGGAGCGCCATGATGAAACAGATCGACGCGAGAAGATAAAGAAGTGCTGAAAGATCGGCGCTCACGAGGCTTTCACTCCGCTGCTTTTACTTTTGCTTCTTCTTGAACATCTGCAGCATGCGCTGCGTGACGATGAAGCCGCCGAAGATGTTGACCGAGGCGAGGGTGACGGCGACGAACCCCATCACCTTGGAAAAGCTTTCGCCGCCGGGACCGGCGGCGATGAGGGCGCCGACGATGATCACGCTGGAGATGGCGTTGGTGACGCTCATCAGCGGCGAATGGAGCGCGGGCGTGACGCGCCAGACCACGTAATAGCCGACGAAGACCGCGAGCACGAAAACCGTGAGGAAGAAGACGACGATATGCGGTTGGCCGAGTTCCATCGCTCAGGCTCCTGCCAATTGCGGATTGACGATGCGTCCGTCCATGGTCAAGAGCGATGCCTTCACGATCTCGTCCGCGGGATCGATTTTGAGCGCCTTGTCCTTGTCGATGATGAGGCCGAGGAACGCCAGGAGGTTCCTCGCATAGAGCTGGCTCGCATCGACGGCGATGTGCGAGGGGATGTTCAAATGACCGAGAATGATCGCGCCGTTCTCGCTCACCACCTCCTCGCCCGGCCTGCTGCCTTCGACATTGCCGCCCTGCTCGACCGCCAAATCGACCAGCACCGAGCCCGGCCGCATCACCGCGACCATCTCCTTGGTGATGAGGATGGGCGCCTTGCGGCCGGGAATGAGCGCGGTGCAGATGACGATATCGATTTTCTTCAAGGCCTCGGTGATGTGCTCGCGCTGCCGGCGCGCGAAATCCTCGCCCATCTCCTTGGCGTAGCCGCCCGCGGTCTCCATTTGCTTCATCGCCTCGAGATCGACGGCGAGGAAGGAGGCGCCGAGACTCTCGACCTGTTCCTTGGCGGCGAGGCGCACATCGGTCGCCGAGACGACGGCGCCGAGGCGCCGCGCGGTCGCGATCGCCTGCAGCCCGGCGACGCCCGCACCCATCACCAGCGCGCGTGCCGGCGGCACCGTGCCGGCTGCGGTCATCATCATCGGAAAGGCGCGGCCGAAGGCGACCGCCGCCTCGATCACCGCGCGATAGCCGGCGAGATTGGCCTGGGAGGAGAGCACGTCCATCGCCTGGGCGCGGGTGATGCGCGGCACCAGCTCCATGGCGAAAGCGGAGAGCCCCGCATCGGCATAGGCCTTGACCTCGGCCTGGTTCTGCAGCGGCGCAAGCATGCCGATCAGCACCGCGCCGCGCTTCATCGCGGCGATCTCGCCGGCGCCGGGCCGCTGCACGGCGAGCACGATGTCGGCGCCGGACAAGGCCTCGCGCGCATCGGCCGCAAGGCGCGCGCCGGCCACGCGGTAGGCATCGTCGGGAAAGGCCGCGCCGGACCCGGCGCCGCTCTCGACCACCACCTCGTGGCCCATGCCGACAAGCCGTTTGACAGTATCGGGCGACGCCGCGACCCGCCGTTCCTGCGGACGACGCTCCCTTGCTATTCCAATCCTCATGTCGCGGATAATCCCCTGGGCGAGAACGAGGCTGACAATGCCGCGCCGCAGCGGATTTGTGAAGTATTAAGGGCATGCCGAGGCGGTTCCGCCCGTATCCCGTCACGGATCCGGGGCACGGCCTTCTCACCCGCGGCGCGCGTGTTAAGATACCGTAAACCTTTGCTACCGCCTGTTACTGTTTCGCCACACCCGTCCTTTCCGAAACATTGGCGGTTCCACCAAACGGGAATAAAGCTGATCACGCCTCGTTCTCATTTCGACAGGCCGCTTTCGAGGCCCGCATCTTCGGCGGAATTCCGCCGATGAGCCCGTCCTTCAGCGACCAGCTCATCGCCGTTCTGCCGCGCTTGCGGCGTTTCGCGCGCGGTTTGACGGGGAGCGCTGCCGAGGCGGATGATCTCGTCCAGGCGGCGTGCGAACGGGCCCTGACCCGTGTGCATCAGTTTCAGGAGGGGACGCGGTTCGACAGCTGGATGTTCAGGATCGCGCAGACGATCTGGATCGATCAATTGCGCGCCCGGAACATTCGCAAGGAGACGAGCGAGGACGAGGGCATGCATGTCGGCTCCGACGAGCCGCTGCGCCGCGTCGAAGCCCGGTTGGCCTTGCAGGAGGTCCGCGCCGCATTGGGCGAATTGCCGCCCGAGCAGCGCGCCGCCCTGATGCTCGTGACGGTGGATGGGTTGAGTTACAAGGAGGCGGCGGATATCGCCGAAGTACCGGTCGGCACGATCATGAGCCGGTTGGCGCGAGCGCGGGTGGCGCTCCAGGCCCGATTGGAGGCCCGGGGACACACGCGAAGGAGCAGGAATGATGCAGAAGCCGAGTGACGAGATTCTGGTTGCCTATCTCGACGGCGAGCTCGATCCGGGCCTGCGCCTCGAGATCGAGGCATTCATCGACAGCGATGCCGAAACGCGCGAGCGCGTGACCGCCTTGGCCATGGGCGCGAAGCTCTTGCGCGCGGCTTTCGACCCGGTGTTGCACGAGCAAGTGCCGGAGCGTCTCATCGCCGCCGCGCGCGGCGAGGGCGCGGCCGTCACGAACCTTGCCGCGGTGCGCAAGCGGCGCTTTGCCGGGCGGCTGATCGGCAAGCCCTTCGTGCAATGGGCGGCGGCCGCGGGCATTGCCGGGCTCTTGATCGGCGGCGGCGTCGGCTATTTCTCGGGCGGTGCCGAAACCAGCGCCAAGCTGCAAGCGACGAATCTTGCCTCTGCGAATTGGCTCGACAGCATCGCCGGCTATCACAAGCTGTTCGTCAGCGCGGGCGCCGACGATATGGCGCTGGTCGACATGCCGGCGAACGACAATGCGGGCGCGCGCCGGGTGGTGCAGAAGCTGCCCTCCGATTTCCGCTTGCCGAATCTGCAGCCCTGGGGCCTGCAATTCCAAGGCGCGCGCTACATCTTCATCGAGGGCGAGCCGGGGACCCAGCTCTTCTACACCACCGACAACAAGGCGCTGGGGCCGCTGACCGTCGTCGTCGCGCAGACCAACAAGCCCGATCTCGGGCCGACCTTCGACCGCCGCGACAAGCTGAACGTGCTCTATTGGCGCCATCACGGCCATGCCTATGTGCTCGTCGGCACCGCCGATATCGGCTATCTCTGGAACATTTCGAACGACATCGCCTATCAGCTCGACGCCATCTGATTGAGCGCGCAGCACATTCGATCTCGAAGGCCGGGCGAAGCGCATCGCCCGGCCTTTTGCTATGATCGGCCGGCACTGCGCCGCTACCGATCGGAATGCCGATGCCTACCCTCAACCGACGCTTTCTCCTCGCCGAGCGCCCGGAAGGCCGTGCCGTCAAGGAAAGCGATTTCAAACTCGAGACCGCGCCCATGCCGACGCCCGAAGAGGGGCAGGTGCTGCTGCGCGCGCGCTATCTCTCGCTCGATCCCTATATGCGCGGCCGGATGAGCGCCGCGCGCTCTTACGCGCTTCCCGTGGAATTGGGCGCGGTGATGACCGGCGAAGTGGTCGGCGAGATCGTCCAATCGCGCGCGGCCGGATTGGCACCGGGCGACCTCGTTCTCGCCCATGCCGGCTGGCAGGAATATGCGGCACTGCCGGCCAAATCGGTCGAGCGCGTCGAGCGCGCGCAGCTCGGCGACCTGCCGATCTCCTATCTGCTCGGCGTCCTCGGCATGCCCGGCGCCACCGCCTATTTCGCGCTCGACACGATCGGCAAGCCGCAGCCGCGCGAGACGGTTCTCGTTTCCGCCGCCGCCGGCGCCGTCGGCCAGGTCGCCGGTCAGATCGCCAAGCTCAAAGGCTGCCGGGTGATCGGCGTCGCCGGCGCCGCGGACAAGCTCGCCTATGTGACGCAGCAATTGGGGTTCGACGCCGGCATCGATTACAAGGGAAAAGACGCGACCGAGCTCGCGGCGGCGATCGCCGCTCAAGCGCCCTCGGGCATCGATGTGTTCTTCGATAACGTCGCCGGCGTCACCCATGACGCGGCGATGATGAATCTCGCGCTTCATGCGCGCATCATCATTTGCGGCGTGATCTCGACCTATGACCGCGCCGGCCAGCCGGATATCGGCCTGCGCTGGAACCGCCAGCTTCTCGTCAAGCGGGCGCTGATGCAGGGCTTCCTCGTCGGCGACCACCGCGCGCGCTGGGGCGAGTTCCGCGCGCAAATGGCGGCGTGGCTGCAGCGCGGCCAGATCCGCTATCGCGAAGACATCGTCGACGGCATCGAAGCCGCGCCGCGCGCCTTCATCGGGCTCTTGAGCGGCGCCAATCGCGGCAAGATGCTCGTGCGGGTCGCAAGCTAGGAGGCCGCCGCGCCGGCGCCATGGCCGATGCTCCCGCCCGCCTGCCGCGCGACCTGCGGCTCGATTTCTTCCGCGGCCTGTCGCTGTTCTTCATCTTCATCGACCACATTCCCGAGAATGTGCTGTCCTATTTCACGCTTCGCGCGATCGCCTTCAACGACGCGGCCGAAGTGTTCATCTTCATTTCCGGCTACACCGCCGCGCTGGTCTATGGCCAGAGCCTGCGCGAGCGCGGCGCGCTTTTGGCCGTCGCACAGATCTATCGCCGCGTCTGGCAGCTTTACGTTGCGCATATTTTCCTCTTCGTCATCTTCACCGCCGAGGTCAGTTACGCGATCGTCGTGCTGCAGAACCCGATGTACAGCGAGGAAATGCGCGTCGGCGATTTTTTGCAGGAGCCGCATCTGGCGATCATCCGCGCGCTGCTCCTCGCCTTTCAGCCGACCTTCCTCGACATCCTGCCGCTTTACATCGTGCTGCTCGCGAGCTTTCCCTTGGTCCTGCTGCTGCTCGCGCGCCAGCGCTATCTGCCGCTTCTGCTCTCGGCCATCCTCTACCTCCTCACGCTGCGCTATGGCTGGGCGCTGCATACCCGACCTGCGCATGAGGCGTGGTATTTCAATCCGCTCGCCTGGCAATTCCTCTTCGTCATCGGCGCGACCGCGGGCTATGGCCGGATCGCGGGCGCCCCGCGCCTGCCGGGGCACGAATGGCTCGGGCGAGCGGCGACCGCCGCCGCCGCCGCGATCGCGCTCATCAGCATCACCTGGACGGCGCATTGGATCTACGATCCGTTTCCGCCGCTCTTCGCCAAGGCGCTGTGGAGCGCGACGCTCGATAAGACCAATCTCGCGCCGCTGCGGCTCTTCAGCTTCCTCATGCTGGCGACGGCGACGACGCGGATCGTGCGGCCCGATACCGCCTTTCTGCGCGCGGCCTGGGCGCGGCCGGTCATCTTGTGCGGCCAGCAATCGCTCTACATTTTCTGCCTCGGCATCCTGCTCTCGGTGCTGGGGCATTTCCTCCTCGTCGAAGTCTCCGGCGCGATCGCAACCCAGATCGCGATCAATCTCGCGGGCATCGGCACGATGATCGGCGTCGCCGCGCTGCTCGATTGGTTCAAGCGGGCGTCGCGCCGTCCGGGGCCGCGACCGTCCTCCATCCCGGCCATGCCTTCGGAGTAACGCGATGCGCCTTTTCGTGATCTCTATCGGGCTTCTCGCTGTCATGCTGCCGCCGGCGGAGCGCGCCGCCGCCGAATCCGCGCATTGCGCGGTGCCGCGCGAGATCGTCGAGGACGAGCCGCGCCTGGCGCGACTCGCCGCGGACTTCAAGTCCGATCGTGCGGTAACGATCGTCGTCATCGGCGGCGCCTCGACCGCCGGGCTTGGGCCCGAAATCTCCTATCCGTATTTCCTCGAAGCGGCGCTGCGCCGCCACCATCCCAAGCAATCGATCACCGTCCTCAATCGCGGCGTCGGCGGGCAGACCGCCGCGCAGATGGCCGCGCGATTCGCCAAGGATGTGTTTCCGGCGGCGCCGAGCCTCGTCGTCTGGGAAACGGGAACGGTCGATGCGGTGCGCGGCGAGGACACCAACGCTTTTGCCGATGCCCTGACCGATGGCATTGCTGCGGTGCGGCAGCACAATTCCGGCGTGATGCTGATGGATATGCAATTCAGCCCGGGCGCGGTTTCGGTTATAAATTTCGAGCCTTATCTCGAAACGCTGTATCAAGCGGCGGCGCTGGAAGGTGTTTACCTGTTTCAGCGCTTCAACATGATGAAGTATTGGGACGAGGCGGGCGTGTTCGCGTTCAATGTGCCGCGCGAGAAGCGCGCGGCGGTGGCGCGGGAGGTCTATGAGTGCCTGGGAGAGCGTCTCGCCGATGCGATCGATTATGCCGCCCGCTGAGCTGAAATGAGCCGGCCCGCCGACGCAGCGCTGCACGCGGCACCGCCGATGGCCCGCGGCGCTATCGCGGCGCTGCTCTGCCTCGGCCTCGCCGCGGCAGCCTTCGCGCTCTTCGCGCCGGGCGCGCGCAAAGCCAGCGCCGGCATCGATCACTGCGCCGCGCCCGAAAGTCTGACCGATTTCCGGGCGCCGCTGCCGCACACCGCCCAGCGCCTCGCCCGCGGCGGCGATTTGGTGATCGTCGCGCTCGGCTCCTCCTCGACCTGGGGCACCGGCGCCTCGAAGCGCGAATACGCCTACCCGCACCGCTTGGCTGCGCTCCTCCAGGCGCGCTTTCCCGCGGCGCAGATCCGCGTCCTCAACCGCGGCGTCGGCGGCGAGCTCGGCGCCGAGACCGAGGCGCGCATCGCCCGCGACGTCTTGCCGGAGAAGCCCGATCTCGTCATCTGGCAGATCGGCACCAACGATGTGCTGAATGACCTCGATCCCGCGGGGCCGATGGAGGCGATGCGGTCCGGCATCGCCCAGATCGAGCGCGCCGGCGCCGATGTCATTCTGATGGACATGCAATACGCGCCCGCCGTGCTTGCCCATGAGCGCTTTCACGAGATGGAGCATGCGCTGTGGATCACGGCGCGGGCCGAGGGCGTGCCGCTGTTCCGGCGCTTTGCCCTGATGCGCGAATGGGCGGAGAACCGGCAGATGAGCATGGCGACGATGCTCGGCCCGGATCGCCTGCACATGACCGATGCGAGCTATGACTGCCTCGCGCGCCAGCTGAGCGCGAGCATTTTGCGCGAGACCCGCCTCCGGACCGCCGACGCCTCCGAGAAGGGATGATTTCGGGCGGTTTCGGGGCTATAGGGAAGGAATGGCTGTTCTCGTCACCGGGGTTGCCGGCTTCATCGGCATGCATGTCGCCGCCGCCCTCTTGAAGCGGGGCGAGCGCGTGGTCGGTATCGACGATATGAACGCCTATTACCCCGTCGCCCTCAAAGAGGCACGGCTCGCGACCCTCGCCGGCGAGCGCGGCTTCGCCTTCCATCGCCTCGATCTCGCCGAGCGCGAGGGGCTCGCGAAACTGGTGCGCCAGGAGAGCGACATCGACGCGGTGGTGCATCTGGCGGCCCAGGCCGGCGTGCGCTACTCGCTCGAGAACCCGCGCGCCTATGTCAGCGCCAATATCGTCGGCCAGCTCGAGCTGCTCGAAGCCTGCCGCGCCATCACGCGGCTGCGGCATTTGGTCTTCGCCAGCTCCTCCTCGGTTTACGGCGCCAATGCCAAGCTGCCCTTCTCGGTGCGCGATCCCGCCGATCAGCCGCAATCGCTCTACGCCGCGACCAAGAAGGCCGACGAGTTGATGGCCTATACCTACGCGCATCTCTACGGCATTCCGACGACGGGCTTGCGCTTCTTCACCGTTTACGGGCCCTGGGGGCGCCCCGACATGGCGCCTTGGCTTTTCACCGAAGCGATCATCGACGACGCGCCGCTGAAGCTGTTCAATTTCGGGCGGATGCAGCGCGACTTCACCTATATCGACGACATCGTCGCCGGCGTTGTCGCCTGCCTCGACCAGCCGCCGGCGCGCGACATGAAGCCGCCCTTCCGCCTCTACAATCTCGGCAATAGCCGCTGCGAGGAGCTCGAGCGCTTCGTCGAAGTGCTGGAGCAGGCGATCGGCAAGCGCGCGATGCTCCAGCTCATGCCGATGCAGCCCGGCGATGTCGAGGCGACCTATGCCGATATCGCCTCGGCGACGCGCGATTTCGGCTATGCGCCCCAGACGACGATCGATGAGGGCCTGCCGCGCTTCGTCGCCTGGTACCGCCAGTATCGCGGACTCTAACCGGCCTTCGCTTCGTAGAGCGCTTCGAGCGCCGAACCATAGGCTTGGCGGATGGCGTGGCGGCGGATCTTCAAGGTCGGCGTCATTTGGCCGTTGGCCGTGGTGAAAGGCTCGGCGGCGATCGTGAAGCGCCGCACCCGTTCCATCGGCGTCAGCGTCTGGTTGACGCGAGCGATGGCGGCGCCGAGCGCCTTGGCGAGCTCCGGGTCGCCCGGGCCTTTGCAGCGATCGAGCAGCTCTTTGGCGGGCACCAGCACCGCGACGAGGAAGGGCCGGCGGTCGCCATAGACCATTGCCTGCGCGATCTCCGGCTCGAGCGTCAGATAGCCCTCGACCCGCGCCGGCGCGATCATGTCGCCGCCCGAATTCTTGATGAAGTCGCGCTTGCGGTCGGTGATGACGAGATAGCCGTCGCGATCGATCTCGCCGACATCGCCGGTATGCAGCCAGCCGCCTTCGAGCGTGCGCTGGGTCGCCTCGGGATCGTTCCAATAGCCTTTCATCACCAAAGGGCCCCGCACCAGGATCTCGCCATCCTCGGCGATCCGCACCTCGACCCCATCGAGCGGCAAGCCGACCGTGTGAATCTTGATCCGCGTCGGCGGATTGACGCAGATCGCGGGCGCCGATTCGGTCTGGCCGTAGCCTTGCAGGAGGCACAATCCCAGCGCGAGGAAGAATTTCCCGATCTCGGGATTGAGCGGCGCGCCGCCCGAGATCATCGCCTTGAGCCGGCCGCCGAAGCGCGCCCGGACCTTGTCGCGCACCAGCCGGTCGACCACGCGATCGGTCAGCCTTTCGCCGAGGCTGAGGCCGCGCGGATCGGCATAGCGCTTCTTGCCGAGCTCGACCGCGAGGCGGAAGAGCTTGGCTTTGAGCGCGCTTTCGCGCTCGATCCCGCGCATCATGCGCTGATGCATGGTCTCATAGAGCCGCGGCACGGCGGTCATGATGGTCGGGCGCGCCTCGAGGAGGTTGGTCAAGAGCGTGTCGGCGCCTTCGGCGAAATAAATCTCGGCTCCCAAGGAGATCGGGAACATCATGCCGGCGGTGTGTTCGTAGGAATGCGACAGCGGCAGAAAGCAGAGAAAGACTTCATCGCCCAGCGACAGCGTTTCCAACAGACAGAACGCGCCGTGGCAATTGGAGAGGATGTTGCGATGGGTCGTCATTACACCCTTGGGGACGCCGCCGGTGCCCGAGGTGTAGATGAGACAGGCCAGATCGTCGGGGCCGAGCGCCGCCACCCAGTCCTCGACCGCGCCGCCGGCGCTTCGTCCGAGCGCCAGGACGTCATCGAGGCTCAGCACCTCGGTATCCGAGACCTGACCGCGCTGCAGCGCCTCCATCGTCACGACATGGGAGACGCAGTCGACCTGATCGGCGGCGGGCAGCACGCGCTGCGCGAGCGCCGCGGTCGAGACGATGACGAGACGCGCGCCGCTGTTGGCGAGCACATGGCGGTGGTCCTCGATCGCGTGGGTCGTGTAGGCGGGAACCGTCACGCCGCCGGCGCTGATGATGGCGAGATCGGCGATCACCCATTCCGGCCGGTTCTCGGCAACGAGGCCGACGCGGTCGCCGCGCTCGAGGCCGAGCGCGCGCAACCCCCGCGCGAGATCGCGGACGCGGTCGGCCGCTTCGCGCCAGCTGGTCGCAGCATAGACGCCGTTGCGGCGCGCCCAGAGGAACGGCCGATCGCCGCGGCTTTGCGCTTGGGCAAAGAACATCGCGGCCAGATTGGGCCAATCTCGGTTCGCCACGCTTCGTCCCCTATTCGCCTTCCCGATCGCCCGTTTGCTCAGCGGGATAGACCGCGCTGGGCTTGGCGTCAATTTGCCGGCGCTCTATATGCAGGAAGCATGAAAGGAGCCCGCATGAGCGTCGGCACCGAAATCGCGAAGCTCGGTCCCTTGCCGGAATGGGACCTTGCCGATCTCTACCCCGGACGCGACAGCGCGGAGCTGAAACGCGCCATCGCCGCGGCGGAGACGGACGCGGCAGCGTTTCGCGCGCGCTATGAGGGCAAGCTCGCGGGCCTTGCGGGCGGCGCGCTGGCCGAGGCGATCACGGCCTTTGAGCATATCGAGGATGTGCTCGGCCGGCTGATGAGCTATGCCTATCTCGATTACTGCACGGCGATGACCGACCCCGAGACCGGCCGGTTTTTCCAGAACATGCAGGAGAAGGTCAACGCCATCTCGACCGTACTGCTGTTCTTCACGCTCGAGATCAACCGCATCGAAGAGCAAGCGCTCGCCGAAAAGCTGAAAGACCCCGCGCTCGCGCATTACGCGCCGTGGCTGCGCGACACGCGCGCCTTTCGCCCGCACCAGCTGAGCGACGAGCTCGAAAAGCTGCTGCACGAGAAATCCGTCGCCGGACGCGCGGCTTGGACAAGGCTGTTCGATGAGACCGTCGCGAGCCTCACATTCCCCGTCGCCGGCAAGGAGCTCTCGAGCGCCGAGGCGCTGCACCTGCTGTCGGAGCCCGATGCCGCCTTGCGCAAGGAGGCCGCGAAATCGATCGGCGCGGTCTTCGGCGCCAACACGCGGATTTTCGCGCTCATCACCAACACCCTCGCCAAGGACAAGGAGATCGAGGATCGCTGGCGCGGCTTCAAGCGCCCGATCTCGTCGCGCAACCTCGGCAATTTCGTCGAGGACGAGGTGGTGGATGCGCTGATCGCTGCGGTGCGCGAGGCGTTTCCGGCGCTGTCGCACCGCTATTACCGGCTGAAGGCCAAATGGTTCGGCGTCGAGGCGCTGCCCTATTGGGACCGCAACGCGCCGCTGCCCGACGAGGATGAGCGCAGCTTCACCTGGGACGAAGCCCGGCGCACCGTGCTCGAGGCTTATGCCGCCTTCTCGCCCGACATGGCCGCGGTCGGCAAGCGCTTTTTCGACAATCGCTGGATCGACGCGCCGGTGAAGCCGAGCAAGGCGCCGGGCGCTTTCGCGCATCCAACGGTGCCGAGCGTCCACCCCTACCTTCTCCTCAACTACATGGGCAAGGCGCGCGACGTGATGACCTTGGCGCATGAGCTGGGCCATGGCGTTCATCAGGTGCTGGCGGGGCCGCAGGGCACGCTGATGTCGGACACACCCTTGACCTTGGCCGAGACCGCCTCGGTCTTCGGCGAGATGTTGACCTTCCAGGCGATGCTCAAAGCCGAGACCGACGCAAAACGCCGCAAGGCGATGCTCGCGGCCAAGGTCGAGGACATGATCAACACCGTGGTACGCCAGATCGCCTTCGTCGAATTCGAGAT
>Ga0134125_10005070_pt1 | contig 14990 bp, 14 predicted proteins | sample KB31751_FD_96464 | JGI IMG/M metagenome (GOLD analysis project Ga0134125, IMG submission 96464) | Terrestrial soil microbial communities with excess Nitrogen fertilizer from Kellogg Biological Station, Michigan, USA - KB3-175-1 | ecosystem: Environmental > Terrestrial > Soil > Unclassified ... | reverse complement strand
TTTGACCTATTGGATTATGTGGTGGCAGCGACAACTGTGTCAGTGAACGGCTCGCAGAATGTCTATGATGCCGTAGCGCAGGGGTCGTGGTACTTCGATGGTAGTGGATATTTTACTGGTCAGACGTGGACAGGTTTCAGTTGGGCAAAGGACGATGGCGACACGGGGTTGAGCAGCAACGTCACGATCGCGCCGATTACCACCGGCATGCCGTGCAACGATCTGCTGAACGGCGAACAGTTTGTTGCCGAGTAGTTGTGCTAATGAGGGCGACTCATAAAGCGTTGTTTGCGGGATTGACCGCCGCAATTGTTGTCGCGGCTGCTCTTGCAGTCACTCCACAACTGGTGCCCTCACAGCGGGTGGACTCGTTAAGTTGGGCGTCTGCGGGTGGGCGGTACTGGGACGTAACCGTACGTGAGGGCTCGCTCAGTATCACATGTATTCAGCCATGGCCGTTGGGGCAGACGATGTCGTTTTCCTCGCAGACCATCTTCGTCGGCAGCCGGGCGGGGCCGTACCCGCTCGTGCAACCGCCCATTTCTCTCATCCCAGGCAAAGGTGCCGGACGCTCGTTCGACCACGTTGTGCTCACAGGACCCGCCCCGGCGCTGCTCTCCGTGGACCATCGAGGCGCGCCAGCGCGGTACAGCAGTGGGGTGACCGGAACTAGGCGGGTGAGTTATTGGAGTCTCTCGATACTTCCCAATGCGCCACGCCACGCACTCGTGTGGATGGTGCCGGTATGGGCGCTCCTGGTTACGCGATCATTGGTGAGGTGGGTTCGATTTCGGCGGGCCACGCGACGAGGCAGATGCCGGCGCTGTGGGTATGACCTGCGAGCATCACCTGAGAGGTGCCCAGAGTGCGGGCTGCCGGTCGCGCCACCCGGGCCTCGGCAAGTTAACCACGGGGCCGCTTCCTGATCATCTTGTTGAGTTTCAGCGGAGGTAGTGGCTTGCGCAGCTCGTTAGGACCGGTGGTCGTCATCAATCTCGAGGAAAGCACGGGCCGCTTAAGGCGGATCACCAAGCGGCTTGGCCGGTATAGCATCCGGTTCGAGAGATATCGTGGGTGTTCCCGTGCTGTCTCACCGCCTTCCACCGCTCACCCTCGTTGGACAGCGGCGCTCATGGGCGCTGCCCATTCGCATCGAGAAGTACTCAGAAGTGTTACCCGGAATGGTCATGAGTCGGCGTTAATCCTGGAGGACGACGCGGTCCTTCGTGATGATCTCCTTGATCGTTTGGCCGAGATATCTCCGCAGTTAGATCGGGTAGACTGGGACGTGTTCTACCTGGGGCTCCACCTGGTTCGTGACGGCGGGAAGATCTCGGCCAATCTTGGCCGTGTGATTGAAGGGTATCACGCCCACGCGTACGCCGTGAAAGCGCAGGCCGTCCCACGACTAATTGCCTGCATTAATCGGGCATTGGAAGAGCTGGGCGGCTCGTTTGACGGGTTCGACGATCCGAGTCTGTTGAAGGTGTACGCCGATCCGATTCTGGCGATTCAGGAGCCGTGTTACAGCCATACGCGCGGGGCGGTGCTGGATCGGACGCCGCAATATTTCCATCGATTCAGTCGGGAGGAATTCATGGCTAATTGCAGGGAGATGCGGGAGTGGGAGGCGGAAAAGTCGCGCGAGTCGATTCGGCCGAAAGAGCTTGACGTCTTAACTCTTTTGCAGCGGGCTCGATCACACCACCGGGCTGGGAAGCTTGAGGCGGCCGAGCCGCTGTATAAGCGGATCTTGGATCGATTCCCGGATCATGCCGAGGCGATGCACTATCGCGGGCTGCTGGCCCACCAATCGGGTGACGAGGCGCTAGGGATGGAGCTCCTCACGCGATCGCTCGCCTTGGACCCGCGGCCCGAGTTTTATAACAACTTCGCCTCAGTTTTGAGCGCGTCTGGGAAGAATGAGGATGCACTGGAGTTGTTGGACGAGGCGATCCGACTCAAGCCCGAGTACGCCGAGGCCTTTACCAATCGCGCGGCGGTGCTGGACCGGCTCGGTCTGGTTGACGAATGCATTGAGTCGTGTCGCAAGGCGATTGAGCTCAAGGCGGAGCAGGGCGAGCCACATGCGCGGCTGGGCACTCTGTTACTGAAGCAGGGGAAAATCGAAGAGTCCATTCCAATTCTGCGGGAGGCCGTGCGATATGCTCCGCGGCTCCCGGAAGCGCACCTGGCCCTCGGTAACGCGCTGCGGGAGCAGGGCGATCTTGAGGGGGCGCTGGCTGCGTACCGGCAGGCAGTGGAGCTGCGGCCCGGATGGGCCGAGGCATACAGCAATCTCGGCAGCACGTTGCAGGAACTCGGGCAACTCGATGAGGCGGTGCGCCTGCTGAAGAGATCCATTGAACTTAAGGGCGATTACGTGGACGCCCGCTGGAACCTGGCGCTTTCGCTGCTCGCGTCGCGGGATTTTGAGGCGGGGTGGCCGGAATACGAATGGCGAAGAAAGCTCAAGGGCGATGGGCTGTCGAGCCGAAACTTCGCGCAGCCGGAATGGAATGGCTGCTGGCTGCGCGGCCGCACGATCCTGGTGATCTGCGAGCAGGGACTGGGAGACACGATCCAGTTCATCCGGTACGCATCGATGCTCAGGGAGCGCGGGGCGGAGGTGATCGTCGAATGCCAGCCGCGGTTGCGAGTGCTGCTGGAATCCATGGGCGGCTTTCGCGTGGTCGCCCGCGGCGAGCCATTGCCGTCCTTCGACACGTACGTGCGATTGCTGAGCCTTCCGGCCATTTTCGGCACAACTCTTGACTCAATTCCCGCCCGCGGTCCGTACCTGAAGGCAGAGCCCGCGCGGGCGCGACCGTGGGAAGCGCAGCTATCGGGCGGCGGATTCAAGATCGGCATCGCCTGGCAGGGGAGCACCGGATACAAGGGCGACAAACGCCGGTCGCTCCCGCTGCGCGCGTTCGCGCCTCTGGCAGCGGTGCCGGGCGTGCGATTGTTCGGCCTTCAGCAGGGCGAGGGGAGCGCTCAAATTGACGGGGCGGAGTTCGCGGTCCACGTGTTCAATCCGCAGCCCGATGCGGAGGGCGCGTTTCTCGACACCGCGGCGATCATCGGCAAGTTGGACCTGATCGTTACGTCCGACACCGCGATCGCCCACCTGGCCGGGGCACTTGGGGCGAGGGTCTGGGTGGCGCTTTCGTACGCACCCGATTGGCGATGGATGCTCGAGCGCGAGGATAGCCCTTGGTATCCGACCATGCGGCTTTTTCGGCAGTCGCAGCCCGGCAATTGGAATGGCGTCTTTGAGCGCATTGCCTCTGAGCTTCGGGTGCTGGTCCGCGCCGAGGCGTGCCCAGGTTCCATGGAGCCGATGCTGGCCCCGTCACGGCGGGCCAGCTTCTGGATCGGATCAGTATCCTCCGTATTAAAGCCGAACGCGTGAGTGATCCGGAGAAGTTGGCGCACGTCAAGGCCGAACTCGACGCACTGGAAGCCGTGCAGCAGTCGCGTTTGAAACATGTTGATGACGTGTGCGCGATCGAAGCGGAGCTCGGCAAGGTGAACCAGACGCTCTGGCGGATTGAGGACGATCTTCGCGGATGCGAGCGTGAGTCGGATTTCGGCCCGCAGTTTGTCGAGTTGGCCCGCTCGGTCTACCTCAACAACGACCGTCGCTCAGAACTGAAGCAGCGGATCGACCAAATCGCCGGGTCGGCCTTTCAAGAGGTCAAGTCGTACCGCTGAACCGGCAGGGCGAAGTGTCTGACGGTCCACCATGCCCGGTGGTGTCCACTGCCCAATTTGCCCGAGAGGCGTCATTGAAACCCGCAGCTCGCCTGCCCGGTGGCCCGTCGGGGTCCGAAGTGGGAGGCATTCTCGGGAATCCATATTGGGCGACATATCCCCGGTGAATCCCTTTCGGGTGCTTGGGCGCACCCGCCTTTCATTGGCCCGGCTTCCCCCTACAATCCCCGCATGGAGTCTGCTCCAAATGGGTTTTTGGACGTGAACCGGCTGCTGGAAACCAGCGTGCCGCGGCCGCAGGTCAATCTGACCTGGTGGCTCGGCGGGCTGGTGCTGGTGCTGCTGCTGATCACCGCCATCATTGACCGGCAGTCGGTCGCCGGAAAGGCGGTCGTGGCGGTGCTTTCCATCGTGGGCATGGTCGTGCTGATCGGAGGCGTGTCGCTGATTTCGGTCTTCACGGTGAAGCGGTTCCGGTCGGAGCAGCAGCAAATCGAGCTGCTGGGGGAGATGGTGCAACTCCGCCGCTGGCAGGACGCGGCGGTTGCGCTCGATCGTTATCTGTCGCACCCGTCGCGCACTCACAGCTTCCGGGCTCAGGCGTTGCTCTATTTGTCATCCGTGCTGGCGCGGCTGCGGCGGTTTGATGATGCGCTGGCGGTGCAGAATGCGCTGTTGGAGGAGGGGATGCTTGATCCGAAGTCCGCCGCGACCGTTCGGATCGGGCGGGCGATGGCGATGCTGCAGGCGGATCATCTGTTCGACGCCGACCGGGCAATCAACGAGCTTCGCCGCGGGCCGCTGGCGGGGTCGGGGCCGCTGGCATTGGTGGAGATCTATCGTGATGTGAAGACCGGGCATCCGCAGGAGGCGATCGAGATCTTCGAGCAGAAGCAGACGATCATTCGCGCCCAGCTCGGGCATCGGCTCGGCGATGCATATGCGCTCGTGGCACGGGCGTACGATCTGCTGGGTCGGACGGACGACGCGGCGGCCGCCTTTCGCAAGGCGACGCTGCTGGCGCCAATTTCGGAATTGCTGCGCAGGTATCCCGAAGTGCAGAAGCTCGAAGGCCGGTATCAGCCGGCCCCGGCCCCGCCGGAGGCCGCGTGATGTTGCCCGTCGAGTCGGCCATATATCGGGTCCGCAGGGACTTGATTCTCACCATGCTCCTCAAGGCGGCGCTGGCGGTCGCCATTGCCGGGTGCTTCCTGGTGGGCCCGGAGAACGCGCGGCTCTTCGGCTTGCTCGGCATCGGCGCGTTCTGGATGTGGCTCAGCATCAGCAGCGCCCGCTCGTCGCGCACTGCGGCCGAATCGCCTTCCCTCATCGCCGCCGGGCAGTTCGACGAGGCCGAGCGGAACATCGAGCAGACGGTCCGGACGTTTTCCATTTTCCGCGCGGTGAAACTTCAATCGCTGCACCATCTGGCGCTGCTCCGTCACGCCCAGCGAAGGTGGCGGGAATCGGCCGTGCTTTCCCGCGAGCTGCTCGATCAGCGGCTGGGCGCGCTCCAGCCCATTTCCCGGCCCACGCGCCTGCTCCTGGCCGACTCGCTGTTGGAAATGGGCGACCTGCATGGCGCCCACGAGGCCATGGCTGCACTGTCGTACGAGCGGCTGTCGCTGCCGGAAACGCTGAACCTGCTGGCGGTGCAACTGGACTACTCATCCCGCGTGGGCGCGTGGGGTTTCATGATGCACGATGTCATGAACAAGGTGCAGAAGACGGAATTGATGCCGCCGCCGATCAGCGCGCGATCGCAAGCGTTTCTGGCCCTGGCCGCCAGGCGAAAGGGCCGGCAGGATTTCGCCGCCTGGTTGATGGCCCGGGCCGAGCTGCTGGCCGACGTCCAGCGGCTCATAACCGAGCGGCCGATCCTGCGGGAACTGTGGACGTAAAGACATGGGCTCTGCCTGGAAGCTAACGGACCTGTGACCGTCCTGTAGTCAGACCGCAGGCGACGGGCGAGCAATGCTATTTCCCCCCTCTCCCTCTGGGAGAGGGTCGGGGTGAGGGCGATACTGCGGGCCGTGTGCTTGCGCAGGCGAAGCTCCACCCCGGCTTGCCCTCACCCCAGCCCTCTCCCGGAGGGAGAGGGGGTAAGAGGGCGAGGCGCTGTTAGTCTAATCACTGACATGGAGGTCTCGTGTTAAAAGCTATTTTGATTTTCCCCGCTGTCGTACTTGCGGCTGCGATGGTGATGACGGCGCTCTGGGCGTGGCAGGGCGCCGGCGACCTGGTGCTCGGCTGGGAAGTGGCCCGGCCGGATCTGGTCGAGTGGGCGGTGCGCAGCGGCGCGATTGCGATCTTCGCCGCGGCACAGCTCGTGATCCTGTTCCTCATCGCCGGCCGGATCTTCCGGCGGGGGACGTTCGACGTCATCGTCGGTTTCACCGCCGCCGCGGTTTTCGCATTGGCAAGCGTGAGCGCGATCGCCTGCGGGCTGGCGGGCAGGTAGACACAACTCTGCTATACTGTTGCCATGACCCAGCCCGTCGAGCGGCGACGCCACTACACCGTCGAAGAGTATCTCCAGTTGGAGAGCCAGTCCGACGAGAAATTCGAGTATTGGGACGGGTTTATTGTCCGGCTGTCCGAGCTAATCGGAATGGCCGGCGGGTCGTACGAGCACAGCATTATTTCCGCAAACGTGATTATCGCATTGGGGAATGCACTCCAAGGCGGTCCCTGCCGCGTTGCCAACTCCGATCTTCGGGTGAAGCGGCCGCGAACGCCGTTCTACTTTCATCCCGACGCAACTGTCATTTGTGGCGAGGCGCAGCTTGAGCATCATTCCAAGAACGCACCAAGCCTCCTGAACCCGCGCGTGGTTGTTGAAGTGCTTTCTCCCTCAACCGAAGCATACGACCGCGGCGGAAAGCTTCGACAATATCTGGAAATTCCCTCGCTTCACGAATACGTGCTGGTGTTGCAGGACACGCCGCGGGTCGAATCCTTCTGGCGGCGGCCGGACGGCTCCTGCAGCTTCAACGCCGCCGAAGGGTTGGAAGCCAACCTCCTTCTCTGCTCGCTGGACGTGAGCATCCCCCTGCGGCAGATCTACGAGAATATCACCTTCCCCCCGCCCGAGCCGCCGGCGGGAGCAGGGCAAGTCGCCTGATTACGCAGGCGTATACCTAACGCGTATTGCGATGAGTGCGGCGGGGTACCACTCTTAATAGATGGACGCCAATTGATAGGGGAGGGCGAGGCTCCTGCCGAGCCGCGGTTATCGAGCGACCCCGGCTCGGCGGGAGCCTCGCCCTCCCGACATACGGCTGCCGCACGATTCCCCTCTCACCGACAAATACCCGCCTCGCCGCCAGTTGCGATGCCACGCGGCCCGGATAAGTTGTGCAAACGGCGCCGGATTCGGTAACAGGCTTGGAACGCGACGAAAGGGATTGGCTCATGCTGCCGCGGATCGCTCGAACATGGCTGATTGGAACAGTGGTGACGCTCGCATCCGCATGCCCGGCATGGGCGGCGGAGGGGCTAGACAAGGACGGCGCGGCAAGCCTGGCCTGGCGGCTGGATGCGATCTCCAGCACGACCGTCGGCCCGACCCAGCCCGCCGCCGCGTGGCGACGGAGCGCGGCGCTGCTCGACGCCGCGTCACGGCTCGACCCCGCAGAGCTTCGATTCCTGAGGCTGCGTGTTTTGGCACTGATTCAGGTCGGCGACACGGATGAAGCGGTTGCGGCCGTTCGCGCCTACCGCAAGGCCGCCATCGCCCAGCACGTGCCCGATCCGCAAGCCCAGATCCAGTTGATCGACCTGTACGCGTCGAAGGAACAGACGCTCGATGCCAAGCTTGGTTATCTGCAAAGTCTTCTGGGGCTGCAGAATGTGCCGCCCGAGGTGAGGGCTCATGCGGCGGTGCAATGCGCGGGCCTTCTGGCGCAGAAATCGCGCGATCAGGCCGTCGCCATGCTTAAGCGCGCGGTGGAGATTTATCCTTTGCCGGATGCGACGCGGCAGTACTACGAAATGGCCGGGCGGCAGTTGCCGTTCAAGGAGAAACTGGCCGCGCTTCTGGCCGTGTTGCGGGCCAATCCGAGCCAGCCAACTTACCTGGCGGAGTTGGGCCAGATGCTGGCGCAGAGCGGCTGGGCGGAGCAGTCGTTGCGGTGGTATGACCTGGCGATCGCCACGATCATGCGCAGCGGCTCCAACCGCCCGCCGGAGTTTCACGCGTGTCTGATCGACTATGCCTCGGAGTTGATCATCTCCGGGCACGGGTCGGCATCGGACACGCTTCTGGGGCAGATGCTGGATGAGCAGCCGCTCGACCCGGACGCGTGGTTCTTGAAGCTGACGGAATCGAAGGCGTCGTCGCAGCAGGTCACGTATCAGCAGACGCTGGAGCTGGCCCGCAATGCATTGGTGCGGCGATGGAATCTGCTGCATGACGAGATCCTCAACGGGCCGTCCGCGACGTCTCAGCCGGCGGCATCGCAGCCAAGTGCGGAGAAGGTCGATCCGCTCGATCCGCAGCCGGTGCTGCAGAAGCTCAAGGGCGCGAACAACGCGCGGGGGCAGGACGCCGTCGTGGGCGCCGTGAGCGACTTGGCGTGGTTCGAGCTTTATTACGCGAAGAATGCCGCCGGGGCCAAGCCGTGGATCGATGTGCTCGCGACGCTGCTGACCCCCGAATCGGCCGAGCTTCAGCGACTTGCCGGGTGGCACGCGCTGGCGGCCGGGCAAACGGCGCAGGCGCATGAGATGCTCTCCAAGATTGCCGACAAGGACGCACTGGCCGAACTGGGAGTATTGAAGGCGACGCAGGCCGCCAGCCAGCCGGTGGATGATGCCGCCGCCCGCAAGCTGCTGGAAGAACATCGCACCGGATTGCTGGGCGCCGTCCTGTGGGACGCGCTGCGAGACCAGAAGACCCTCCCCGCAACCCAACCCGCCGCGATGGACGCGAAGGAGCAGATCGAGAAGTTCCCCGCCGCGTTTCTCACGCTGCTTGACCCGCGGCAGGTTCGCCAGGTCTACGAAATCCGCAGCGAGCCGCTCGAACCGCACGTCGGCTACGGCGACCCGATGCTCCTCCGCGTTACGATAACGAACACGGGTGATGCCGACGTGACGATCAGCCGCGACGGCCTGCTCCGACCGGACCTTTGGTTCGACGCCCAGATTCTCGGCTTGGATCAGCAATCGTTCCGCGGCGTCGCGTACGACCAGATCGCCAATCAGATCGTCCTGCGGCCCCACACTTCCGCGAGCCAGGTCGTCCGCCTGGATGAGGGAGACCTTCGCAAGGTGCTGGACGTGTCGCCCGGCGCGCAGACGCGCGTGACATCGGACGTGCTGACCAATCCCGTCACGATCGGTGACTCGGTCGCCCCCGGCCCCGCGGGGACCGCCGCCCAGGCGCGATCGATGCTCTATGTCGGTATCCCGATTACCCTCCCCATGGGCCGAAAGCAGATCGACGCGGCCCTGGCGTCCAGTTCTCCGGCCGACAAGCTCCGCGCGCTCGATCTGATCGCGTCGTACCTCCGCGCGGCTTCGCGTCCGGACGTTGATCCGACGCTCAAGCAGGCCACCGCGGACCTGCCCCAGGTGATCGAGCGGATGAAGAAGGACCCGGCTCCGGTTGTCAGCGCATGGGCCGAATACCTTTCTGCAACGATCGGCACCCCGGAGCAAGCCCGCGCGACGGCCAATGAGATGGCGTCCTCCGCCAACTGGACGACGCGCCTGCTGGCACTCTTTGCTGATGCATCGCTTCCGGTTTCCGAACAGAAAGCAATCGCAGCGAAGCTCGCAGAAGACCCGGACGCGACGGTCAAATCTGCGGGCGGTGCGACACTGAAGCTTCTGGAGGCGCCGACGACGCAGCCGACTTCTCAGCCCTCCACCGCGCCCGCGGCGTAATGGTTGAAAAGGTGCGACGATCGAGACGAGACATTCCCCTCCAAGCCGGGTGCGAAGCGCAGCGCAGCCCCGGATCCCGTGGGATAGCAAATGAGATCCGGGGCTGCGCTCCCCGCTCCGCACCCGGCTTGGCGGAGCGCCTTCCGCTGAAGCGAGGTTGATCAGGATCTTTCAGTCAGCTTCCCCCATCCGTACGCCATTAAGAACTGCACAAACATCGCCAGAACGATCACGGGCCCGGCGGGGATGAACGCCCATCTTCCGCTCAGCGCGAGTCCCGCGCCGGTGGCAACGAGCGCCACGAGCAGCGACGCGAGGACCACTCCCCGGATCCGCCTAGCAACCAACAATGCGGTGGCTCCCGGCAGCACGAGCATCGCGGGAACGAGCACGCTCCCTGCCACCTGCACGCCGATCACGATGGTCATCGCGATCATGAGCAACAGCAGATAGTGGATGAACCCCACTCGAATCCCCGCCGCCTCGGCGGTGGCGGGGTCGAAGCAGTACGCGAGAATCTCCTTGCCGAGCAGCGCCACCGCTGCAATTACCGCCATGCACAGCACGCCGGACACGATCGCAAACTCGGGCGAGATGTCGCTCATGTGCCCGAACAAAAACACGTTCCACCCGGCCGGGTCGCGGCGGAGCCGCTGCCAATAGAGCTGCTGTGCGAGAATCCCCCATGCGAGTGATGCCGCCAGGAAGATGCCGATCACGGCATCGCTGTTGATCCGTCCCGTTCGCGTGAAGTAGGCGATCGCTGCGGCGGTGATGAGTGAAAAAACGATGACACCCACGTACGGCGCCCAGGTGAGCCGATCCACCGCCGGCGCGAACATCGCCAGCAGCCAGACGGTCCCCGCGCCGCCGAATCCGCTGTGGCTGATCCCTTCGCCGATAAAGGCCCATCGTCGCGAGACGACGAAGACGCTGAGGATCGCGCACGCGATCGCCAGCGCGAGCGCTGCGCTCAGTTCACTTGCGAACCCGCTGCCGGATGCCAGGAGAAAGTTCATGCCCGTGGTGTCAGCCCCGCTTCGGCTGCCTGGCCATTGGTGCCGCGCCCGACGCCGTGATCGTGCGTACACATATGCCCGTTGCGAATGCCCATCGCCTCCAGGTCGCAGGCGAACATCCGGTAAACAAGGTCCGCCGGGAGGTGATCGGGCACGTCGTGATAGTGGAGCGTCAGATTCAAACACGCGATGCGATCCGAGATGGCCGATACCGCGCGCAAATCATGACTGACGAACACGACCGTCAGCTTCAGGTCGCGCTTCAGCTCGGAAAGAAACTCGATGAACCGCTGCTGGCCGGCGCGATCGATTCCGGTCGTCGGCTCGTCCAGCAACAAAAGCATCGGCCTGGGCGCCAGGGCGCGCGCGATGCAGACGCGCTGGAACTGCCCGCCGGAGAGTGCCGCGACGGGTCGATCCACCAGCTCGGCCATACCCACACGTTCGAGCAACTGATCGGCGAACGCCAGATCTTCCGCCGCGATCGGCCGAAGCATTCCCGTTTTTCCCGCCAGTCCCAGACGCACGACCTGCCGGACGGTCAATGGAAGCGAGCTTGGCGCTTTGGGGCTCTGAGGCAGGTAGCCGATCACATCTCCCCGGCGGCGAGCCTGGGCCGGCGTCAGCCCGCCGATCCGAATCGAACCGCCGGTCGGCTTGAGCAACCCGAGCATCAACTGCATCAGCGTGGTCTTCCCGCCGCCGTTGGGCCCGACCAGGCCCAATGTGCTGCCGCGCTCGATGTTCAGATCGACTTTATCGAGCACCGGCTGGCGGCCGTACGCAAAACTCAGTTGATGAATTTCCACCGCATGGGACATTGCCACACATCTTAGCCGCTTTGGATGCGACCGCACCGGCGCCGCCGAAAATCCATCCACGCGTTCACCTGTCTGCATACGATGCCAGTCTGTCGTGTCCGCACCGCCAGCGATTGAATCGTAGAGTAGGCAGGCCATGGGATATGTGCTGCTCGTGGAAGACGACGTGGACTCGGCGGAAGTGGTAACCACCTTTCTGGAGCGGTCCGGCCATCACGTGGATCTGGCGGCGGACGGGAAACGGGCCCTTGCCCTGATGGCAACGGGCCGCCCCGACGTCGTCGTGCTGGATCTGAACGTGCCGGGGCTCGACGGCATCGGCTTCCTGCGGGTCCTGCAATCCTGCTTCCGGGATTCAGAGCCGCAGGTCATCGTGCTCAGCGGGATGCCCGACGGGCCGAAGCTTCGCCGGGCATCGGAATTGGGCGTGCGGCGCATGTTCCGCAAGGCGGAGTATCAGCTTTCGGATCTGCTGGCGTGCATCAACGAGTGCTGTGAGCCGGAGCCGGTGAGCTGGTGGTAGCAGCAGATCGGCCGACCGCGCGTGCGACGGCTTCGCGGATCTGGGATGTCGAAGCCTGCGCTTTGACCAGCGTCTGCACGACGCCGAGCCCCTGAACCAACTGCGCCATGTCGCCCGAGCCGGTGAAGAGAATTGCCGGCAGGTCCTTGCACTGCGGAAGCGATCGAATCTGTCGCAGCAGATCCAGCCCGCTCATGTGCGGCATCGCCAGATCGAGCATGATGACGTCCGGCGAGCAGTTCTCCAGCGCGTCGATCGCCCGCCGGCCGTCCTCCGCGCACACAACCCGATATCCTGATACGCGCAGCACGGTGGCAATGGCCTCCCTGCAACTGGACGTATCATCCACGAGTAAAACCGTATGCGGCACCGTCTATCCTCCTGCTCCCGTCATCGGCACGGAAGCGGGGGATCTGGTGTGCCGCAGAAAAATCAGGGTTTTCGGCGCAGGTCCGATAGGCCGCAGGGTTTCGCAGCTTCCAGTCACGTCGCGTTAAACGGTTCAATGCACCCAGGATCATCCACTTTTGGGCTGTTGACGCGCGTCGAGACCGGCACTGCCTCCATCGCCTGGGCCGAATATGACTTGAGCAATTCCTGCGGCTCGCCGCCCTCCAGCCAGCGGCGGTAGTCCTCCACTGCGATAATGACCGGCATCCGGTTATGGATCGGCTTCATCAGTTCATTGGGCTCGGTGGTCAGGATGCTAAACGTCTCCACCGGCTCGGCGCCTTGCGGGTACCACCGATCCCACACCCCGGCGAACATGAACAACCCATGGTCCCGCATGCGAATCAGGAAAGGCTGCTTGGGCGGCTTTGCGCCCTTCCACTCATAAAACCCGTCCGCCGGCACCAGGCACCGGCGGCTCTGAAACGCCTTGCGGAACATCCCGCTGCTCGCCACCGTCTCCGCCTTGGCGTTGATCGGCTGCATTTTCGGCTGTCCCTGTGTCCACGACGGAACGAACCCCCACTTCGCCAGCCGCACCGACGCCTGCCCCTTCTCCTGCATCACAATCGGCAGCATCTGCGACGGCGCGACGTTGTACCGCGCCTCCTGCTCCAAAATGTCGCCCGGGATTTGCAGCCACGGGATCAGCTTCACCAGGTCCGCCAGTTTCATGAGGGTGTATCGGCCGCACATGCAGGTGAGATTGTACCGGCCCGAGAAGCCTTAAATCTCCGAGAAAAACAGGCGAATTTTGGAAAAGTGGTAAGGAGTGGACGGCGGGCATCCCGCATCGGGACCTGAAGCCCGACAACATCGGTGTGACGCCGGTCGGACGGGGCGACCAGCTCCACCTCGTTTTGTTCGACTTTTCACTCTCACGCACGAGTGCCGACAACATTCGCGCGGGCACGCCGCGGTACATGGACCCGTTTCTCTCGCTGCGCCGCCCGCCGCGCTGGGATCTTGCGGCCGAACGGTGGTCGGCGGCGGCGACGCTGTACGAGATGGCAACCGGTCCGGCCACGGGCGAGCTGCTCAGGTGGGGCGACGGCAAGACGGCCCCGGCGATGCTCGACTGCGAGGCGACAATTGACGCCGAGAAGTTCGACGCCGAGGTGCGCGAGGGCCTGCTCTCCTTCTTCGGCCGAGCCTTTCGTCGTGATCCGGCCGAGCGGTTCGATAACGCTCAAGACATGCTCAAGGCGTGGCGCGATGTGTTCGCTGCCGGCGCGGCCGGCGGGCGCGAGTCGCAGGGTCACGCGGAATTGTCCGAGTCCGAGGCCGCCGCGGCGATCGCCGCGGCAACCCTCGACACCCCGGCCGTCGCATTGGGTTTGGGCAGCCGCGCTATCACCGCACTCGACCGCCTGGGCGTCAACAATGTCCGTGATCTGCTGCGAATCCCGCCGCGTCGCGTCTACAGGATGAGAGGCGTCGGTCATAAGACGCGACGGCGCCTCGGCGAGGCGCTCGGCAAGCTCCGCGCCCGCTTCCCCGACGTGCAACCCGATGCCGCCGCCGCTGAGGCCGCAACCACCACCACCGGCATCGGCGAGCCTGAAGCTGTCGTCGGCAGCGTCGAGCAACTGCTCAAGACAATCACCGGCGGCGCGCCGGCGGCCAAACAGGATCTGGAGAGCCATGCGGTTCGCGCCTACCTCAACCTCGACCGGCTCGACACGCCCGCCACCGCTGGCTGAAGAATAAGAATGCTGTTTCGAGCCGACTGGAAATCTATCCTCGGGGCATGACAGCCGATCGCGCACTTAAGCTCGGCATCGGTGCGTTATCCGCTTCGCGCGAGGTGACCCTGGAGCAGATCCGCGACCGCGTCCAGGGTCGCTACCCGCTCGCCCAGCCGCTGCCGGATCAGCCGGAACTGGACCGGCTGCTGAAGGACGCTGGCTGGACGCTCCGCTGGGATGAGGCTCGCGGCGCCTATGTTGTGCCCACCGAGTTATTCGCGACGCACACGTACACATCCACGCTGCCGCGCCAAGCGACCGGCCACGTACCACCGGGAGCGGTCACGCCGGACGTGGCGGAGGCCCGAGACTTCGATGACCGCCTTCGCCGTTCGTTGCAGACCGGCAGCTTCCTTGCCCTGTCGGTCGCCCCGCGCCACGTGCGCCGTGCGGCGGGCGACTTGGCCGATCGCTTCAACCTGGAAGTTCGCAGCCTGGATGAATTGCTGATCGGCGAACTCAAGGAGCAGGCCGCGGCCCGCAAGGTGGATTGGAGCGTCGTGCTCAAAGCCGACGCAGACGGTCCCGCGGGGAAGGACTGGCCCAAGCTGATGCTGCTGGTGAAGGCGGCCATCGCCGAAGTGGAGAAGCAGGTGCTGGGAATGAGCCGGCCGGTGCTGCTGCTCTATCCCGCCCTCATCGCTCGCTACGAGCAACTCCAGCTCCTCGATCACCTGCGCGAAGGCAGCGGCCGAGCCGGAAACGTGCCGGGGATCTGGCTCCTCGTCTCCGCTTCCGACCACCAGACCACGCTGCCCACGATCGACAACCGCCCAGTACCGGTGCTCGGCCATGGGCAGTGGGCATGGATACCGGAGGC
>Ga0134125_10005069_pt1 | contig 14994 bp, 14 predicted proteins | sample KB31751_FD_96464 | JGI IMG/M metagenome (GOLD analysis project Ga0134125, IMG submission 96464) | Terrestrial soil microbial communities with excess Nitrogen fertilizer from Kellogg Biological Station, Michigan, USA - KB3-175-1 | ecosystem: Environmental > Terrestrial > Soil > Unclassified ... | reverse complement strand
GTTGGGCGGCAGTCTCTGGCTGGCGGTGCCCGTGCTGGGCGGCTTGCTTGCGTTCCCCAGGCTCGCGTTGCGCGCTCTGCAGCGGCGCCGTGAGCAGCAGTTCGACGCGCAGCTTCCGGACCTGGTGCAGGCACTGGCCGGCGCGCTGCGGGCTGGCGCGGGCGTTCAGCCGGCGCTGCGGCACATCGTGACGCAGGCTCTGCCTCCGCTGTCGCAGGAATTTGGCCTGATGCTACGCGAGCAACGCCTGGGGCTGGGATTCCAGGACGCGCTGCAGAAGCTGCGCGAACGCATGCCGACCGAATCCTGCGGGTTGGTGGTTTCGGCCTTGTCCATCGCGGCCCAGACGGGTGGAAGCCTCGCCGACACCCTGGAGGGTATCGCTCAGACGTTGCGTGCACGCCAGCATTGGCTGGGACGGGTCCGGGCGCTGACGGCTCAGGGCCGCATGCAGAGTCACATCATGGCCGGCTTGCCGATCCTCTTGCTGCTCGTGCTCTCGCGCCTGGAGCCGGAGGCCATGGATCGGCTCTGGTCCACGGCGCTGGGTTGGGCGGTGTTGCTGCTCATCTTCGTACTCGAATGCCTGGGAACCGTCTGGATCCGGCGCGTCATTGCGGTCGAAGTCTGAAACCGGTCCGTATTCGGCATGGGGCCCCCTATCAGGAGTATCCGTCATGTTCTGGACAGGTCTGACTGCCGCCGCGTTGTCCGTGGCGCTGTGGCTCTGGCTTCTGGGCCATCCCTGGGTAGCCTATCCGGACAAGGGCTCCGGAACGACGGAATCGAAGCCACCCTTCTGGTGGCCCTGGGTGTGCGCGCTGTCTCCAGTGTGCGCGCCGTTCGTGACGTGGCACATGCGCCGTACCTTCGAGCGCTGGCGTACGCGAGCGGGTCTGGGAGCCCGCTGGTCGGCCCGCGAATGGTTTGCCGCGCGATTGATGCTGGCGGCCGGGGGCGCTTTGTTGTTGGGGGGCAGCGGCCTCGTCTCGGATGTGCCGCCGTCGTGGCTTCTGGCTGTCAGCGCAGCGGGGGGTGCGCTGGGTTATGCGTGGCCGGCGTGCTGGCTCAGGCGCTCGGCCTGGCGGCGGCGGCTTGTCATGATGCGCGAGCTGCCCTTCATGCTGGATCTGCTGACGCTTTGCGTCGAGGCCGGTTTGAGCCTTCCTTCAGCCCTTCAGCAGGTAGCGCGCCACGCGCCGGCGGGACCTTTACGGGACAGCCTGAGCGATGCGGCCGCGCTTGAGCGCACTGGGATGAGCCGGTCCCAGTGGCTGGCCCGATGGGCCGAGACCACGGATGTGTCCGGAGTGCGCAGTCTGGTACTGACATTGGCGCAGGCCGATCGGCTCGGCATGAGCCTGGGGCCGCTGTTGCGAGCCCAGTCGGCCCAGCAGCGCAGCGAACGCTTCCTGCGCGCCGAGAAGCTGGCGCTGGAAGCGCCCGTTCGCATGCTGTTTCCGATGGTGCTGTGCATCTTTCCCTGCACCTTCCTGGTCATCGGTTTCCCGGTGGCCGTGAAGCTTCTCCAGTCGGGGCTGTAGTGACTGCGGGACGCCTGAAGATCCGGATTGCCCGGACCTTTCGACAGCGCCTGCTCGGCGTGTGCGCGTGGGACGACTGGGACGCGCAATCCTGGGCGCTTTGGCTGCCTCGCTGTCGTGCCGTGCAGACCCTGGCGCTGAGTCGACCGATCGATGTGGTGTTCGTCACGGCCACGGGTGAACCCGTGCGCGTGGTTCGGCGTCTGCCCCCGCGCCGGGCTTGCATGTGCCTGCAGGCCTGGGGAGTGTTCGAATTCCCGCCCGGTTATTGCTCCATTCCGGGCTGGTCCGACGTGCTGTCGGATGCCGGGGGAGCCTTGAAGATCGAGGTGTAGATGGGATAGAAGCTGCAGTACAGCAGGGCGGTGATGAGGATATCCACCGGCAGGGCGATCCACCCCAGAGTGGACCCCGCGATACCCGCCTCAGCCAGCCGCTCGATCAGCCAGTGGAAGCCGAAGTAAAGCGCGGCCCAGCTCGCCACGTAGCTGACGATAGGCAGCTTGTTGCGCCAGCACGCGACCATGGAATAGAACAGGGCCCGCCGCAAGGGCAGCCGGTGCCATCCCACGAGTGCCGGGGTATGCCAGAACAGCGCCGAGATCACGACGTAGAACAGACCAAAAACGATCAAGGGGCCGGTCATGGCATGGGACAATGCAGCGTAGTCGGGCTTGTCCGCCTGCTGTTCGAGCGTGACCAGCAAGTCCGACCAGAACAGCATGGTCGCGATGGCGGCCGCCGTAAACGTGGCCGCCAGATAGGCCATGCCGAGCTTGAGCAACGGCCGTGCGACGCCCGTACCCTTGAGCGGCTGGAGCCACAGGGCTGGCAGCAAGCGGACGTTCCGTTCGAGGTTGCGACAGGCGCACAGCGTCAGGAAGGTCAGCAGAGGCGTGAGCGCTACCAAGGCGATCTGCCCCAGGATGGGGATCATCGATCCTATGTTGATGAGAAAACTGGTCGCAACGCTCCAGAACAGCATGGCCATGGGTTGGCGCCGGAACAGCGCATAGCCTTGGAGGATCCAGGACCAGCCGGCGCTCATCGGCAATATGGTGGCTTGCATCTTGGTCAGCCGGGCAGTGCCGGTGCGGGCTGTGCGCTGCGCAGCCTGAGGATTCGTTCGAAGTGGCGCGGATCGTGGGGTTTCAGCGTCTGCGCCGGGCGAGGCACGTGGAAGTCGTACAGGCGTGAAATCCAGAAGCGCAGTGCCGCGGCGCGCAACATGGCGGGCCAAGCGCCGCGCTCTTCATCCGTGAAGGGCCGCACGTCGTGATAGGCCCGGAGCCACGCATCCAGCCGCTTGTGGACGAAAGCGCCCGAGTTGCGCTGGATGCACCAATCGTTGACGCTGACGGCGACGTCGAACAGCCAGGCATCCCACCCTGCGAAGTAAAAATCGATGAAGCCGCCCATGTGGGGCGACTCGAAAGTGCCATCGAAAAGTACATTGTCCCTGAACAGATCGCAGTGCGACGGCCCCGATGGCAGTGCGGACGCCGGCCGGCCGGCCGCAAGGCTGGTCTGTTCCTCCAGACTCTGGCGCAGCAGTGCGGCCTGCCCGTCATCCAGAAAGGGATAGAGCGAGGGCGCGGTGGCTTGCCACCACGCCAGGCCGCGCAAATTATCCTGGTGAATCGTAAAGTCTCGGGCCGCCAGGTGAGCCTGCGCCAGGGTGCGGCCGGCGAGCGCACAGTGCGCGGGGCTCGGCTCGGGTTCATAGCCGCCCGACAGGCGCGTGACGATGGCGGCCGGCTTGCCGTTGAGCGCAGTGAGGCGCGTGCCGTCCTTCAGTGTCTGAGGCTGCGGCACAGGGACGCCGCGCAAGGCCAGGTGGTGCATCAGCTCGATGTAGAACGGCAGTTGATCGGCGTTCAGCACTTCGAACAGCGTGAGCACGTAGTGACCTCGATTCGTGTCCAGGAAGTAATTGGTATTTTCGATCCCGGCCGTGATGCCTCTCAGCGTGATGAGTTCGCCCAAGTCGTAGCGTTGCAGCAAGGTACGGGCGTTGTCGTCCGAGACGGAGGTGAAGACGGCCATGGGAGCGTCGAACGGCCCAGCGGGCCGGGCAAAAGTGGGTCAGCAGTGAATTTTAGACTAAATGGCTGGCGTGCCGGACCGCCCCCGCCCGGGACGCTCCCAGTCCTTCGTCTGCGGTTCGTTAAAATGGCGTTTCGCTACGGAATTCCATCATGTCTCAGTCTTCGTCCTGGCGGTTGTGCGTGGCGCCCATGATCGACGTCACGGACCGTCACTGCCGCTATTTTCACCGCCTGCTGGCGCCTTCCGCACGTCTTTACACCGAGATGATCACTACCGGAGCGCTGCTGCGTGGCGACCCCGCGCGCCATCTGGATTTTGACGCGGCCGAGCATCCTGTGGCGCTGCAACTCGGCGGCAGCGACCGCCAGGCGCTGGCCGAGTGCGCCCGCATGGGCCGGCGCTGGGGCTACGACGAGATCAATCTGAACTGCGGCTGTCCGTCCGACCGGGTCCAGAAAGGTGCCTTCGGCGCCTGTCTGATGGCCGAGCCGCGGCTGGTGGCAGACTGTGTCCGGGCCATGCAAGATGCCGTGGACGTGCCGGTGACCGTCAAACACCGACTCGGGCTGGGTGATGATCAGTCCTATGATTTCGTCCGGGATTTTGTGGGCGCTATCTACGAAACGGGCTGCCGCGTCTTTATCGCGCATGCGCGCAATGCCGTGCTCAACGGTCTCTCGCCGAGGGAGAACCGTCAGATTCCGCCGCTGCGCTACGCCGATGTGCAGAACCTGAAGCGGGATTTTCCGGAGGCGACGATTGTCCTGAATGGCGGACTGATCGACCCCGCTGAATGTCGTCACTGGATGCAGGCGCTGGATGGCGTCATGCTGGGCCGCGCCGCCTGGCATCACCCCGAGATACTGGCCGAACTGGACCAGGCGCCGGTTCCGGCCGACGCTGCCCGAACCGATGAGGATGTGCTGGAGGCATTTCTGGCATATGCCCGTCAACAGCATGCAGCCGGTGTTCCTCTGCATGTCCTGGTCCACGGCATTCTCGGGTGGCGCGCCGGACGCCCTGGTGCGCGGCATTGGCGGCGCCTGCTGTCCGATCCCCGGCTGCTGAAGGTTCGGGGCCCGGAAATTTTGCGGGAAGCGTGGGCTGCGGCGCTGCCGGCGTGAACGCACCGGCGGGAATGGATCCCCGCCGGTGGTCTGCTCAGTTCTTTCGGGCAGGCTCCGACATATCCGACGGCCAGTCGCGGATATAGGCCTTGAGCATGTCGTTTTCGAACTGCTGGGCCTCGACGATGGCGCGTGCCATGTCGTAGAACGAGATCACACCCATCAGTGTCGGACCGTCCATGACGGGGATGTAGCGCGCATGCTTGTCCAGCATCAGCCGCTGTACTTCATCGGCGTCCGTGTTCGGTGTCACGCTGACCGGGGCATCGTCCATGATGCTGCGCACGGTGTAGTCACCCGATTGGCCGTTATGGGCATCCAGATGATTCATGATCTCTCGGAAGGTCAGCATGCCGACGAGCTGTCCGTGTTCCATGATCACCAGCGAACCGATGTCGAGCTGGCTCATGGATGCGATGGCGTCGCGCACCATCATGTCGGGGGTTCCGGTATAGAGCGTGTGCCCCTTCACCCGCAGGATTTCATTGACTTTCAGCATCGTGAGCCCCTTTGACGCGACCATGCGCCCAGTTTTGCCTATTGTGCATCATCCTCCGGCAGCACGGAAGCGTCGGCCTCGAAAAGCGCCTGCAGCGTCGGAGGTGCGCCGTTCAGTGTGTCGGCGAGTGCCTGGGCCACGGCCGGAGTCAGCCCCGGCTGCGTGCGATCGAAGAGCAGTCTGCCGACCAGCGCGCCTATGTCTGTCGTGTAGGGGTCGCACGCCAGCACCCAGTGCTCGTCCTGGGGCGTTGGCACGACATAGCCCATATCGGAGAGCGCCGCGAGAATGTCGCGCAGCAAGTCTGAGTGCACGCGCAGGTGTCGGGCCAGAAAGTTCAGGCTGCGGCCGGGCGGCTGGCAGCTTCTTGCGTGCCCCAGAAGCTGCAGAATTCGCAATGCATCGGTGATTTGTTCGCCGGCGCGCCGTTGACGAATCGAGCGGTGCAGTCTGATCGCCGGCAGCAGCGAGGCAACGGTAGCGCCCATGAGCACGACCAACCAGGAGAAATAGATCCAGAGCAGAAAGATCGGGAGGGTCGCAAAGGCGCCGTAGATGACCGTATATGACGGAAAGCGGGTGAGATACCAGGTGAACCCGGCCTTCATGATCGTAAGGACCACCGCGGTGCCCAGGCCACCCATGAGCGCGTCGCGCCACCCCACGCGACAGTTGGGCACGAACATGAAGAGTCCAGTGAAGCCGAACACCGATACGGTGAAGGGCACGAGCCTCAACAACAGGCCCAGCCCTTCGGACAGGCTGCCGATGTAGCCCAGCGATTCCCGTGCGAGGATGGACGTGGCCCAGAGACTGGCGCCCACGAGGATGGGCCCGAGCGTAATAATGGCCCAGTACACCAGCAGCCGCTGACGCAGTGGCCGCTGGCGGACTACGTTCCAGATGTCGTTGAAGGCCGCGTCTATGGTCATGATCAGGAGGACCGAGGTGACGACCAGGAATGCGGTGCCCACCGCCGTCAGCCCGGAAGCCTGGGCCGCGAACTGGTTCAGGTAACGCATGATCGTGTCGGACACCGAGGGCGGCAGCAGGCTTTCGCTGAGGAAAGTCTCCAGCGCCCCATGGAACTGCCCGAACAGGGGAAAGGCCGTGAACAGCGCAAGCACCACGGCCAGCAGAGGCACGATGGCGAGTACCGTGGTGAAGGTCAGGCTGGAGGCGACCTGCGGGAGCTTGCGGCGGGCGGCGAAGTCCAGTGCGAAGCGCAGGACGTCCAGCACTCGGGCGCGCCGGACGGCGGCAGCGGACTGTACGGAAGAAGCAGGGCTTTGTCGCATCGCTGTTTCCGATCAGGGTTTCAGGTCATAATATCAGCATGGAAGCAAAACTCAGCCGCGGCTGGCGGACGCTGGCGGCGGGCAGCCTGATGGGGCTCATTGTCCTGTGCGTAGGATGGGAACTCTGGTGGGCCCCTCTACGTCCCGGCGGGACGCTGCTGGCACTGAAGGCGGTACCGCTGGTGTTTGCGGTGCGTGGCGTGCTCAAGGGCAGCTTGTACACCCTGCAGTGGACGGCGATGCTCAGCCTGCTGTATCTGATGGAAGGTGTCGTACGGGCTTGGTCGGATATCTCGGCCGTGTCGGCCGCACTGGCAGGCTTGGAAGTCGTCCTGTCCCTGGGGCTCTACGTGGGCGCGGTGCTGTATGTGCGGCCCGCCAAACGGGCGGCGCGGCATGGTTGACCTGTTTCAAGGTGCGCGGATCGGCTGCGGGTTCGCCACTCTCCCTTCCGATTTTTATTCCCGCGTGAGGCCCCGTGCGCTCACCGCTCCGCGCCTGTTGCACGCAAACCTTGACGTGGCCGCACTGCTGGGTCTGGACGAGGCGGATTGCGAAAGGTCCGCTTTTCTTTCCCTGTGTTCGGGCGCCGGAGAGCTGGCGCCGGACGCGGGTGCGCTGGCGACGGTCTACAGCGGTCATCAGTTTGGCGTCTGGGCCGGCCAATTGGGCGACGGGCGCGCGCACCTGCTGGGCGATGTGTCCAATGCAAGCGGCACATGGGAGATCCAGCTCAAGGGCTCAGGGCGTACGCCTTATTCGCGCATGGGCGACGGCTGGGCGGTGCTGCGCTCCAGCATTCGAGAGTATCTGGCCAGCGAAGCCATGGCGGGGCTGGGCATCCCGACGACCCGGGCACTCGCGCTGGTGGCGTCGGACGATCGGGTTATCCGCGAAACCCCCGAAACGGCGGCGATCGTCACCCGGGTGGCACCGTCGTTCATCCGCTTCGGGCATTTCGAGCACTGGGCCGGGTCTCACCACGAGCAACAAGCGCTGCTGGACTATGTGGTCGAACACTTTTACCCGAGCTGCTGGGTCGGAGCGGCTGGCGCGCGGGATATTCCGGGCACGGCCCTGGCGCTCCTGACGGAAGTGGTGCGGCGTACGGCCCGATTGATGGCACAGTGGCAACTGGTGGGTTTCTGCCACGGCGTGATGAACACGGACAATATGTCCATCCTGGGGCTGACGCTGGATTATGGCCCGTACGGTTTCATGGACCGGTTTTCGGCCGGCCATGTCTGCAACCATAGCGACACCTATGGGCGCTATGCCTGGAATGCGCAGCCCGGCGTGGCGCGCTGGAATCTATACCGGCTGGCCGAAAGCCTGCACGTCCTGGGGTGTGACATTCCGTCGCTGGAATCGTGCCTGCAACCTTTCGAATCTGAGTTCCTCAAGGCCTATCACGAGGGTTTGATGCAAAAATTCGGTCTTTCGGCCTGGCGGGCGGAGGACTCGACCCTGGCGAATGACTGGTGGGCTCTGCTGGAGACCCAGCATGCGGACTTTACGCTGGCCTTCCGATATCTGGCGTCTGCATTTCAGGACGCGGGTCCCTGGCTGGATCTGTTCCAGGACCCCGCCGCGGCGCAGGTCTGGCTGGATCGGTACGAGGCCCGGCTGGCCGGTGATGCAGGGGACGCGGGCGCCCGTCGGCGCGCCATGGATGCCGTCAATCCGCTCTACGTGTTGCGCAATCACCTGGCTCAGGAAGTGATCATGGCGGCCCAGCAAGGCGATGTGTTGCCTCTGGAGCGCTTGTTCGGGATACTCCAGGCGCCGTACGAGCCCCATCACGATGGCGAGCCCTTTGCCCTGCCGCCGCAAGCTGACACGCCCGTGGTCGCGGTCAGTTGTTCTTCCTGAAAGTGTCATAATGCAGGGGTTATTCGGACTCCCCACTGCATATCGACCATGGCTGGCAATTCCCTGGGTACCTTGTTTCGCGTGACCAATTTCGGCGAATCTCACGGGCCGGCCATTGGCGCTGTGGTGGACGGCTGCCCGCCGGGACTGGCGCTGGCGGAATCGGATATACAGATCCAATTGGACCGCCGCCGCCCTGGCACCTCGCGCCACGTCACCCAGCGCCGCGAGCCGGACATAGTCGAGATCCTGTCGGGCGTGTTCGAAGGGCAGACCACTGGCACGCCGATCAGCCTGGTGATCCGCAATACTGATGCGCGCAGCAAGGACTATCGCAATATCGCCGAGACCTTCCGGCCCGGCCATGCCGACTACACCTACTGGAAGAAGTACGGCATCCGCGATCCTCGAGGAGGCGGCCGATCCTCGGCGCGGCTGACCGCTCCCACAGTCGCGGCTGGCGCCATCGCGCGCAAATGGCTGCAGCAGGAACACGGGGTCGTCATTCGCGGCTACATGAGCCAGCTTGGGCCCATCCGGATTCCCTTCGAGTCGTGGGATTCCGTCGAGCAGAATCCATTCTACGCACCCAATGCCGGCATCGTGCCGGAACTGGAGGCTTTCATGGATCAGCTTCGCCATGACGGGGATTCCATCGGAGCCCGTATCGAGGTGGTCGCCGAAGGCGTGCCCGCCGGCTGGGGCGAGCCTATCTACGACCGGCTGGATGCCGACATCGCCCATGCGATGATGGGCCTGAATGCGGTCAAGGGGGTGTCCATCGGGTCGGGATTCGATTGCATTGCCATGCGGGGATCGGAACATGGCGATGAGCTCAGCCCGGACGGTTTCCTGGGCAATCACGCCGGTGGCGTCCTGGGGGGTATTTCCTCCGGCCAGCCGCTGAACGTCTCGCTGGCCATCAAACCCACCTCCAGCATCCGGATTGAGCGCCATTCCGTGAACAAGGCCAACGAGCCCGTCCTGGTACAGACGCTGGGGCGGCATGATCCCTGTGTCGCCATCCGCGCCACGCCCATTGCCGAGGCGCTCCTCGCCATTGTGCTCATGGATCACGCACTGCGCCATCGAGGCCAGTGCGCAACGGGATCGCTGCCAGCGCCCGGCGGGCTGTGACGCTGCCGGTCTTCCTCCCAGTTACCCGTAATACTAGGATGGCGGCTTGACTTGTCCAGCGCGGCCAGGCTGTCATAATAGTTTTGGCCGCCGGGCCGGCCGTTGCCGATGACAGCCTTGTGGACTGAGACAGGCGCAACTTCCTTTGCCGGCGCGATTGTTTTTTCGAGGTCACGACCATGCCCCAAACACTGTATGACAAGCTCTGGGATGCCCATGTGGTTCACCAGGGATCCGACGGTACCTGTCTCCTGTACATTGATCGCCATCTGGTGCACGAAGTGACCAGTCCGCAAGCTTTCGAGGGTCTGCAGCTGGCCGGCCGCAAGCCTTGGCGCATTGCGGCCAACCTGGCGGTATCGGATCACAATGTCCCCACCACCGACCGGGCGCAAGGGATCCAGGATCCGGTCTCGCGGCTGCAGGTGGATACGCTGGACCAGAACTGCGAAACCTGGGGTATCACGCAGTTCCGCATGAACGACCCGCGTCAGGGCATCGTGCATATCATCGGACCCGAGCAGGGTGCCACGCTGCCGGGCATGACCGTGGTGTGCGGCGACTCGCACACCAGTACGCACGGCGCGATGGGAGCGCTGGCCTTCGGCATCGGGACATCCGAAGTCGAGCACGTCCTGGCCACCCAGACGCTGCTCATGAAAAAAAGCCGAAACATGCTGGTGCGCGTGGAAGGCCAGCTCCCGTTCGGCTGCACGGCCAAGGACCTGATCCTGTATGTGATCGGCCAGATCGGTACGGCGGGCGGCACGGGCCACGCCATCGAATTCGGCGGCAGTGCGGTCCGTGCGCTGTCCATGGAAGGCCGCATGACGATTTGCAATATGGCCATCGAGGCCGGTGCGCGTTCGGGCATGGTGGCGGTGGACCAGACCACCATCGATTACTTCAAGGGGCGTCCCTACGCTCCTGAGGGAGCGCAATGGGATCAGGCCGTTGCCTACTGGGGCACGCTTCACTCGGACGAGGGCGCCCATTTCGACCGCGTGGTGGAGATCGATGCCGCCCGCATCGAGCCTCAAGTGAGCTGGGGGACGTCGCCGGAGATGGTCACGACGATAAACGGCCGGGTTCCGGATCCCGAGGCTGAGGCCGACGCTGTTCGACGCAAGGGCATGGAGCGCGCGCTGCAGTACATGGATCTCAAGCCTGGCACTCCCATGGCGGCCATTCCCGTGGACAAAGTGTTCATTGGTTCGTGCACCAATGCCAGAATTGAAGATCTTCGAGCTGCCGCAGCTGTGGCAAAAGGACACAAGGTCGCGGCCAGCGTGAAGCTGGCCATGGTGGTGCCGGGATCCGGGCTGGTGAAGTCACAGGCAGAAAAAGAAGGCCTGGACCAGATCTTCGTGGCGGCGGGTTTCGAATGGCGGGAGCCGGGTTGTTCCATGTGTCTGGCCATGAATGCCGACCGGCTGGAACCGGGCGAACGCTGTGCTTCCACGTCGAACCGAAATTTCGAAGGGCGCCAAGGACAGGGCGGGCGCACGCATCTGGTGAGTCCGGCCATGGCGGCCGCCGCCGCCGTTGCGGGCCATTTCGTCGACGTGCGCACTTTTTAATAGGATTCCATCATGCAAGCCTTTACGACGCATCGGGGCCTGGTGGCGCCTCTGGATCGGGAAAACGTCGACACCGATCTCATCATTCCCAAGCAGTTCCTGAAATCCATCAGACGGTCAGGGTTCGGGCCCAACCTGTTCGACGAGCTGCGTTACTTGGACCACGGCGAGCCTGGAATGGACAACAGCCAGCGCCCGCTGAACCCGGATTTCGTACTGAATCGCCCGCGTTACCGGGGTGCTTCCATCCTGCTCGGACGCAAGAACTTCGGCTGCGGTTCGAGCCGGGAGCACGCGCCCTGGGCGTTGCAGCAATACGGGTTTCGCGCCCTGATTGCGCCGTCCTACGCGGACATTTTCTTCAACAACAGCTTCAAGAACGGATTGTTGCCCATCGTGCTGCCAAGCGACGTGGTGGACAGCCTGTTTTCGGCCGTGGAACGCAGCTCTGGCTATGAGCTGACAGTGGATCTCGCCGACCAGCGCGTGACAGCACCGGACGGCCAGTCCTGGACTTTCGAGGTGGACGGCTACCGGAAGGAATCGCTGCTCAAGGGCCTGGACGAGATCGGCCAGACGCTGCTCCACGCGGATCAGATCCGTGCCTTCGAGGCCCAGCGCCTCGCGAACCAGCCCTGGCTGGACAAAGCGGTTCCGGCAGCCCGCTGAGCGGGCTTTCATTCGCGGAAATCTTCATGACTTCTCGTATTGCAGTATTGCCGGGCGATGGAATCGGCCCGGAGATTGTGGCCCAGGCCGTGCGCGTCTTGCGGGCCCTGGATCTGGACCTGGAATTTGCCGAAGCGCCCGTGGGTGGCGCGGCCTATGCGGCACTGGGACACCCTTTGCCTCAGAGCACTCTGGATCTGGCGCTGAAGTCCGATGCCGTGCTGTTTGGCGCCGTGGGCGACTGGAAATATGACCATCTGGAGCGGAGCTTGCGCCCGGAGCAGGCGGTGCTCGGCCTGCGCAAGGCTCTGGGGCTTTTTGCCAATCTGCGCCCCGCCATCCTGTACCCTGAACTGGCCAATGCGTCGTCGCTCAAGGCCGATATCGTGGCGGGCCTCAACATTCTGATTGTGCGCGAGCTGACGGGGGACATCTATTTTGGTCAGCCGCGCGGTGTGCGGACCGTCTCTGACGGGCCGTTCGCCGGCGAGCGGCAGGGTTACGACACCATGCATTATGCAGAGTCGGAAATCCGTCGCATTGCGCACGTAGCCTTTCGGGCCGCGGCAGCACGCAGCGGCAAGCTTTGCAGCGTCGATAAGGCCAATGTACTGGAGACGTCCCAGTTCTGGCGCGACATCATGGAAGACGTGGCACGCGACTACCCACAGGTGTCCCTGTCGCACATGTACGTGGATAATGCTGCCATGCAGCTCGTGCGCGCCCCCAAAGCGTTCGATGTCGTTGTGACCGGAAACTTGTTCGGCGACATTCTGTCCGATGAAGCGGCCATGCTCACCGGCTCGATCGGCATGTTGCCTTCCGCGTCGCTGAATGCGAGCAAACAGGGGTTGTATGAACCCAGTCATGGCTCGGCCCCCGACATCGCCGGGCAAGACATTGCCAATCCTCTGGCGACCATCCTGTCGGCGGCCATGATGTTGCGGTATTCGCTGGATCAGCCGGCTGCGGCTGATCGCGTGGAAGCGGCCGTTCAGGCCGTCCTGTCCCGCGGTTTGCGTACAAGCGACATTCATGAGGCCGGAACCACGCGGGTTTCGACCTCCGGGATGGGCGATGCCGTGTTACAGGCATTAGAATAAGCAATTCCAGTTCATTTCTTTTGGTTTTGGTGGGACTTATGGCTCAAGCAGTCGGTCTGGTGGGTTGGCGCGGGATGGTCGGTTCAGTGCTCATGCAGCGCATGCGTGACGAAGGCGATTTCGCCTTTTTCGAGCCGGTCTTCTTCTCGACCAGCAATGCGGGCGGCGCGGCGCCGGACTGGGCGACGGGCGCGGCTGCACTCCAGGATGCCTACGACGTGGCGGCGCTTAAAAAGCTGCCCATCATCGTCACGACCCAGGGCGGCGACTACACGACGCAGGTCTACCCGAAACTGCGCGCCGCGGGGTGGACGGGGCTGTGGATCGATGCGGCCAGCACCTTGCGCATGAAGGACGATGCCATCATTGTGCTGGACCCCGTCAACCGCCCGGTCATTGACCGCGCAATGCAGCGCGGGGTCCGGGACTACATCGGCGGCAACTGCACCGTAAGCTGCATGCTCATGGGTCTGGCGGGCTTGTTCAAGGCCGATATGGTGGAATGGATGACCTCCATGACCTACCAGGCCGCCTCGGGTGGCGGGGCGCGGCATATGCGCGAACTGCTGACCCAATTCGGCATTCTGAATTCGGCGGTCCACGACCTCCTGAAGGACCCGGCGTCGGCCATTCTGGACATCGACCGGGGCGTCCTCAAGGCGCAGCAGGATGCTTCGCTGCCACAGGATAATTTCGGCGTACCGCTGGGTGGTAGCCTGATTCCCTGGATCGACAAGGATCTTCAGGACGGCATGTCGCGCGAAGAGTGGAAGGGCAGCGCCGAGACCAACAAGATACTGGGGCGGGGGCCGGGCTTCGAGACCTCCGCCATCCCGGTAGATGGTTTGTGCGTGCGCGTGGGCGCCATGCGCTGTCACAGCCAGGCGCTGACCATCAAGCTGCGGCGGGACATTCCCCTGGAGGACGTCCATGCGGCGATCCGGTCGGGAACCGAGTGGGCGCGGCTCATCCCCAACGACAAAGAATCGACGGTGCGCGACCTGACGCCGGTGGCCGTCACCGGCACGCTGGATATTCCCGTGGGGCGCCTGCGCAAGATGTCCATGGGTCCCGAATACCTGAGCGCGTTCACGGTGGGTGATCAGTTGCTGTGGGGGGCGGCGGAGCCGATCCGCCGCATGCTGCGCATTGCATTGGGCGAATTGTAATGGTGATTCCATACCGTCCGGATCTGCGTTCAGGCCATTTGCTGCGCCGCTGTGGTGCGGCATTGACGGTGTGGGGAGTGTTGGCCCTGGCGCCTTCACAGGCGGCCACATTCGGGCATGCGCGGCTGGCTTCGGCGGCGGGACAACCCTTGGTCGTCGTGGTGCCGGTGACCGGCCTGACGGCGGCGGATGTGCAGGCGCTGTCGGCCCGTCCGGCCCCCGCTTCGGCGTGGGTCCAGGCCGGGCTCACGCCGCCGGTTGCATTGGACAGCCTCACGGTTTCCGTGGCGCCAGGCGCCGGCGCGAAAACAGACCGGGAGTTGCATATCCAGTCCTCCCAGCCTTTTTCCGGCCCGCTCGCGGACATCCTATTGGATGTCAGGACGGCCACCGGGTCGGAGCGCTATCAGGTTTCACTCATCGGTCCGGGGCCGGCACGCGGGCTGGCGGCGGGCCAGCGCCAGGCGCGGCCCTCTGCGACATCGGGAAGGGCGCGTCCCGCTCTGGGAGCGGCTCGGGCACCGACCAGCGTGCGCCGCGTGCCGGTCGGCTCGATCCGCGTGCGTCGCGGTGACACCATGTTCGCCATCGGGCGGCGCCACGCCGTGAACGGCGTCTCCATCTACCAGCTCATGCTGGCCTTGCAGCGGGCCAATTCCCAGGCGTTCATACACCAGAACATCAATCTCGTGCGGGCCGGCGCCTCGCTCGCCGTTCCCGACGTTGCCGACATGCTGTCGATTTCGGATGCCGAGGCCCGTCGCCAGTTCGTGGCCCAGACCGCGGCGTTCAATCGTCTGCGGGAGCAGCACGCGAGTCGGGTGCCGGCGGCGCAGACTGGCGGCTCATCGGCGGGGGCGGTATCCCCATCCGCAGGGGCTGAGGCGCCTGTCACGAAACCCGCCCAAGGTGACCTTGTGCGTTTGTCGGACGGCAAGAACGACCAG
>Ga0134125_10005068_pt1 | contig 14995 bp, 20 predicted proteins | sample KB31751_FD_96464 | JGI IMG/M metagenome (GOLD analysis project Ga0134125, IMG submission 96464) | Terrestrial soil microbial communities with excess Nitrogen fertilizer from Kellogg Biological Station, Michigan, USA - KB3-175-1 | ecosystem: Environmental > Terrestrial > Soil > Unclassified ... | reverse complement strand
AGACGTTCGTGACGCGGTTCGACCGCGTCTTCTTCATGGAGTGCTGGGTCGACATGGAGAACGTCCTCGAGCTGCAGGTTCAAAGGCGGACCGAGTAGGGTCGGGAGCTTTACGTCGTTCTGTCGCCCGGAGCCGAAGCCACTGGGGAGGGTTCCTTGGAACTGACCAGCTTGGGGCCCGGCGCCGCCAGGCCGAGCGCCAGCCGCGCGTCAGCCTCGCGCACGCGGTGATCGTTGCCGATGTGGCCGTAGGTCTCCGTGGTCAACACCGGCGTGCTGTGCCCGAGGTTCCGCTGGACGTCCGCGATCGTCCCGCCGCCCATCAGCCACAGCGACGCGTGTGCGTGGCGGAGATCGTGGACCCGCATCCGGGGCACGCCGGCGGCGGTGCACGCGGCATTGAGGATCACGGCCAGGGCGTCGCCGGTGGCCGGCAGCATGTCGCCGGTCGCGGGGTGCGGGAACACGAGCGCCGCCGGCGTCGCGCTGCGCATCCGCTGGCGGGCGAGGATAGCCGCCAGCTCGGCGGAGATCGGGACGGTCCGGGCCCGCCCCGACTTCGGCGGAGCCTGGTAGCTGCGCCGGATCGTCACCAGTCGGCTGGTCAGATCGACGTCCTCCCACCGCAGCCCCGCGGCCTCACCGCGGCGCGCGCCCGTGAGCACCAGGAACGCGAACAGCGGGAACCATTCGGGGGGGGTGTTGGCCAGCAGGCGCGCCGCCTCGCCGTTCGACGCCAGCGGCGGCGAGCGCTTACCCCGGAGCTCCGGCAGCAAGTAGGCGCCACGCGCGAACCGGCGCACGGGCGAGGCCTGCAGATAGCCGGCCGTGACCGCGTAGGCCAAGACCGTCCGCAGCAACGCCAGATGCCGGTTGACGGTGGCGGCCGCGAGGCCCTCGCCCGCCAGCCGGCCGCGCAGCTCCATGATCCGCGACGGGGTGACGTCGGTCAGGGCGGCGGACTGGCCGAAGAAGGCGCCGATCGCCTTCCAGCGTTGAACGTTGTCCCGGTGGGCCCGGAGCCGAACCGCAGAGTGCTGATCCAGCCACTCGGCGGCAACGACGGCGAGCGTCACTTCGGCGCGGCGGTGCGCCTCGAGCACGCCGTCGGCCAACGCCGTGCGCACGCGCGCCAGGAACGCCTCGGCGTCGCCCCGCTTGGTGAAACCCCGCTTGCGCCGCTGGCGGCCCCCCTCCCACCAAACCGCCGAGAACCGCGGCTCGGTTGGCGTGCCGTCCGTCTTGATGCTGCCGAAGTCCCGGCGGCCCTGTCGCCGCCGCCGCCCGGCTTTGCTGGAGGCGTTCGCTATAGGCGGTACATGGACAACACTCTCCACCGAGTCCTTGACCCCGTCGTGTCGGGCACCGTGCGCGCCCTGGTGACCTGGGCCCTCGCCTGGGCTACGCAGCATTTTCGTCCTCCGTCCCCTCCGGCCGGACGACGGCCGCCGCGGGCGCGCGCCCGGCGGCGATCGAGATCACCGGCGCGGCGGGACCGGCGCCCGGCGCCAGGCCGGCGGTCATCACGGGCGAGAACGTCTTCCGGACGAAGTGGGCGTAGTGGCGCGCCGTGACTGCCGGCGTCGAGTGCCCGAGGGCGGCCGCGACCTCGTCGAGGGCAGCCCCGCGGGACAGATTGCGCGAGGCGAACGAGTGCCGGGTCGCCTGGTACCAGGTCAGGTTGAGCCCGAGCGCGTCGGCCGCCAGCTCCCAACGGTACTCGACGTGCTCTTTCCGGAAGTGGCGGCCGTGCTCCCGCATGAACAGGAAGGCTTCTCCGTCTGCACCCTCGGCGCGCCGGCGCGCGATCCACGGGCCCAGGACGTCGACGGCGTCTGCCGCCGCCGGCGTCCACTTCACCTTGCCGGCGGCCGCCTTGTCCTCCTTCAGCGGCCCGCTGTAGCTGTAGCGCACGCGAAACGCGCCGGCGGCGAGGTCCTCGACGTCGGACAACCGGAGGCCGCAGATTTCGCCCAGGCGCATCCCGGCGCGGTTGCCGACGTAGAACATCAGCCGGAACGGGTCGGGCAGCTCGCGCATGATCGCGCGCACCGTCTCGTCGTCGCGAATCCAGGGGACATCGCGCTTCGCTGCGTGCTGCGGTCGCCGGCCCGCCGGGATTTGGCGAACCGGGTTGACGGTCGCGAAGCCACGCTCGATCGCCCAGCCGAAGAACCGGGAGACCAGGTTCAGCAGGTGCCGCTGCGTCCCGCCCTCGAGGCGCCGGGCGGCGCGCAGCTCGTCGAGCCACTGCATCAGCACCGGCAGCGTCAGGTCGGCCAGGCGCATCGACGCGAACCGCGGCAGGACGTGCAGCCGCAGCCGACTGCGATCGTCGTACGCGCTCCGGTTGACGAGCCCGGTCTCCCACCGCCTCATGAGGTCGCCGACCAGCAGCCCGGCCGACTCGGGCGCCTCGAGCCCGTATCGCCGCCTTTCCGCCTGCGCCTCGAGCTGGCGCGCGATCGCGAGGGCGTCCTTGCGGGACTCCACGCGCACCCGCTTCGAGCGCCACACGCCGCCGGCGTCGCGGTACCGGGCATACCACCGCGCCGCCGCCTTCGTGCCCCGCATGAACACCGAGGCCATCAGGGCACCCCCGCGTCGCACGCGAAGTCGAACGGCGCTCCGTCCTCCGCGACCACGCCGGCCGCGGTTCCGTCGAGCAACAGAGTCCGAGGCGGGCCGCCAACGACCGACCACACGCCTCGTCCTGGTTCGGGGTCTCTCCACGACCCGTCGGGGTAGAGATACAGGCCACCGCCGACGATCCAGCAACCGGCCGCCGCGCAGGCGTCGATCGTCGAGGCGCAGACGATCGCCGGCCCGCAGCCGGTCGGCGACTGCGTTCGGTAGCACGAGCTGTCGCCGGCGGGCGTGGACCGCTGGGCGTCCGTAAGACTGCGCTCGAGCTCTCTGCCGCCGCACCCGAGGGCGGCCAAGCACACGAACATGAGTACTCGGTCCATCACGCCGCCTCCGGTTTAGAGGCGACCGCCCGACCGGCGATGGCGGCTACCGCCGCGAGGATGGTTCTCGCCTGATCCGGAGTGATTTTCTCGAATCGCACGGTCGACATTCAGGCGCCCCCCGTCTTGCGCCCGCGCCGCACCCTCGGCCCGGTCGGGTTGGCGACCCGATAGTGTGCATCGTCGAGGGTCTCACGCGCGTGCAGCACGTCCTCGATTCCGGCGATCGAGTACCGCTTGAAGACCATGTGGGTCACGTGGCCCGACATCTTCATGACGGTCGTCTCCGCGACGCCCCGACGTCGAGCCATTGTCACGAACGATCGCCGCAGGTCGTGCAGGACGATCTCGCGTCCAGCCGCGTCGGTGATACCCGCCGCGTTGAGGGTCTGCCGGAACTTCGCCGTGACGGCAGCCGGGTGAAAGTGATCGCCGTGCTGGTTCGAGAACACCCACTGCGACCGGCGCGGAACGTCGAGTAGGGACTCCCGCGCCCGCGCGCTGAGGATGGTCACGCGCCCCTTTCGGGTCTTGGTGTCGTTGGTCTCGACGCGAATGAGGCCGCGCTCTTGATCGATCTCGTCCCAGCGCAGGCGCACCAGCTCGTTGCGCCTGCAGCCACTATCGATCGCGACCAGCACGAAGGTGCGCAGCCAGCTCTTGCAGGCTGCCAAGATGCGCTCGAGCAGAGCGTCGTCGACGACCACCTCACGGATGTTGTGCTCGGGTGGGTACTGCAGTCCCCCCAGCGGGTTCGCCCGAAGCAGCTTCCGCGAGACCGCGAAGGCGACGACGCGGGCGAGGACTTCCACCTCACGATTAAGCGTGGCGACGGACGGCGTCCCGCCGCGGCAAGTGGTCTCTGTCCTCCGCTGCGCCCGGTAGGCGTCGACGTCGGCGAGGGACAGCATCGCGAGTTGGCGGTCAGCGCCGAGGATGCGGGTCAGGTGCTTCATCCGTCCAACGTCCGAGTCGAACGAACGAACCTGCGTGCCGTAGGCGCCCGCATAGAGGTCCCAGGCCCGGCCGAGCGTGACCGTCTCAACCTGTTCCGTCGCCGCTCGGAGGAGAATCTGCGCGGCCTGCAAGAGGTCGTTCGGGATCGCCGCGGCCGACATCAGACGGCCCTCCGGCTGGCGGACGCCGCGCGGGTTTCGGTCGGCCAGTGGCGCATGGCCTCGATGCAGCGGTCGCGCAGGTCGCGGACATAGGCAACCGGGCGCGCCCACGTCTCGGCCACCTGTTCCAGCGACCGGATGCGGGGCGACCTTCGAAAGACGCCGAACAAGTGGTCGAGGATTTCCCGATCGCGGCTGGCGGCGTAGCGGGGGTGCGGGTTCGCGTACAGGTTCCGGATGAACGCGCGATACGCCGCCTGTTCGCGGGCGCGCTGCTCCTCGCATCCGACGACCGCCTCGAGGGCCTCCCGGGCACGGCGTCGGCCGGCCAGGTCGACGACGGGGGCGGGGCGCAGCCCTCGGGCGCGGTTCAGGAGGCCTGGCAGGTGACGAACGGCCTCGCGATAGAGGCGCGTTTCGTCCAGGCATCGGCATCCGAGACCGACCAGCAGGTGGTCGGCTGTGTCGCCGCAGGCGGAACAACCGATCGACGGGGGGTTCTTCCGGCGTGGGCGGACGGTGTTGCGGGAAAAGCTGGGGACTGAGCGACGAGCGAGTAGCGTGGGCATGTCGGACCTCCTTGCAGGTTCGGCCGTGGGCCCGGCCGCTGGCAGGCGGTGCGGGCCCGTTTTGTTTTTGTCCTACCGTTTGATACTTTTATGGTACTTCTATCCTACGTCAACAAATTTATTTCGTCGCGAGGTGGTCCGATGGGTACGCTCCGCAAGTCCGTGGCCAGGCCGAAGAAGAAGATCAGCGAGAAAAAGGCGGCATCCGTTCGGGTGCGCCTAACCGACGACCAGAAGGCTGTAATCGAGGCCGTCGCGACGCGGATCGGAATGGATCTCTCGACCTTCGCGCGCGTCGCGATGCTCGAGAAGGCCGAGACACTCGACAAGGCGCGTGCCGGCAAAGACTGATTCGGTATCTCCGGCTTCCGCAGCCGGAGGGTAGTCTGATCCGTCGAGGTCAGTAGGCGATGTCACCGCCGAACCGCGCGGCTGCGAAGTCGACCAGGCCGTAACGCCCGCGCGCTGGGCCGCCGGTGCTGAGCTGCCAGAAGAACGGGGTGTAGAGCATCCGGTCGGCGTCGTTCGCGGGCGTCAGATCGACGCCGAAGTTCTTCACGGGCGCCCCGTCCACATAGACGATCACCCGCGGCGTTCCATCATCGGAGGCGCTCGCGCCCTGGTACTCGAGCCGCACGCGGGAGCCGGTGGTGATCCCGAGATCCGTGTACGTCGGCGACCCAGCGGACAGGCAGGTGTAGAGCTGCCAGTGCGTGTCGGTGAGCCGCCAGACGATGGCGATCCCGATGGGCGAGGTCGACGCGAACGTCGTGCTCGCGCCGGTCAGTATCGGGTCGCCGGCCGAAGCCAGCAGGCCGAAAGCGGCCTCGCACCCCGATCCGGACCCGCCGGTCAGGCTGAGGACGTCGACCGATAGGGCCATGTCCGCGTCCTCGGTGATCCAGGCGCCGGCCAGGGCGTTGGCCTCGACGACCGCAATCGCCTGGCCGGTGCTGGTGACGTTGCCCGTCTCGAGCACCAGCGAGCCACCGACGTACGGCGGAATCGAGCCGGGCCCGGCCGGCAGACCGTAGAACGCGGTGTAAATCTGGGGCGCACCCGGTCCGACGTGGGTGCCGTACCGCCAGCGCCCGGACCACACGCCGCTGCCCGCGCCGGTCTTTTGGATCAGCCCGAGGTCGTCCCACCCTTCCTGCCACCGTTTGATCTTCGCCATGTTCGCGAACCCGCGGTGGTCGACGAAGTCGCGCCTCTGCCCTCGAGCGTTCCGGAACGCCTTGATCGGCTGGACGTAGGCGGCATCGAGGCCGGTCGGCGCCGCCGGCGCCGCACCCGTCGGCCTCTTCTCCCAGGCCTGTTCGTTCGCGAGCGCCTGCATCGCTTGGCCAACCGAAGCCGCATTGACTGGGTCGGCCAGGTCTTGGGGCTGTGCCACGACAACGAGCGTGTCGGGGTCGGGCTGGGCTGCAGGCGCTGCCGTCCCGGTGGGGTTGCCGGTGTAATTGATCATGTCGCGTCCTCTCTCCTGTTGGGTTCGTCTGGGCGCACGGGCCCCAGTGTTTCTGCGGAAGGACTGGCTCGGTCCGTTCAGCCGCCCTTGCGCGCTGCGATCCGCTCAAGCAGCCGAATGAACATCACCTCGAGCTGGTCCTCGAGGGCGGCCGCTATCCGCTCGCCGAGATCCTGCCCGGCGCCTTGCCCCTCGACTTGCACGACGATCGAGTCGATGGACAGCATCGGGCCACCGCCGGCGCCGCCTGCTCCGGCGTTCACCGCCGGAGCGAAGGTGTGCTCCATCGCGGCTTCGACGTCGCCGGATCCACCCCTGACGCCTTCGGTGTAGCCCGCGACGTCCAGCTCGCCGATGCGACGGAAGAGCGCGGACGGCGAGTGCTGCTCGTGCGCCGTCTTCAGCGCGTCCGTCGTCTTGTCCGCCAGCGCCGTCATCGCGCCGGCCGCCCCTGGCGTCGCGTCCTGGATTCCCTTCGAGTAGCCGGCGACGTCGTTCGCGCCGGCCTTGGTCACGTCGCCTTTGGCGGGCTGGTCAAAGTGATGGCCCGTGACGACACCCGCGATGAGCTTGGCCGGGCCGGAGATCGAGGCACCAAGGCGGTCCCACCACGGCATCGCCTTCAGTTCGGAGTGTGTATGTCCGTAGATGCCGCGGTAGACGCCCTCTTTGACGGCGCCCTTTTGCCCCTCGTCGAGGACCGCGTAGCCGCCGGCTGTCGCAGCGAGCGCTGCGCCGGGACCTGCGGCAGCGCCGAAAACTGCCCCGAACCCCTTCGCCGCGGCCGCCGCCGCATCAAACAGCACCGGGAGGTGATCGAGGATTCGCTCGATATCGGTCCAGATGCGTTTGCCGGGATCGTGCGACGGGTCGATCTCCTTGAGCACGCCGCCGAGCGCGTCGCTCAGCTCTTTGAACCCGCGCGACTTCTCGAAGGCGTCGCCCAGCAGGTCCGGAAACTCCTTGAGCTTCGCCATGCGCGACTCGAACGTCTCGGGCATTTTGGCGGCGAGGCCGCCAAGCGTTTCGCCTGACTTGTTCGTGATCGCCGTAAAGATCGTGTTCAGCGTCGTATCGAGGGGGATCTTCCCCGCCTCGAGCGCCTTCTCGGCGCTCTTGATGCCGAGCCCGGTCTCTTTGGACAGCTCCTTTTCGAACTCGCCCTTCTGAATCCCGAAGGGCACCAGCGCGCGCGTCTCCGCGCGGCCGGTCGTGATTACGTGACGGAGCTGCTCGACTGCCTCCATCGCACCCTGAAATGGGTGTTCCGACATTGCGCCCAGGTCCGCGACCGCCGCCGTCGCGTTCTTCAGGTTCTCGCCCTTGAACCCGGCCTTCGCCAGCTCGAGGCCCATGGCCCTCGTCTGCTCCCGCGTGAACTCGGTCTTGTCGGCGATGTAGTCGAAGTACTCGAACGCCTCCTTCCCTACGTCCTTTCCCAGCGCATTCTGGAACGCCAGCCCCATGCGCTCCGTCTTTGCGGCCGCCGCGATCGCCTCCTCGCCCAGCTCCTTGATTTTGTCGCCCAGCTCCTCGGGGAACTCGAGGAGCTTCTCGACACCCTCCCGGATGAATTCGAACTCGGCGATCTTTTCAGCTTTCTCGAGGAACGGATCGAGGCCTTTGCTGACCGCCTTCTCCCACGCGCTGGTCATCTCTTTCGCGCCCTCGCTCGCGTGGTGGGCGCCCGCGTCCAGCCCCTTCAGACCCGCGTGACCTTTGGTCATGGATACGTTGGCCTTGTCCAGCTTGCCCAGCAGGTCGTCGAGGCCTGGCGTGTTGGCGTCGATCTGAAAGACGAACTGCATGCCGTCACCCATGTGCGCGATCTCCTGTTACCGACGGACCGTCACCGTCGGAGTGCTCCGGCGCCGGTGGCCGGCGCAAAAGGTCCCAGCGGGGCGGACTCGAACCGCCGTCTGCACGAACGCCAGTTGGACGCTTACGGCCGCCGGCTCTGAGGGCGACGGGCCATGGACGAAGGCGTTCTGCCGTGTCACCAATCCACACTGCCGCTGGGCCACTCGTCCTCTCGCCAGGACTCGAACCTGGGTCTGCCCACCGCTTGCGCCGAACGAAGGAAGCGCCCGAGAACGGCCCTCAAAGCTAGAGGTCGTCGACGGTGCGAACGCGGGCCGGGTCACCTTCCACCCCGCGAGAGGAGGGAACATCAGGTCACCACCACCGCCGGGCAGGGAACGACAAGGTCTTCGTGCGCGCCAGCTCGCCGCCCAGGCGGCGCAGCTCGATAGCCAGATCCTTGCCATCGTCGATGGCGAGGGCGAGCGAGTACGCGAGCTTTGCCTCGGGCGGCAGTGGTCCCCAGTCCTGCCACCTGAACTCGGCCTTGGCTCGTTCCTGCCGCTGTCGCTCTTCGTCCGCCGCGCGCCCCTCGGCGCGGTGCTGCGCCTCCCACTGCACGTTGCGGTCGTGCACGTCACGCTGGAACTGGTCGTGCAGCCGATCCCGTCTCCGCATCTCGGCCTCTGGGCCGGCGGGGTCGTTGTGGACGATGGCCGCCTCGGTGATCGACGCGAAGCACGTCCTCGCGCGCATCCCCGCCGGGTCACGCCAGGGCTGGTCCACATTCGCGCCCAGTTCCGCGCGCGACAGGATCGGCTCGCGATACGCCATGACCCAGTCGCGACCGTTATCTCGGCGCATGAGCGCCCGCAGCTCCGACGGTCCAGGCGGCCGCCCCAGCGCGTGCGTCAGCTCGGCGACCGCCCCGGCCGACACGGAATCAGGCAGCTGCACGGCGCTGGCGAGGACCTCGTAGGACGGAACCGCGACGGTCATCGGCTCCCCAGCGGCGCGATCCCCAGGGCGGTCCGGGTGATCCCCTCGAGCAGCGAGCGCTGCGTCTGCGTGAGCGCTTCTCCACTGGCCGAACGCCGCCGCGCCTCGGCCAGCTGGCCGGCCCGCCAGCGTTCGAACTCCGCGGGGTCGTTGCCCATCTGCGCGCACATCTCGGCCGTCCCCATCTGATCGGGCGACCGCGCGCCCATCGTGACGGACGTTCGACCGTCAGGCGCCATCCGCTCAAGCCGGTACCTTTCGTACTCGGCGGGGTCGAGGCCCATCGCGCGGGCCATCTGCGCTCGTTCTTCCCTGGTCATGCTCCTGCCTTCTTCCTGCCGGCGGTCGCCGGCTCTGTTGCGGTTTCGATCGCGGAGGTCACCATCATCAGCGTCCCCGCGCGCACGCTGCTGCCGGCAGCGATGCGGAGCAGCGCCGGTTGTGAGACACCCAGGCGTTCGGCTGCGCCCTTCGGTCCCAGCTCGGCGAGAAGCTTCCGCGCCTGCGCCGCGGTCTGTGGGTCGGGCTGGACGGTTCCTGCTGTCGTCATGTGTTTAGTCTTTCGTCCTTCGGCAAAGGTCCCAACTGTGGCGATGTCGATTTCCGGCTAACCGGCCGGGCGCTGCCGCGCCGGGCGTGTCGCTCGGCGTGGTCCGCCGGCGACCGCGGGCGGGATTCGTCCGGCCTCTCTCGCCGGCGGCGCGAGGTCGATGCCATCGAGGAGCGTCTCGCCAGCGAGGTCGGCCAGCGCCGATCGGAGCGAGTCGAGCTCGTCCTCTCGGAGGGCCAGCGGGCCGCTGGAGCAGCTGCCGGCGACGTCGTACACGCCGACGAAGATGCGGCCGTGCGCGCGCCCGGTGCGCAGCTCGCGATTGCCGGGCAGCTTGTACCGTTGGACCATCATGGTTCGACCTCCGGGGTTGCGGACGCGTCCTCCGCGCCTGGTGTGGGCTCTTCGAGCGCGCGCGCGGCGGCGGCGCGCTCGAGCGCGGTCTGCAGCGGCAGCTCGCCGCGGGCGTTCTCCGCCCTCGTCTTCTCGTGCCAAGCGCCCACCGCCTGGGCGAAGGCCTCCGCGGTCTGAAAGCGCCGCGCGTCGGGGTACTGGGCGATCCTGTTCAGGTGGTCGAGGACGAAGCCCTTCGGGCCGCGGTACGCTGCCTTGCGAGCTTCGAAGTGATCGCGCTCTTCCTCGACGATTTCCACGATCGCGCGTAGCGCCTTCGGAGGCGTCGGTCGAGCGACGATGTCCTTCAGCTTTTGGAGCAGCCGGTCCTGCTCGGCGTTCCGCCGGAGCCGCCATTCGTCCCAATCGATTCGACGGCGGTCGGCGGACTCGATCGCCAGCACCCGGCCGAACAGCGCGCGCAGCCGCTGGCGGTTCATCGGCGCCACCCTTCGGCCGAGGCGGATCGCGCCTCCAGCTGTTCGAGGCGCTCCTCGAGCTCGTCGACCGCCCGGCGATCCTCGACCAGCTCGGCCACCTTGGCGGCCGCCGCGAATCGGACGGCTGGCGGCGCCGCCAGCTCGCCGCTGGCGAACCGCGTGAGCGTTCGGGCCGCCTCAATCGCGCCCGAGCGCAGAACCAGCGCGGCCGCCCGCACCATCTCGCGGCCCGCGCGGTCGATCGCAGCCCGGACGCCGGGCTTCGCCAGGATGCGATAGGCCTGCCGTTCTGAGACGCCCTCCGCCGCAGCGATATCGCGGACGGACTGGCCGGCGATTGCCGCGGCCGCGACCCGCGCATCGCGGATGTCGAGGGTGTCAGTCCCCCCCACGTCTGCGGGCTCACGAACGGCGAGTGCCGTCCCTTCGTCTGCCCCTGGCGCGGCCGTCATGCTGCCCCGACACCAGCGGGTCGGGCGGGCCGGCGCCGCCCGAGATCGTTTTCGACGGCCCGGTGCTGGTCCTCGATGCTGACGCTCGACTGGCCCACCAGCAGCACGGCGGTCACGCGGCTCTCTGCAGCGCCTGTTCAACTGCCGCGAAGCGTTCTTCCCAGGCGTCCGGAACCTTCGAGGTTGCGCAGGCCAGCTCTAGACGCTCTTTCCAGCGTTGCCGATCAGCGCTGTACAGCGCCCAGGCATGCGGGAAATCCCGCTCGAGTCTGTGCGCGAGTTCCCATTGTTCTCGCTGCACCGCCTGCGGTGTTTTCGAGATCCGGAACTGATCGTAGTCCTCGAGGAAACGCCCGAGCCGGTGCCGATCGCGTTCGTACTGCGGTCGGTCATCGGCCAGAAAGGCTCGGTACCAGTCAGCGATTCCCGAGAGGTCGATCCCTGCCTCTTCCCAGGCCTTCAGCATCATGCCCAGCGTCCTCCGGTCGTGGCGGGACACCGCCAACGGGGTGCAGTACTTCGCCTCCCAGAGCGGCGCGATCTGTGAGATGACCGCCTTCACGCCGCTCAGACTGCCGTCCGGCGCCGCCGCGGGCGGGTCACCACCACCACCCGCGCTTTTGGGATCGGAATCGGTATCGGGAGAGGAATCGGATCCGGATACGGAAGAGGAAGAGGGGTTTCGCTCTGCTTTTTCCCCGGTTTGTCCCTGGTTATCCATCTGGTTTTCGCCTGGTTTGGCTCCAGGTTTCGGATTGGTTTTAGGGGGCCTGCCGCGGCGCTTGCCGTCCGCGGTTGGCCGGCGCCCGTTCTCGCGAACCTGCTGGACCCGCTTTTCGCCGTCGTGGTCGTACCCAACCACGACCATGTCCCGATCGTCCGTCACGACCAACGCCGCGGCGATCGCGCCGGCGACCTCCGCCCGGGTCACCTGCGCGAAGGCGAGCCACTGCCGATCGGCCCAGTCAACAGCGCCGGGAAGACGGCCCGCCTTCTCGATCTCGGCCGCGCAAACGTACAGGCGTACCCACGTTCCAAGATCGGCCGCCGTTGCGATGGCCGCCGGGGGCACCCTCAAGAACTCCCGGAACACCGCAGCGAACCTCACGGCGATTGCCCGTCTGTCCCGAACAGCGAGCCTTGCGCGCCCTGCTCCGGCTTTCCGGGCCGCGAGGGCACCAGTCGCGACGCCCACATCGCGATCGCTGCAGCATCCGCGGCGTCTTCGCCGAGCTCGACGCCGAAGGTGCGCCTCGCCCAGGCGACGGCGGCCGCCTTGCGCGCTTCTCGGCTGGTCCAGCGGCCGCAGCCGAGCACCAGCGGCTGCCAGCTGCTCGCGAGGACCGTGCGCGTTACCAGACTGCGCGCGTCCAGCGCCTGGCGAAAGCGTCCGACGAGGACGGCCAGGGCGAGCGCGCTGGCCGGGTTCCCGCCGCGCGCGGCCGGCTTGACGAAGGGCGCCTCGATGCCGACCAGCGCCGGACCGGCGCTGGCGATCTCGGCGACCAGCTTCTCAACGTCGGCGCCTGTGCGGATGCGCGCGGCGCCATGGAGGAGTAGCCGCGGCGGCGTCGAGGCGGGGTCCACGACCGCGAAGCCGGTCCGTTCGGCTCCGTCGATGCCGGCGTACGGCGCGCCGGTCACACGCCCTCGCGCGCGCTGGCCTCGGCGAGATACCTGGCCAGCTCAGACTCACGGACCCTGGGCATGCGTCCCAAGTAAATGGCCCGAAGACGTCCCGCTCTGATTTCCTGGTACACCCAGGACCGGCTCATGGACGTCCGCCGCGCCACGGTGTCGGGCGTGATGAGCGGGTCGGCCCCCCCGTCATCTGCGACGCTTCTTACTCGTTCAGCGTGAGCACCTTCCATGCGCTCGAAGGTGCCCGCTGCGCGCCCTCATAGGTTGCGCGCTGATTTTGAAAAACGGACGCTCAAGAAATTCGCTCCCGTACAGCCCCCTTTTCCCTCGCTCGCCTCACCTGCTCTTTCATCCGCTCCAGCTCGGCCTGCCCCCGCTCCATTTCCGCGATCAGCGAGACGCGCCGAAACTCCCGAAGAACGGGCGGCCACCCGTATTCGCGGCGCGCCTTGCGAACGCTCTTTTTCACCTCGTTGATGAGTTCTCCGACGGCGATCGGCTTTCCCTCACGCCAGGGGAGATCAATCCCCTTCAAGATCGCCAAGCACGCGAATTCCTCGTCCGTCGCCTCCCGGTCGTTGCCCACACCCATGAAATTCAGCTTGTCGAGGGCGAAGACGAGTTCCGTCAGCCTGGTACCGGGCCGCTTACGCAGCGACCACACATGCTCCCGCGAGTCTTCGAGGAGCGGGGCAATCTTGGTCCTGACCCAGTCTGGGAAGTCGCCCTGACGGCCTCGAGTTCCGTCGATGGCAGCTTTCATTGATCGGAGAAGCGCACCGATCACCCGTCGGTCCGGCTCCGAGATTTCGTTGTCCGACGGGATCCTTTTGACTTCTCGATCGATGAACGCTTCGAGCTCGGCATCCCACGCGACCCCAGTGCGCTCAAAAAACAGGCGCATGCATTCCTGCCTGAGGGCCGGCAGCAACTCGCGCCTGGATGTGAACCTTTTGCCGAGCGGTCGACCAGGGCCGCGTTTCTTCGGTAGCCCGCGCGCCATCAGCTCGCCGGGCCTCGCTTGGTGGGCGTGGGCGGATCGACGGTCGGCTGCAGGTCCTCGGGAGGGCGGCAGACCTCCAGGATGAGCCGGGCGGCCTCCGTTACCACCGCAGTGGAGCGGCTCGCCTTCATGATCGCGAAGGCACGATCGAGCATCCAGGTCTCGGCCTCGTCGCCCAGCAGCTGCTGGCGAAGGCTGTTGATCTCCGCGAGGCTGTCGAGTGCGGTTTTGCTCAGGCGTGCAGACGGCTGCTCGGCGTACGCCTGCAACTCGAGCTCGAGATCGGGCGGGTACTCGGCGCGCCCCGAATAGCTCGCCATCGCGAAGACGATCTCGAAGCCGTCCATCTCGGAAAAGGGCTTCGTCGGGCGCCCGGCACGTTCGTCGGCGAGGCGCTGATCCTCTCGGTCGCGCTTCTGCCGCATCTCCTCCCCGAGATGCGGCGAGTCGGCGACGAAGCTGGCGCTCGGCAAGGGGCGAAGTCGCTGGATAGCCGCCTGCTCCTCGAGCTGCGCCCGCACCCGCTCTCGGCGCGCCACCTCGTTCGCGTCCGGTTTCGTGCCCTTCGATCTGGTCCTCATCTGGTCCTCTACGGAGTCAGATTCTATGCGTTTCATGCGCCCAGCGCGTCCGAACGTGCGATGAATGCTCGGACTGCGACCGGCGATAACTGCCCGCAGACACTGAAAATCCGTGTGTAGACAGTTCGACTCTGTCCCTGGGCACCATCGGAATCCTTGAAGATTCCACGCCGCCTTCGGCCCTTTCCGGCGCGCCGCGTGGTCCTCAAGTGGTCCTCTTGCCGCAGTCCTTCGGAGGGTCGGTAAGCATGAACCCACTGCACAAGCCGGATGAGGCCAAGCTCCTTGACCTGTTCCGCCGCGTCTGGACGGGTGCGGCGGAGATCGCGAGCGCGCCGAGATCGACGATGCGCCCGACGTGCGAGGTGGGCTCGTTGGCGGCCGCCGGTTCGGCATGGAGATCGTCACCCTCACGGAGAACGCGCGCGCGCAGAGCGACGAGGCTCTCCGCGGGTCGTTCACCCGCGAACTCGCGGTGGCGTGCTCCGCAGCAGGGGTCCATGGCTCGTTCTCCCTGAGCCTCGGGGATGGACAGGCGGGCGGCCTCGTCGACAAGGCCCGCCGGGCGCGCGCCGTTGCGCTGCTGGCCCAGCTGGCCAAGGACGCCGGCGGTCGACCGGTGGAACTCGGCGAGCGCGCCTTGGAAAGGCGGGGGATGGGCGACCTGCTCGACGGTGTCACCTTCACGCCCGACCCGGAAGGATTCGCGGTCTACTTCGGCCGGCACAGCTGGAGAGTGCGCGGCTCGGAGTTCGTCCGCGACCGCATCGCCCAGAAGGACGAGCGCGCGGCTGATTACAGGGCGGCGATCGGTGACGCCGACCTCTGGCTCTTGCTGGTCGCAGGGGCGACGCTGGCGGGCTCGGTGATCAGGCCGCAGCCCACGGAGACGTTCGTGACGCGGTTCGACCGCGTCTTCTTCATGGAGTGCTGGGTCGACATGGAGAACGTCCTCGAGCTGCAGGTTCAAAGGCGGACCGAGTAGGGTCGGGAGCTTTACGTCGTTCTGT
>Ga0134125_10005065_pt1 | contig 14997 bp, 14 predicted proteins | sample KB31751_FD_96464 | JGI IMG/M metagenome (GOLD analysis project Ga0134125, IMG submission 96464) | Terrestrial soil microbial communities with excess Nitrogen fertilizer from Kellogg Biological Station, Michigan, USA - KB3-175-1 | ecosystem: Environmental > Terrestrial > Soil > Unclassified ... | reverse complement strand
TTCGGGGCGCGTGACTTCACGCTGCAGGCGTTCGATCTCAACCTGCAGCGCTGGATGGTGAAGCGCGGGCCGCCGTCGCGCCTGACGTTTACCGCGAGCGGGTCCCTCGCCGCCGACAGTACGACGCCGCCGGCCGGCGCGGTCACCGTCACGCTCGCGCCGTCGCTGTTCGTCGGCACGATCATCGACAGCGGCAAAGCGGCGCTGCACTTCGACGAGGGACGGCTCGAGGTCGACTCGCTTCGCGTCACGCAGCCGGGACTGCTCACGCGCGCGGAAGGGTCGCTCGGCTGGAAGCGCCCGGACCGCGGTACGCTGACGCTCGACTTCGACGCCGACAGCTTGAGCGTGCTCGATTCCCTCGCGACCTGGATCGCCGGACCCAAGGCGACGGAAGCGGCGACGCGTGAGGATGCCCTCAGAGGCTCCGCGCACGTGCGGCTCACGCTCGAGGGCGCGATGGACGGCTTCGCCATCGGGGGCGACGCGCGTCTGGCGGATCTGCGGTGGCGTGGCCTGCGCGTGACCCGCGGCCGCACCCAGGCGCGCTACGAGCCGCGCGGGACCGAGAAGCCGACGTTCGACGTCCAGGCCGATTTCGACTCGATCTCATACGCACAGCTCGGTTTCGGCTCGGCGTCCGCGCGCGTCACCGGATCACGCGACTCGCTCGCCTGGTTCGCTCGCTCGCGCGTCGGCGACCTCGGCGCCTTCCTCGCCGGTGGACGCTACAGCCGGCCCGATGGCGATAGCGGTGTCCAGCACGTGGCGGTCGACTCGCTCGCGGTGCTGATGCCCAGCGGCGTCTGGTTTCTCGAGCATCCCACCGCGCTCGAGTTCAGCGACGCGGTGCTCCATGTCGACTCGACGAGCTTCAAGAACTCGGCGGGATCGGGGAGGGTGAGCATCGCCGGCGATCTGCCGCAACGCGGGCTCATCAACGCGCACGCGACGCTCGACAGCTTCCCGTTGACGGGGATCTACGCGCTCCTGCAGAAGGACACGCTCGGCGTCGCCGGCGCGGTCACCGCGGCCGTCGCGGCGAGCGGCACGCGCGCCAATCCGGCGTACACGGGGTCGTTCGCGTTCTCCAACGCCGCGTTCGGCTCATTCCGCGCGCCGTTCATGGACGGCATCATCGACTACCGCGGCCGCCGGCTCAATGGAGAAGTGCATCTGTGGCGCTCCGGCCAGCAGATCCTGAACGTCACCGCGCACCTCCCGCTCGATCTCGCGCTGGTGCCGGTCGCGCAGCGCCAGCTGCCGGACACGCTCTCGGTGCAGGCGCGCGCGGACAGCGTGGATCTCGGCGTCCTCGCGGCGGTCACGACCACGGTGCAGCAGGTGCAGGGCGTGTTCAGCGCCGATCTCGGCATCGGCGGCACGTGGGAGACGCCGCGCCTGCGCGGTGGGCTGCAGATCGCCAATGCGGCCGCATCGATCCCCGCGCTCAACGTTCGCTATTCGAACATCAATGGCGGGATCTCGCTCTCGGGGGATACGATCCAGGTCGATCGCATCACGCTCACCAGCGACCGCGGGCACGCGGAGCTGAATGGTCATCTGCGCCTCGAGCGCCTCACCAAGCCGATCCTCGCCTTGACCATTACGACGTCCGAGTTCAAGGCGCTCGACCTGCGCGGGTACCTGACGCTCACGGCGAGCGGACAGGTGAACCTGACCGGACCCGTCTTCGGCGCGACGCTCTCGGGGCGCGGGACCGTGACGGCGGGCGTGCTGCATTTCGCCGACCTGGTCAACAAGCGGGTCGTGAACCTCGACGAGCCCTGGGTGCAGGACCTCATCGACACGACGCTGATCCGGCAGCAGCGGCTCGGTCCGGAGTTCCAGAGCCTCTTTTTCGACAGCCTGCGCGTGCGCGACCTGCAGCTCACGATGGGCGAGGATGTGTGGCTGCGCTCGAACGAAGCGAACATCCAGCTGCAGGGCTCGGTCTTGGTCAACAAAATCGGCCGCAATTACGCGCTGAGCGGCACGCTCGAAGCGCCGCGCGGGACGTACCGGCTGATCCTTGGGCCGGTGACGCGGGAATTCGTGGTGAACCAGGGCACCGTGCGCTACTTCGGAACGCCCGACCTGGACGCCGAGCTCAACATCGACGCGAAGCACGTCGTGCATCCGCTGCCGGGTCCCGGAGGAGCACAAGAGACCGAGTTCACGGTCGTCGCGCACATCGGCGGGACCCTGCTCGTCCCGCGGCTCCGGCTGGAGGCGGAGGGGGGCGATCGCGGCGACTACTCGCAGGCGGAGCTGCTTTCGTACCTGATCACCGGCAAGCCGAGTTTCGAGCTCGGCGGCAGCCAGGCGGCGTTCATCCAGAACGTCGGGGCTTCGTTCGTGGCGGGTGAGCTCGAGCGCACGGTGGTCTCCGACCTCGGCGTGCCCCTCGACTATTTCGAGATCCGTCCCGGCGAGGCGAGCAATCCGTTCTCGGGCGCTCAGATCGCCGCGGGCTGGGCGATCGGCAGCAAGACATTCCTGCTGCTCAGTGCGGGGTTCTGCCGCAGCAGCGGACGGCAGACGCGGTTCACCAACAGCTTGGGCGCGACGCTGCAGTACCGGATGAGTCCGGAATGGCGCACCGAGGCGAGCTTCGAGCCTGTGCAGAACTGCGCGTTCGCCGACCCCAACTACCTCAACTCGAGCATCACCCAGCAGATCGGCTTCGATCTGTTCTGGGAGCGGCGCTACTGATGACGCGGGCGCTCCTGATCAGTAATCCGTTCGCGTCCCGCGCACACTCGAACGCGGTCACGGTGATTCGGGACATCCTCCAGGGCGGCGGCTGGGCGGTCGACGTGCACACGACGGCGGGCCCCGGCGACGCGCGGCAGGTGGCTGAAGAGGCGCGCGGTGCCGGCTACGACATCTTCGTGAGTCACGGCGGCGACGGCACCGCGATGCAGGTGGCCGCCGGAATCGTCGGCACCGGCATCACGCTCGGGTTGCTTCCCGGCGGCACCGGCAATGTCCTCGCGCGCAATCTGAATCTGCCGCGCAGCCCCGCGAGCGCGGCGCGCGCGTTGTTGAAGGCCCGACGGCTGCAGATCGATATCGGCGTCGTCGACCGCCAGAACGGACCGCACTACTTCGCGGTGGTGGGCGGCACCGGCTGGGATGCACAGCTGATGGCCGACACGAACCTCCAGGCCAAGCGGCGCTGGAAGTTCGGTGCGTACGTCGCGCGCGCCGTCACCAGCCTGTCGAGCGTGCGCAGCGTGCCGCATCGGATAACGGTGGACGGCACGACGCACGAAATCCCGGCGGCGATGGTGCTCGTGCTCAACTGCGGCCGGCTCGCGCCGGGTTTTCTGAGTTTGCGAGCCGGACTCGTCCCCGACGACGGCTGGTTCGACATCGTCGCGATGGACGCCGACGGCGCCATTCAAAGCGCGAGCGCCGTGGTCGAGCTGTTGTTCGGCGGAGATCCCGGACGCCGGGTGTGGTGGGCGCGGGGGAAAAACATTCGCATCGAGGTTCCCGGCAGCGTCGACCGCCCCGTGCAGCTCGATGGCGAAGTCACCGGTACTACGCCGTTCGAGGCGCGACTCCTGTCCGGCGGTTTGCCCGTGCTGGTCGGCGAAAGATTCAAGGCGCATCATGGCTGACACGCTCCTGCTCGTCGCGGACGATCAAGCGGCGCTCGATGACCTCGGCGCGCACTTCGAGCGACACGGCTACGAGGTGCTGCGCGAGTCCAACAGAGAAGCGGCCGTCGTGACGTTCAGGGCGCGGCGTCCCGCGCTCGTGTTGCTCGACATCCCGCCGGATCCGCGCGGGCTCGCCCTGTTCGCACAGCTGCGCCAGGAAAACGCCGCCGTGATCCTATTGACCCGCGTCCGCGAGGCCGAACAGCGCGCGCCCATCGATCGGCGGTATCAGGCTCATACGCTGTCCGAAGTGGAGCGCCAGCACATCGAGCGCACGCTGCGTCATCACGGCGGAAACCGCACGAGAGCGGCGCTCGAGCTGGGGATCTCTCGCGCCACCCTCATCAACAAGATCAAGGTCTACAGTCTGAACATCTAATGGCCTCCGCGAGGCCGCTTGCGTCGCTCGACCTGCGGGGAGTCCGGTTGTTCCTTTTTCCCGTCAGACGGTACGACATCACAATCCCGGTGCTGCCACAGCTTCGTGGCAGGGGACATGATGGCGTTGAGCGACATCGGATCAACGCGTTTCCTGCAGTTGGGGCAGACGAACGAAAGTCCCATCCTGAGCCCTCCTTAGCTCACAATTCTACTAACCCCTTGCGAGCGTGAGGTTTCGCGTTGCGATACGCTGACGGCGGTAGCTGCCGCGGCTGGCGAGGCTAAATTGGGGACATGGAAAAGCCCAAACTGAAGGAACATGACGGCATGGTCTGCCGGGCCTGCGGGAATGAGGAGCGGGCTTCTGAGGGCTATCCCTGCCAGGACTGCGGGACGTTCATCTGCCTGATTTGCGACTTCCGAGGGGTCACCCGCTGCAAAGCGTGCGAGCTGAAGGCGAAGATCGCCGGTAAGGCCTAGCCGCGGCGCCGCTTCACCTCGGCCGCCAATTCCTGGACGGACGCGCCGAGCTCGTCGGACAACTTCTTGAGCGCCGCATCCAGTCCCTGCCAATCGCCTGCCGCCGCGAGCGCGTCCAGCGCCACTTCTTCGATCGCCGCCGACCGTTCCTCCAGCTCACGCGTGCGCACCGCGACTTCGCGGGCCAGCCACTGCTCGAGCTCGCGACGGTCCATCTCCAGCTGCCGCTGGCGCAGCGCGTGCTGCAGCGAGAACTCGAGCTCTTCGAGGTCCACCGGCTTGATCAGGTAGTCGGAGGCGCCGAGCTTGAGACACTCGATCGCGGTGCGCGGCTCGTCGATCGCGGTGAGCATGATGATCGCGAGGTCGGGATCCTGCGCGAGCATCTTGGGGAGCAGCTCCACGCCGCTCGTGTCGGGCATCCGAATGTCGCACAGCATCGCCTGCGGCTGATGCGCCGCCTGCTTCTCGAGAGCTTCCTTCGCGTTCGCCGCCGCCTGCACCAGGTACCCGAGACGTGTCAGAAAGCGCGTAAGCGCTTGCCGAATGCCGTCTTCATCATCGACCACGAGAATCGTCGTGCCCTGGGGAGTGGCAGTCATGGCCGACAACGTTGCCGACGTTATCTTGGCGCGTCAATGAGTCCAGCGCGAATGAATCTCGCCGCGGTCCCCGGGATCACCGTGGGGCACACAACGATCGAAGCGCACGGCACCGGATGCACCGTCGTGCTCGCTCCCGAGTCGGGTCTGCGCGCGGCCGTGTGCGTGCGCGGGCGCGCCACGGGCACACGCGAGCTCGATGTGATGGATCCGCGACATCTCGTCGAGCGCATCGATGCGATCCTCTTCACCGGCGGCTCCGCGCTCGGGCTCGGCGCGGCGGATGGTGTGATGCGCTGGCTGCGCGAGCGCGGCCGCGGGCTTCCGGTCGGCGACATGGGCACGATTCCGATCGTGCCTTCGGCCGTGATCTTCGATCTCGGCAACGCCGGCAGACCGTTGGGCTGGCCGAGTCCCGACGACGCGTACCGGGCGTGTGAGAATGCGACCGCCGACTATGAGGATGGTTTGGTTGGTGCGGGCCGCGGCGCCACCTGCGGCAAGGCCGCCGGGCTCGAGAAGATGATGCCCGCGGGCATCGGATCCTGGGCGGGACGGGCCGGCGATCTGATCGTGTCGGCGCTCGTCGTCGTCAACGCGGTGGGTGACGTGCGCAACGCGCGCGGGGAGCTGATCGCCGCGGGGCGCGGCCCGGACGGGAAATTCGTGGACAGCCTCCAGTACCTCGCGCAGGGCGGCGCGCCGCTGGGCGATCCGGCGCGTCTGAACCGGAACACGACGCTCGCCGTCGTCGCGACCAACGCGAACATCGATCGCGTGCAGCTTCAGGCGCTCGCGTATTCGGCGAGCGACGCGATCGCGCGCCGCATCACGCCGTACGGCACCTTGTTCGACGGCGACGTGATCTTCACCGTCACTACGGCGACGGTGAGCCCCAAATCGCCGCTGCAGGTCGACGCGCTGGCCGCGCTCGTCGTGCCGGAGGCCGTGGAGCGCGCGGTGCGCCATGGATAAAGTCGAGCGCGCGGTCGACGACATTCGTCGCAAGTGGGTGCCCGATGCGCGGCTGGGCGTGTTCGAGGTCTCGCTGCTGCCCAAGGGGGTCGCGGGACTGACGTCGAGCCGCGACGCGCGCGACGCGTTGCGCCGGCTCGCCGGTGAAGCCGGGCTCGTGGATCAGGTCACCCTCCTGCCGGACGAGACGATCGGCGATCCCGCCGCCGTCGTCGTCGCCGCGATCGCGCCGCTGCTGCGTGAGCCGCAGCTCAGCTCGGCGCGCGTGAGCGAAGTGCTGCACGGCGAAACGCTCGAGGTGCTCGAGCGGCGCGACGAGTGGCTGCGCGTGAAAGCGCCGGACGGCTACGTCGCCTGGCTGCCCGCGGGATATGTCGCCACCGGGCCCAACGAGTGGGCCGAAGACTGGCGCGGGCGGGCCGGCGCTCGATCGCTCAGCGCCGATATCGTCACGGCACATGGACGGCGCCGCCTGCCGACGGGTGCGCGCGTCGCGCTGAAGCGCGGCGTGGTCGAGCTCGCCGACGGCCAGCGCGGGGCGGTCGCGGCGGGCAGTGTGCGCCGCGAGCAGGAGCTGCGCGTGGAGGCCAAACATCTGGCATTGCCCGAGCTGGCCCAGAAATGGTACGGCGGCGCGCCGTATCTCTGGGGCGGCCGCACAGAATGGGGAATCGACTGCTCAGGCCTCGTGCAGGCGGTCTATGCGGCGCGCGGCATTGCGCTCCCGCGCGACAGCGACCAGCAATTCGGCCAGGGCAGTGAAATCCCGATGAAGAGTGACGGCGCCGGCTATGAAGCCGGCGACCTGCTGTTCTTCGCCGAACGGAGCCGGGTCTCTCACGTCGCGCTGTGGGCGGGGGTGGGCCGGATCGTGCATTCGGCGCTGTCTCGTGGAGGCGTTGGTGGTGACCATCTGTTTGGTGACGAGCCTCGCATGCGCAGGTTGCGTGAAAGTCTCGTGGGCGTGCGGCGGTTGGGCGGTTGAGCGGTTGGGCGGTTCGTCCAACCGGCTAACCGCTTAACCGCCGAACCGCCTATTTTTGTCCGATGCGGCTAATCCTCTTCGATATCGACGGCACCATCCTTTGGACCGACGGCGCGGGCCGGCGAGCCATTCACCGCGCGCTGCTCGACGAGATGGGGACGGCCGGGCCGATCGAGGGCTACCGCTTCGACGGAAAAACCGATCCGCAAATCGTCCGCGAGCTGATGGAGCTCGCCGGACATCCCGAGTGCAATTCCGAAGATCGCATCACCGCGGTCTGCACCCGCTACGTCGAGCTCCTGACCGCCGAGCTCGCCAAGCCCACGCAGGCGACGCGGGTCTATCCCGGAATCCAGGATCTGCTGGCGGCGCTGGAGCCATACGAAGCGGGCGGACAGGCGTTGGTCGGACTGCTGACGGGCAACGTCCAGCACGGCGCCGCGCTCAAGCTGCGTTCCGCCGGTCTCGACTTCGAGCGCTTTCCCGTCGGGGCGTACGGGTCGGACTCGCACTACCGGCCCAACCTGCCCGCGATCGCCGCCAGGCGCGCCGAGCAGCGCACGGGACGAACATTCAGCGGTGCCGACATCGTGATCGTCGGCGACACGCCCGACGACGTCGCCTGCGCCCGGCCCATGGGCGCGCGCACCGTGGGCGTCGGCACCGGGTACTACACCGCGGCCCAACTTCGGGAAGCGGGCGCGACGCATGCCTTCGACAATCTCGGCGACACGGCAGCGGTGATTCGGGCGCTGTTTGCGTGACAGCGGTTCGTGAAGAGCTCGAGCTCAAGGCTCGCGTCGAGGATCCGGACAACGTGCGGCGCGTGCTCATCGACGCCGGGGCCGAGCTCATGTACCGGGGCGCGATGATGGACCGGCGCTTCGACCGGCGCGGCCGGCTGGAAGAGCGCGATGAAGTCGTGCGACTCCGCGTCTACCATCCCTCCGACCGGTCGAAAGAGTGGGGCGTGCTCGGCTGGAAAGGCCCCGTGCAGCAGAAAGGCGGCTACCGGGCGCGCGAGGAATGGGAGTCGCACGTCGATGATCCGAAGGCCGCGCTGGTGATCCTGCGCCGCCTCGGCTACAAGATCGTGGTCAGGATCGACCGCGCGGTCGAACAGTACCGCCTGGGCCAGGCGACGCTGCGGCTCGAATGGTACCCGGCAATGGACGTCCTCATGGAAGTCGAAGGAACGCCCGACGAGATCGAACGAGCGGTCGCCGCGACCGGAATGCCCCGCGACGCGTTCCTGCCGGAATCACTTCCGTATTTCACCGCCGCCTACGAAAAGCGCACGGGTCGGGTCGCGCGCGTGAGCCGCCGGGGAGACGGATGAAGCTGCTCATGCCGCTGCGCGTTCCCGAGCTGGCGCCGTCGCTGGGTCGGATCATCGTGCCGCGCCGGCAGAAGGAGCCGTGGGTTCCACTCGACGACATTCGCGAGGAGCTGGCGACGCGCGTGCTCGAGCTGGGTGGGGAGGGCCGCGCGGCGGCGGCAAGAGAAGCCGACGGGAACGGCGGTGCCGATCAGCGCGCCCGTGTTCTCGAAACGACGAGCCGCCGCGCCTGGACCGCCGCGTGGGATCACGCCGTGCGTCGCGCCGGCGCCCGCATTGCCGACGCGCTCGACGCCGAGCTCACGCGCACCGCCGAGCGTGTGCGCTTGCCGCGCCGTCGCCTCCGCAGGCTGTTGCTGACGACTGGTGAGAAGCGCGCCATCGTCGCGCGGCTCGGAACGTGCGGGGGCACGTTTGTCGCGGCACTCGACGAGCTGGAGACGGCCGCGACGCGCGCGGGCGACGCCTCGGTGCTGGAGAAGGACGCGCATGCCGCCTGGCAGGAGGCGCTGCGGACGGTGGCGCGCCGGCTCGAGGCGGCATGGCTCGCACTGGAAGATGAAGTGGAAGAGGAGCACAAACGCTGGCAGCCCGAGATCGACACGCTCGCCGCGTGGCGCCCCAAGCTCTGGCCGGTGCTGGTCGCCTGGCTCCCGCTTGGCGTCCTGCTGTTGTGGCTCGGCCTGGTGATGGGCGGGTATCTCCCGGCCCCGGCATGGCTCGCGGCGCTGCTGGGCTTCTAGCCCTCGCGCTCTGCGCGGCCGGATCAGCGCGCGCACAATTGCGTCCCGTCGAGGTCCCGGTTTCCGGCCGCGCCGGGATCGATTCGCTCGCGCTGCTCGGCTTCGAAGTCGCGAGCGTGCGTGTGGACCATGGGTCGCTGCGCGCCGTCATCGTCGTCTCGCCCGAAACCGAGCTGCTCCTCAACCGGCGCGGATACAAGGCAGAACGGCCGGCGGCGCGAGTGACAACGGGCGCTCCCGCCGACACGTCGCGCCTGTTCCCCTCCTTCGACCGGCCCGGCGACGGGATTCGCGCGACGCTCGCGGCGTGGGCCGCGGCCGACACGCTGATCCACGTCGATTCGATCGGCGCCTCGTACGAAGGCCGGCCGATGCTCGCCGTGAAAATCGGGCCGCCGGACGACTCGCCCGAGCGCGCGAACGTCCTGTTTCTCGCCACGCATCACGCGCGCGAGTGGATCTCGACGGCCGTGGCCATGAAACTGATTCGCTGGCTCGCCGACTCCGCGGGGATGGCGGTCGCAACCCACGATGTGTGGGTAATCCCGGTGGAGAATCCTGACGGCTACCAGTACACGTTCACGAACGATCGATACTGGCGGAAAAACCGGCGGCCCAACGCCGACGGCACATTCGGCGTCGATCCGAATCGGAACTATCCCGCGTTCTGGGGGGTCGACGATCGCGGTTCGAGCGGCGTGCAGTTCGCCGAGACCTATCGGGGCGCGAGCCCCGGATCGGAGCCCGAGACACAAGCGGTCATGGCATTTCACGCCGTCCACCGCCCGGTGGTCGCGATTTCCTATCACAGCTACAGCGGCCTGATCCTCTATCCGTGGGGGTTTCGCTCGGGCGCGCTCGCGCCGGACCTGCCGCGGTTCCAGGCGCTCGCCGGTAGCGATCTCGCCCCCGCGATCCTGGACGGCCTGCCGGAAGAGACGATCGATCGCTACCACCCTGGACCGGGCTGGAATCTGTATCCGACGAACGGCGAGTACACCGACTGGGCGTATCGGACGCACGGCACGCTCGCGTTTACGGTCGAGCTGACGAGTGGCTGCTGCGCGAACGGAGCGGGCTACGGATTCGAATTCCCCGACGACAGCGCGCGCGTCGAGCGGGTGTTTCGCGACAACTTGCCGTTTGCGCTGTCACTGATCGCGGCATCGAGCGATGCGTCGCCCACGCTCCCGCAGCAATTCACGGCCATGTGGCCGGAAGCCTGGTTGAGCCTGGATGTGAGCCAGCCACGGCCGAGCTCATTGGCGCTGCGGACGCGCGTCGGCGGGCTGAGCTCGCGCGCCGTCGCGGTGGATTCCCTGGGGCGCGGCACGCTGCGCACGGTCTGGCGCAGCGACCTGCGGATGGATGGCGTGCGGGCGCTGCAGGCAGAAGGCAGCGGCGTCACGGGGGAGCTCATCACCATCGCCGGCGCGGAACAGGTCGATCCCGTGTGGCGAGGATGGTGGCGTGATACGATCGGCGTCGCCGGCCGGTACTCCTGGTACACCGCCGGCACGAACGACACGCTCACATCACCCAGCGTCGACCTGCGTGGGCGGAGCGCGGTCTGGCTGCAGTTTTGGACGCGGCATTTCGGCTCGACGTTCAGTCCCGAGCAGCGCGGCATCGTCCAGTTCTCCGCGGATTCGGGACACACCTGGACCGATGTCGCGGTGATTATCGGCGAAGGATCCAACTGGTATCCCGTACGCGTCGAGCTGCCGCAGGCGGCCGATGCACGCGGCGCGCGCGTACGGTTCGTTTCGCGCAACTTCACCTGGTGGGTCGACGCGGTCGGTCTGGCGAGCGACATCAGCATGGCGTTCGTGCAAACGCAGGCCGCGTCGCCGATGGAGTTCTCCGAGAACCCGGTGCGCAACGACCAGGTCGTAATCTCCTGGCCCGTCCCCACGCCGGCCGCCGATGCCAACCTCGAGGTCTACACCTTCACGGGCGAGCGGATCTTCACCGCCACCATAGCGGCTCCGAGCAACGAGTATGTTTGGGATCTCACATTGGGAACGAGACGAGTCGTGAACGGTGCGTACATCATCGTGGTCGATGTTGGCGGTCAGCGGTATCGCCGGCGCCTCTTTGTCGATCGGCCGGGCCCATGAGCGCGGTCGGCGTCGGCGTCGATCTGGTGGAAGTCGAACGGGCGCGCGCGATGCTTGCCGACAAGGGGTCGCACGTCTTCGACCGCTTGCTCACCCCGTCGGAAGCCGAGTACTGCCGCTCGCGCCCAGATCCCGCCGAGCACGTCGCCGTGCGGCTCGCGGCCAAGGAAGCGGTCTATAAGGCGCTGCAGGGAAGCGATGAAGCGCGGGGCATCGGCTGGCGCGACATCGAAGTGACGCGGGCAGCCGATGGCCGTCCCGACGTCGAGCTCAGCGGTCTCGCAGCCGATCGCGCGAGGGAGCTGAAGGTGCGCCGGGTGTTGCTGTCGCTGTCACACACGCACCAGGCCGCCGTCGCAATCGCAGTCCTGTCAACAGATTGATTTCCGACAATTTTACTCTAGTATTGGTCCCGTGCGGTTGGTGAAGCCCCTGCAGCTCCTCCTCTTGCTCACCGCCTGCCTTGCACAGCCACTCGCAGGGCAGGCGTCCGATTCTTTGGCATCGGCGAGGCGCGTGATCGCCGCCGTTTCGCTGGCGGCAAAAGAGTACGCGCTCGGCGTCGTTCCCAGGGGCGGGCAGATCGTCCAGCCGGAGGAAGTCGACGAAGCCAGGCTCTTCGTGCAGCAGGCGCAGTACGATGTCGCGGCGCTGCCCGTCGAAGTGCGCGTGGTGGCGGGTCACAGCCTCACGCGTCTTGCCGAGATGCTCGCCCGCCTCGCCCCTCCCGACTCGGTCCACCTGGTGGCGGACATCCTGGTCTCCCGGATCACCGCAGCCGCCGGCGGCTCGAAGCTCGTCGAGCAGCTGCCGGATCGGCCGCCTTCGCTCGAGCGCGGCGCCGTCGTGTTCCGCGAGCGGTGCGCCGAATGTCACGGCGAAACCGGGCGCGGCGACGGCCCGAAAGCGAAACACCTCAAGGGTCCCCCGCCCGCGAATCTGACCGATCCCGCGACGATGGGCGGGACGCCGCTGCTCGAAATTTTCCGGCGCATCGCGATCGGCGTTCCCGGAACGGCGATGCCCGAATTCGCCGAGGACCTCTCCGCCGAAGATCGCTGGGCCGTCGCCGCCTACGTGAACGCGATGCAGTACGGCGGCTCCGCGACGGCGGCGACATTCGCCGCGGTCCGCCGTCTGGCCGACTCGGCGCTCGCGCAGCGGTCCGACAAGATCGCGTTCGACGCATACCTCACCTTCGAGCAGGTCGAGACGGAGGTCCGCGCGAAGAACGCCGGGCTGGCGAGCGACCTGGAGACTACGTTCGGGTGGCTGCGGACCCGCGCGGCGCGCGCCGATGACGCGGAGCGCCACGCGATTCGCAATCGGCTGCTCGCGGGACTCGAGCGCGCCGAGCGCGTCGTGTCGGACCGGCCGTCGCCGATGAGCCTGTTCGTCGCGTCGTTCTTCCTGCTGCTGCGCGAAGGCTTCGAGGCGATTCTGATCGTGGCTGCGCTGATGACGTTCCTGTCGAAGGCCGGCGCGTCGGAGCGGCGGCGCGACGTGGCGCGCGGCGGATGGCTCGCGGTCGGGGCGAGCTTCCTGACGTGGATCCTGGTCGAGCTGCTGTTCCAGATCACGCCGGGACAGCGCGAGGCGCTCGAGGGATTCACGATGATCCTCGCCGCCGCGGTGCTTTTCTACGTGAGCTACTGGCTGCTGTCCAAGATCGAAGCCGCCAAGTGGACCGCGTTCGTGCGCGGCAAGATGCAGAGCGCGCTGTCGTCGGGCTCCGGGATGGCGCTGACCGCCGTCGCGTTCCTCGCCGTGTACCGGGAAGGCTTCGAGACGATTCTCTTCTACAAGGCGCTGTTCACGTCGGGCGAAGCGAGCGGCGTTCCGGTCATGGGCGGAATTGCGGCGGGCGCGGTGGCGTTGATCGCGGTGTATCTCCTGATCAATCAGCTGGGGCTGCGTGTGGCGATGAAGCCGTTCTTCGCGGTGACCGGCGCGATGCTGTACTACATGGCGTTCGTATTCGCGGGGAAGGGTGTCGCCGAGCTGCAGGGTGCGGGCATCGTCCCGCTCACCGTGATCGAGACTGCGCCGCGCGTGCCGATGCTCGGCATCTATCCCACGCTTGAATCGCTCGCGCTCCAGGGTCTGCTGGTGCTGCTCGCGATCGTCGCGGCGGCGTGGGCGCTCTGGCCCCGGACCTCAGGCGCTCCCTCGGACGGCAGCCTCCTTCGGTCGTAGCGATTCGGGCAGCGATCGCGGGCCCGCCGGCTCGCGCCACTTCAGCACCAGCAATCCCCCGACAACCATCAACAGCACGCTCGTCGCCTGCGCCAGAGTGAAGGGACCCAGGAAGCGATCGTCTTTCGCGCGCACCAGCTCGACGAGAAACCGTTCCGCGCCCGCGAACACCATGTACCAGGCCCACAGCCACCCGACCGAGTGTCCGTGACCGCGCCGCCGCCACAGCCACCAGAACACGAGCAGCATGATGGTCGTCTCGTAGATCTGTGTGGGATGCACCGCCATGACCTGCATCGGGTCGGTGCCGGCGGGGAACTTCACGCCCATGGCCTCGAGATTCATGACCGTCGTCGGCGGTAAGCCGGCCGGGAATTTCATCGCCCACGGCAGGCTCGACGGAATGCCGTAATCGTCGTTCACGAGAAAGCAGCCGACGCGGCCGAGCGCGTAGCCCAGCGCGAGCGGCGCGGCGCAGATCTCGGCGGTAAACCGGAACGGCACGCGACGCCGCCAGCTGTTCAGCAGGATCGCCGCGACCGCACCGAGGAATCCGCCGTACCAGACGAAGCCGCCGCGCCGCAGCAGCGCCGCGGTTTCGCCGGTGAGAAAGACATACCAGAGCTTGGCGCCGACGAGCCCGCCGATCACGCCCGCGATCACGATGTCGGCGGCATAGTCTTCGTCCAGCCCCCGCTCGCGCAGGTCGAGCTGAATCGCCCAGCCGGCCATCAGGAAGGCAACCATCATCATGAGCCCGTACCCCGTGAGCTCGAGAGGGCCGAGATGGAGGACGAAAGGATAGACGGTCATGAACCCACCGTGCGTCGTGCGTCGTGCGTCGTGGTGCTCATCTCGAGTCCGGGAAGAGGAAGGTCGGCGCGGGCGTCGAGCGTCCAGTCGCTGCGCTCGCCCAGGTTCAGCCGGTACCAGCCGGCCCGCGCGATCATCGCGGCGTTGTCGGCATTGAGACGCGGGCTCGCGACGGCCACGCGCGCGTGGCCGCTGAGCCGTTGAGCCGCCAAGCCGCTCAGCGCCCGGCTACAGGCCACACCGCCGCCCAGCACGGCCGTTTTGTATCCGGTGGCGAGGATGGCACGCTCCAGCTTGGTGACGAGGACGTCGAGCACGGCGTCCTGAAATCCACGCGCCAGCGCCGCGCGATCGCGCTCGAGATCGTTCGAGGCGCGCACCGCGTGCAGGACGGCGGTCTTCAGGCCGGAGAACGAGAACTCGAATCCGTCGCCGATCATGGGCCGCGGGAAGTGAAAGCGGTTGGGATCGCCTTCGCGCGCCAGCCGCTCGATCGCCGGACCGCCGGGATATCCCAGGCCGAGCAGCGTCGCGACTTTGTCGAACGCCTCGCCCGCGGCGTCGTCGCGCGTCTGCCCGAGCAACCGGTACTGTCCCCACGCCGGAACGTCGAGCAGCAGCGTGTGTCCCCCCGAGACGAGCAGCGCGACGAACGGCGGCGCCAGCGCTCGATCTTCGAGGGCCGGCGCGAA
>Ga0134125_10005063_pt1 | contig 14998 bp, 10 predicted proteins | sample KB31751_FD_96464 | JGI IMG/M metagenome (GOLD analysis project Ga0134125, IMG submission 96464) | Terrestrial soil microbial communities with excess Nitrogen fertilizer from Kellogg Biological Station, Michigan, USA - KB3-175-1 | ecosystem: Environmental > Terrestrial > Soil > Unclassified ... | reverse complement strand
TGCGCAGCGCGCGCACGGTCTCGCGCGCGATCACCTTGCCGCCGATCGCCGCCTGGATCGGAATCTGAAACATGTGCGGCGGGATCAGCTCCTTCATCTTCTCGACCATGGCGCGGCCGCGCCCTTCGGCGCGGGTCCGATGCACCAGCATCGACAGCGCGTCCACCGGCTCGCCGTTCACGAGAATCTGCATCTTAACCAGGTCCGCCGGCTTGTAGTCGGTCAGATGATAGTCGAACGAGGCATAGCCCTTGGAGACCGACTTCAGCCGGTCATAGAAATCGAACACCACCTCGTTCAGCGGCAGATCGTATTTCACCATTGCGCGGCTGCCGACGTAAGTCAGCTCCTTCTGCGAGCCGCGCCGGTCCTGGCAAAGCTTCAAGACGCTGCCGAGATACTCGTCGGGGGTGAGTATGGTCGCTTCGATCCAGGGCTCTTCGATCTCTGCGATCTTGACCACGTCCGGCATGTCGACGGGATTGTGGATCTCGATCATCGAGCCGTCGGTCAGATGCATCTTGTAGATCACCGAAGGTGCGGTCGCGATCAGGTTGAGATCGAACTCGCGCGACAGCCGCTCCTGGATGATCTCCAGATGCAACAGGCCGAGAAAGCCGCAACGGAAGCCGAAGCCGAGCGCGGCCGAAGTCTCCATCTCGAAGGAGAAGCTTGCGTCGTTGAGGCGCAATTTGCCCATCGCCGCGCGCAAGGATTCGAAGTCGTCCGCATCGACCGGAAACAGGCCGCAGAACACGACCGGAATCGCAGGCTTGAAGCCGTGCAGCATCTCCTTCACCGGATTCTTGTCGTCGGTGATGGTGTCGCCAACGCGGGTATCCGCGACTTCCTTGATCGCAGCTGTGATGAAGCCGATTTCGCCTGGGCCGAGCTCGTCCACCTGCTGCATCTTCGGGGTGAAGAAGCCGACGCGCTCGACGTCATAGGCCGCTTTCGTGCCCATCATGCGAATGCGTTGGCCCTTCTTCATCACGCCGTCGACGATGCGGATCAGGACGACGACGCCGAGATAGACGTCGTACCAGCTATCGACCAGCAGCGCCTTCAAGGTCGCGTCGCGGTCGCCCTTTGGCGGCGGCAGGCGGGTGACGATCGCCTCCAGCACGTCGGGAATGCCCTGGCCCGTCTTGGCCGAGATCATGACCGCGTCCGACGCGTCGATACCGATCACATCCTCGATCTGCTGCTTGATCTTGTCCGGCTCTGCGGCCGGCAGGTCGATCTTGTTGAGGACCGGCACGATTTCATGATTGTTGTCGAGGGCCTGATAGACGTTCGCAAGCGTCTGCGCTTCCACGCCCTGGCTGGCGTCAACCACCAACAGCGATCCCTCGCAGGCCGCGAGCGAGCGTGAGACTTCGTAGGCGAAGTCGACATGGCCCGGCGTATCCATCAGGTTGAAAATATAGTCCTGGCCGTCCTTGGCGCGGTAGCTGAGCCGGACGGTCTGCGCCTTGATGGTGATGCCGCGCTCGCGCTCGATATCCATGGAATCGAGCACCTGCTCCTTGCCCGCCATTTCGCGATCGGACAGGCCGCCAGTCATCTGGATCAGCCGGTCGGCGAGCGTCGACTTGCCATGGTCGATATGGGCGACAATGGAAAAGTTGCGGATGTTGGAAATGGGCACGGTCGTCATGGGCGGCGGGATAGCACCGGCCCCTCCAAGCGGCAACCATATTGCTTTATTCGAAAAGGCTTTGTTCACGCCAAGCTGATTCCACTTGGACCCAAAAAGCGCTACGCGTGAGGCTATGTCGACTGCATCGCTTTCGCCCACCGCCGCGCGCACGCGCCGCCGCCTCACGCTGCGGCGGCTTGCGGCCTGGCTCCTGGCGCGGGCCCGGAATTCCGAGACCGGCCTCTGGCTTGTCATCACATTCGCGCTCTTCCATGACCTGCTCTGGACGCTGATCCTGATCAAGCTGAAGGCCGCGCAGGACGTCCATGAGGACGTGGCGGAAGCCTTCGCCTGGGGACAAAAGTTCCAATGGGGCTACGGCAAGCATCCGCCTTTGTCGGGGTGGGTCGCGGGCCTCTGGTTCAAATTCTTCCCCGTCGCCGACTGGGCTACCTACCTTTTGGCGATGACGACAGTGAGCGTGGGACTCGTGCTCACTTACCTGATCAGCTTGCGCGTGGTCGATCGCCGTCGCGCCTTCTTCATGGTGGTGACGCTCGCGCTGTATCCGATCTTCAATTTCAAGGGGTTCAAGTACAACCCCGACCTGCTGCAGCTCGTCACCCTGCCGCTCCTGGTCTTGGCCTATCTCAACGTCTTCGAGCGGCGCACCTGGACATCGGGCGTCTGGCTCGGCCTTGCCGCCGCCCTGGCGCTGATGACCAAGTACTGGGTCCTGACCATGATCGGCGCGATCGGCTTGGCCGCGCTGATCCATCCCGACCGGCTGAAAATACTGCGCTCGCCCGCGCCATGGGTTGCGATTGCGACCATGGTCGTTGCGCTGATCCCGCATCTGATCTGGCTGAAACGGGTCGACTTCCTGCCCCTGACCTACGCCGGCGACACCTATGAGCTGTCGAGCCGGGCAGAATGCGCGAAGCTCGTGCTCGGCTATGTCGTCCACAATGCGGGGCTGCTCGCGGCCCCGATCCTGGTCGGTATCATGGCGCTGGCGTGGCGGCCGCGCTTGCTCTCGCGCATCTGGTCGCGCGGGCCCAATGCGGCGGTCAATCTGCCGCAGGCGCTGAACATCTGGATCATCCAGATCATCGTGGCGATCGGACCGCCGCTCGGCGGGCTGGCCTTCACGATCTACATGAAGACGGACTGGGGGATCTCGCTGTTCTTCCTCACGCCGCTCGCGCTGGTCGCCATCCCCTCTTTGCGCGTGCCCGCCCTGGCGCCGTTCCGGATCACGGCGATCTGGCTCGTCATCTCGCTTCTCACGCTCGCCGCCGCTCCCAGGATCGCGCTCAGAGACGTGAACGCCAAGGCGAACGGCGCGACCACCTATGCCGCGCGCTCGCAATTGGCGCGCGAACTGACGCAAGCCTGGCACATGCGCTTCGGCACCCGCTGGGCGGTGGTGGCCGGCACCACGGAAATCGGCGAGCCCATGACGTTCTATAGCCCCGATCATCCGGCGCCGTTCACGCCGGGCGAATTGTGGTCCTCGGGCCTGACCTCTCTGGAGGAAGCCAAGCGGCTCGGCTTCATCGGTATCTGTGACACGACGGACTACCGTCTGAAGACCTGCGAGGCCTGGATGAAGCAAAACGCGCCCAACGCCGAGCAGCTTGTGATGACCACGCAGCGCTTCTTCAAAGGGCGCCCAGGACCGTCGACGGCGTGGAAAATTTATATCGAGCCGCCGGGGAAGGGAGCGTCGTAGCGTTGGATGGTGGGCTGAGCGAGCGTGCCCACCGATCGCGACGCAGGCTCGCGGATGCATGGTGGGCACGGTGCGGCGCGCCCGCTCTACCAATCACGTCCCTTCTTCGTTGAACTTGCTTTCCACGAGCTCGGTGATGGCGGCAAGCGCGGCTTCCGCTTCCGCGCCCGCGGCCGAAACCTTGATCGTGGTGCCGGGCGCCGCTGCCAGCATCATCAGCCCCATGATCGAGGTGCCGCCCACGGTCTCGTTGCCGCGCGTCACCCAGACATCGGCGTTGAAGCGCTCCACGGTCTGGACGAATTTCGCCGACGCGCGCGCGTGCAGCCCGCGCTTGTTGACGATCAGAAGCTCCTTGGAAATAGCTCCCTCGGGCACCCGCGGCCCGGGAATGTTCTCCAGCGACGCGTCGTCGTCGCTCATTTGCCGGCGAGGACCCGGCTGGCGATGGTGACGTATTTGCGTCCCGCTTCTTGCGCCATCGCAATTGCCTCGGGCAGCGGGCGCTCCTCGCGCACCTTCGCGAGTTTGACCAGCATGGGCAGATTGATGCCTGCGAGCACTTCCACCTGGGGCCGGCTCATGCACGAGATGGCGAGGTTAGAGGGCGTGCCGCCGAACATGTCGGTGAGGATGGCGACGCCGTCACCGGAATCCACGCGGTTGACCGCTTCAATGATGTCGCTTCGACAGAGATCGGAATCATCTTCGGCGCCGATCGTGACCGCCTCAATTTGTTTTTGCGGACCCATGACGTGTTCGAGCGCCGCCTTGAACTCATCGGCGAGGCGCCCGTGGGTCACCAGTACTAGGCCAATCATCGGAAACTCCTCGCGGGTGCTTTTGACGCACCGCACGAACGCGCCACTTTGACCATCCAGCGCCCCCGCGCAAGAGGGGATGTTTGCGGTCCTCCGGAATTTGTCGGTGGCGGAGAGGAGGCCGCGCCGGTCTATTCGGTCGCGATAGTGGGGCTGATATGGTTACCAATTCCCTTCCCACAATGGTCCGTATGGTTAACGGAAGATGAACTTGCAGTTGTCGTCAAGGCTGCGACAACCAGAAGCATGGGATTTTGACCCGCTGTCACGGGGACTCGCGGTAGCAAAACACCTAGAATCGTCGTTTGGAGGGCTTCGGGCGATGGCAGACGCGCGGCGTCGGGAGCGGCCAGATCGACCACCAGCCCCACGGACGCTTCGGTCGTCGCCTCGCAGCGGCGGATTCCGAGCCCACGAACTTCGATCAGACCGGCCAGCTCGGGCACCGAACGGACCCATAATTCTCCCCCGGCTGTGTCCAGGCGGACACGGTCATCGCCGATCAGGATGGCCGGCGGAAGCTGTCCGCAGCGGCCGGCCAGGATCAAGTCGAAGGCAAGGCGGGACTTGCCGGCGCCGGAGGGGCCGCGGATCAGCACCGCGCGCTCGCCCACCTTGACCGCAGAGGCGTGCACGCTTGGCCGTGCCTCGTCGGGCTCGCCGGTCATAGCGACGGCAGCCTGACCACGAAGTGCGCGCCTGCCACCGTCGGCTCGCCCTCTGGAGTGGGAGGACCGGCGCGGTTCTCGGCCCAGATGCGCCCGCCATGCGCCTCGATGATCTGCTTGGAGATCGATAGCCCGAGCCCGGAATTCTGCCCGAAGCCCTGATGCGGACGGTCGGTGTAGAAACGCTCGAACACGCGCTCCAGCGCGTCCGCACGAATGCCGGGCCCGTCGTCGTCGACCAAGACTTCGATTTCCGACCGCACTCGCCGGCAGGTGATTCGCACCTTTTTGCCGGGTTCTGAAAACGACTGCGCGTTGGACAACAGGTTCGCGATCACCTGACCGAGCCGTGAATCATGGCCGGGCACCGAGAAAGTGTCAGTTGGATTTCGCCCCTCAAAGCGGACCTCGACGCCGACGTCATGGCCAAGCTTGGTTTCGTTCGCCACCGAGGTGAGCGTCGTCAGCAGGCGGCGCACATCGACAGGCGCCATGTCCTGCCGCTGCAATTCGGCATCCAGACGGCTGGCATCGGAAATGTCCGAGATCAGGCGGTCGAGCCGTTTGACGTCGTGCTCGATGACGCCGAGCAGCCGCGCCCGGCTGCTCTCGTTGCGCGCGAGCGGAAGCGTCTCCACCGCCGAACGCAACGAGGTGAGCGGATTCTTCAACTCATGCGCGACATCGGCGGCGAACATCTCGATCGCCTCGATGCGGTTATAGAGCGCGCCGGTCATGTCGCGCAGCGCGCCGGAGAGATGGCCGATCTCGTCGCGGCGGCGGGTGAAATCGGGAATTTCCACACGGGTCTTGATGCGACGGCGGACGCGCTCCGCGCTGTCGGCGAGCCGGCGCACCGGGCCCGCAATCGTGCTTGCCAGCAGGAGCGACAGCAGCATCATCACCGCTGAGGCCACACCGCCGACTTTCAGGATGGCCAGGCGTTCCGCCGTCACCATCTCGTCGATGTCGTCGCCCTGCGTCGAGAGCATCAATGCGCCGCGAATGGCACGCGAGCGCTGCACGGGAACGGCTACCGAGACGATTACCTCGCCGCGGGAATTGACCCGGACCATGCTGCGCTTCTGCCCTTTAAGGGCGTTGGCGACCTCCTCATAGTTTGAGCCATTTTCGTACTCGCGGTAGAGCGGCAGATCACCGCGGTTGATCCAGGTGCGGACCGCGGTCAGGGCGCGCTCGACGATTCCCGGTTTCGACGGGGCCGGCAGGTCGAAGCGAAGCACGTTCTCCAGACTACGGCTGTCGAGGATCAGGCCGCCGCTCGGGTCGTAGATGCGGGCGCGGGTCTTGGTTGGTGAGATCAACGTGCGCAACACCGGCGCGACGCGCTCGGGATTGATCGGAAAATCCAGTGGTGAATATTCGTCCGGCGCCATCGTCTGGCCGGGCTTCAGGTCGGCCAGCCGGTCGGGATCGATGGTGATGGTGTTAGTCTGCACGGTCGCAGAGGCCGCGATCGCGCCCGCGATGATCTCGGCCTGCACCAGAAGGCTCTGCGCGCGCGCGTCGATCAGGCCGGCGCGGAACTGCGACAGGTAGAGAATGCTCGCAACCAGTGCCAGCAGTCCTGCAATGTTCAGCGAGACGATGCGCCGTGTCAGGCTCGAGAAGGAGAGCGTGAACAGAAATTGGCCGGCACGACTCAACCATCCGAGCGGCCGCAGCCAGCCTTTCCTGCGCGGAGCTTCCGTCTCCGCGGCTTCCGGAACCACGGAAGAGGACATATCCGAGGTATTCAGTCCTGCGTCAGGCTGCGTTCGATCAAGCAATGGTCAACACTGCCGATTGTTTCGACTGGTTCTCGTTTGCGGCGCCATCCTACCCAGACCGAAGAGACCGCTACCGCGAAAGGCGAAAAAACAACGTTTCGAATCAGGCTTCCTTGAAACGATAGCCGACCCCGTAGAGCGTCTCTATCATCTCGAAATCCGTATCAACGACCTTGAACTTCTTGCGCAGCCGCTTGATGTGACTGTCAATGGTGCGGTCATCGACATAGACCTGGTCGTCATAGGCGGCATCCATCAGCGCATTGCGGCTCTTCACCACGCCGGGCCGCGTCGCAAGTGCCTGCAGGATCAAGAATTCGGTGACGGTTAGCGTCACCGGCTCGTTTTTCCAGGTGCAGGTGTGACGTTCGGGGTCCATGCGCAACAGGCCACGATCGAGCGCCTTGGCGTCATTCTCTTTCGGTGCGGCGGTCGGATCCTTCGGCTGCGAACGACGCAACACCGCCTTCACGCGCTCGACCAGCAGCCGCTGCGAGAACGGTTTGCGGATGAAATCGTCGGCGCCCATTTTGAGGCCGAACAATTCGTCGATCTCTTCATCCTTGGAGGTCAAGAAGATCACCGGCAGATCAGACTTCTGCCGCAGCCGGCGCAGCGTCTCCATGCCATCCATGCGCGGCATCTTGATGTCGAGAATGGCAAGGTCGGGTTGAGTGGTGCGGAATCCGTCTAGCGCGGAGGCCCCATCGGTGTAGGTCATGATGCGGTAGCCTTCCGCTTCCAGCGCAATCGAGACGGAGGTGAGAATGTTGCGGTCGTCGTCGACCAGAGCGATTGTGGGCATGGGCCTGCTTTCAGGTTCAAGTTGGCTGAACGGCGGGCAATCCACGTGATGCGCCGCATGAATGGGCTTCGAACAAGGTCAGCGAGCAATGCAAGCTGGGCTGAAGTGTGGCCGAGTTCCCGGGGGACGCCTCCCGTCCCACCCATCTCAATGCCCGTTTACCCGAAAAAAGGGCCGCATTGCAACAAGATGACGAGACAAATCGATGCAACCGAGTTCCGATTTCAACCCCTCCAGATTGGCCTGTTCCCTGTTGCGGCGCCGGCGCCAAGGGGCGCTTGCGACCCTGATGGCCGATACAGGCGCCCCTTATTGCTCGTTGATCAATTTAGCGAGCCAACCCGACGGTATGCCGATCCTGCTGATTTCACGGCTGGCGGTGCATACTCGCAACATCCTTACTGACCCGAGAGTTTCCATCATGCTCGACGAACGGGCCGCCGGCGATCCATTGGAAGGCGCCCGAATCATGCTGCAGGGTGAGGCGCGCTCCGTCCAGCCCGGGCAATTGGAGCTTGTGCGCGCACGCTACCTCGCTGCCCATCCCAGCGCTGAAGGCTTTGTCGATTTTGCGGATTTTTCCTTCTTTCGGATCGTGCCAAATGGAGCTCATCTGGTGGCAGGATTCGGGCGCATCGTCGATCTCAAGCCCGAACAGTTTTTGACCGAGATCGGCGATTCACAGGCTCTGATCGATGCCGAAGCTGGCGCGGTTGCACATATGAACACGGATCATCGCCACACCGTGAACCTCTATGCAACCAAGCTTCTCGGTGCGGACAGCGGGGACTGGTATTGTACGTCGATCGATCCCGACGGCATCGACCTGCAGGCGGGCGATATCACGCTGCGGCTGGACTTTCCCGAACACGTCACAAGCCCTACGGAGCTGCGCAAGGTGCTGGTTGCCCTTGCAGACCGGGCACGGGCGGCTTGACGCCGCAAAGTTGTCCGATGCGAGACTGGCCAAATCGGGCTAATCGCGGCGCATTGTCGCGCATAGTTTTGGAGCCGATCATGCCGCGCCGCGGCAAGCGGTTGAGGCGTTTCGCTGATCTGCCTCGAATAAAGCAAAGGAGCGGGATCGGCTTGGCAAGCCAAGCGTTCATCAGTAATAGGTCGCGGGACCTAGGCTGGTGGGGTTATATTGACCTCACCTCATAAGCGGCGCGTTCGGCAAGAGGTGCGCTGAAGAGATGCGGGTTCGAGGAGGAGTCTTCGTGCAAGAGACCGGTGTGCGTAACGGTGCCTTTGGCGCCGACAAATTCGGCTTAAGAAATCTCAAACAGGTGCACTGGAATCTCGGCGCACCGCAGCTCTATCAATATTCGCTGGCCGCCGGCGAAGCGATGCTCTCGGCCGACGGCGCGTTGTGCGCCGATACCGGCGAGTTCACCGGGCGCAGTCCGAAGGACAAGTTCACGGTCCGCGATGCGATGACCGACAAGAAGATGTGGTGGGCAAGCAACCAGTCGATCACGTCGGAGCAGTTCGAGACGCTCTATCAGGACTTCTTGAAGCACGCCGAAGGCAAGCGTCTGTTCGCACAGGATCTCTATGGCGGCGCTGATCCGACCTACCGGATCAAGACGCGCGTCTTCACCGAGCTCGCCTGGCACTCGCTGTTCATCCGCACGCTCTTGATCCGTCCGCAGGCGATCGAGCTCTCGACCTTCGTGCCCGAGCTGACGGTCATCGACATGCCAAGCTTCCGCGCCGATCCCAATCGCCACGGCGTGCGCTCGGAGAACGTGGTCGCGATCGATTTTGCCCGCAAGATCGTCCTGATCGGCGGGTCGTATTATGCCGGCGAGATGAAGAAGAGCGTGTTCACGACGCTCAACTATTATCTCCCCGAGCGCAGCGTGATGCCGATGCACTGCTCGGCCAATGTCGGACCGCAAGGCGATACCGCGATCTTCTTCGGCCTGTCCGGCACCGGCAAGACGACGCTGTCGGCTGATCCCAACCGCACGTTGATCGGCGACGACGAACATGGCTGGGGACCTGACGGCGTCTTCAATTTCGAAGGCGGCTGTTATGCCAAGTGCATCAAGCTGTCGAAGGAAGCCGAGCCGCAGATCTATACTGCCAGCAAGCGCTTCGGCACGGTGCTGGAGAACTGCGTGCTCGACGAGGACACCCGCGAGGTCGACTTCGACGACGGCAGAAAGACCGAGAACACCCGTTCGGCCTATCCGCTCGATTTCATCCCGAACGCCTCGCGCACCGGACGCGCGCCGCATCCGAAGAATGTGGTGATGCTTGCGGCCGATGCCTTCGGCGTGCTGCCGCCGATCGCGAAGTTGTCGCCGGCGCAGGCGATGTATCACTTCCTGTCGGGCTACACCGCCAAGGTTGCCGGCACCGAGCGCGGCCTCGGCTCCGAGCCGAAGCCGGAATTCTCCACCTGCTTTGGTTCGCCGTTCCTGCCGCTCGATCCCTCGATCTACGGCAACATGCTGCGTGACCTGATCGCTGAGCACAATGTGGATTGCTGGCTCGTCAACACCGGATGGACTGGTGGCAAGTATGGCGTAGGTCAACGTATGCCGATCAAGGTCACGCGCGCGCTGCTCACTGCCGCGCTCGATGGCAGTCTGCGCAACGCCGAATTCCGCACCGACAAATATTTCGGCTTCGCGGTGCCGACTGCGCTTCCGGGCGTGCCGACCGAGATCCTCAATCCGGTCAATACCTGGAAGGACAAGGACGAGTTCGACAAGACCGCCCGTGGCCTGGTTGCGATGTTCCAGAAGAACTTCGCCAAGTTCGAGGAAAAGGTCGATGCCGATGTCCGCGCCGCGGCCCCCGAAGTGAAGCTCGCGGCGGAGTGACGCGACGGTGCGACGACGCAAAAAGGGGCGGCCGCCAGGCCGCCCTTTTTCGTTTCCGCAGATGAGCCGGGGCATCAACGGGCGATTAACCAGCGTTCGTTCTCTCGTCGCGCAAACCAGCAACCGGCAACACCACGCTTTACCAGGGCAGCGCCACGCAGAGCTGACGCTATCCTCTTCGCGGCAGTTTACGCCTTGAAATAGGTGATCTGGGTCGTGGTGGCGAGCAGACGCCCGCTGGGAGACCACAATTCGCCGGTCTGATCCCCGAAGCTCTTGTGGAAGATCTTTGCATCGGCCACGCCGAGCACGCGGGTGATGTCTTCCCTGGCAAGATCGTCCGCGTCGGCATGGAAATAGGTCGTCAGCGATACCGTGCCGATCGGCACGACTTCGCCTTTGACATGAAAGATGCGGGCGAAGAACGCATCCGACATCGCCATCAGCGACAGGCAATCGATTTTGCGCGGCACGCGATCGCCGATCCAGAGCTTGGAGAAAGCACTCGCGTCCCCTGTCGGTGTGGCACCGCGCAAGTCAACCGCGCCCTCTATGAAGCGGAAGTCATATTGGTTGACCCATTCCGCCGCGACCTTCGGATAGGGCCTGATCTTCTCGAACGGCTTGGCGTCCGGCAGGATCGCTTGCTGACGCGACCATGACGGCCTGCGCTCGGCAAAGACGGCCGTGGCGAGTGTGGCCGGTTCGGTGCCGCCTTGCGACAGCTCCACGCACCAATGCTGGGTCGAGCGGTTGGCCTTGACCAGGCGGACGTCAAGGTCGAAATCGCCTTCGGCGATCGGTGCGCAATAGTTGACGGTGAGCGACAGCGGGTCGCCCGCGCGCTGCGGGTGCTCGACCAGCGCCCGCAGAATAGTGGCGGCCGTGAAGCCGCCGAACGGGCCGACGAAGGCCCAGTAGTCGGGGCTGGTGCGTCCACGCCAGCGGCTGTCGGCGGCGGTGACGCGGGTCGCGTCGTCAAAGAGGTGTGGGGCTTTGGTGAGCATGCGATATTAAGGCCTCCGTCATTCCGGGGCACGCGAAGCGTGAACTCTGATGTGCAATTGCACATCGGAGAATCTCGAGATTCCGGGTTCGCCTCTTCGAGGCACCCCGGAATGACAGCGCAAAGTTCGCGCAGCACCGGTTAAGTATGATGCTTATCCTGTCAAAGCAATGACGTCCGAGATAATCGGATTTCCGCGTGCTGAAATTCAGCGTACGCCGCGATGTGCGCCCGTTTCCGGCAGCGACGAGGGTGTCGGGTGCACCGGGACGTTCCAGATTTCCTCGGCGTATTCGCGAATGGTGCGGTCGGAGGAGAACCAAGCCATCCGCGCGACGTTGAGGATGGAAGCGCGCGTCCAGGCCGGTATGACCTGCCAGCGCGCATCGATGCCGCGCTGCGTCTCGTAATAGGAATCGAAATCGGCGCTCACCATGTAATGGTCGAGATAGCGCAGTGCATGTGCGATCGATTCGAAGCGGCCGGGATCGCCAGGTGAGAACTCGCCGCTGCCGATCGAATTGATCGCGCGGGCAAGCTGCGGCGACTTGCGGATCACGTCGGTCGCATCCAGCCCCTGCTTGCGCCGAACCAGCACGTCCATCGCCTCCATGCCGAAGATCGCGATGTTCTCCGGCCCTACATGCTCGCGGATTTCGATGTTGGCGCCGTCTAATGTTCCGATGGTCAGCGCGCCGTTCAGAGCGAGCTTCATGTTGCCGGTGCCGGAAGCTTCCATGCCGGCGGTCGAGATCTGCTCGGAAAGGTCGGCGGCGGGGATGATGACCTCCGCCAGGCTGACATTGTAGTCGGGCAGGAACGCCACCTTGAGCCGGTCGGCGATGACGGGATCATTGTTGACGGTCTCGGCCACGTCGTTGATCAGCTTGATGATCAGCTTGGCGTAGCGATAGCTCGCCGCGGCCTTGCCGGCGAAGATCTTGACCCGCGGCACCCAGTTGGCTTGCGGATTGTCCTTGATCGCATGATAGAGCGCCACCGTCTCAAGGATGTTGAGCAGCTGGCGCTTGTATTCGTGGATACGCTTGATCTGGACGTCGAACAGTGCCGATGGATCGATGATAACGTTGAGACGCTCGCTTATCAGTCGGGCCAGCGCCAGCTTGTTGTGGTGCTTCACCTTGCGGAATTGCTGCTGGAACTCATTGTCGCTGGCGCGCGCCTCCAACAGTTCCAGCCTGCTCGGATCGTCGAGCACGGCCTCGCCGCACGTCACGCGCAAGAGATCGGTCAGCTTGGGATTGGCCAGCATCAGCCAGCGACGGAAGGTGATGCCGTTGGTCTTGTTGGTGATGCGGCCGGGATAGAGATGATTGAGATCGTGAAATACGGTTTCCCGCATCAGATCCGAATGCATCGCCGAGACACCGTTGATGCGGTGCGAGCCGACAAAGGCGAGCTGTCCCATCCGCACCCTGCGGCCGCTCTTCTCGTCGATGAGCGACACGGCGGCGCGGAACTCGATGTCGCCGGGGCAGCGATGCTCCGCCAATGCGAGATGCTGGCTATTGATGCGGTAGATGATTTCCAGGTGCCGCGGCAGCAGCCGCTCGAATAGCTCGACCGGCCAGGTCTCGAGTGCTTCGGGCAGCAGCGTATGATTGGTGTAGGACAGCGTGTTCACCGTGATCTTCCACGCCTCGTCCCAGCGGAAATTGTGCAGGTCGACGAGGATGCGCATCAGTTCCGCCACCGCAAGGCTTGGATGCGTATCGTTGAGCTGCACCGCGACCTTCATCGCGAGGCTGCGCAGTTGACCGTCGGAGCCGAGATGGCGGCTCACCAGATCTTGGAGCGATGCCGAGACGAAGAAATATTCCTGCCGCAGCCGAAGCTCGCGCCCGGCCGGGCTCTCGTCATTCGGGTAGAGGAATTTGCAGATGGCTTCTGCGCGCGCCTGCTCGGCGCTGGCGCTGACGTAGTCGCCGGTGTTGAACACGTCGAGCTTGAGCGGATCCGGCGCGCGCGCCGACCAGAGTCTGAGCGCATTGACGTGCTGCCCGCGCCAGCCGACGATCGGTGTGTCGTAGGCCATCGCCTGCACGGTTTCCGCCGGATGCCAGATCGCGCGGTCTCGGCCCTTGTCGTCGAGATGCTCGACGCTGCCGCCGAAATGGACGTGATAGACGACCTCTGGACGCTGCAGTTCCCAAGGATTGCCGAAGGAGAGCCACTCGTCCGGATATTCCTGCTGCCAGCCGTTGTTGATGATCTGCCGGAACAGGCCGTAGTCGTAGCGGATGCCGTAGCCGATGGCGGGGATCGAAAGCGTGGCCATGCTTTCCATGAAGCAGGCAGCAAGCCGTCCCAGACCGCCATTGCCGAGCGCGGCGTCAGGTTCGCATTTGCGCAATTCGTCCAACCCGACACCGAGATCGCCCAGCGCGGTCTCGAACACCTTGAGCAGTCCCATATTGTTGAGCGCGTCGGTGAAGAGGCGGCCGATCAGGAACTCGAGCGACAGATAATAGACCCGCTTGCGGCCCTCGTCGTAGCTCTGCTTCTCGGCCGTCAGCCAGCGGTGCACGATGCGATCGCGCAGCGCCAGCGCCGCCGCCTTGTACCAATCGTGCTTGGTCGCCATGGCTGCATCCTTGCCGATCGCAAGGCGGAGCTTGGCGAGGATGGCGCTCTTGATCTCGGCCAGCGCCAATTCGTCGACAGGCTGGCCGGGCGCGGGATAGTGAAACGTTTGGTCCGCCAACTTCAAATCCTGACAGTGAGACTCACCGAAATCATAAGCACGTTGCACGTGGTCTGTAACCCGGAAGGGTACCAGTTTGTGCGGTGCATGCATGCTTTTATGCAAACACCGGCCCGTTGATCTCCGACGGTTTCGCCTCTTTTCGATGTTATAGTAGTGACGATCGACGATAGCTCGGAACAGCATCCGAAGGACCGTGCCACGCGTCTGATCATCGCGAGTTCGCTGCCGCAGTGCTTCTCGCACTCTGCATCGGCGCAACAAGCGCCGCCTTCGCCGCCGGCAAATTGGGCCGGCCCGACGGCTCGATGTGCGCTTTCAGCGTGCCGCAAAATGCCTCGCTGGCAGTCCGCTGCCTCGCCATCAAGAGGCAATGTGGCGGGAAGTTTTACGCCAATTACTGTGGCAACAAGATGCTGGCGGATAGATGATTTATCAGGCGAGTGAACAAATTAAGAACACTTTAGCAAGTCTTTGATATATCATTGCGATTCGGCGCATTGCCGACGCAACATCTATGGTCTGCCAGAGCTTGCGAGGACTACATGTCCACCATCGCCTTCGATCAATTCGCGCTCACCCGCATCGCCGATTTCGCCCGCACGTTGTCGCGGCTCCACCAGACCTCGCGTCACAGATTTATCGACGACGATGAGATCGACCGCGAGTTCAACGCGGTCTGCCGCTCGATCTGGGGCTATACCATCGACGACTTCAGCGATGAGTTGTTCTCGACCGCCGACCACGCCTTTCTCGATACGCTGGATGAAGCGGAGGCGCGCATTTTCGCCGCCGAGCAGGGCTACGATCTCGTCGACGATGCCGGCATGCTCACGGACTGGTGGGGCTATTGCTGGATGATCCTGGCCGAGAAGCGCGGCCTGCTTACGCCGGAGAACCGGGCGGCGGCGCGCGCGGCGATCGAGGAAAAGTATCTAGCCGCACCGAACGTGATTGGCGTGATCGTGA
>Ga0134125_10005062_pt1 | contig 15000 bp, 15 predicted proteins | sample KB31751_FD_96464 | JGI IMG/M metagenome (GOLD analysis project Ga0134125, IMG submission 96464) | Terrestrial soil microbial communities with excess Nitrogen fertilizer from Kellogg Biological Station, Michigan, USA - KB3-175-1 | ecosystem: Environmental > Terrestrial > Soil > Unclassified ... | reverse complement strand
GTCAGGGCGGAGCCGACCGCACAGCAGCGCGCCGTGGAGCAGGCGCGGCACGTGCCGCCGACCTCGGTGCAGACGCAGCAGCGCGACCTGGCGTCACGCAACCGCGAGCTGCGCGCCTCGGTCAACGCGGGCAAGCCGGCAGTTGCCGCGACCGCGCGGCCCGGCGAGTTCTCGCGGGACGTGATCGCCGCGCGTGCGGCGGGCGGCCCCGTCCACACCGCGCAGCCGCGTGGACCGGAAGCGCGACAGGGCGCGGCGGCACAGCGCACCCAGGCCGAGCAGCAGTCACGCACCCAGGCTGACCAGCGCGCGCAGGCCGAGCAGCGAGGTCAGCAGCAGCGCAGTGCCGCCCAGCAGGAGCAGCAGTCACGTGCCCAGGCCGAGCAACAGTCACGTGCCCAGGCTGATCAGCGCGCGCAGGCCGAACAGCGAGGTCAGCAGCAGCGCAATGCCACCCAGCAGGAGCAGCAGCGTGCCCAGGCTGAGCAGCAGTCACGTGCCCAGGCCGACCAGCGCGCGCAGCAGCAGCGCGCACAGGCCGAGCAGCGAGGTCAGCAACAGCGCAGTGCTGCCCAGCAGGAGCCGCAGCGTGCCCAGGCCGAGCAGCGTAGCCGAGCCGAACAGCAGCGCCCGCCGCAGGCGCCGCCGGGCGTGCGTGAGGCTCAGGCGCCGCAGGAGCGTGCGGCCCGGCCGAACAACAGTGAGCGCAGTCAGCGGCCTCCGCAGGAAAAAGAACGGCCGCAGGAAGACAAGCGCCCCGACCACGGCGGGTAGTTCGGCGCAGCGCGGCTCCAGCAGTACCGGCTGCCGGCTCGAGATGCCGGCAGTCGGTTTGTCGTGAGACCAGCCCTTCCCGAGCGCGGGCCGAGCGAGAGCGCTAATGACACCTGCACGTTCCGGATCCAGGGACCGGGTAAGCGAAGGCGCAACCCGCCGACCGTGCCTGGCACGGTGAATATACCGCTGATAGTAGCTGCCGCCGCGGTCCCGACACAAGATGTAGTGGTATGCTCCCTCATCACTCGAGGGGGGACGTCATGCACGACGAGCTGTTCGAGCTGCTCAAGCGAGCCCGTATGGTTCTTGAGCGTTATATGTTCGAGGCCGACGGCGAGGCGATTCGCGACGACGTGGCCGAGGTGTGCATCGCGATCGATGATGCGCTGCCCGACGCGGCGCGCGTGCAGGTGAAGAAGATCGAGCTCGAGCGCTCGGCCGCCTGATCGCGGTTACCGCAACTGATGCGCGGCGCATCCGGAAGCACTGGCGTCGCCCGGTGCGAGCGGACTCTCTAGTCGACCCGGCGCGTATCGTTCTTCGCGACCCGTTCCTTGTCGTTGACAGCAGTGTTGGAATCGTCAGGGCAGCGTGCGGCGCTCGCCCGCAGGTGCGTGGCGCACCACTGGTCTGACATGTTGTACAAGCCGGAACTCGCGCAGGCCGCCAGGAGCGGAACCAGCGCAACGATCAATGTGAGTTTCATGCTGGGCACGGTTGCTAGGAATATTTTGGTTCTGGGCGCCGCCGGCTCTCAGGGCTCGTTTCATCGGGCGCGTATCAGCATCTTACGCTGACCTCGGCGCTCCGGAATCACTCGTTTCTCAACGCGTCCTTATGTCGCATGCAAGCCGCGTTTAGTAATGACGCCGCGTGCACAGGTGACATAACTGGCAGCGTCATCGCGGCAGCGCCACGCGTCGCGAGTGTTCAGCCGCGCCCGTGCAGGTCAGCGACGCGCGCTCTGGAGCCGGAGCGCCATGTCGCGCGCATCCTGCTCGATCACGGCGCCCAGGTCAGCGCGCTCGGGGCGGTAGTTCTTGCTCTCTTCGAGGAGTTGGCCGTTGACCATGCGGAACACCGACAGCACTACCCGCAGGCCCACGGATTGAACCTCGGATGGCAGCAGGTCGGCGGCCTGCACCGACGCCCCGCAGCCCTCGGCGGCGGCAGCGCTGTCGGCGATGTCATTGAGTTCTTTTAGTTGCGTCTTGTTCATGGACAGAGGCCGCCGTTCTGGCGCGCCACCGCGGGAATCCCAGGTACCGCGCGGCGAGCCGGAGCGCATTTTACCGTGGCTTCGCCACCGGGGCACGAAGCGGGGCGCGCTCCATGTTGCAGGGAATTGCAAATTGCCCGCTTAACTAGGCCGGCCGCTCTGCTTCCTGCATATAGGGGCTCCTGCAGCCATGCACGACTCTGCCACCGCCGGGCAATGCCTCCACGAAAGCGGCTGCCTGTGCGGCAGGGTTCGCTATCGCATTCACTGCAATCCCAGTCGAACCCTGGTCTGCCACTGTCGCTTCTGTCAACGCATGACGGGCTCGACTTCCTGCGCCGAGGCGCTGTTTCCCACTGACGCCGTCGAGTTCTGGGGTGCGACCGCGAGCCAGTACGATCATGTGTCACGGGGCAGCGGCAAGGTAGTCCACGTCCACTTCTGCTCCAGCTGCGGAACCACCGTCGCGCTGACCTTCGAGCGCTGGCCGGAATTCCCGGCGATTTCGCGCGGCTCGCGCGAGGATCCAAAACGGGTCTCGGTTGGCTCGCACATCCGGACGGACGCGGCGCAGATGGGAGTAACACTGCCGGCGAACCCCGACTGCTTCCGCGCGGCCCGGGCGACGCTGGATGGGCAGGCCCGCACCCCACAGCGGTTCGCCGCTTTCGGTCCTTGCCCGCCAGACACCCGCGGACTGAGCTAAACGGCATCCGCTGCGGGCCAGGCGGTGTTCGCGGCTAATTAAGACAGTGCCCGGCGCAATAAGACAGTCACGTCACCGGCTCGGAACGCGGTAGCCGCGAGACGCAATTGGCTGTGTCGGTTACCGCACAGAAGCGGCTGCGGATTGGGAGCACCGTATTTTGTACGCGTCGTCGCGCGCGCAGCGTTTCGAGGTCGTGCCGATGGACGTAGTAGCCCTGATGACCGAGGCCGTGATCGTGGGCTGGCTGGCCACTCTGATCCTGCACGCAGAGGTCGAGCACATCTGCGTCTTCGATTTCGCCCTCGCGGTCATCGGTGCCACGCTCGCCGGCGGCCTGTTAGCGCCGCGTCTCGGCATCTTCCTGACCGGCGAGTTCGGACTCACGCTCCTGGGGGCGCTGGTCTCCTGGTCCGGAGCCCTGCTGCTGCTGGCGCTCGCCAATCTCGTGCGCGATGGCCGGCTGGTGCGGGAGCGTCGCTCGCGTCGCAGGACGGCAGCCGGGGCCGTGCTCCCGCGCTCGGGCCGCTGAGCCCTCAGCGTCCCTGCGCCGTTAGAATTGCGGCATCGATCGCCTGCTCGGCCTGCCGGCGGTTCTCGAATTTCACCGCGCTCTTGAAAGTGCGCTGCGGCGAGTAAGCCGCCGCGTTGATGACCTCGATGACGAACCAGCCGTCGCGGCGGTCGGCCGTGATGGTCGTGCGCAAATCAAATTCAGTCGCCTGCGCATCCGCGTACGCCTGCAGCCCGGTGATGTCGTCTCTCTTCATATGACTGACCGCCCGGTCGCCGTCAATTCCGGGCCTGGAGGATGCTCATCGGCTCCGAGTATGGGTAGCGTCGCGATAACTGCAATGGATCGTGAGTCGGCGCGCCAGCGCGCGCCTAAGGGCGCAGGCTGGCGGCGGACCAGCGACTGCGGCATGGGCATCAAGTCATTGATTTTGTTGGTCGGGGTGAGAGGATTTGAACCTCCGACTCCTACGTCCCGAACGTAGTGCTCTACCAGGCTGAGCTACACCCCGAGTTGTGCGGAAACGCCGCCGCGCGGCCGGGAGGCACTGCGGGCGGCGGGCCGCGCAGTCTACTGAAGCGGCCCGCCGCCAGCAAATGTCCCGCACTCAGGTCCCGCTCTTCTGTATCACCACGTGACCGTTGTGCATGACGAACAGCGGATGCTCGGTGCCGTGGATATCGCTGAGCACGTTGCCGCGGACCGCGACGATGTCGGCGACCTTGCCGGCTTCCAGCGTGCCGACGTCGTTCTCGACGCCGAGCAGCTTGGCCGCATCGCGGGTCCCGGCAAGCAGCGCCGCCGCCGGACTCATGCCGAGGTCCGTCATCAGCCCGAATTCCATGCCATTCATTCCGTGCGGATAGACGCCGGCATCGGTGCCGAGCGCGATCGGCACGCCGATGCGAAGCGCCGCCTTGAACATGTTGCCGTGCGCGGCCGCCGCGGCGCGCGCCTTGGCGGCGATGTTCGGCGGAAACGTGTCCGCCATCTTGTTCACCCAGTAGACCGCCATGCGGGTCGGCACCAGATACACACCCTTGGCCTTCATCAGCTTCAGCGTGTCGGCGCTGAGGAAACTGCCGTGCTCGATCGAGTCGACCCCGGCGGCGATGGCGAGCCTTGCGGCCGTGTCGCCGTGGCAGTGCGCGGCCACCTTGCGGTTCCACTTGTGCGCCTCAGAGATGATCGCACTCAGCTCCTCGGGAGTGAGCTGCGGCACGTCGACCGGGTCGGACTCCGACAGTACGCCGCCGCTGGCGGCGATCTTGATGACGTCTGCACCCCACTTCATCTGGTAGCGCACCGCCTCGCGGCACTCCTCGGGGCCGGAGCAGATGCCCTCGATCGGTCCCCACGGCTTCACGCGATCGGGCGGCAAGGCGTAGTCGTCGAAGTGCCCGCCGGGCGAGCCGATGCCGTGCACCGCGGTGAGCATGCGCGGGCCCTCGGTGACTCCGGCATTGATGGCGTTGCGCAGGCCGACGTCGACGAAGTCGTGCGCGCCCACGTTGCGCACCGTGGTGAAGCCGGCTTCGAGGGTGCGCCTGGCGTACATGGCCGCGTACATGGCCTGCTCGGCGGGAAAGCGCATCAGACGGTTGTAGACGCCGCGGTAGTAGTCCTTGTCGAACTGATCCGTAAGGTGCGTGTGCGCGTCGATGAAGCCCGGCAGCAGGGTCGCATCGCCGAGATCGATGACGCGCGCGCCGGCGGGCTCAGCGCCGGCGCCGACCGACACGATGCGATCGCCGCGCACCACCACGGTGGCGCCATTCTTGAGTGCGGTGCCGGTGGAATCGAAGACGTGGGCGGCTTTCAGCACCACGGTTTCGGGCGCGGCCGGGGCGTCCGCAGACTGGGCGTGCGCGGTGCCAGCGCCGAGGGAGGTAACGGCGACCAGGGTCGCCAGGCGAAAGGCAGTCATGGGTACTTCCGTTGCGACAGGGGTGGCGCAGTCTAGGAGTACTCGCCGGACGGGGCAATTGCCGTGCTGCCGGCACCGCGCTCCTGAGCTATGCTGAAGGCACAAGAAAAAACGGGGGCGCTATGCGTGCAGCGTTGCTGTTGGCCGCAGTCCTGTGCTGCCCGCCAGCACAGGCGGACCTGTTCACCGCGCAGCTCGCCTACCACAAGGGCGACTACGAGCACGCGTTCAAGGACTACCGTGACCTGGCCGAACTCGGTCAGCCGCTGGCGCAGTACAACGTCGCGGTCATGTACGCCAAAGGGCAGGGTGTGCGGCAGAGCGATATCAACGCCTACGCGTGGGCGACGCTGGCAGCGGCGGGCGGCGATCCGCGCGGTCAGGCACTGGCCGACGAGCTGCGCCCGGACCTTGCGCCCGGGTCTGAGCAGATCGCGGCGGACATTGCCGCTCCGTTCAGCCGCAAGAATCTCGATGCCAAGCTGTTGCCGCGCATCACGGCGGGTGAGGACTCGCAGGCATGCAAGCTGCACGAAAGGCCGTCGATTTCCTATCCATGGGATGCTGCCAACAAGGGCATCCAGGGCAACGTGTTCATGCAGTTCGTCGTCATGGCCGACGGGACCACCCGCACTCCGCGCGTGCTGCTGTCCTTCCCGGTCGGCGTGTTCGACGGCACCGTGCGCCATGCCGTGCTCGGAATGCACTACGCGGCGCGTCCACCGGAGGCGCCGCCCGCGCACTGCGAGGTAATGTTCAGGTTCACGACCGGCAACGCCGCGGGCGACTATCCGAAGCTGCAGATGTTCGTCAGCGACACGCACAAAAAGGCCGAGCAGGGCGACGTCGAGTCGGAGTTCATGTACGGGCTGCTGCTCTCGGGAGTGCCACAACTCGGTCACAAGTCGGAGGACGCGCTGCCGTGGTTCCTCAAGGCCGCCCAGTCCGGCTATCGCCAGGCGCAGTACGAGATCGGCTCGAGTCTGTTGGTGGGCCGCGGATGCCAGTGCGAGGAGAACAAGGCGCTGCTGTGGCTCAGCCGGGCCGCGGAGGCGGATCAACCCAACGCCCAGGTGACGCTGGCGCAACTGGCACTGCGCGGCGCACCCGATGCTGCGGACATGAAGCGTGCGAAGCTGTGGCTGGAGCGCGCTGTCGCGCGCGGTGACCACGACGGCATGGTCTACCTGTCGGCACTGCTCGCTGCCGCTCCCGTGCCAGAGTTCCGCGACCCGGCACGCGCGCTCTCGCTGCTGGACAAGGTGAGCAAGGATCTGGGCGGCGACCCGATCGAATTCGAGATCCGCGCCGCGGCACAGGCGGCCGCGGGGAACTTCGATCCTGCCGCGGACAGCGAGCGTCGCGCCATTTCCATGGCGAGTCGCCTGCACTGGGATCCGGGACCGCTCAACGAGCGGCTGGCCCGTTACCAGGCGCACACGCCCTGGTACGGGAACCTGCTCATCCTCTGACTCAGGTCGTGTGCCCGACGGCGAAGCGCGCGAGCGCTGCGAGCCCGGCCTTATAAGAGGAGTCGGGCAGCGCGCCGAGTGCTGCCAGTGCTTGGTCCTGCTCCTCGCGAGCGAGGCGCGCGGTGTACTCGAGGCCGCCGGTGGCCTGGATGGCGGCCACTACCGGCTCGAGCTGCGCGAGGCCGCCAGCCTTGATGGCCTGGCGGATGGCCGCGCGCTGCGCCTCGGTGCCGTGCCGCAGCGCGTGGATGAGAGGCAGGGTCGGCTTGCCCTCGGCAAGGTCGTCGCCGAGGTTCTTGCCGCGCTCGGCCGGATTGGAGCGGTAGTCGAGCACGTCATCGATCAGCTGGTAGGCGGTGCCCAGGTGGCGGCCATAGGCGGCCAGGGCCTGGCGCACGGGCACGGGACTGCCGGCGAGTACCGCCGCCACCTGGGCGCCGGCCTCGAACAGCTTGGCGGTTTTTCTGTAGATGACCTCGAGGTAGCGCTGCTCGGTCGTATCCGGGTCGCGCGCGTTCATGAGCTGCAGCACCTCGCCCTCGGCGATCACGTTGGTGGCCTCGGCCATGATCTCCATCACCGGCTGGCTCGCGACCGCGGCCATCATCTGGAAGGCGCGCGAGTAGACGAAGTCACCGACCAGGACGCTCGCCTGGTTGCCGAACACCTCGTTGGCGGTGTATCGGCCGCGCCGCAGCGAGGAGCCGTCGACCACGTCGTCGTGGAGCAGGGTGGCCGTATGGATGAACTCGATGAACGCGGCCGCCTCGACGTGGGCCGGGCCGGCAGCGCCGCAGGCGCGTGCCGCCAGCACCACCAGCAGCGGCCGCAGCCGCTTGCCGCCCCCGGCGATAATGTGCTCGGCGATGCGGTCGACCAGCGGCACCGCGCTCTTGAGGCGGGCCCGGATGACGCCGTCCACGGACACCAGGTCCGGCTTCACCAGTGCGCGTATCTCTTCCAGGCTCATAGGCGTCTGCGGGCGGACGGCTGCTCGTGCCAGGGGCGCAGGCATCCTAGCCGACCCGGGGCGGCTTGGCAGGACTGGATCGCCGCGCAGCGCAGGCAGCTGAATTGACGTCTAAGTTCCCGGCCTGCTTCAGGAAAATGCCGTTTGACCGCGCCCGGGTCCGCCAGTAGAATGCGCGGCCTTTCTGCTTCGGCCAATCCTCCCACGAACACCATGTACGCGGTCATCGCCACAGGCGGCAAGCAATATCGGGTGACCAAGGACGGCGTCCTGCGCGTCGAGAAGCTCGACGCGGAGCCGGGCGCCACGGTCGAGTTCGGCGAGGTGCTGCTGGTGGGCGAGGGCGCCGACGTCAAGGTCGGCAAGCCCATGCTCAAGGGTGGCAAGGTGCTGGCCACCGTCGTGCGACACGGCAAGGGTGCGAAGGTGTCGATCGTGAAGTTCAAGCGCCGCGCGCATTACCTGCGGCAGAAGAACCACCGCCAGCAGTTCACCGAAGTGAAGGTCACGGACATCAGCGCCGGCTGAGGCCGCGCATCACCGGCAGGACGGCAGTCTCATGGCACATAAAAAGGCAGGCGGCAGTACCAAGAACGGACGCGACTCCCACTCCAAACGGCTGGGCGTCAAGCGCTTCGGCGGCGAGCAGGTGCTGGCCGGCAACATCCTCATCCGCCAGCGCGGCACGCAGGTGCGCCCCGGCGTGAACGTCGGCGTCGGCACCGACCACACGCTGTTCGCCAAGGTGACCGGCACGGTGCAGTTCAAGAAGAAGGGCGCCGAGCAGCGCCTGTACGTGAGCGTACTGACCCAGAAGGCCTGAAGGCGCGCACACCGGATCCCCCACGACCCCGGCCCGGCGCCGGGGTTTTTGTTTGCGCTAGAGTCAGAGCATGAAGTTCGTCGATGAGGCGAGGGCGCGGGTGCAGGCCGGCAACGGCGGCCGGGGCAGCACCAGCTTCCGGCGCGAGAAGTTCGTGCCGTTCGGCGGCCCGGACGGCGGCGACGGCGGCAACGGCGGCAGCGTCTTCCTGCGCGCCGCCTCCGGGATAAACACCCTCGCCGACTTCCGCATCGAGCGCACCTTCAAGGCCGGCCACGGCGAGCCCGGCAGCGCCAACGACTGCACCGGCCGCGGCGGCGCGGACCTTTACGTGCCGGTGCCGATCGGCACCGTGGTGCGCGACACCGACACCCAGGAGGTGCTCGGCGATCTGACCCGCCACGGCGAGGAGCTGCTGGTGGCCCGCGGCGGCAAGGGTGGCTGGGGCAACCAGCGCTTCAAGTCGAGCACCAACCGCTCGCCGCGCCAGTTCGGTCCCGGCCTGCCGGGGGAGAAGCGGTCCCTCGAGCTCGAACTCAAAGTGATCGCGGACGTGGGACTGCTGGGACTGCCCAATGCCGGCAAGTCCACGCTCATCCGTGCCGTCTCCGCGGCGCGGCCCAAGGTCGCGGACTACCCCTTCACCACCCTGTATCCGAACCTGGGCGTGGTCGCCGTCGGCATGCACCGCAGCTTCGTCATGGCCGACATCCCGGGACTGATCGAGGGCGCGGCCGAGGGGGCGGGGCTCGGGATCCGCTTCCTCAAGCACCTGCAGCGCACCGGCCTCCTGCTGCACCTGGTCGACATCGCCCCCATCGATCCGCATGCCGACCCGGTCCGGGACGCGCGCGCGATCGTCCGGGAGCTCAAGACATTCAGCAAGGAGCTGGCCGCGAAGCCGCGCTGGCTGGTGCTCAACAAGCGCGACCTGCTGACGCCGGAGGAAGCCGAGAAGCGCGCGCGCGCGATCGTGCGGGCGCTGCGCTACCGCGGGCCGCACTTCCTGATTTCAGGGGCGACCGGGGAGGGGACGAAAGCGCTGTGCGAGGCGGTTATGACGCTTTTGGAGGAGCGCGATAAACGCGGGCCCGCATCATATCCAGGAGATGCTGGCGCCGCGCCGCGGGACGCAGTTTGAGCGGGGTAGGGATCACGGGAACCGGAATTCGGGCCTTGTCACTCATTGCAAGCCTCACTGCATGGCGCGGATGCGGGCCGACAGGCGGCTCTTGTGCCGTGCGGCCTTGTTACGGTGGATGATCTGCTTGCTCACCAGGGCATCGATGACCGGGACGGCCTTCACGTAGCTCATCCGTGCCGCCTCTTTGTCGCCGCCCGAAATGGCCGTGGTCACGGTGCGCACGGCCGTGCGCATGCGTGAGCGCAGCGCCACGTTACGGGCGCGGTGCTTCTCGGCCTGGCGGGCAGCCTTCTCGGCGGACTTGGTATTGGCCACGAAATCTCCGTATCTGGAACGCCCCCGGTCGCGGGGGCCGTAGTCTCGCTATCCAGGAAGGCCTTGTCAAACTGACTGCGACGGGCGGCAGCGCCCGCCCGGGAGTTCACATAAACTCAATCCGCGAGGCGGCGGTGCCGGGGCTGTACGATTCATTTAGTCTTTCTCTTTCAGTGACTTAATTACCCTTCATGGAGCTCATCCGCGGATGCGGCGCCCCCGGCCGCCCGGCCCACGGCAGCGTCCTCACCATCGGCGCCTACGACGGGCTGCACCTCGGCCACCAGGCACTGCTTGGGCGCCTGGCCGGTCATTCCCGGCGGCTCGGCCTGCCGGCGGTGCTGTGCACGTTTGAGCCCCTGCCGCGGGAGTACCTCGTGCCGCAGGACCCGCCGGCCCGGCTCACCTCGCTCCGCGAGCGCTGGCGCATCCTCGCCACGCAGCCGGTGGACTACCTGTGGCTGCTGCGCTTCGGCGGGGCTTTGCGTAACCTCTCGGGGGAGGCCTTCGCGCAGCTGCTGGCGCGCGAGCTCCAGCCACGCGTCGTGGTCGTGGGTCACGACTTCCGCTTCGGCAAGAACGGTCAGGGGACAGTGGCGCTGCTCGCCGAGCAGGGCCGACACCTCGGCTTCGAGGTCGACGTGCAGGAGCCGGTGCTCAGGGACGGGGAGCGCATCAGCAGCAGCGCCGTGCGCGCAGCGCTCGACCGCGGTGACTTCGCGTCGGCCGAACGCGCCCTGGGGCGCCCCTGGTCGATGCGCGGCCGGGTGCGACCGGGGCAGCAGCTGGGCGCGGACCTGGGGTTTCCCACCGCCAACCTGCCGCTCGAGCGCCGGCGTGCGCCGGTCGCCGGCATCTTTGCGGTGCGTGTGCACGTCGACGGCGGCGGCGCGCGGGCCGGAGTGGCGAGCCTCGGGACGCGTCCGACCGTGGGGGGCGGGGAGGCGCTGCTCGAGGCGCACGTGTTCGATTTCGCCGACGACCTGTACGGGCGCGAGATCGAAGTGGAGTTCGTGGCGAAGCTGCGCGACGAGGAGCGCTTCGCGAGCCTCGGGGCGCTCGCCGCGCAGATGCGCGCCGATGCGGCGGAGGCACGTCGCATCCTCAAGGTTTGAAAGAGGACATGGCCGACTACAAGCACACCATCACGCTGCCGCAGACCGACTTCCCCATGAAGGCGGACCTGGCGCAGCGCGAGCCCAAGCAGCTCGAGGCCTGGGAGGCGCGCGGCACCTACCGCAAGCTGCGCGAGATCGCGCGCGGCCGGCCGCGCTTCGTGCTGCACGACGGCCCGCCGTACGCCAACGGCGCGATCCACATCGGGCACGCGGTCAACAAGATCCTCAAGGACGTCGTGGTGAAGTCGCGCTCCATGGACGGCTGCGACTCACCCTACATCCCGGGCTGGGACTGCCACGGGCTGCCAATCGAGCTGCAGGTGGAGAAGAAGCACGGGCGCCCGGGCGCCAAGCTCGACGCGCGCGCCTTCCGCGCCGCCTGTCGCGCCTACGCCCAGGAGCAGATCGAGCTGCAGCGCACCGACTTCAAGCGTCTCGGCATCCTCGGCGACTGGGACCACCCCTATCTCACCATGGCGAAGGGCTATGAAGCGCAGCAGCTGCGCGCCTTCGGCCGTATCATCGCCAACGGCCACCTTTACAAGGGCGTGAAGCCGGTGCACTGGTGCCTCGACTGCCGCTCGGCGCTCGCCGAGGCGGAAGTGGAGTACGAGCAGCGCACCTCGCCCGCGATCGACGTCGGCTTCCGCGTCGTCGACAACGCCGAGCTGGCGCGCCGTGCCGGGCTCGGCGCCGGCGAGCTCGATACCGCGCCGGTCGATCTCGTCATCTGGACCACCACGCCCTGGACGCTGCCGGCCAACCAGGCGGTCGCGCTGAAGAACGATTTCGTCTATGTGCTGGTGCAGGCGCGCGGCGCCTCGGTGCGGCGCCTGGTGCTGGCCGCGGAACTCATGGAGGCATGCCTCAAGCGCTTCGGGCTCACGCTCGAGAAGGTGCTGGCGCGCTGCGAGGGCGCCGCACTCGAGGGCCTCAAGCTCCGCCACCCGTTCCTGCCGCGCGAGGTGCCGGTGATCCTGGGCGAGCACGTGACGCTCGACGCCGGCACCGGTGCGGTGCACACCGCGCCCGGCCACGGCCAGGAGGACTTCGCGGTCGGCCAGCGCTACGGCCTCGAGGTACTGAACCCGGTCGGCAACGACGGCCGCTTCCTGCCCGGGACGCCCCTGGTCGAGGGCCTGAAGGTCGATGCCGCCAACCCGGTCATCATCGAGGCGCTGCGCCAGGCGGGCGAGCTGCTGCACGAGGAGGCCTTCCAGCACAGCTACCCGGTGTGCTGGCGCCACAAGAGCCCGGTGATCTTCCGCGCCACGCCGCAGTGGTTCATCAGCATGGAGCAGGCGCAGCTGCGCGCGCACACGCTGCGCGACATCCCCGGCGTGCAGTGGACGCCGGCCTGGGGCGAGCCGCGCATTACCGGCATGATCGAGAGCCGCCCCGACTGGTGCATTTCGCGCCAGCGAACCTGGGGCGTGCCGATCCCGCTGTTCGTGCACAAGGTGTCCGGCGAGCTGCACCCGCGTACCCAGGAGCTGATCGGGGCCGCCGCCGCGCGCGTCGAGGCGGGCGGCATCGATGCCTGGTTCGATCTGGACCCGGCCGAGCTCCTCGGGGCCGACGCGGCGGACTACGACAAGGTGACCGACGTCATGGACGTGTGGGCCGATTCGGGCCTGTCGTTCGAGTGCGTCGGCAAGGAGCGCCCGGAGATCGCAGCTCCGGTCGAGCTGTACCTCGAGGGCTCGGACCAGCACCGCGGCTGGTTCCACTCCTCGCTCCTCATGTCCGAGGCGCTGTATGAGCGCGCCCCGTACAAGGGCGTGCTCACCCACGGGTTCACCGTGGACGAGAAGGGCCGCAAGATGTCGAAGTCCTTGGGCAACGTCATCGCCCCGCAGAAGGTGGTGAACTCGCTCGGGGCCGACGTGCTGCGGCTGTGGGTCTCGGCCACCGACTACGCCAACGAGATCGCGGTCTCGGACGAGATCCTGAAGCGCATGGCCGACTCCTACCGGCGCATGCGCAACACCCTGCGCTTCCTGCTCGGGAATCTCGCCGGCTTCGACCCGCAGCGCCACGCGGTGGCCCCGGGCGAGCTGCTGGCGCTCGACCGCTGGGTGCTGGCGCGCACGCGCGCGCTGCAGGACGAGATCGTCGACGCCTACCGCCGCTATGCGTTCCACCTCATCTACCAGAAGGTGCACAACTTCTGCAGCGTCGACCTCGGCGGCTTCTACCTCGACGTCATCAAGGACCGCATGTACACCACGCCCGCGGCCGGGCGCGGGCGCCGCTCGGCGCAGACCGTCATGTTCCACATCGCCGAGGCCATGGTGCGCTGGCTGGCACCGATCCTGTCGTTCACGGCCGAGGAGGTGTGGGGCCACCTGCCCGGGGCCCGCGCCGAGAGCGTGTTCCACACCACCTGGCTCGAGCTGCCGGCGGTGGCGCCCGAGGCGATCGACTGGGACGCGCTCATGCGGCTGCGCAGCGACGTCACGCGCGAGCTGGAGAGGCTGCGCGACACCGGCGCGATCGGCGCGCCGCTCGATGCCCGGGTTGAGGTCTACTGCACGGGCGCGGAGTATGCGCGCTACGCCGCGCTCGGCGCCGAGCTGCGCTTCCTGCTGATCACCTCGGAGGCGCACGTGCACGAGGTGGCGGCCGCGCCGCCGCAGGCGGTGCCGGCGGTGAACGCCGGCGCCGGCGTGTGGGTGCTGGCGCAGCCGACCGCCGAACCCAAGTGCGTGCGCTGCTGGCAGCGGCGCGGCGACGTCGGCACGAACGCGGCGCACCCGCAGCTGTGCGGCCGCTGCATCCTGAACATCGAAGGGCCCGGGGAGCAGAGGCGGTACGTATGAGCGAGGCGAAGCAGACTTACACGCGGGTCAAAGTGCCGCTGCCGGAGAGCGGCTGGCGCTGGCTGCCGCTCACCGCGCTGGTGATCGTCCTCGATCACGTGAGCAAGGCGTGGATCATGCACCACTTCGCGCTGTCCGAGCGCGTGCACGTGCTGCCGGTGCTGGACCTCATCCTCACCTACAACACCGGTGCCGCCTTCAGTTTCCTTGCCGGCGCCAGCGGCTGGCAGCGCTGGGTGTTCGTGCTGCTGGCGCTGATCGTGAGCACGGTGCTGATCGCGTGGATGCGCCGTCTGAGCGCGCGCCACCACGGCCTGCTCGCCTGCGGGCTGTCGCTGATCGCCGGTGGCGCGCTCGGCAACATGATCGACCGCCTGGTGCTCGGGCGGGTGGTGGATTTCGTGCACGTGCACTGGGGGCTGGCGTACTTTCCGGCTTTCAACGTCGCCGACTCGGCCATCACCGTGGGCGCGGCGGTGCTGCTCATCGATGCCTGGCGCGAGACGCGCGCGGCGAAGCGGCTGCGGGTCTGACGTGCAGGTACTGCTCGCCAACCCGCGCGGCTTCTGCGCCGGCGTCGATCGTGCGATCGACATCGTCGAGCGTGCGCTCGAGCTGTTCGGGCCGCCGATCTACGTGCGCCACGAGGTGGTCCACAACCGCCACGTGGTGGAGCGGCTGCGCAGCCTGGGCGCGGTGTTCGTGGACGAGCTCGCCGAGGTGCCCCCCGGCGGCACGGTCATCTTCTCCGCGCACGGGGTCTCGAGCGCGGTCGAGGACGAGGCGCGCCAGCGCACGCTCAGCGTCTTCGACGCCACCTGTCCGCTGGTCACCAAGGTGCACATGGAGGTGCAGCGCTACGCCCGCGAGGGGCGCGACGTCATCCTCATCGGCCACGCCGGCCATCCGGAGGTCGAGGGCACCATGGGGCGCTTCGACGCCTCCTTCGGCGGCCGCATCCTGCTGGTGGAGAACACCGCCCATGCCGCCGCGCTCGCGGTGCGCGACCCGCAGCGCCTCGCGTTCGTCACGCAGACCACGCTGTCGGTGGACGACACGGCCGAGATCGTGGCCACGCTGCGCGGGCGCTTCCCGGAGCTGGCCACACCGCGCCGCGAGGACATCTGCTACGCCACCCAGAACCGTCAGGACGCGGTGAAGAAGCTGCTCGAGCAGTGCGACGTGCTGCTGGT
>Ga0134125_10005060_pt1 | contig 15002 bp, 12 predicted proteins | sample KB31751_FD_96464 | JGI IMG/M metagenome (GOLD analysis project Ga0134125, IMG submission 96464) | Terrestrial soil microbial communities with excess Nitrogen fertilizer from Kellogg Biological Station, Michigan, USA - KB3-175-1 | ecosystem: Environmental > Terrestrial > Soil > Unclassified ... | reverse complement strand
CCGCCCGATCTGCTCGCCATCGTCGACAAGGCGATGGCACGCGCGCCGTCCGATCGCTATCCGAGCGCGCGCGAGCTGGCCGCCGATCTCAAGCGCTTCACCACCGGGCAGCTGGTCGGCGCGCACCGCTATTCGCGCGCGCAGCGCCTCGCGCGCTTCGTGCGGCGCCACCGCGTCGCGCTCACGGTCGGCGGCGCGGCGCTCGTGGTGCTCGCGGTGATGAGCCTCGTCGGCGTGCGGCGCATCCTGCGCGAGCGCGATCGCGCCAACCAGGAGCGCGCGCTGGCGCTCGAGCAGAAGGCGGCGGTCGAGGCGGCGCAGGCGCGCGAGGCCGCGCGCTTCGATCAATTGATCCTCTCGCAGGCGCGCGCCGTGCTCGATCACGATCCGACGGCGACGCTGGCCTGGCTCAAGCGGCTGCGGCCCGAGGCGCACGGCTGGGGCGAAGCGCGCGTGCTGGCGGCCGAGGCGCAGGCGCGCTACGTGGCGAGCGAGGTGCGGCCGGGGCGCGTCGCGGCGCTCGCGCCCGACGGCGCGTGGCTCGCCACCGTCGACGGCAGCGGCGCGGTGCGCCTCTACGCGCGCGATCGCGACGGCGCCGTCGAGCTGCCGGGACGCGTCGGCGCCGCGCGCGCCGTCGCCTTTGCGCCCGACGGCAAGACGCTCGCGGCCGGCGGCGCGGGCGGCGTGCGGCTCTACGACGTCGCCGCGCGGCGCGAGCGCACGCTCGACGGGCGCGTCGACAGCGTGGCCGCGCTCGCCTTCGCGCCCGACGGCAGCATCCTCGCCGCCGCCGGTCCGGGCGGCCTGCGCTTGTGGGACGCGCAGGGTCACGCGCGCCCGGCGCCGGCGACGAGCGGCGCGGTCACGCGGCTCGGGCTGGCGGCCGGGGATCGCGGCGCCGCGCGGGACGGCGCCGGCGTCGTGTGGTGGCAAGGCGCCGAGAGCCATCGGCTGCCGCCGCCCGACGGTGGCGGCGCGATCGCCTTGTCCAGCGACGGCACGCGCCTGGCGGTCGCCGGGCCGAACGAGGTGCGCATCTTCGAGCTGCCGTCGGGGCGCAGCCGCCGCGTCGCGGTCGGCAACACCGCCGCGCTCGCGTTTTCGCCCGATCACGAGAGCCTCGCGCTCTGCGCCGGCGACGGCTCGCTCGTCGCCGTGACGGTGGCGAGCGGCCAGATCACGAGCTACGCCCACGCCGGCGGCGCCTGCCACGACGTCACCTTCGGCAGCGACGGGCGCGCGCTCGCCGCCACGCACGGCTCGATCGCGCGCATCTGGAGCCTGCCCGCCGGCGACCTGCGCAAGCTGCGCGGCGCCGAGCTCGACGTCGACCAGGTGGCGCTCTCGCGCGACGGCCGCTGGCTGGCGTCGGCGTCGCCCGAGGAAGCGGTGCGGCTGTGGCGGCTCGACGGCGAGCGGCCGCCGGCGACGCTGGCGCTGCCCGCCGATCGCGCGCTGGTGGCGCTGTCGCCCGACGGCGCCGAGCTCGCCGTCGGCGGCGCCGATGGCCGCGTGCGGCGCGTGCGCGGCGCGACGACGACGGTGGTGGCGCGCCACGCGACGCCGGTGCAGGCGCTGGCCTGGAGCGCAGCGGGGATCGTGTCGGCGGCGCGCGACGGCGTCGAGCTCGTCCCGACCGCGCCGCCGGTCCCGTCGCCGCCGTCGGCCGAGCCGGTGTCGCTCGGACCGGCGGCGAGCGCGCTCGCGCTCACGCGCGACGGCGCGTGGCTCGCCACCAGCGCCGACGGCAACGTGCGCCTGCAGCGCCTCACCTGGAGCGGCGGTCGGCCGTCGCCGTCGGGGACGCCGCGCACGTTCGAGCCGGGGCTGGCGGCGCGCACGCTGGCGCTCTCGCCCGACGGCAACACGCTGGCTGCCGCGGGCGCCGACGCGCGCGTCGTGCATCTGTGGATCGCCAAGAGCGGCGGCCACCGCACCTTCGACGTCGACGCCGCGGTCACCGCCCTCGCCTTCCTCGACGACGAGCTCCTCGCGGTCGGTGAAAAGAGCGGCGCCATCCGCATCCTCCACCTGCCGACCGGCGACGGCTGGACCCTGAGCGGTCACAAATCGGCCGTCGTCGCGCTCGGCGCCGACGCCGGCGCGCTGACCTCGCTCTCCGACGACGGCCGCCTGCGCGTCTGGCCCGCGGTACCGCCCCCTGGCGCCACCGCCCTGCGCGCCTGGCTCGACGGCGCCACGCGCGCCCGCTTCGACGCCGACGATCGGCTGCGCTGATGCCGACCCTCGCCGATCGCCTGCGTGCCGAGCCGTTCGAGCTCATCCTCTCGTCAGGCTTCTTCGGCTTCTTCGCGCACGCCGGTGTGGTGCACGCGCTCGAGGAGGCGGCGCTCACGCCCGCGCTCGTCGGCGGCTCGTCGGCGGGCGCGCTCGTCGCCGGGCTGTGGGGCGCCGGCGTCCCCGCCGCCGCCATCCGCGATCGGCTGTTCGCGCTCCGGCGCGCCGACTTCTGGGATCCCGATCCGCTCTTCGGCCTCGCCGGCGCGCGCGGCTTCGGCCTGTTGCGCGGCGAGCGCTTCGAGCAGCTCCTCGGCGAGGCGCTCGACGGCGTCGGCGTGCACCGCTTCGCCGAGTGCCGCGTGCCGGTGCGCGTGGTCGCCTTCGACGTCGGTGCGCGCCGCACCGTGACCCTCGGCGACGGGCCGCTCGTGCCCGCCATCCGCGCCTCGTGCAGCGTGCCCGTGATGTTCCAACCGGCGGTGATCGACGCGCGCCGCCTCCTCGACGGCGGCATCGCCGACCGCGCCGGCATCAGCGCCGCCAGCGACGGGGCGCGCGTGCTCTATCATCACCTGCCGCCGAATTCGCCGTGGCGCCGCTTCACGCCGTCGCAGAACCGCGTGCCGGCGCGGCCGCGCCTGCACCTTCTGCACGAGCCGTCGCTGCCGCGGCTGTCGCCGTTCCACCTCGACCGCGGGCCGCGCGCGTTCGAGCTGGCGCGGAGCATGGTGCTGCGCGCGCTCGCTGCGCCCGCCGGCGACGCGGCCTAGCGGCTACGGAGCCGGCTCTTCGGCGCCGACCGTGTAGAACGTCGCCGGCGAGCTCTGGTTCGCGTACTCGGTCGCGATCCACCCGGCGCTGCGCGCGGCGGTGGCGACGCGCAGCTCGTCGATCGTCCCGTTGAGCCCCATGTTGGTGCCGAACGCCGGCTCGGGCGCGTGGCCGATGACGCCGCTGGTGCCCTGCGTGTTGATGCCGTTGAGCATCATCGGGCTGCCGGTGATCTCGGCGCCGTTGACGTACAGATGGTTCTTGCCGTTCGGTCCTTCGAGCACCCAGTGCACGAGCGTCCAGCCCGCGCCGTCGAGGTTGGTGCCCGTGGTCCAGTCGTTGGTGTAATAGCCGACCGCCATCACCGCCGTCATGAAGTGACCGTAGAGCCAGCGCGCCTGGCTCATCGCCGCCGTGCCCATCACGATGATCGCGCTCGGATGCGTGGTCGCCGCCTGATTCACCCAGACCGAGATGGTGTGCGCCTGATTGCCGCTGAGCGGATTGGTGAACGTGATGGTGTCGTTGCCACCGTTGAACGCCAGCCCGCCGCCGAGCTTGGCCGCGGTCTGCGTCGTCGTCGTCAGGTTGGGCGTGCCGGCGTGCGTGCCGGTGGCCTCGGCGATGGTGGTGGCCGGCAGCTTGTCGTCGAGGTGCCACACCGCCGCGAAGCTCGACTTGAACACGCCGGGCGCGTTCGGCGTCGCCGTCGCCGACGGATCGCCGTAGTAGACGTAGAGCACCGTCGGCTGATTGTTCGAGAGCGCCGGCACGCGCACCCAGGCCTCGAGGCGATGCGCGTTTCCATCCCAGCGCTGGATCTCGTAGTCGAGCGGCGTCGTGCCGTCGGCGGCGGTGAAGTAGATGTCGTGGCCGCTGGCCTGCGCGCGCGCGCCGATGTCGGCGTCGGTCAGATCGATCCACACCGGGAAGTCGGTCTGGTTGCCGTTGACCTTGGTGTCGTCGATCGTGATCGACTTGCGGCGTCCGGGCTTTGTCGCCAGATCCGTCGCCGGCATCATCGCCAGGTCGCCGGCGGGCATGCTCATCGCGAGGTCACCAGGGTCGGTCGACAGATCGATCGACACGGCCATGTCGTCAACGCCGGCGTCACCAGCTCCCGGCGGCAAGCCGTGGACATTGAAGCTGCACCCCGCTCCGACCAACGCGAGGACGCTCAGCAAAAACGAGCGCACGACCCCATTATACAGCAGCCCCGGTTTTCTCGTCGGAAACGGCGAAAGAACCGCCAGTCGGGACCCGCGCGCGTGCCTACGTAGCGCCCATGCGTCCGGCCGCGCTCGTCTTCGCCCTGGCGACGATTCTTTGCACTCCGGCGTACGCCGGCACCGACGAAGGCCCCCGCCAGCGACGGTGGCACCTCGGCGTCGAGGCGGTCACCGACTTCCCCATCTACGTCGGCACCCAGGTGTGGGCCGAGCTGCCGGGCCGCATCCGCCTGTCGACGTCGTTCGGCGAGATGCCCGACGCCTACGTCGACACCATCAACGCCGTGGCCAAGGCCGCCGGCGCCTACGATGAGAGCACCGCCGAGTTCGTCTCCGAGGCGCTCGATCATGCGTTCACGTGGCGCGTCCACGTCGGCTGGCGTCCGCTGCGCCGCCGCGGGCTCTACTTCGAGGGCGGCTACGGCCTGTTCGCCGTGCACGCCAACATCGGCCTGACCGGCATCATCGAGCAGGCGACCGGGCTGACCGCGCCGGGCAACACCAACCGCGGCCTCGGCTACAAGCTCGACACCACCGTGCACACCCTCGGCATCGAGGTCGGCTGGACCTGGAATCCGTGGCGCGATCTGACGCTGCGCGCGGCCATCGGCTTCGCCGCCACGGTGTCGGCGAGCGTCGACGTGCGGCCGAACTTCCTGGCCACGGCGCAGCAGCCGTTTCTGCGGCTCGCCGGCGACTACCTCGAAGGCGTGATCGAGAAGTACCTCTTCATTCCCACGATCGGGCTGGCGCTGGGCTGGCAGCTGTTCTGACGGTGCTCTGCACGCCGAAGTGGTCCGACACCCACAGGTTGCACGGCCCCACCATCGACGTGAACGCGCGGTGGCTCTCCACCACCGACGAGGACGACGACAGGACGTAGTCGATGCGCACCGACGCCGTATCGGTCGGGGCGGACAGCGATTGATCCTGATAGGCCGTCAGGCCCGGCAGCTCGCCGGCGCTGCCGTAGGTGTCGGTCAGCGGCGGAACGAACGTGGTGTACATCGGCGAGCCCGGCACGTCGTTGAGATCGCCGAGCACCAGCACCAGGCCCCCGGGCGCGCGCGTCTGGTCGATCCAGCCGGCGAGCTCCTGCGCCTGCGCCAGGCGCACGCCCGGCGCCGACGGGCTCGAGGTCCCGCTCGACTGCAGGTGCGTGCTGTAGACGTCGAGCGCGCCGTCGCTGAAGGCCACCTGCACGTGCAAGGCGCCGCGCACGACCGAGCCGACGCCGTTGGTCACCAGCTCGCTCGCCGGCTCCAGCGTCGCGTAGGTGAGCGAGCCCGCGAGCGCCGCCGGGCCGAGCCGCGGGTGCACGAGGATGGCGCCACGATCGATGAGCCGCGCTCCGCCCACCGACGGCAGCGCGCCCTCGACGACGGCGTTGTCGCGGGCGAGCGCCTGATAGCGCACGCCGCTCTGCCGCTCGATGGCGCGCACCAGCGTGTCGAGGAAATCCACGATCACGCGGTCGCGCGAGCGATCGTCGAGCTCGTGCGCGTAGGCCACCAGCACCGCCTCCTGCAGCGCGATGACGTCGGGCTGCTCGGCGGCGATGAGCTGCGCCGCGCCCTCCAAACGGCAGGCGAAGTCGGTCAGCGTGACGCCGCCGACGACGGCGCTGATGCTGCCGCTCAGGTTCGCGGCCGACGTCGACTGCGGCACGATGTCGGTCGCGATGCCGTAGAACATGTTGTAGGTGAGCGCGGTGATCGTCGCCGGCTCGGCCACGACCGCAGGCGGCGGGTCGCTGCCGCCGCCGCATCCGCACGCGAGCAGGCACGAGCACACGAGCGAGCGCATCGTCCGCGTCGTCGTCGGCATGGACACGAGATAGTCATGGCGCGCGGCACGTCTAGGAGCGCGTTGCTCCTAGCGGAACGCGCGCAAGAAGGCGAAGAACGCCGACATCACGATCACGATCGCGCCCGTCGCGAACACCAGCTCGTCGGCCAATCGGCGGCGCATCACATCCTCCTCTACACGAAGCTGTAGCGCTCCGAGTGGTACTTCGAGATCGGCACGTGCAGCTCGGCCAGCGCGCTCTCCACGGCGTCCATCATCACGCCCGGGCCGCAGATGAAATATTCGTGCTCGCCGTAGGGCGGCGGCAGGTGGCGTCCGAGCACCTCGGCGTCGATGAAGCCGCGCTCGCCGGTCCAGCCCTCGGGCGGATTCTCGAGCACGTGGACGATCGTGAGGTTGAGGCGCGCCTTCAGCGCCTCGAGCTCTTCGCGGAAGGTGATGTCGTCCCACGTCTTCGAGCCGTAGAGCAGCACCACCGGCCGCTTGTCGCCCTCGTCGGCGAGCGTGGAGAGCATGCTCATCATCGGCGTGATGCCGACGCCGCCGGCGACGAGCACGTGCATGTCGGCCGGATGTCCGATGGTGAAGGCGCCGTACGGCCCGTCGAGGTAGACGCGCCTCCCGACCGGGACTTCGTCGATCTTGCTCGTGAAGTCACCGAGCTTGCGGATCGACATCGCCACCTTGCCGTCGCCCTTGGCGGCGCTCGACGAGAACGAGAACGGGTGCGAGCTCACCTTGAACGGGCTTCCGTACACGGTCAGCCAGCCGAACTGTCCCGGGCGGAAGCGCAAGCCGGCGTGCCCCTCGGGCTCCATCAGCAGCGTCCAGGTCTCGCCGCGCTCCTTGCGCACCTCGGTGATGCGATAGGGGCGCCGCAAGACGAACAGCGGCTTGAAGATGCGCACGTAGACGAGGAGGCCGAGCCAGAAGGCGGTGAGCGCGATCCACAGCCAGCGCTTCCACGGGTCGCCGAAGTAGAAGCTCCACCCGACCATGTGGGCGATGCCGGCGACGACCGCCACGACCGCCAAGACGACGTGCGAGATGTGCCACGCCTCGTAGCTCAGCCTCAGCTTCGTGCGCCACAGCGCCATCACCACGATGGCGATGAGCGAATAGGTCGACAGCGCGGCGAAGCGCGCGCGCCACGGCGCGGTGATCGAGTTGAGCAGCGCCAGGAGCTCGGGACGGATGATGAACAGGATGATCGGATGCGCGATCACCAGCGCCACCGCCACCAGCGAGATCTGACGGTGGAAGTGATAGATCACGTCCTCGCCCCACGGCTCGGTCACGTAGCGGAAGCGCGCCGTCAGGCCGAACTGCAGCCCCATGATCGCCAGCCCCGCGTAGCCGATGGCGACGGAGAACTCGGTCCAAAAGGCGCGCGCCGGCGGATGCGCGCCGAAGAGCAGCGCGAACATTGGCGCGAGCACGAACAGCAAATAGATGATGACCCAAAGCGCGCCGCGCGCGGTGTAGACCGACGACTCGCTCCGTCGCGCCGCCTGCTCGGACCTCGGCAACACCGCCCCGCCCACCGTGAAGAGCATGATCCGCTCCCATTCGTCGTTTCGATCCCTCATAGTCGCCGGCCGGCGGGCGGCCAGCCGCGCGGCGACGCATTCGTGCGGCGCCTAATGCATGGCCGCCGAGGGGAACGTGATGCCGTGGCGCGTGCGCATCTCCTCGATGATGTAGGCGCTGTTGATGAGCCCGATGTGCGAGAAGGCTTGCGGGAAGTTCCCGAGCTGGCGCTGCAGCGTCGGGTGATACTCCTCGGCGAGCAGGCCGAGCGGGCTGGTGAGCGACACCAGTCGATCGAGCAGCGCCTCGGCGTCGTCGAGGCGCCCGGCCATCGCGTAGTTGTCGACGAGCCAGAAGCTGCAGATGAGGAAGGTCGCCTCGTGGCCGGCGAGCCCGTCGACGCCGGTCTCCGTCGAGTAGCGCAGGACGAGCCCGTCCCACATCAGGTCCTTCTCGATCGCCGCCACCGTCGAGCGCATGCGCGGATCGTCGGCGGGCAGAAGGCCCATGTGCGGGATGAGGAGCACGCTGGCGTCGAGCGCGTCGGAGCCGTAGGCCTGCGTGAACGCGCCGATGCGCGGGTTGAAGCCGCGGTCCATGATCTCGTCGTGGATGACCTCGCGCAGGGCACGCCAGCGCGGGATGCGCTGTTCGATCTTGTGGCCCACGCCGACGGCGAACTCCTCGAACATGCGGATCGCGCGATCGACGGCGACCCAGGCGAGCAGCTTCGAATGCACGAAGTGCAGGTGCTTCTCGCCGCGGATCTCCCAGATGCCCTCGTCGGGGCGCTGCCAGTTGCGCTCGACGAAGTCGACGAGGGTCAGGATCAGATCGGCCGAGCCCGGATAGGCGGGCAGCCCTTTGACGCGCGCGTCGTAAAAGGCGTTGATGACCTCGCCGTAGGCGTCGAGCTGGAACTGGTCGTAGGCGCCGTTGCCGATGCGCACCGGCCGCGACTCCTCGTAGCCGGGCAGCCACGGCAGCTCGACCTCGGTGAGGCGATGCTGGCCGTCGATGCCGTACATGATCTGGATCTGGCTCGGCGAGCCGGCGGCGGCGCGCATCAGCCAGTCGCGCCACGCGCGCGCGGAGTCGAGATAGCCGGCGCGCAAGAGCGCGTCGAGCGTCAGCGTCGAGTCGCGCAGCCAGCAGAAGCGGTAATCCCAGTTGCGCACGCCGCGCAGCTCTTCGGGCAGCGAGGTGGTCGCCGCGGCGACGATGCCGCCGGTCGACTCTTGCGCGAGGATCTTGAGCGTGAGCAGCGAGCGGATGACCGCGTCACGCCAGCGCCCCTGGTACTTGCAGCGGCCGGCCCACTCGCGCCAGAACGCGCTGGTGCGCTCGAGCGCCTTCTCGGCGTCGGGCGGGGGGCGATCGAGCGCTTCGTAGGAGTGGACGTATTCGAGCGAGAACGCCAGCCGCTGGCCGGCGCGGATCGTGAAGTTGGCTTCGAGCCGGCGCGCCTCCCAGTCGGGCTCGAGCGGCACCGGGCTGTGGAACGTCAGCGCGTCGGGACCCGAGGTCAGCGTCGCGCGGTTGCCGTCGCACTGGATCCACGGCAAGAGCTTGCCATAGGCGAAGCGCGCGCTGAGGTCGCCGTGCATCTGCACCTCGCCCTCGAGCCCGACGATGATGCGGACGATGTCGTGATCCGATCCTGGCGGCATGAAGTCGATGATGCGAACGCGGCCGCCGTCGCAGGTCATGTCGGTCTCGAGGATCACCGTCTCCGGTTGGTAGTGCTGGTCGATGCGCCGCACCTTGGCCGCGGGCCGGATCGACCAGTAGCCGTGCTCGTTGTTGCCGAGCAGCGAGGCGAAGCAGGCGTCGGAGTCGATGCGCGGCGCGCAGAGCCAGTCGATCGAGCCGGTGCGCGACACCAGCGCGATCGTCGTCATGTCGCCGATGATTCCGTAGTGTTCGAGTGGGGCGCTCATACGAAGGAAGGTGGCGGCCCGACTCGACGAGACAATGCGTGGCGAACGATTACGCGTGCGTCTCTACGGTCGCCAGCCGAGGGCCGCCGAGCGCGCGCGGCCGCGGCGTGGGCGGCACCTTCTCGCGGTGCACGATGTGGCGGCGCAGCCGATCGAGGATGGCGTTGACCTCGCCGCCGACGATGACCATCACGCCCCACAGGTAGAGCCACAACAGGAGCAGCACCACCGTGGCGAGCGCGCCGTAGCTGCGCGCGTAGGAGCCGAAGTGCGCGACGTAGAGGCGGAAGCCGAAGGACGCGCCGATCCAGCCGAGCACGGCGACGACCGAGCCGGGCAGGATGGTGCGCCGCCGCGGCCGCACGTTGGGCAGGAACTGATACATGAACGCGACCATCGACGTCATCGCCAGGAGCGCGAGCGGCCAGCGCAGCGAGGCCCACAGGCGATCGAACCCGCCGCGCAGGCCGAAGAAGCTCCACGCCTTGCGCACGACCTCGGGCCCGACGAGCATCGCGGTGGCGGCGACGACCGCGGCCACGACGCCGCAGAGCGTGACCAAGAGCGCGCGCCCACGCACGCGCCACAGCGCGCGCGTCTCGCGGACCTCGTAGGCGCGGTTGAGCGCGGTGGTGAGCCCGCTGATGCAGCCCGACGCCGTCCACAGCGCGAAGATCAGCGTCGAGGCGAGCAGGCCGCCGCGCTGGCGGCCGACGATCTCGTCGAGCGTGTCCTCGACGAGGCGCGCCACCTCGGGCGGCAGCACGTGCTCGACGGTGTCCATGAGCTGCCGATCGAGCCCATGGAGCGGGATGTAGCCCATGAGCGTGAGCACGAACATGGCGAAGGGAAAGATGGCGAGGATGGCGTAGTAGGCCACCTGCGCGGCGAGATCGAGCGTCTCGGCGCGGATGAACGAGTCGACCAGGCAGTGCGCGAAGGTCCGGATCTTCTTCACGCCACGCCCCAGCGCCCCTCGAACGACGCGCCCGGCTCGAGCACGAGGAGGCCGTCGCCGCTGTTGAAGGCGTTGGGCGCGCAGCTCGTCGGCTCGACGGCGATGCCGAGGCGGCGGCGCGAGCGATCGACGAGCGTGTCGCCGCTGTAGACCTGCACGAAGCCGAAGCTGCGGTCGAGCCAGATGCGCAGCTCCTGCCGGTCGTAGCGCAGGCGCACGGTGGCGAGGCCGTCGCCGTCGCGCTCGAGGCCGGTGAAGGCGGTGTCGACGTGCGCGATGCCGATGGCGCGCGGGCGGCGAAAGTCGACCGGGCTGCCGTCGGTGGGGCGGCGCCGCGTCGGGATCGAGCGCGCGTCGACGTCGAGCCACTCGGTGGCGCGCACGCACAGCTCGATGTCGTCGGCGCGCACGCGCCCGAGCCGGAAGTAGGGATGAGCGCCGGCGCCGAAGGGACAGGGCGCCGGGCCGACGTTGGTGGCGACGAAGCTGACGGCGAGCCCCGCCGGCGAGAGCCGGTACTCGACGGAGAGCTCGAGCGGAAACGGATAGCCGGGGCGCGCCTGCAGCCGGTGGCGCAGGCGCACGAAGTCGTCGCCGCGCCGCTCGGTCTTCCAGCCCGCCCAGCGCACGAGGCCGTGGATGGCGTGGCCGAGCTCGGGCTCGTCGATCGGCAGCTGCTCGCGCCGTCCCGCGAATTCATAGCGGCCGAGCGCGATGCGGTTGGGCCACGGCATGAGCACCTGGCCGCGCCCGCCGGGGCAGACCTCTTCGGCGTCGAAGCCGTCGATGACGGAGCGCTCGTCGACGCGGTAGGCGCGCAGCGTGGCGCCGACGCTGGCGATGATCGCGTGGCGCGGGCCCGAGGCGATTTCGATCTGTTCTCCGGAGAGGTCCATATGCGCCTACGCCGCCAACGCCACGACCTGCTTGATCCCGCTCGCCGTGCGCAACAGCTTCGGCGCGTCCTCGAGCCGCGACCGGTGGGTGATCAAGCGGCGCACGGCGTTGGGGAAGAGCGTCATGAACTGCTCGAGCTGGCGCACCGACGCCTCGAAGGCCGCGCGCGAGGCGTTGACGGTGCCGAAGAGGACCTGGTTCTGCAGGACGATGTTGCGCATGATGCCGTCGAGATCGATCTCGACGGCGCGGCCGCCGCCGGGCACGCCGCTGAGCACGGCGACGCCGTTGGGCGCCAGCGTCTCCAGCGCGGCGAACGCCACCTTCGCCGTGCCGACCGCCTCGAAGAGGATGTCGAAGCGGCCGATGCGCGACGACAGATCTGCCAGCCCGACGTCGCGCGCCGACACGTACTCGGCGCCGAACGAGCGCGCCAGCTCGGCGCGATCGCTGTCGCCCGGCTCGAGCGAGTAGACGAAGGTCTCGACGTCGTTACGCGCCACCAGCATCATCGCGGCGAGCAGGCCAATGGGCCCCGCGCCGAGCACGAGCGCGCGCATCGCCGTCGGCTCCCACGGGTAGCGGCGCAGGATCGCCTCGAGATCCATCGCCGCCTTGGCCGCGATGGTCAGCGGCTCGACGAGCACGCCGACGTCGGCGAGCGCGCGCGGCACGCGCACGAGGTAGTGCTCGTGCTCGACCACGAGCTCGGTCATGTAGCCGTCGGCCTCCTTGATGCCGCGCTCGCGGAAGGCACCGCTGATGCAGAAGTCCTGGCGCCCCGCGCGGCACGCCACGCACCAGGGCTCCTCGCACGGGCGGCGCACCGTGAAGGCCACGAGGTCGCCCACGCGCAGCGAGCGCACCGCCGGCCCGACGGCGACGACCTCGCCGAGCGCTTCGTGGCCGAGCACGAGGCGGCCAAGGCCGCTCGGCGGCGTGCCGTAGTGGAACCCGGAGATCTCGCGGTCGGTGCCACAGATGCCGACCTCCCGCACGCGCACCGTCACGTCGTGCTCGTCTTTCGCCTCCGGGATCGGCACATCGATGATTCCGAGGTCCCGCTTGTCGGGGAACACCGCCATCGCACGCATCGCACACCCCCTCGGTCGAGATGGGTAGCAGCGCATGTGCCAAGGTTGCCGCGCGCGGCCGCCGTCGCATCATCGCCGGCATGAGCCTCTGGCAGGTCGAGCACGTGCTCGCGGCGCGCGCGCGGCTCGGGGAGTGTCCGGTGTGGGATCCCGAGCGCGGGCTGCTCGCGTGGGTCGACGTCTACAATCATCGCGTCCACCAATTCGAGCCGGCGACGGGGCGCGATCGCTTCTTCGAGACCGGCGAGGCCGTCGCCGCCCTGGCGCTCACCGGCGACGAGCGGCTGCTCCTGGCGTTGCGCGATCGGCTGGCGCTCGTCGATCCGCGCACCGGCGCGCTCGACGAGGTGTGCCGCTTCGACCTCGGCCATCCCGACACCCGGCTCAACGACGGCAAGTGCGACGCGCAGGGCCGCTTCTGGGTCGGCTCGATCAGCGTCGGTCGCGGCGAGGCGTCGCTCTATCGCTACGACCCGGACGGCTCGGTCCACGTGATGGAGACGGGCCTGACCATCTCCAACGGCCTCGGCTGGAGCCCCGACGGCAAGACGTTCTACCTGACCGACTCTCCCGAGCGCGTCATCTACGCCTACGACTTCGATCCCACGACCGGCGCGCTCGGCGATCGCCGCGTGCACGTCGACCTCACCGGCGAAACCGTCGAGCCCGACGGCCTCGCCATCGACGGCGCCGGCCAGCTGTGGTCGGCCTTGTGGGACGGCTGGAGCCTCGTCTGCTTCGACCGCAACGGCGCCGAGCTCGAGCGCTGGGAGCTCCCCGTCCAGCGCCCGACCAGCGTCACCTTCGGCGGCGCCGAGCTCACCGAGCTCTACGTCACCTCCGCCTCCGTCGGCCTCAGCCAGGCCGAAGTCCAACGCGGCATCTGCGCCGGCGACCTCTTCCGCATCGCCACCGGCGTCCGCGGCCTCCCCACGCACCGCTTCGCCGCCGCGTGACCCGCGCCAGCGCCCGCTAACACAACCTGCGCACCAAGAAGGTCTCCGGCGCCACGACCGCCACCTGCGACGCGTATGGATCCGCCCCCGCGCGCGCGTAATGCCGCTCCGCATTGCCGAGCAGATACCCGCGCACGCGCCGCACCTCCGTCGGCGTCCGCAAGATCCGCCCGTGATAGCGATCGTCGAGCACCCTCCCCCGTCGCCGCATCACGCGATTGAGCCCGCGCGCCACCCGCACGCCGAGCCCGTTCATCCCACGCGACAGCGCCCGCTCATCCTGCGCCTCGACGAGCAGGTGCACGTGATTCCCCTGCACCGAGTAGTGCACGAGCCGAAACCCGAACCGATTGCATCCGCCCCAAAACGCCCGCGCCAGCGCCCCAAAGCAGCGCCGGCTCCTCAAGCTCCAGACGTGATCGCGCATCCGCCAGGTCACGTGCACGGGAAAGCGCGACTTCAAGACGGCCCGCCGCCGATGCCGCACACCGGCCCGCGTGCGCACCGGCTTCCGCCCCGCGCCCTTGCGCCGACCACCCCACCTCCGGAACGCGAACGCCGCTTGCGTCATCTTGATTGGGCATCTTTATCACGAACGCTGCGGACATGCAAGCAACAACGTCGCCTGGCAACGGCCCGAGTCGCGGCCGCGGACCGCGGCTAAACCCTCCCCCGGGGCGGTGCGTGACACACACCGCCCGTGGAGCTCGGCACCGACCGTCGCGGATCGCCGGCTTCGAAGCGAGCCACCGCCGGTCAGGGGCGCGCCGTCACCGTCACGATTGGTGCGGGCTACCACCGCAGGTGCGCAGCAGGCCCGCCCCCTCTCGGCAATGGAAGCGTCGCGTCACCACCACCGCCGATCGGCGCTCGGCACGGTTCGGGATTTGACCTTCCATCCCCGATCGGCCCGCTCTCGGCACCCTTCAGGATTTGACCTTCCGCCGCCCCGCCCCCTTCCGCGCCACCACGTTCCGCGTCACCCTCCGCCGCCTCCCCCGCTTCACCAACTTCCCATGCACCCTGATCCTCTTCCTCACCACCCGTCCCTTCGTCCTTCCCATACTCCCGACGATAGGCCGTAGCCCCGCCCCAACACGACGCTACTTTCGCCCCCCATGGGAAACCCACGCGCACGCCCTCTTTCCCCCCACTGGCCGACCCTCCTCCTCCGCGGCCTCCTGGCCATCGCTTTCTCGGTCATCGCCTGGGCGCGCCCCGGCCCCACCCTCGCCGTCCTGCTCGTCCTCGCCGGCGCCTACCTGTTCGTCGACGGCATCTTCGCGCTCGCCGCCGCCATCCGCGCCTCGCGCCGCGACGAGAGCTTCGCCTTCCTCGCCATCGAGGGCGTCCTCGGCATCCTGCTCGGCGCCTTCGCCCTGGCGCGCCCCGTCCACGCCCTCGCGGTCGCCTTCGTCGTGGTCGGCTTCTGGGCCCTCTTCACCGGCTTCCTCGAGCTCCTCGAAGCGTCGCGCCTGCGCCGCCACCTGCCGAACGAGTGGCTCCTCGCCGTCAGTGGCCTCTTGCGCATGGCCTTTGGCATCGTCCTCATCCTGCGCCCTGGCGCCGGTGTG
>Ga0134125_10005057_pt1 | contig 15006 bp, 12 predicted proteins | sample KB31751_FD_96464 | JGI IMG/M metagenome (GOLD analysis project Ga0134125, IMG submission 96464) | Terrestrial soil microbial communities with excess Nitrogen fertilizer from Kellogg Biological Station, Michigan, USA - KB3-175-1 | ecosystem: Environmental > Terrestrial > Soil > Unclassified ... | reverse complement strand
TTACCGGTTCCTTTATCTATCAGAAACGCGCCAACAAAGCTGATGAAAAACCTGGACTACGGCAAAAATTATAAATATGCCCACAACTTTGAAAATAACTTTACCGAAATGGAATTTCTTCCGGATGAAATAAAAAACACGCTCATTTACGATCCCGGAAAAAATGCGAGAGAAGAAGAATTACGAAAATTTTTGAAACAACGATGGAAAGAAAAGTACGGATATTAATGAATAGCAATCTTAATTGAAGACGATTTTTAGCGGTAATCAATCAAATAATTCACTTTTCTATTTTAATTTTATTCACTAAATGGATCACCATTAATTTTCCTGATATGGTTACGTGGCAATGCAAATTTTTTACAGAATTAACCAATTTCGAACTTTATAAAATTCTACAATTAAGAAATGAAGTTTTTATTGTTGAACAAAAGTGTGCTTACCAGGATTTGGATAATAAAGATTTGAACGCTTACCATTTCATGGGTTGGGATGATAAGAATTTACTCGCTTATACACGTTTGCTTCCAAAAGGGATTTCTTATCCGGATGCAGCTTCCATTGGGCGCGTGATCACTTCAGCAACTGTAAGAAGAAAAAATCTCGGAAAAGAATTGATGACAAATTCAATAGAAGAAATCTATCGGTTATTTGGAAAAATTCCAATCAAAATCAGCGCTCAGCTTTATCTGAAACTTTTTTACAAATCTTTCTCTTTTGTACAATACACGGATGTTTATATGGAAGATGGCATCAAGCATATCGGTATGATCAAATGATTCCCATTCCTATACAATAAAGCGGCCTTCCCGGTCGTTATCGATCTGCTGGCTGATTATTTTTAGCCAGTAAATCAACTTTTATTCATGAAAATTAAATTGATGTGCTTTGAAAAAACGTTTACACATTTTGTGGCGCACGTGTTTCATGCTCACAGCAATAATTTTATTTTCTGAAGTAAGTTTTTCACAATCGATAATAATCGGAAATGAACACTCAAGGTTTGAGGTTGGAGTCAATGTTGGCCCGGATTTTTTTCTTGGAGATCTAGGTGGCCACAGAGGAAAAGGAACCCGATTTATAAAAGATCTGAATTTACCACTTACAGAAATGATGGCCGGAGTCTTTGCTACTTTGTATCCCAACGAATGGCTGGGAGTAAGGCTGGCAGCACAATACGGCAAAATTTCAGGAAATGATGACCTTATAACAACGAGGGGAACATGGGAATTATATCGTAAACAACGCAATCTTGATTTCAGATCCCGCCTTGCAGAAGTTTATATTGCGGGAGAGATTTTTCCATTAATGTTTTTGAACAAAAACCGGTCTGATTATAAGCCAAGGTTAAGGCCGTATGGAGTAATAGGAGTTGGATATTTTCATTTCAACCCACAAGGTTCTTTGACAGATGGAAATGGTAAGAAAACATGGCATTACCTTCGTCCATTGCACACAGAAGGTGAAGGTTTTCCTGAATATCCTGACAGAAAGGAATATTCGCTCAATCAAATAAATATTCCATCAGGAGTGGGAATAAAATATTACATCACGCAAAGGATCAATGTAAGTTTTGAAATTTTATTAAGAAAATCATTTACGGATTATATTGATGACGTCAGTACCACTTATATTAATCCGGACTTGTTCGATAAATATTTATCCCCACAAAATGCAAAAATTGCAAGAGAAATTTCAGATAAAGTTTATGCGATTGTGAGCCCGGGGCTTTCAAGAAATGCACCTGGAGAAAAAAGGGGAAATCCTCATCAGAATGATTCTTATTTTACCACTTTTTTAAAATTTGCTATCAGGTTAGGGCCTATTTTTGAAAATAGTTTTAATAGTAAAAGTTACGACAGAAATGTTGCAAGCAAGATGAGATGCCCTCCTCGTTTTTAAAAATGAAATTACGTTGGATTCTTGCCTCTGAATATGGCAAAGTATATAATAAAAGCTAAGCCCGGAAAACGTTGCATACTCCTGTGCGCTGAAACCCCTGAAACCACAATTTTTTTAGCTTTGTTACTATGCTTTGCTTTTTTTATTAAATGCTAATTCTTCCTGAAGGAACGTGGCAGTAAAACTTTCTTTATTTTGAACAAGTTGCTCAGGCGTTCCTTCAAATAAAATCCTTCCGCCTGCATCACCGCCTTCAGGACCAAGATCGATAATATGATCTGCGATTTTGATAATGTCCATATTGTGTTCAATTACCAAAACCGTATTTCCTCTGTCGACGAGTTTATTTAAGACATCGGCAAGATGTTGAATGTCTCTGAAATGCAAACCGGTTGTCGGTTCGTCAAGAATATAAAAAGTTTTTCCTGTATCTCTTTTGCTTAATTCAGTTGCCAACTTTACACGTTGCGCTTCTCCTCCGCTAAGGGTTACAGCGCTTTGACCCAAAGTAATATAACCGAGTCCGACTTCCTGCAATACTTTTATTTTCCGATATAAATATGGAACATTTTGGAAAAATTCTACTGCTTCATCTACAGTCATTTCCAGCACATCGCTGATTGATTTTCCTTTGTAGCGGATTTCCAAAGTTTCACGGTTGTATCTTTTCCCATTACATTTTTCGCACTTTACATAAACATCAGGAAGAAAATTCATTTCTATTGTTCGCATACCTCCGCCCTGGCAAACATCACATCTGCCACTTTTTACATTAAATGAAAACCTTCCAGGTTTATACCCACGTATCTTTGCTTCAGGAATGGCCGCAAACAAAGCTCTGATGTCAGTAAAAAACCCACAATAAGTTGCAGGATTGCTTCTTGGCGTTCGGCCAATCGGCGATTGATCTATTTCAACTACTTTATCAATAAATTCCAATCCTTCGATGGTTTTATAAGGCAAAGGATTCATTTTGCTTTTATACGCATGAATGCTTAAAAGGGGGTAAAGTGTTTCATTGATCAAAGTAGATTTTCCACTTCCGCTTACACCGGTGATACAAATAAATTTTCCTAATGGGAATGTGGCAGTAATGTTTTTTAAATTATTTCCGGATGCCCCTTTCAAGACTAATTTATTCCCATTTCCTTTTCTCCTTTTTGTAGGGATTTCAATTTGAAGATCGCCGTTTAAATAAGAAGAAGTAAGAGTATTTAATTTCAGAAAATTTTTCGGAGTTGCTTCCGCTACTACTTCACCTCCATGTTTTCCCGCATCGGGACCAATGTCAATCAAATAATCGGCCGCCAGCATAATATCTTTATCATGTTCCACCACTAAAACACTATTTCCCAGGTCGCGTAAATTTTTTAAGGCTTTTATCAATTGATGATTATCTCTTTGATGCAAACCAATGCTGGGCTCGTCTAAAATATAAGTGATTCCCTGTAGTTGAGAACCAATTTGAGTAGCAAGACGAATTCGCTGCGATTCTCCACCACTAAGGCTTTTAGAAGACCGGTTCAGAGAAAGATAAGTAAGACCCACATCCAACAGAAATTGAATTCTTTCCCTGATCTCTTTTAAAATATCTCTTGCAATAATATTTTGCTTTTTGTCTAAACGCTTCTCAATTCCATCAAACCAATCTAACAATTTTACCAAATCCATTTCTGATAATTCAGCGATATTTTTACCATCTACTTTAAACCAAAGACTTTCTTTTTTCAATCTTTTTCCATGACAGGAAGGGCATGCTTCCAGCATCATAAATTTTTCAACCCATGACCTTAATCCTTCATTGGCCGTTTCTGAATGGAACCAGCGTTTGAGCATGTTTACTACTCCTTCAAATTCATTAGAAGGAATTTTAGAAGATTGATTTTCAACTTTCTGAAATTGAGAGAAGCTTTCCTCATCATCTTCTTCCTGTTTATTTCCGTATAAAATAAGATTCAAAACGTTTTCAGGAAGATCTTTCAAAGGCTTATCAAGACTAAATTTATGTTTCTTCGAGAGTTGCTGAACCTGCTTAAAAATATAGGATTCTCTTTCTTCGCCAAGCGGAGCAATGCCGCCTTCATTAATGCTTAAATTCTTATCAGGAATAATGGCATCGAGATTAACCTGGTAAACATTTCCCAACCCTTTACAAACAGGACAGGCTCCATAAGGAGAATTAAATGAAAACGCGTTTGGAGAAGGTTCTTCATAGCTGATTCCTGATTCTTCACACATCAACTGCCGGCTGTATTGAATTACTTTCTGGTCATCATTCAATAATAAAAATAACAATCCATTTCCCGTTTGTAAACCTTTTTGAACGCTTTCGCTGAGCCTAACTCTTTGGTCTTTATTTGCAACCAGACGGTCAACTACCAATTCTATATCATGAATTTTATAACGATCCACTTGCATTCGCGGCACCAGGTCTTTTATTTCGCCATCAATTCTTATTTTTAAAAACCCCTTTTTTCTTACTTCTTCAAATAATTCACGATAATGACCTTTTCTTCCCCGAACAAGCGGAGCAAGAACAACAATTTTTTTTTCTGAAAATCTCGAAAAAATATTTTCAACAATTTCTTCTTCGCTCCATTTCACCATTTTTTTACCGGTGTTGTAACTGAAAGCTTCACCGATTCTTGCATAAAGCAATCGCAGAAAATCATACACTTCCGTGACCGTTCCTACAGTGCTCCTTGGATTTTTATTGGTTGTTTTTTGTTCAATGGAAATGACAGGCGAAAGCCCGGTAATTTTATCTACATCCGGCCTTTCCATATCGCCTAGAAACTGGCGTGCATAAGCAGAAAAGCTTTCCATGTAACGCCGTTGCCCTTCAGAAAAAATTGTATCGAACGCAAGGGAAGATTTCCCGCTGCCACTAATTCCTGTGATAACAACAAGGCTGTTTTTAGGAATGGAAATATCTATGTTTTTGAGATTATGCTCTCTAGCGCCGAATACTTCTATATTTTCATTTTCTGTAAAAATCTCCGCTGAGTCTTTTTGCTGTATTTTAGCCATAATGAGGTTTGCAAAATTACAATTTTATGAGGCGTAATAAAAGAGTTAACACTTCATTTTTCCAAAAAGAAAGAAGCAGTAACCGAAGTTTAAAGACAACTTTCTATGTTATTTTCACGTTAAGAAAAAAAGGCAAAGTAATTGCAAGAAGTAAATTAAAGATTAGAGCATTTAAAAACCTTTGTGATACAAGAAGTAACATGAAAGAAAGTTTTATAAGAAATGATTGCGAAATTTTTTCTTTGAATTTTTTTAAAAAATACACTTTTATTCATTTGTTTTTGTAGTTTTAGTTTTAGTTTCACCACCTGAAATTAACTTTTTATATGAGAGCATTTTTAAAAAAATGTATTGAATAGTTCGTTACTTTGTTTCGCATTCACCCAAAAGATATTTAAAATAATTTGATTCTTTTTTACAATAATTGAAATAGTTGCTCGTTTTAGATTTATGTCACTTCTTTTTTTTAGAATGAAGAGGCTAAAAACAGGCATAATTTTAAATAAATATTACATTTGCCTTTACCCTTAAAGTTAAAACAATGAAAAGTGCATTTTTCACGCCCCTTGCAGTTGCAGCCGTAATCTTGTCTGGCTGCGGCAAGTTTGGTAAATCTACGAAAGGTGGTTTACCGGATGATGGACAGCTTCACGGAGTGGCTCCTGCAGGCCGATATATTATGACCAAACCTCCCGGAATGGTTTATGTTCCCCCGGGAACATTTCATATGGGACCAAGCGATGAAGATATCAACTATACATTTACAGCCAGGAACAAGCAGGTTTCTATTAGTGGGTTTTGGATGGATGCAACTGAAATTACCAATAATGAATACCGTCAGTTTACTAATTATGTACGTGATTCTATCGGTGGTAAATTAATGGGTTTGGTAAAACAAGGCGCTGACGGCAACGAATATCTGGATTGGCCAAAAGTAAGGGCTATTAAATGGGATGACAAAGCTACTTTGGAAAAAATAGACGCGATGATCGTAACTCCGGATAACCGGATTTTTGGAAGAAAGGAAATTGATGCTTCAAAAATGATCTATCAATCAGAAACTTTTGATTATGCAGCAGCAGCAGCTAACCGTGATCCAAATGTTCCGCGCAGCGCTTTTATAGTGAAAAAGAATATTCCGATTTATCCGGATACTTTAGTTTGGGTAAGAGATTTCGCTTACTCTTATAATGAACCAATGTCAAAACAATATTACAGTCATCCTGCATTTGGAAATTATCCTGTTGTTGGTGTTAACTGGAAACAAGCAACAGCTTTTTGCGAATGGAGAACCGAATATTTAAACTCATATCTAACTGGTAAAAAAAGAGCTAATGAAACAGATTTCCGTCTTCCAACTGAAGCACAATGGGAATATGCAGCAAGAGGTGGAAGATCACAATCTCCGTTTCCCTGGGGCGGACCCTATCTGAGAAACAGAAAAGGTTGTTTATTGGCCAATTTTAAGCCTGGAAGAGGTAATTATCCTGAAGATGGAGGTTTTTATACAGTTCGCGCAGATGCTTATTGGCCAAATGATTTTGGATTGTATTGTATGGCTGGAAACGTGGCTGAATGGACTTCCTCTCTATATTATGAAGGTGGATATAATTTTCAACATGATATGAATCCGGATATTCGCTGGAATGCAAAAGACCAGGATGCACCGAGAATGAAGCGTAAAGTTGTACGTGGTGGAAGTTGGAAAGATGTGGGATATTATTTAAGAGTAAGTACCCGTTCTTTTGAATATATGGATACTGCAAAATCTTATATTGGATTTCGTTGTGTGATAGATCTACCACCATCCACAAGTAAAAAAGGTAAAAAATAATTACGGAAAATTTTAAAATTAACCCATAGAAAATCTTTAGTTCAACATTTTACTGCCTGTATTAATTGTTACGTTTAGTAATTAATATGGGCATTTTTTGTATGAACTTAGAAACAAAAAACAAATAAATTAAAAGCAAACAAAAAAATCAAAACTATTATGAATCAACAACCCAAAAGAAACTTTTTAACCCTGATAGATGTACTGGTTAGTGCCGGTGCTGCAGTTGTAATCTTTGCTGCGTGGGCAAAATTAACACACCAATCTTATGCAGATACAATGCTTACTGTTGGTATGTGGACTGAAACAGCCATATTTATGGTTTATGCCTGTATTGAATGGGTAAAACCAAAGCCTCATGAAACAGCGCATACAGCTCCGACTCATCAGGCAGCAGAAGGAAATCCGGCGTTACAATCAATGGAAAAGATGATGAAAGATGCTGAGATCACTCCTGCAAACATGAAAAGGTTGGGAGAAAATTTCCAGAAATTAGGTCAAACTGTTTCTCAAATCGGTGAAGTAGGCGATGTAGTAAAATCTACAGGCGATTTTTCAGCTAAAACTAAAGAAGCAACTAATGCCCTTGGTTTGATGAAAGACGCTTATACCAATTCTGCAAATACAATGAGCAACTTCAACAACGCAGCAGACAGTGCAAAAGGATTTCATGAGCAGGTAATGGTTTTAACTAAAAATCTTGGTTCATTAAATACTATTTATGAACTGGAATTGAACGAAAGCAACAATCACCTAAAAACTTTGAACAGTTTCTATGGTAAAATGGCTAAAGCAAGTGAAGTAATGGTGGCAACAGTTGACGACGCTCAGGCTACGAAAGCACAAATCTCCGCATTGGCAGAAAACCTTGGAAAATTAAACCAGGTTTATGGAAATATGTTGAGCGCAATGCAGGGAAGACAATAATTAATAACTAATCCAGAAATTCTAAAACTAACAGTAAATTAAAATAACATGGCAGGACTACCCAGAGATCCACGGCAAAAAATGATTAACGTAATGTACCTTGTACTTACGGCGATCCTTGCCTTGAATGTATCTAATGAGGTAATAAATGCATTTAAAGTTGTAAATAATAGTTTGATAACATCAAACAACAATATTAGTGCGTCTAATAATACCTTATATAAATCATTGGAGGAAAAATTAACCCAACCAGAATCAAAAGAAAAGGCAGCTATTTGGGAACCAAAAGCAATGCAGGCAAAAAAACTTTCAGACGATATGAACAACTATATCAATGGGTTGAAAGCCGATCTGCTAAAGGCTGCCGATCTGAGAATGAAGTATGATGAAAAGACAAAAGACAGTGTTCAAGATTACAGAGAAGACAACCTGGACGCTTCTACCCGGCTTTTTGAAACTAATGGTAAAGGTGAGGAACTAAAGCAAAGATTAGATCAATACAAGAAGGAAATGCTAAATATTGATCCTTCAATAAGTGCTCAATTTGCAAATAACTTTCCTGTAAATACTACTCCTCCGCCTTCACAGGAAGGGAAACAAAAAGATTTTACACAAACTTTCTTTCATATGACGCCTACTGTAGCTGCGTTAACAATGCTTAGTAAGTTTCAGAACAATATTAAGAATGCTGAAAACATGGTAGTTACATATTGCCATTCACAAATCGGCGCAGTACAAGTTCATATGGATCAGGTTGGTGTAATTGTGGGACAAAATTCAAGCTACCTGATGCCAGGACAACAATTAACGGTTACTGCCGGAGTTGGAGCATACAGTTCAAGTGTAAAAAGCAATATCTCAATTAACGGACAGCCGGTAAATATGGTAAATGGACAAGGTCAATATACTACTACTGTTAGCGGGGCAGGTGAACATACTGTTCAAATTAGTGGTTCATTTATTGGTGAAGATGGCAAACCTGTTCCAATTCATCAAACTGTAACTTATACAGTTGGTACCCCAGGTGGAGCAGCAGTTATGCTTGATAAAATGAATGTATTTTATATTGGAGTTCCAAATCCTGTAACTATTTCTTCCGGAACAGGCTGGGACAAAACGCGTGTTTCAATGGCTGGCGGAACTTTAACTCCATCAGGCGGACCTGGAAAATATACGGTTAAAGTAAGCCAGGTTGGTAATGCATCTATTACCGTTAATGCAGATGGAAAGGCAAGTACTTATGATTTCCGGGTAAAAAGAATTCCGGATCCAATTTTAATGGTTGGTAACAGTAAAGGAGGAAGGGTTCAATCAGTTATGTTTAAAAATCAAAGCTTTGCTAGAGCAGATTTGGAAGGCTTCGAATTTGATGCTCATTTCAATATTGTAAGTGCTACAATGTATTTTACGGGTGCGAATTTTCCAAATCCTCAATCAGCAGAAATTCATGGTGGAAGTCTGGATGCGGTTAAAGGAATGTTACAAAAAAGTATTCCGGGAACTTCAGTAACTTTTGACAATGTAAAAGTTCAGGGGCCCGACGGAGTTGTAAGAAGTATTCCAGGTCCTGGATTTATCTTATATTAAACCTAAAGAAAATAAAAGGCTATGAAAACAATTATGATGAAATTTCTGGTGCTTGCACTCTCTGTTGGAGTGGTTTGCAATACTGCAGATGCTCAGGCAAAGAAAAGAACTGCTAAAAAAAGAACGACAACCAGGAAGACAACTGCAAATAAAGCAGCCACTAATCCTGTAGCAGTTGACACAGCAGTTGTTATGGCGCCCGCAGTTGATACCAGTATGAGAGATAGTCTTCCCATCACTGCAACAAAGCCTTCTTTGAGGCCTGAAACAGCACTGGATAATCATAATGCATTGATATCAGACCGGACACCTCTTCCATACCAGCAGCTTCGTGCTGAAGACGCGGCTTATGATGAAAGGATTTGGCGCGAGATAGATACACGTGAAAAAATAAACCTTCCTTTCAGATATTCTGCGGATGAAGATAATGGCAATCAACGCTTCATTTCCATTCTTTTAAAGGCCATCCAGGATGGACCGGATAATGGAGGTGTTACAGCATTCAGTAATGTAGATGACAGGTTTACAACCCCAATGACAAAAGCGGAAGTTGCAAAAATTCTAACCGGTGGAAGTGTTCCTGTTCCAATCTATGATTCTTTAGGAAATGTGGTTGGTACCAAAGAAGTTATGCAGGAAGTAAACCTTGATTCTTTCTATAAATTCAGGATAAAAGAAGAAGTGATCTTTGATAAGCAAAGTTCAAGATTATTCTGGAGAATTTTGGGAATTGCTCCTGTAAAGCGTATTATTACAGCTTCCGGTGTTGATTTGGGAGATGCACCTTTGTTCTGGGTGTATTATCCTGATATGCGCCCGATACTTGCCAAATACTATGTTTATAACGGCAAAAACTACGGCGCAAGAATGACCTGGGAAGATTTATTTGAATCGCGAATGTTTCATGGCCGTATCATAAAAAGCACATTGGATAATCCATTTGATCAATATATCAGTAATCAAACGGGTTTAAAACAAAATCAAATCCTTCAATTGCTCCAAGGTGATAAGATTCAAAACGAAATATTCAATTACGAGCAAAATTTGTGGAGTTACTGATCTTTGCAAAACATTATTTAAAGGGAGCCAGCAATGGCTCCTTTTTTTTGCCCTTATTAGTTCTGATAAAATAGAATCTCTATTGGTTTCTGCACATCTCAAAAAGTTAATTGGAAATAATTCTACAATTTTTCATACTTGTGGAAAAATAACTTTTGATTTGTTTCTTTCAGAACATCTTTCTAAACTCCTTCCTCACAAAAGCTTTGCTGTAAAGGGCTTTCAGCTCCTTATTACCCGGGCAATGTTTTAAAACAAAATAATAACGGCATAGGAATTGTTTTAAAAACATTAGAAGAAACAACTATAAGAACCCCTAAAAAATTATTTTATGAAAACACTATTCTTGTCCTTAATCTGTACTTTTATGTGCTTCTCTTTATTCGCACAAGTCGACAGTACAAATAATAATAACAATACCAACAATACGAATAATACGAACGTAACTACGCCTCCGACAACTCCGCCGACACAAATGAACAACAACATGAATTCAACAAACAACAATATGAATTCTACTGATACGTCGAACATGAATTCAAATAACAACATGAACTCTACGAATAATATGAATTCGACCAAAAATAATATGAATTCAACTAATAATACAAATTCTAACACCGATAGTAGTTCAATTTTAAATTCTGTTAATACCAACAATAATAACATGAATTCAAACCATAATAATATGAACATGAACTCAAATAATAACAATATGAGTTCTATGAGAACAGACAGTTTGAATATCAATAATTCAGGATTGGTAAACCCAAATAATACTCCAGGCGAAGCAGGCTATGCTTCATTACCTGTTTTAGAAACTTATGTTCCCGATAATATTGTTTCAGATGTAAAACAACGTCATCCGAATACGGTTGTTTATGATATTACAGCGGTAAAAGCCCCGGTTGATTCAAGTGCGATGAACCAGGGAACTTCAATGTCAGGTATGAATGATTCAAGTATGAATCAAAATACTACTGCCAACTCAACAACAAATCAGAATTCAACAACAATGAATTCAAACAATAATATGAATTCAACAACTAACAATATGAATATGAATCATTCTAACGGCATGGCACAGGATTCAACAATGGCAAAACCACAGGAATATAATTATATTGTAAGATTTGATCAGAACGGCCAGATGACTGAAGAAACATTAAATAATGACGGAACAGCTTTGGTTCAAAGAAATCCGGGATGGAATAATCAAAAGCAATAAAACTAAATAAATAGCAGCAAAAAACCGTTCAATTGAACGGTTTTTTTGTATTTTTTTATTGAAAATTTTCCTTTCAGGTAAAGAAGAAATAAGCTTATTTTCTTTTTAATCTCCTTTAAAATTTGCTTTTCTTTTTTCTATAAATGCTGATACGCCTTCTTTAAAATCATTTGTAGAAGCAGCTTTCTGCTGAAGCAGATCTTCTGTTTGCAATTGTCGCTCAAACTCTTGTTGTAATGATTTATTCAGCGACTGCTTGGTAAATGCAAGCCCTTTTGTTGGCAACTCTGATAAAGTAGCGGCAATTTTTTCGGCCTCAGTAATAAATGTATCATCCAGAAAATATTTATAGATCATTCCCATTTTTTCAGCTTCCGGCGCAGAAACCTTATCGCCCATCATCATTATAGCAGAAGCTTTTTGAAAGCCAATTAACCGGGGTAAAAAATATGTTCCTCCACTGTCAGGAATCAGTCCAATTTTACTAAAAGCCTGTATAAAAGATGCATTTTCAGACGCAATAACCACATCACATGATAAAGCAATATTAGCGCCGGCGCCGGCAGCAACACCGTTTACTGCAGCAAGAACCGGTTTATTTAAATTCCTGATTTTTCTGACAATCGGATTATAATACTCTGATAATATTTTTCCCATGCCCGGGCCATTTGGATCTGCTACTTCAGAAAGATCCTGACCTGCAGAAAATGCTTTACCAGCACCAGTTAGAAAAACACAACGAACAGAAATATTTTTTTCACATTCATCTAATTTTTCCTGTAACAACAACGCCATTTCACCATTGAAAGCATTGAATTTTTCCGGGCGATTTAATGTAATAAATGCAACAGAATTTTTTATTTCAAAAAGAACAGAAGGCATAACATATTAATTAATATAAAATTTAATGGCAGTTTAATGGCATTTAAAATAATCGAAAGGTTCAGCACAGTCATTGCATTGATAAATTGCTTTGCATGCTGTAGAACCAAATTCACTGATCAGCTTCGTATTCATTGAATTACAATGTGGACATTGTACCGGAAGATTTTGCAAATACTCTTTATTGAAAGTCTTTGATGGCGGCGCTATTCCGTAATGTTTTAATTTTTGTTTCGCTTTTTCTGTTATCCAATCAGTTGTCCATGCAGGAGAAAGCTGATGTGTGATTTTTATTTTTTTAAACCCTTTTTCAGAAAGAGTTTTACGTATATCCAATCCTATAAAATCCATTGCCGGACAGCCACTATATGTTGGCGTGATAATAATTTCTGCCGCATCATTTTCAAATTTTACATTTCGTACGATTCCCAGATCAAGAATAGATAAAACAGGAATTTCAGGATCACAAACTGATGCAAGAATTTTCCAGATTTTTTCTTCCTTATTCTCTAAGCTAATAATATATTCTTCTGATTCATTCATTTTTTAAAACAGTTTACCATTCCAAACTTGGATAGGCTCTTTGTAGAAATTGCATTTCCGCAAGAATAAAGCCGAGGTGTTCCGTATGAATTCCATCCTTTCCACCCTTTTGCATCCAGCTTTCTTCGGAAGGAAAATGTAAAGTCGCTTCTTTCAAAACTGCTTTTACTTTTTTCAACCAATCTTCCCGGATGGCTCTAACATCGATGCATAAACATTTTTCCACATTTATCTCAAACTCAGTAGCAATAAACAATTCCCCGGTATATTGCCATAAATCATCAATCGCATTTTGCGTTCTTTTTTTACTTTCTTTCGTTCCATCCCCTAAGCGAATCACCCATTCGCTGCTCCATTTGTTGTGATAAGTTACTTCTTTCAAAGATTTTTCTGCAATTGCTGCAAGTTGATCATCCGAAGAAGATATAAGTTTTTGATAAAAATAGAATTGCCAGGAGCTAAAGAAAAATATTTTGCCAATTGTTTTTGACCAATCTCCATTTGGAAGTTCTGTAATCAATAAATTTTTAAATTGATTTGCATCCCTTAAATAAGCCAGCTCGTCTTCAGTTGTATTTTTCCCCGGATAAATTTCATTGTTAAGCTTTGCTGAATATTGATAAAAATTTCTGGCTTGGCCAATGAGATCCAAAGCAATATTACTAATCGCAATATCCTGCTCCAACATCGGCCCATGGCCGGTCCATTCGCTCAACCTGTGTCCCATAATTAAAGAACTATCGGCCAGAAAAAGTGAAAAAGAAACTAAATCATTTTGAGGATTATTTGTTGTTTTGCTATCCATTTGTTGTTTAGGATTTACATATATTTCAATTCATCCGGTAAATTATAGAAAGTGGGATGACGATAAATTTTATCATTTGCAGGATCAAAAAGGCTTTCTGCCTCGTCAGGATTGGTGGCAAAAATATTTTTAGATTCAACCACCCAAATACTTACACCTTCCATTCTGCGGGTATAAACATCCCGTGCATTTTCAATGGCCATTTTTGCATCGGCAGCATGAAGGCTTCCAACATGCTTGTGCTCCAGCCCTTGTTTGCTTCGAATAAAAACTTCCCAAAGTGGTTCTGAATCCATTGATTTTTTATTTGATTATTGAAATAATTATGCTGGTAAAACAATAATTAATACTCAGGCCATATCAGTCTCCAAAACTTCTCCCACAACCTTTTCTCTTTTCTTTTCTGCGTACGCCAATGCAGCTTCTCTTACCCATTTTCCATCTTCATGTGCTTTTATTCTAACATTCAATCTTTCTTTATTGCATGGACCGTTTCCTTTAACAACATTCCAGAATTCATCCCAGTTTATTTCTCCAAAATCATAATGGCCTCTTTCCTCATTCCATTTTAAATCCACATCAGGAATGCTAATGCCTAAAATATCTGCCTGCTCTTTGCAAACATCCACAAATTTTTGTCGTAGCTCATCATTTGAAAATCGTTTTATTTTCCATTTCATACTTTGGACAGAATGTGGTGAAGCATCGTCATTAGGACCAAACATCATCAAACTTGGCCACCACCAGCGGTTGAGCGCATCCTGCGCCATTTCTTTTTGCTCTTTGCTTCCACGACACAGTGTTAATAAAATTTCATAACCTTGTCTTTGATGAAAACTTTCTTCTTTACAAATGCGAATCATTCCGCGTGCATAAGGACCATAAGAAGCGCGGCACAAAGGAACCTGGTTCATAATTGCAGCACCATCAACGAGCCAGCCGATAGCGCCCATATCAGCCCATGTCAGAGTCGGGTAATTAAAAATTGAAGAATATTTTGCCTTGCCGCCTAACAGTTGATCTATCATTTCATCGCGCGAAATATTTAAAGTTTCGGCAGCACAATATAAATATAGTCCATGGCCTGCTTCATCCTGAACTTTAGCCAGCAAAGTTGCTTTTCTTCTTAAAGTTGGAGCACGTGTAATCCAATTTGCTTCCGGAAGCATTCCTACAATTTCACTATGGGCATGTTGACTTATCTGCCTG
>Ga0134125_10005056_pt1 | contig 15007 bp, 14 predicted proteins | sample KB31751_FD_96464 | JGI IMG/M metagenome (GOLD analysis project Ga0134125, IMG submission 96464) | Terrestrial soil microbial communities with excess Nitrogen fertilizer from Kellogg Biological Station, Michigan, USA - KB3-175-1 | ecosystem: Environmental > Terrestrial > Soil > Unclassified ... | reverse complement strand
AACTCGAGCACGCCTTGGCGCGCGTCTTTGGCCGGCGCGGTCTGGGTTTTGACGACCATGCCTTCGGTGACGGTCGTCGCGCACGCGATCTGCAGCTTGGGCGCCTTTTCGATCTCGACGAGGCACATGCGGCACACACCGGCGACCGGCAGCCCCGGATGATAGCAGTAGTGCGGCACCAGAACGCCGGCCTGTTTTGCCGCTTCGATGACGAGCGTGCCGGGCGGAACGGAGACGGGGGTACCGTCAATGGTGAGATTGATCAGCTGATCAGGCATGGACCATCACCGGTTGTTTCTTCCCCGCCAGATAGGCCTCAAACTCTCCCCGGAACTTCTTGATGCCGCTCACGATCGGCGCGGCACACGAATCGGAGAGCACGCAGATCGTCTTGCCCGTCATGTTCTCGGAGAGATCGAGCAGCAGATCGAGATCCTTGGGCTTGCCCTGCCCCGCGAGAATCCGCTCCATGATCTTCGTCGTCCACGCGGTGCCTTCGCGGCACTGCGTGCACTGCGCGCACGATTCGTGGGCGTAGAACCTTGCCAGCCGCATGATTTGGTAGACCATGTCGGCGGAATCATCGAACACGATCACGCCGCCCGAGCCGAGCATCGAGCCCTTCTCGACCACGCCCTCGTAGTCGAGCAGGGTGGCTTCGGTCTCTTCGCGCGTCAGAATCGGCACCGATGAGCCGCCGGGGATGCAGGCCTTGAGCGTGCGCCCGGCCGGCGGACCGCCGCACATGTCGTACAGCAGATCCTTGAGCGGAAAGCCCATCGTGACTTCGTAGTTGCCGGGACGCTGCACGTGCCCGCACACGGAGAAGAGCTTCGTGCCGGTGCTCTTGGGATTCGAGAGGCAGAGCCCTTTGTACCAAGCCGCGCCGCGCTTGAGAATGTGCGGGACGGCGGCGAGCGTCTCGACGTTGTTGATCGTCGTCGGCAGGCCGAACAGCCCCGCCGCCGCGGGGAACGGCGGCTTGATGCGCGGATTGCCGCGCTTGCCTTCGATCGAATTCATGAGCGCGGTTTCTTCGCCGCAGATGTAGGCGCCCGCGCCGCGATGCAGATGGACCTTGATGCTGCCGAACACGCCGGCCGCGTTGGCGTCCTCGAGCGCGCGACTCATGATCGTCCACGGCTCGGTGAACTCGCCGCGGATATAGATGTACGCCACCTCGGCGCGGATCGCGTGCGCCGCGATCGCCGTGCCCTCGAGCAGGGCGTGCGGCGTCCAGCGCATGATCTCGCGGTCCTTGAACGTGCCGGGCTCGGACTCGTCGGCGTTCACGCAGAGGTAGTGCGCCTTTTTCTTTTCCTTCGGCATGAACGACCACTTGAGTCCCGTGGGGAACCCGGCCCCGCCCCGTCCCCGCAGCCCCGACTCCTTGACCACGTCGGTCACCGCGTTCGGCTCCATCTTGAGCGCCTGCGCCAGCGCTTCGTAGCCGCCGCGCTTGGTCCAGCCCTTGTAGGTGCGCGCGTCGGCGTCGCCGAAGTACTGCGAGAGGACGACGGTCTCTTTCGGATGCGATTTGTGAGGGAAGCCCATTACTTGTACTTCCTCACAATCTCCGCAACCTTCTCAGGCGTCACGTTTTCGAGGAAGTCGTCGTTCACGAGGACCGGCGTGGCGAATCCGCAGGCGCCAAGACATTCGACTTCGATGATCGTCCACTTGCCGTCGGGGCTCGTCGCGCCCGCGTCCTCGGCGCCGGTCTGCTTCAGAAACGCCTTCACGACCTCTTCGGCGCCGCAGATGTTACACGGCGACGTCGTGCACACCTGCACGAAGTTTTTCCCGACCGGGTGCTGGTGATACATCGTGTAAAACGTCACCACGCCCTTCACGTACGCCGGCGTGAGCCCGAGCAGCTCGCCGACTTCGGCCATGAGGCGGTCGGAAATCCAGCCGTGCTCGCGTTGCGCGATCCACAGCGCCGGCAGCAGCGCCGCCATCTTGTTCGGATAGCGCTGCAGCACCGTCTGCAGCTCGTCCAGCACCTTGCCGACGAAGACCGGCTGGTACTCTTCGGTGTGCGCGGCGTGGGTCATCGATCTACCTCGCCCATGACGATATCGACGGACGCGTTGATGGCGATCAGGTCCGACAGCAGATGGCCCTCGGCCATTTTCGGCAGCGACGACAGGTTGATGAAGGACGGCGGCCGGATGCGCCAGCGCACCGGCTTCGCCGTGCCGTCGGAGACGAGATAGTTGCCGAGCTCGCCCTTGGGGTTCTCGATGCCGACGTACGCCTCGCCCACCGGCGCTTTGACGCCTTCCATCACCTGCTTGAAGTGGAAGATCATCGCTTCCATGTCGCTCATCGCGCGCGTCTTGGACGGCAGGATCACGCGTGGATCGGACACGTTGATCGGACCATCCGGCAGCCGGTCGAGCGCCTGCTGGAGGATGTGGTTCGACTGGTAGCACTCCTCGAGCCGCACGAGATAGCGGTCGAACACGTCGCCGTGCTCGCCGACGATGACGTCGAAATCGTAGGTCTCGTAGCCGAGGTACGGTTTGTCCTTCCGAACATCGTACGGGACGCCGCTCGCGCGCAGCATCGGACCCGAGAGCGAGTGGTTGATCGCCTCTTCAGCGGTCAGCGTGCCCACGTTCTGCGTCCGTCCTGCCCACACGGCGTTGCGCGTCAGAACCCGGTCGATCTCTCCCAGCGTCTTGGGGAACGTCTTCGTGAAGTCGCGCAGCTTGTCGACGAATCCGTCCGGAATGTCGGCGAGCAGGCCGCCGACGCGCGTGAGGCTCGTCGTGAGCCGGGCGCCGGTCCACATCTCCTGGAGGTCGTAGATCTTTTCGCGCTCCTGGAACGCCCACAGGAACGGTGTGAACGCGCCGAGGTCGATCGACGTCGTGCCGAGCCACACCATGTGCGAGATGATGCGGCTCATCTCGCAGGCGATCACGCGCAGCACCTGGCAGCGCGGAGTGATGTCGATTCCCATCAGCTTCTCGGCGGCGAGCGCGAACCCGACGTTGTTCGACATCGGCGACAGGTAGTCGGTGCGGTCGGTGAGCGGAATGATCTGGTTGTAGTGCCGGTACTCGCCGAGCTTCTCGAAGCCCGAGTGCAGGTAGCCGAGGTGCGGGATGCAGCGCACCACGGTCTCGCCGTCGAGCTCGACCACCAGCCGCAGCACGCCGTGCGTGGCCGGATGCTGGGGGCCCATGTTGACCAGCATGTGCTCTTCGCCGAGGCCGGGTTCCGCGGTGGCCGTCAGGGGAACACGCGTCGCGTGGCCCTGCGCGTCGACCCCTGGGGTCGCGAGCTCGAGCTCGAGGGTACGCTTGCTCATGGGTTCGGCGGATCCGGAATGACGCCGCGCTCGCCGCGCTTCAGGCGCTCGCGCATGTCTTCAGGCAGGTCGCCGCCGGCATCGGCGATCGACAGCTCTTCCATCGAGTAGTGCGCTTCCGGGTTGGCGTTCAGCGCCTGCCGCACCTGCTCGGCGCGCGAGAAGCGGCCGCGCAGCGGGAAGCTTTTACGGAGCGGGTAGCCTTCCGCGTAGGTCTCCCACATCAGGATCCGCCGCAGGTCCGGATGGCCGCGGAAGGTGATGCCGAACATGTCGTAGACTTCGCGCTCGAGCCAATCGGCGCCGTGCCACAGGTGGTAGACGGAATCGACGGCCAGCTCGTCCGCGGCGTTCAGCTCGACCTTGATCCGGATGTCGACTTTGCGCTCGAGCGAGCGGAGAAACCACACGACTTCGAGCGGGCGCTCGCGATCGCGAAACTCGACCGCGGTGACGTCGACCAGATAATTGAAGCCTTGATCGGGTGTGTCCTTCAGATAGCGCATCGCCTCGAGCAGGCGGTCGCGCGCGACGAACACGATGCGCTCACCGTCGCGTCCGACGCTCTCTCGCTGGGCGCCCGGAATCACGACGAGCGGAACTGGTGAACGGAGTTGCCGAACGGCTCGGAGACCTCGTCGATGGTCTCGGGCGGGAGGCGCAGCCCTTTCTCGTCGAGCGGCTGCTCGTCGCGGCGCCGCACCGCATCGAACAGCGACTCACCTTTGATCTTCTTGTGGAGGAGCAGGATGCCGTACAGCAGCCCCTCGGGGCGCGGCGGGCATCCGGGCACGTACACGTCGACGGGGACGATGGTGTCGATCCCCTGCACCATCGAATAGTTGTCGAAGATGCCGCCGGTCGACGCGCAGGCGCCCATCGAGATCACCCACTTGGGCTGCGGCATCTGATCGTAGATGCGCCGGATCACCGGCGCGAGCTTGAACGGCAGCCGGCCGGCGCAGATCAGCACGTCGGCCTGGCGCGGCGAGAACGCTTGCCGCTCCATCCCGAAGCGCGCGAAGTCGTAGCGGCTCGCGGCGGTCGCCATGAACTCGATCGCGCAGCACGCGGTGCCGAACGGCATCGGCCACAGCGAATTGGCGCGCGAGGAGTTCACCGCCCAGTCCACCAGATCCTGGAACTTGGCGATGAGATAGTTCGAGCTTTTGACTTCGCCGACGTGTTTCATGGCCTCAATCCCACTGGAAAGCGCCGCGCTTCCAGACGTAGATGTAACCCACGAACAGGATCACGAGGAATACCAGCATCTCTACCAATAGAAAGCCGGTCGTGAGCGTGCCATTGCCCATAAAGATCACGGCCCACGGGATGAGAAAGACGGTCTCGATGTCGAACAGGATGAACAGCACGGCGACGAGATAGAACTTGACCGAAAACCGCTCGTGCGCGCTCCCCAGCGGCGGCATGCCGCTCTCGTAGGGCCGCTCCTTGATGTCGGTGGGCCGGCGGGGACCGAGAAAATGCGAGCCAACGATCATCGACGCCGCGATGATGACTGCCAGACCGAACAACATGAGGAACGGGATGTAGGGTTGCATTTCGCTCGTGAAAAAATTCACTAAGTGTCGGGCGTTAGTCAAGTTGGCGTGGGGCCGTTACATTGCGCCCCCATGTCCATCAAATCTGATCGCTGGATTACGCGGATGTCAAAACAGCACGGCATGATCGAGCCGTTCGCGGACCGGCAGCATCGCGACGGCGTCATCTCCTACGGCGTGTCGTCCTACGGCTACGACATGCGGGTAGCGCCCGAATTCAAGATCTTCACCAACGCCCTCTCGGCGGTGGTCGATCCGAAACACTTCGACCCCAAGTCATTCGTCGAGTTCAGCGGAGACGTCTGTATCGTCCCGCCGAACTCCTTCGCGCTGGCGACGTCGGTCGAGTACTTCCGGATCCCGCGCAACGTGCTGACGATCTGCCTCGGCAAGAGCACGTACGCGCGGTGCGGGATCATCGTGAACGTGACGCCGTTCGAGCCCGAGTGGGAAGGCTACGTAACGCTCGAGATCAGCAATACCACTCCCCTGCCCGCCAAGATCTACGCCAACGAGGGCATCGCGCAGGTGCTGTTCTTTACGGCTGATGAAGGCGACGAGTGTGAAGTGTCCTACAAGGACAAGAAGGGGAAATACCAGGCCCAGCGCGGGATTACGCTGCCGAAACTTTAGCCTTCCGGTTGTACGCGTACGCGACCGCCAGCGCGATGATCGCGAGCGCGAAGAACGACCCCACCCGGTAGAGCGCGTGCAGCGTGGAGAGATCGTAGAATACGATCTTGAGTCCGGCGAGCGCGGCCACCGTCAGCCCCGCCGAACGCACCTGCTTGCGATCGATCTCGAATCCGATGAGCACGAGCCCGCCCGCATAGAGCAGCCACCACACGCTCAGCGCCAGATTGCCGGCGAGCGGCGCGATCGCCCCGAAATGGCGGCTGAATTCGATCGATCCGCCGAGGAATCCGGTCGCTCCGCACAGCATCCACAGCCACTCCGCATCACCATGCCGCCACAGGGAGCGCCGCGTTTCGCTTCCCCACCACCGCCCGGCGGCCGCCGTGCCGGCGACGACGGCGTACAGCGCGAGCGCCCACGTATCGGTGAACGCCGGCGCGCCCGGCGGCCGAAGCGTCAACGCCGAGCTGAACAGGCAAATGACGGCCATCGTGGCCAGGCCGACGGCCGCGTGGCGTCCGCCGGGTCGCGCGCCGTCCCGCTCCGCGGCCAGCGCCAACAGCGCGAGCAGCGTCCAGGAGACGGCGACCGCGGCGCCATTCCACGCCGCGGCGGCGGCGACCGCGGCCAGCGCGAATCCCATGACGAGCATTGAGGCTGCGCGGCGCTGCCAGCCGGCGGCCAGATGCAGAGCGGCGAGCGCGGCCGGCACGAGCCAGGGGAAACGCTGCAGCAGCGGAACGGCGAGCACACTCGCCACCAGCAGCAGTGCGAGAGGATTCACGATGAACAAGAACCGCTCGACCGGCGCGAGCTCTCGCGCAAGCTCGGCGCCGAACGGATCGCGGATCAACTGCTGATACCAGAGGACGGCGAACACGATCGCGACCGCCGCGAGCGGGGTCCAAGACTTCGTGCCGCCGCTCCAGTCCCAGGCGCCCGCGCCGACCGCGGCCCACGTGAGCAACACGATGCCAAGGCGCGCTTCGGTCCAGGGACGGCGAAACGTCACGTGCACCGTCAGCACGGCTCCGGCGACGATCATGAGCCGGCCGGTGATCGTCGCGAGGGCCGATTCCGCGCCGCCGATCGCGAGCAGGAGATAACCGAACAGCGCCAGATTGAACGTCGAGCGCCACGACATCGTGTAGGCCAGGATTGCGGTCCCGAGCCCGATGACCTCGAGGTAGGCGAGAAACCCGAGCGGATTGGGCGCCGACGCGACAATGATCGGTGCCAGGTAGGCGCCGCCGAGTGCCCAGATCGCGAGGCCTTCGACCTCGTGATGCAGCGCGAGCATCGTGACCGCGACGGTCGTCCCGGCGAGCAGCAGGATCCCGAGGCGCGGCTCGAGCAGCGCATAGGGACCGGCCGCGGCCCAGAGTCCCAAATAGGTGAGCCCGCCTCCGGCCCCGATCAGCGCCGCGCCGTACGTGCGCATACCGCGCATGATGCGCTCGTGACCCCACGCCGCGACGGCGATGCCGAGCACGATCGCGCCGAGCGCGCGCAGCAGCGGTGAAATCCAGCCCCGGTCGAACGCGTACTTGAGGAAGAACGCCATCGCGGTGAGCAGCGCGAGTACGCCGATCCCGAGCAGCCCGCGCTGGCCGAACCATTGCTCGAGGTCCGGTCCCGGCCGCTCGGCGGGCGTTACCGTCGGTAAACTCGGCTGAACAGCCGGCGGCCTCGCCGGTCTTGGGGGCGCTGGGGGTGAAGCGGATTCGGGGACAAACGTGAGCCGGCGGATGATGTTCTCGAGCGTCGCGACCCGGCGCTCGAGCGCTTCGATGGTTGCCTTCTGGTCGTCGCTCAAACGACGGCAGCCGCCCTGCGGGAGCCGGCGGCGGTAATGGCGATCGTCACGACCAGCAGGACCGCGATATCAGGAGTCCAGCCGAGCTCGGTTACGGGCACGGCCATCTGCAGGAAGTACATCACGAAATCGAACAGGCCGATGATGAGGCCGAGCAGCACGGTGAACTGCAGGTCCCGGCCGAGTCGGGCGAGCAGGCTTCCCGTCACGAGCGCCACGGCACCCTGCGCGGCGGCGAGTGCCACGGCGGCCACGATGCCGCTGAACAGCGTTTCCACCACGGCGGAGCGGCCGGGATGGAAACTGAAAAAGGCCGTGTGAATCAGCGCAATCACGACGCCCGCCACCGCGGCGCAGATCGTGGCCCAGACGGCATACGCAATGACGACGCGGTTGCGGCTATCGCCCATGAAACCTCCCAACCCACGATAGGAGTTTGGTTCCGCTATCGCAACGCTGCGGCCGCCTCCACCAGCGCAGCCCGTGCCTGATCGACGCGCGTGACGAGATCGGCGAGCTCCTTATTTGCGGTCGCCGCATCGGCATAGCGAATCGCCTCATTCACGGTTGGGAATGCCATGTTGGCGTACCCGTTGTCGACGTCGGCCGCGAATTGCAAGCTGCGGAACCACGGTCGGGTCACCAGTCCTTCGGGTCGCGTGAGCCGGCGCTCCACCTGCATCAGCGCGCGGTTGACCCGCTCCGCCCGCTGATCGGCGGCTTTTGAGGTATCGCGCGCGACGTTGAATGCGCGGGCCACGGCGGCAAAGCGGTCGAGCGCGTCCTTCAGGGCCTGCGTGCTCACGCCCTTCCACTTCTTGTTCGTAATCCCGGAATCGAGCTGGGCGACGAGCGCGTTCATCTCGGTTCCGAACACCGCATAATCGAGCGGCAGAATGTTGTCGTTCGCGAGGCGGCCGAGGATGACGGCCACGAGCTGGGAGCCGGCGCGATGCGCCGTATATGCTGGATCGCCGAATTTCGACATCCACTCGTAGGAGTCGTACATCGAGTGGTAGATCCCGTCGGGGCCGTCGAATCCGATGCCGCCCGCGGGAATGCCGAGGTGATGATAGAAGCCCGCGAAGTCCGAGCCGCCGCCCAGGTTGCCCATCGTCAGCGCGGTCGTGTCGCCGTTCTTGCTCTTGAGCCACACGTCGTACACGGAGCCCGGCCCGACGGGATCCGGGACCGCTTTCGCGGCCGACTGGAACAGCGGTTTGAGCGACGGCGAGCCGGCACCGCTGAAGCTCGTCCCCGAGAAGGTGCCGTCTTCATTGATGTAGGCGACCACGTTGCTCTTGAGGGAGTCCTCCATCTCTTCCACCCACTCCGTCGAGCCGATCAGCCCCCACTCCTCGGCGTCCCACGTGGCGAACACCACCGTGCGGGCCGGTTTCTGTCCGTCGCGCGCCAGCGTCGCGAACGCGCGCGCCGCTTCGAGCACCGACACGGTGCCGCTGACGTTGTCGCGCGCGCCGGGACTCCAGGCATCGCGGTGGCCGCCGACCACGACCCATTCGTTGGGCCACTTCTCGCCGCGGATCACGCCGATCGTGTTCCAGATCTTGTGGTACGCGCGCTCGCCGCGCTCCGTCTTGACGTGCAGCCGCGCGCGCACGGCCCCCGGGCCGACGTGATAGCGGAACGGCAGCGCGCCCTGCCAGCTCTGGGGCACCGAAGGACCCGCGAGCGGCTCGAGGAAGCGGCGCGCATTGCCATAGCTCATCGGGATGATCGGGATTTTGGGAATGTCGAGCGAATCCTCGGGCACGCGGCGCGCGCCTTCGATCGACGCCCAGCTCGGCGTCGTCGGATCGCCGTTGCCGTTCATCATGCTGCCGCGCTGAATCCCGTCAGGATTGCGCATCGGTCCCTTGGGATAGACGTCGCCCTGGAAGTAGCCGTCCTGCTGCGGATCGGAGTAGACGATCAGTCCCACGGCGCCGCGCTTCTGCGCCTCGCGCGCCTTGATGCCGCGGAACGAGCGGCCGTAGCGCGCGATCGCGATTTTTCCTTTGACGCTGATGCCGAGCGAGTCGAGCGTCTGGTAGTCTTCGATCAGCCCGAAATTCACGTACACGACTTCGGCGGTGACGTTGCCGTCGCCGGTATAGCCGTTGAACGGCGGCACTTGGGGACCGCGGCCGGGCTCGATGAGCGACAGCCGCTCGGTGCGTTTTCCGTTGATGATCCACGCCGCGACGGTATCGGGCTGCGGCATGTAGATCGTGTATTCCTTGCTCCAGGCGTCGACGCCCCACGATTTCAGCTTGTCGAGCACGTAGTCGCGGGTCGCGGCCTGCGCCGGCGTGCCTGCCATGTGCGGGACGGCGGAGAGATCGCGCGACATCTGGCGAACGCTCGCCGTGTCGGGAACGGCGATGAGGCGTTGCTCGAATGTCTGGGCGGCTAAGCGGTTGGGCGGTTTAGCGGTTAGAAGAATTGCCGCGGCGATTGCGAACCGCCGAACCGCCGAACCGCCCAACCGCCCACTCTCGTGCCTCACAGTTCTCTCCCTGCCAACAGTACCGGTCTCGGAGTCCGCAGCTTCCGTATAAGAGCCGTCAGAACCATACACAGTAACGCTCCCAGCGCGGCGAGTCCCATGTCTTTCTGCGGATCCCAGATGTCGCCTTGCGTGCCCAGCCACGCGTCTCCCGTGCCAGGCGCGACCATGGTGGCGACGACCATCTCCATGATCTCATACAGCGCGCTGAAGGCGAGCGTGACGTCGAGCGGGAGATAATACGCCCAGAACCCGCGCGCGTTGGCGACCCGCAAGAAGACTTCACGAATCGGATACGCCATCAACAGGCCAAACGAGAAGTGGACGATCCGGTCGAACGGGTTGCGCGCAAAGCCGAGCGTGTCCCGGAGCCAAAACCCGAAGGGCACTTCCGAGTAGGTGTAATGCGCCCCGATCGCGTGCAGCGTCATGAAGACCGTGATCAGCACGTACGACAGATCGGACAGTGGAAAGACCCGGTACGTCCCGATCAGGATCGCCAGCGCCGCGATGACCAGCAGGTTCTCCAGGAACCAGTCGTGCCGGTCGAGTGGCGCGACGGCCGTGATCACCCACACCGCCGCGTACCACGCCGCCAGCACCAGCAGCAGCCGGTTCTTGGAAAACCCGACCGTCTTATGCGACGTCGAGGTCGAAATCATCCGCCGCGCGGATTGAGGATCTGGTTGATCCTGTCCTGGAGATCGACGATGTGCGCCCGCGTGGTGCGGTCCGCTGCCCGTGCGAGCGAGGCACGCAACGTCGTCTGGAGGTCCACCAGCTCGAGCCGCGCCTGCGCGCGCGCGTCGGCGGGCCGGGGGGCCGGCGGGTTGAAGCCGGGAAACGGCGTGAACCCCGGCGGCAGCGGCGTCACGAGCGGCGTGCTGATCAACCGCTCCATCTGATCGACGAACGCGCGCTGCAGGTTGCGCCGGTACTCGTCCACGCGCACCGCGCCGGTGCCGAATTCCGAGAAGATCCCCTTGCGCACGTCGCCAAACAAATCGGCGGTCAGGTACGCGTTCTGCTCGGTGGCCCCCTGCTCCGCCACGCGCGCCAGGCGCGCGTCCTGGAAGAGCAGATTCAGCACGGCGGTCTGCCGTTGGCGTACGCGATCGACCGAGCCCGACGGCTCGATGCGGCGCAGGATCTCCGGGTCGAGGAAGAACGACGGCGTGGTGAACACGTTGGCGTTCAGGAACGCCACGGCCTCGGCCTGCTTGGCGCGCGGCACCGGCTGATACACCAGGCCCGTCTGGCTCGCGTACTTCGTGAACTGATACACGCCGCCGACCACGACCGCGACGTGATTCATTTCCCGCGCCCACTGCGCGATCAGCTCGCCGTACATGTCGTCGAGCCGGTCGTAGTTGTCCGTCTTCTCCGTCGTGGTCGCCGGAATCAGCATCGGCACGAGCCGCTTGATGTTCCGCACGCCATAGCCGCTCGCTTTCACCGGATCATCGCCCAGTGCTTCGGTGATGATGCGCGGATCGACGGGGTCGCCGTCGCCGATCCAGCGGAAGTTCGGATTGGCATCCTGCAGCCGCGCCAGCGAGTCGAGGAACGGGCGCTCGGCATCCGGCGAAGGCGCGGTCGGAATGCGGCGATAGCCCCAATTGATCGCGAAGTAGTCGTACGGCCCGATCCCCTGCATCAGACACGCGCTGTCCCCGGGCTGCGCCACATAGTTGTAGCGCGCGTAGTCCATGATCGACGGGCTCGTGCCCTGCACGCGACAGGTGAACGACTTGCTGCGGAGCGAGTCGACCGGATAGTACGTCGAGGCCACCATGTTGTGCCGCAGGCCCAGACTGTGCCCGACTTCGTGATTGGCGACATACGCGAGCATCAACCCCATGAGCGAGTCGGGGAACGGCAGCGTCCGGGCGCGGGGATCGGAGGCGCCGGCTTGCGTCCAGTACCACGACTCGACCAGGGCCGCGACATTGTGATAGAACCCGATGTTCGCGTTCAGGATCTCGCCGGAGCGCGGATCGCTGACGCTCGGCCCGTACGCGTTTTCGATCGTGGACGGCAGCCAGCGAATGGTGTTGAAGCGCGCGTCGTCCAGATCGAAATCGGAATCGGTTGCCTCCGGCACTTTGGCGACGATCGCGTTGCTGAACCCGGCGGCGCGGAACACCGGCTCCCACATCTCCACGCCTTTGATCAGCCAGTTGCGCCACTTGGCGGGCGTCGCGGGATCGATGTACCACACGATCGGCTGGACCGGATCGGAAACGGCCGCGTTGGGATCCTTCGGCTCGAGCCGGAAGCGCTTGATGAAGCAGCGCTGCGGCCGCATCACGCGAACCTCGTCGAAATTCTCGAAGCTGATGTTGAAGTACCCGACGCGATCGTCGCACAGCCGCGCCATCATCGGCTGATCCGGCAGCAAGACCATCGAGTAGTTCATCAACAAGGTGAGCGAGTTGAGCGCGCGCTGCGTCTGCGCCCCGGGCGCGCCGGGCAGCGAGTCGACCTCGAAGGTCTGGAGCGCGCTCACTTCGACGTTGCGCGGGAAGGACCGCGCCCGATCGACCACCGACCGCGCCGGATCCATGCGGCGCACGCGAATCCCGGACTGGCGGATGTTGAGCTCCTGCACGTCGGTCGTGAACAGCTTGGTCGTCTCGATCACCGCGTTGCTGTCGGGCGTGTGCCACGCGGCCACGTCGAAGCTCATGATGATCGGCGCGATGTTGGAGAGGCGGACGGCGCGCGCGACCGGCTGAGTGCTGTCGGCCCGCATCGCGTAGGAGACGATGCGCAGGAAGACCTTGTTCCCCATCCGCTCCCACACGACGATCCGGTTGCTGATCTCTTCACCCGCGTACCGGATGCCGCGCATCGTGCCGCGCTGATCGGCGACGAGGAGAAATTCTCGGCCGAACAAGTTTTTGGGGATTTCATAGAACAGCTTTTCACTGACGCGGTGGACGATGAAGACCCCCGAGTCCGTCACCGCACCTGGGGTAATGACCTGATTGTAAGGCTTCGGTCCGTCCGCGGGGGCCTGCCGCGCCGTCTGTCCCCCGCTGCTTGCGCGTGTCGTATCTTGTCTGGCAGGGGCCGGCGGCTGCGGGCGGGCCGCCGAGCTGCGTGAGGAACAGGCGAGGACACCGAGAATAAGTAGGACGCTGAATGCACGCACGGTTCTGCCCTGATATGTGATTGGGAACGGAGAGATTAGAGCGCGCGGAGAGCTTCGTCAATGAAGAGCCTGCGGGTCTTGATCATCGTCGTGGCGCTCGCCGCCATGGTATTCGGGGCGGCGGTGACGCTCGCGCTTACGAGCGACCTCGGCTCCGCCGCGGCGATCGTCGTGTTCATTGTCGGCGCAAGCCTACTCCCCGTGATGTGGCTGCTGGTGCGGCGCCGGATGTGGGAGCCGCTCACGGCGCTGCGCCGCGGCATCCAGCAGGTCTCCGACGGCGACCTCTCCACGCAGGTCTCGGTCACGCGCGACGACGAGCTGGGCAACCTCACCACGCATTTCAATCACATGACGCGCGTGCTGCGCCATCGCGCCGAGGAACAGGGCCGCTTTGCCGCGGCGGGCGAGCTGCTGGGGGGCGTGGCGCACGAGGTCAACAATCCCCTGATGGCGATCGCGAGCCATGCCGAGCTGCGCCTGGCCGATGCGAATCTGACGGCCGAGCAGCGCAACGAGATGCAGAGCATTCTGCGGCAGGCGCAGCGCGCCGCCAAGCTGCTGCGCGGCCTGCTGCGGTTCGTGCGCGTCGGCGAGAAGCGCGCCGCGGCGGTGAATCTCAACGACGTGGTGCGCAGCGCGATCGATCTCGTGTCCTACCGTTTCCTCATCGACGAAATCACGATCGAAGGCAAGCTCGATCCCACGCTCCCGACCGTCATCGGCGACGCGAACCGGCTCGAGCAGGTGCTCATCAATCTGCTCGGCAACGCACTGGATGCGCTCAAGACGGTGAAGCCGCCGCGGCGTCTCATCGTCGATTCGTTCATCGACGACACGGGCGGGCGCGTTTGCGTCACCGTGACCGACAATGGCCCCGGCATCGCTCCCGAGATCGCGCAGCGGCTGTTCCGGCCCTTCGCGACGACCAAAGGCGCCAAAGGCACCGGGCTCGGTCTCTACATCTCGAGGCAGATCGTGCGCGAAGCCGAAGGCGAGCTGGACGTCGTGCGACGGGACACCGGAACGCAATTCCTGATGTGGCTCCCGACGACGGGGCAGCCGGTGCCGTCCATGCCGGCGGCGGTGCCCCAGCCGGCGGTACCCGCCTCGTCCGACGCCAAGAGTCTGGCGGGGATTCGCGTCATGTTGCTCGACGATGAGGAGCTCGTGCGCCGGCCGATGGCCCGCTTCCTCACGAAGCGCGGCGCCGAGATCCGCGACGCGGGCGACGGCGAAGCGGCGTTCGAGCTGATCGCGGCGGGCTTCGAACCCGACGTCATCCTGGCCGATCTGCGCATGCCGCGCATGGACGGCGCCGAGTTTTATGTTCATCTTCAATCACTGCGGCCCGCGCTGGCGGAGCGCGTGATCTTTCTGTCGGGAGACATCACGCACTTGGCCGGGCGCGGATTGGCCGAAGTGCCGCGCGATCGCGTGCTGGTAAAACCGGTGGAGCTGTCGGAGCTGGAGCAGCGGATCTTGACCTTCGTCCGAGAGAAGGCTGCCTGATGCTGATCGTGGTCGTGTTGCTCGCGACCGTGCTGTTGCGCGTCGCCATCGTCGGTGTGGTGCTGTACGTGATCCTGCCGAAAGGTTTTTCCTGCCCGCGCTGCGCCTCCCGCCTGTCGCAGATCTGGCATCCCGTGCTGCACCGGCTGTTGCCGCACGTCGAGCATCGCTGGTGCATGCGGTGCGGGTGGAGCGGGCTGGTGAGCTCCTCAGTCGCGCGTAATCAGCCGCGCCGCGCGCTCGTAAAAGAAATAGTCCCAGGCCCAGTTAATCAGCACGAATAGCTTGTTGCGGAATCCGATCAGCTGGAAGATGTGAATCCCCAGCCATAACACCCACGCCAGAAAGCCCTTCGCCTTGATGCCGTAGACGTCGCACACCGCGGCGTTGCGGCCGATCGTGGCCAGCGTGCCCTGATCGCGATAGTGAAACGGCGCGAGCGGCTTCCCGCGCAGCGCGTTGGCGATGTTGAGGGCCGCGTGCTTCCCCATTT
>Ga0134125_10005055_pt1 | contig 15009 bp, 10 predicted proteins | sample KB31751_FD_96464 | JGI IMG/M metagenome (GOLD analysis project Ga0134125, IMG submission 96464) | Terrestrial soil microbial communities with excess Nitrogen fertilizer from Kellogg Biological Station, Michigan, USA - KB3-175-1 | ecosystem: Environmental > Terrestrial > Soil > Unclassified ... | reverse complement strand
TGAAACCGTCGTTTTGAATTTGCCAAATTTACCAGCTGGCCAATCGGAAGTAGTGAGCTCGACAGCTTCCACGGTGGCATCCGCCGCTGCCTGTTCAGTGCTCTGGGGTCCGGTGTGTTTAGTGCAGGACGTCGCTTCGACTATTAGCTGCATAGTGCATGACATAGCGCAAGACCCCGGCGCCTGCGCCGCCGCAGAAGCGTGGTGCGCCGCCGCTGCGACGTGCGTTGCTGCATCTTTACCCACGGACATCTATACACTTGGCTCAGCGACTACAATTTGCTTCCCGCTTATTCAAGCGTGTATTATCGCGGCATCAAGTCCCCCGTGTGTAGTATCCGAATGTATCCAGAACGGTTCCAGTTGTACCTCCTCCGTTTTACAGTGCGTTGTACCTACAGACCCGAATGCCTTGGTGGGTCCTCCTGGCATTGGCGGGCACCGCTGGGTTCCGGGCGCGCAGGCGCAGACGTATGTGGCTTCATTTAGCAACATTCCGACTGCGCCGATACCCGCTCAACAAGTGATCGTAAGCCAAGCGTTAGGACCTAACGTAAATTTGTCAAGCCTCAACCTGATAAATATTACAATCCCGAACGGCGCCGATAACGTTCAAGCCGCCATCCCAGCCGGCGCGTTTAACCCGGCGTTGGGTGCGAATGAGTTCACGACCAATATCGACCTCCGGCCAGCGCAAAGCCTTATCGTCAACGTAGACGCCACGTTGAATCCGGCAACAGCGACTCTCACATGGACGCTTACCAGCGTCGACCCCACAACCGGGCAACCTCCCCTTAATCCCTTAATAGGGTTCCTTCCGGCCGGGGCGGAGGCCAACGTTTCCGTTAGCGTCACGCCGAAGCAGGGCTTGGCAACCGGCGCTCAAATCTCGGAACAAGCCTCGATAACATTCGTCGGAAATTCGCCGATGAGCACGCCGACGTGGACCAACACCATAGACAATACCGAGCCTGTGAGCTCGGTTTCCGCGCTCGCAACGACGCAGACGACGTCCTGTTTTCGCCCGCAATGGGTCGCCTCCGATGTTGGCTCTGGTGTTCAGGGAACAAGTATCTTTGTTTCCGACAACGGTGGGCCGTATGCCCCCTGGCTTAGAAACACCACCGCTGCCTCCGCAGTTTACAACGGCGTTGCCGGACATGCCTACGCTTTTTACAGCCAGTCCACGGATCTGGTTGGTAATGTTGAAGCTGCCCATCCGGCCCCTGACGCTGTCACTTCGGTTCCACCCGGCGCATCCTGCAATGGGCGACCGACCGTGGCAGGTTTGGTCGCGAGCAAATCACTAACGGGCACCACTGAAACGCTGACGCTTCAGTTGACCAACAACGGCAACGGCAATGCCCAGAACATCAAGCTCAACTCGATTGCTTTCAGAACGCTCATCGGAACCGGTCCGGTGACACTGATCAGCCCCGCCACGCCCAGCAGCGTTGGGAATCTCGCGGCGGGAGCATCTACAACGACGACACTGATGATAAACGTTCCGGGGACCGTAAAGGAGTTTTCGATCACCGAAGCGGGGGCGGTCCAGGATGCTGCAGGAACCAGCTACAACTTTTCAATAGCCCAGGCGGTATTTCCCTGATTTCTGAAAAACTAACAGGAGGAACTGAAGTGGTGAAGACTTTGCTCAAGCAGTGGCTTCAAACGGTGATGGCTCTCAGCATCCTGCTCATTGCGGGCGGGGGGAGCGCAATTGCAGACGAGATTTTTACGTTCGATCTGATTCCGGCGGATGGCAATGTGAATGGTGCTGCGGGATCAACGGTAGGGTGGGGCTACTCCATCACGAATCAGAGTAGTACTGACTGGCTGGTCACTACCAATCTGGTTTCTGATTCCTTTAGTAATGCTACACTGAATCTGCTCTTTGATTTTCCTGAGATCGCCCCCGGGACGACGGTTACGGAGTCGTTTGATGCTCTCAACAATGTCGGCCTGTATGATCTCGTTTGGGATGCTACCGCGCCGGGCGGGTTCGTGAACAGTGGCAACTTCACGCTGAGTGCACAATGGTTTGATGGCGACATCCTGAGCGGAGGCAACTACATCGTCGATGCGCCGGATACGAATGCTGCGTATTCCGCCAGCGTTACCGCCGGTGCCGCGACGCCGGAACCACATACGTTTTTTCTGGGCATAATAGCCATTGGCGTCGTTGTCCTGATGAACAATCGGCTCCCGATCAGAAGGAGATTTTTCCGGCGATGATGAAGCTCATTATCGTCTCTGCGTTAATTCCTGTCCTCGCTTGTAGTGGGCTCATTGCTCAACAGCCGAGCGATGAAGCGAACAAACAGGGAATTACCCGCCAGCAGGCAGATGACATTCTGTTGGAACTCCGCGCAATCCATGAGTTGCTGGATCGGCAGGTAAGGACATCTCCCCCAATACAGCCCTCAGGACCCAGTTATCCCACCAAAGGCACCCTGAAGCTCGATGGCGAACCGTCGCGTGGCTCTGACACGGCGCCCGTTACCATTGTGGAGTTTACAGATTATGAATGCCCCTTCTGCCGTCAGTTCGAAAAGACTACCTTGCCTGAATTGCTGAGAAAATATGTAGATACAGGCAAGGTCAGGATCGTAGTACACGATTTTCCCCTCAATATCCACGTCAAAGCGATGCCAGCGGCTGAAGCAGCACACTGCGCCGGCGTGCAGGGAAAGTTCTGGCCTATGCACGATTCCCTTTTCAGCCAACCCGGGGATTTGAGTACAGCCGATCTTGTCGCGCGAGCGGGAGCGATGAAGCTCAATGTGAACAATTTCCGCAAATGTCTGGCGACAGGCGCACAGCGGGGTGAAATCGATAAGCAAATGAAAACCGCATCCAATCTTCAGATTGTCGCGACCCCGTCGTTTTTGATTGGGCGCACGGCATCCGATGTTGTCGATGGCGCGATCATTACGGGCGCTCAGCCACTGAGTGCTTTCGAAGCGAAGATTCTGGAAATCGGTAGCTCAAGATGAGGAGCGCGGATTAGCGAGAAGGGTCGACATCTAAGCGGTCATGGGTTACGACTTGCGGATTCGCTGAAATCGACCACCATTCTTCGGCGCCGGTCATGGTGTTGTCGGGATCATGATTTTTATCTGAGCATACCGGGTACTCTAATCAAATGCCCTTTCGGCAAGCCGACTCTGACTTACGGTGCGAATGGGGTTTGCATGGGCTACTTCACCTGTTGCCGGAAAGCGATGCGGTTGTCGTGGTCGATGTTCTTTCGTTCTCGACTGCTGTTGACATTGCGGTTGAAAATGGGGCAGCCATTTTGCCCTGGCGCTGGAAGGACGATACGGCGGCACAGTTTGCGAAGGAGAAGTCTGCTCTGCTTGCAGGCAGCCGTCGCTCCTGGGACCCATATTCGCTTTCGCCTGCGTCGCTTCGGACCATCCCCCGTGGTTCAGTTTTGGTTTTGCCCTCTCCGAACGGGAGCACACTTTGCTGCAGTGCGAACGGTGTCCCAACCTTCACGGCGTGCCTGCGGAATGCACCCGCGGTTGCGGGGCATTTGGAGAGGTTCAGCCGAGTCGCGGTCGTCCCGGCGGGAGAACGCTGGCCTGACGACTCGCTGCGTCCTTCTCTGGAAGACTGGATCGGCGCCGGCGCAGTGTTGTCTCTGCTCGGTGGCAGACGGTCGCCGGAGGCTGACCTGGCAGTTGCGGCTTTTGAGCGGTTCCGCTCCGATCTGGCAGGTACGCTCTCACGCTGCGGGTCGGGACAGGAACTGATTGAACGCGGCTTCGCTTGTGACGTGGAATTGGCAGCCGAATATGCGGTCAGCTCCGCCGTACCGATGCTCGCCGGAGATCGGCTTGTGAACTGTGTGTCTTAGGGGGACCCGGTCCCCCAAAGAGGAGGTTGTTAGGCTGGAAGACATGGCAGATGAAGACGTACAGGCAGAACTGGCCCGGCTGCGGGCGGAGAATGAAGCGCTGAAACAGCGGCGCGGGGGATCGACCTCGATCAAGGTCAGCGAGAAGGGCGCGGTTTCCGTTTACGGGCTGGGCCGCTTTCCCGTGACCCTGTATCAGGAGCAGTGGGTGAAACTGCTCGCCATGGGGGACGATATCAAAACGTTTATCGAAGAGAACAAAGACAAGCTCAAGGTCAAGGAATAGTTTCGAGGGCGATCCGGACCGAGGTCAGCTCACCGACCAGCATTCCGGCCCATCGATAAATATTGTATTCGCGAATCTGGGACCGCATGCGGGACATGCGGTCCCGTTTTTGTTGCGGCGACATTTCGAGCGCGCGGCGAATGGCCTCGGCCACCTCCGCGGCATCATACGGATTGACGACGAGAGCTTCGGTGAGCTCATGGGAGGCCCCGGCGAAGTGGCTGAGGATGAGGACGCCCTGTTCATCGGAACGGGCAGCCACGTACTCCTTGGCGACCAGATTCATGCCGTCATGCAGTGAAGTGACCATGCAGAGATCGGCCGCGCGGTACCAGCGCTGAATCTCTTCATGGCTGCGGTGATGCACGTCGAGAACGATCGGCTTCCAGGAAGCGGTCTGGAAGCGGCGATTAATGCGGTCGGCTTCGCGGATGATTTCCTGCATGACTTCCTGATAGCGGGGTATATCGCCGCGGCTGGGCGCCGCCACCTGCAGGAACGTGAAATGGCCGCGATACTTCGGGTTGACTTCGAGAAAAATCTCAATGGCGCGGAAGCGCTCCGGGATCCCTTTGGTGTAATCGGCGCGATCCACACCGACGCCCAGCATGGCCCCTTCGGTCCCCAGCTCGCGCAGAAGCCGAAGGCGCGCGGCGAAGGCGGGTTCTTCGGGAGGAGGGGCTTCCGAAAACGAGATGCTGATGGGAAACGGGTGGACGAGCGTGGTGTGGCCGCGGCGATCGACGGCGAAGCGCTCGTGGTCGATGCGGGATTCGAGCGCCTGATCGACGGTAGCGAGAAAGTTGTTGCAGTGCGCCTGCAGGTGGAAGCCGATGAGATCGGCGCCGAGCAGGCCGTCGAGCACTTCTTTCTGCCAGGGGCAGATGGAGAACGCTTCGGGATTTGGCCAGGGAATGTGCCAGAAGATGGCGACCCGCGCATCGGGCCGCACGTCCTTGATCATGGCGGGGACGAGGGCGAAGTGATAGTCCTGCACGAGGACGATCGGGCTTTCCTCGTGGCGCGCTTCTTCGAGAAAAGCGTCGGCGAAGCGGCGGTTCACGCGGCGGTACAGTTCCCAGTCGGACGCATTGAACATGGGACGCGTGTGGGCGATGTGGCAGAGAGGCCAGAGACCCTGGTTGGCGACGCTGAAATAGTAGCCGCTCTCCTCTTCGGGTGAAACCCAGACGCGCCGCAACGTGTAAGCGGGATGATCGGGGGGGACGAGGAGGCGGCCGTCTTCGTCGGCAGTTTCGCGATCGGCATTGCCGGTGCCCTGGGCGATCCAGGTACCCTCACAGGCGCGAAGCACGGATTCGAGCGCGGTGACGAGGCCGCTGGCGGGCACTTCCCAATGGATGTTGCCGGCGGCGTCGCGCGTATGTATGTAGGGCTCGCGGTTCGAGATGGCGAAGAGACGGCTTCCCTGGAGGCGATTGCGGACGAAGGCGCGCAGGCGTTCGGGAGTCCAGAGCGAATCGGAAGTATCGCGGAGGCGGGCTTCTTCCTCGGCGGCGGCGCGCGCGGAGGCGAGGCTGGTGGCGAGGCGGGCGGCTTCGCGCTGCACGGGGCGGAAGGCTTCCTCCTCGGAAAATTCCATTTGGGCCTGTGGCTCGCCCTTGTGCAATTCGCGCAACCATTCGGCGAGGCGGTTCATGGGCCGGTGGAGACTCCAGCGCAGGATTGCCATGGTGACGAGCACGATCAGGAGCGTCTGGAGAAGCACTCCCGCCAGCGAGCGGCGCCAGAGATCGGACTCGCGCGCTTCGATATAGGCGGCGTCGTTGAACAGGGCGAGCGAGCCTGCTTGCCCGGAATTCAGGTTGAACGGGACGGCATACACGTGAAGAAGGCGGTCGCCGGCGTGCATCAGTTCGCCGACGCCGTGAGCGAGCGTCGGCGCGTCGCGGGCGGCTTTGGGGATAGCGATGTTCCAGCCCGTGATTTGCCCCGCGATAACGAGCGGGCGCCCGGAGGAATCATAAACGGCCGCGCCGGCCAGGTTTTCGTGGCGGCAGAGGCGGTCGAGAATACCGTGAAGCGTGGTCCAGGACTCCGACTCGGTGAGGCGGGCGGCGTCCGCCTGGACATTCTCGGCGAGGACGCGGTCGCGATTGTCCAGTTCCTGACGAAGGCCGCGCGTCTGCATGCGCTCTGAATAGAACGCCAGAGCGAGAGAGACGAGAGTTACACCCGCGATGAGGGACAGGGTGAGCCTGACAGTAAGCCGCATGGTTCGGCCGCGCGCGGGCCTGAACCAGAAGAGCAAACCGCGTTCCAACTACAGGTTTCGGGCGTCCTCACGGCAGGTCTGGTACGGAGATTGCATTGGGTGGGGTATGAGATGACCTGTACGTCCTTTCTCAGCGCGGACTTCGCCGCTGTGCATCAGCAGATTGCGAAAGCGAGAGCGCTGGTTCTTTTTCTGGATTTCGATGGGACACTGGCGCCTATCCGCGACTACGCGGATGAGGTGGAACTGGCGCCAGAGGTGCGCGCGACGCTCACTTCCCTGGCGCAAAGGGCGGACACTCTGGTGGCGCTGGTGAGCGGGCGCGAGATGTGGGATCTCCGGCGGCGGGTTGGCGTGCCCGGCATTGTGTACGGAGGCGAGCATGGGATGGAGATCCGCGGGCGCGGTCTGCAGTTCATCGAGCCGCGCGCGCTGGCCCGCCGCGGCGTCATCAAACTGCTGGCGCGCGAACTGAACGCAAGCCTCCGGGATATGCACGGCGTGTTTGTGGAAGAGAAACATCTCACGCTGGCGGTGCATTACCGGATGGCGCGGCGTGACGATATTCCGGAGATTCGGGACCGTGTGCGCTCGGTTGTGGGGATGGCGGGGGAGCAGGCGGAAATCAGGCCAGGGAAGATGATCTGGGAGGTGCTGCCGCACACGGGCTGGCGCAAGGGAGCGGCGGCGGAGTGGATTTACAAGACCTCCGATGTCCGCGAGGGCCTTCCGATTTACGCGGGGGACGACGAGGCCGACGAGGATGCGTTCCGGTGGTTAAAGGGATGGATCACGATCCGGGTTGGTTGCGATGAGACGTGCGCGCAATATAGTTTGGCTGGGCCGGCGGAAGTGCATCAGTTCCTCGATTGGCTGGTACAGAATCGGACACAATGAGTGCATGTTTCCGGTAGCAATTACCGGGTTTCCCACAGGTGTCCGGGGCGATTGGCGGCCTGGAAGTGAGCTCCGGCACGGATGCGCGGCATCCCGCTCAGTTGCCCGTGGGCGTTTGTTCGATGTGATCGATGACGAGTACGGGCATCGGGTGTTTGCGCGTCTGGAGCCTCAGGCCAAGCTGTTTTTCCATGGCTTCGAACAGTGACAGGGCGCCATTGGGGTCGAGAGCCGTGTGCGCCTGAAACGCGGAAGGGGTGGAGAAGGTCAACGAGAAATCCCATGAGCCCTCCATGCCGGTTTCGTCAACGACGGGATGATCGAGCCAGGCTTGTGCCTGCACGACCTGCGGCAGCCAGTCCGCGAGTTGGGCGGTGGACATGTTCTGGCAATTCCACGCGCTCAGCTGCGAGGCAACCTGGCCAGCCCCTTTTGCGCCCGTGTATCTGCAGCCCGTGCGATTCGCGGGGTCGGCTTTTTTCAGCTTCGGATTCGCGGGGACCAGGGCGTAGACGGTAACCGGCTGTTCTTCGGTGTGGACGACCATCTTAAAACTGTCTTCGATCAACTGGCGCAGCATCAGTTTCAAGGTGTCGTCGTCTTTCAGGACGCCGGAGGGTCCCTCGGGCCCCGCTGCTTTGGCAATAACGTCGACGCGATCGGACTCCATCCACTTCGGCGCGTTGACGATCATGTCGTCATACCGATCGAGGCTCCAGGCGTGCTTTATCAGGCCCAGCAGGGTGACGCCTCTGACGGTGTAGCGTCCGCCGGGCTGGAACCGGGCGCGGACCGGTGCGTCGAGATTACTGAGTTTGATTTCCGCTACATCGAACCGGGTGGGCAATTCGGGCATTTCCCGGGATATGCCGGGCGCGTTCCCGGTGGGTATTCGATTCACGCTGTCCACGACGATGACGGGAAGCGGTGTCGGTTTCAATTCCAGCCTGAGGCCGAGTTGCTTTTCCACCGCGTCGAAGAGGGTCACGCCTTCGCTGCCGGCGTTCGCCAGTCCGCCGCGGCCGGTCCATTTCATGGTGAAGTCCCATGAGCCTTTCAATTCGGTGAGATCGCGGACGGGATAGTTGCCGAGATAGCTCGTGACCGGGCCATAGGGGATCTCCAGCATGTCGACGAATTGCTGCATGGTGGCGTTGTGGCAGGACATGACGCCATTGATGACGATGGACTCGGCGGGATCGCGGCGGCAGCCACCGTCGTCGGAGCTGTCCGACTGTTTGATCAACGGATGCTTGCCGGCAGTCAGTACCCATGCCTGAACGGGTTTCGAGTCGTGGTGGACGGCGAGCCTGAAACGATCGGCCAGCAGGGCCTGCAGCATGGGCTGGAGGGCTTCCGGGGTTGCGGTAGCGGGGACGCTCGCGATCACGTCGAAGCGGTCTGTTTCGAGCCAGGCTGGCCCGCTGAGGACCGAGGCATTGTCGACACCCCAGGCTCGCGCGATCAGGTCGACCATGGTGGCGGACCGGAGTTCATAGCGGCCGTTGCGGATGCCGCCGCCTCGGACGGAGGGGGAGTTGCTGTGGGGGCTGACGTGGACGTCGGCCAGGGTGAACGTCGTTGGGTTGGCGGGCTGGCTGACGGCGGTGGCGCAGAGAATACAGAGGAGCGCAGGGGTTCTCGCGAGTCGGTGCATCTCCCTCTTTATCGGTGTGGCTTCGGTGATTTTAGAGGGAATTCAGGCGATTGATATCACTTCCTACTTTGACGCGACCTGGTCCTGGGCGCTCATGTAGGTCAGGTGGAGAAAGACCGGCGTAATTTCGAACGGCAGTTTCTCCTTTGCGGAAACCAGGGGCACGGTGTGCATGGCCACCATCTGGAGTTCGTCGGTCCAGGGGTCGAGTTTCGTGCGGGAGCCAAGGGGCAGGGCGGCGATCTGATCGACGCGCGTGGTCTGGAGCTGCGGGGCGGTTTCCATGAGAGCCGCCATGCGGGTGACGTCGTGACCGGCCACGAGCTTATCGCCGAACAGCGGATGAGTGAGCGACGGCAGGCGGTTGGCTTCGCTGCCGAGCGCTTTGAGGTAGAGCCCTGCTTCGGCGAGCTTATCCTTATAAGGTGACTTCTGGAGAATTTCGACGGCCCGGGCATTCGCCTCTTCTTCTTCCTTCGGGGAGCGGGCAAGCTTGAAATGCTCGACGATCTTCTCGTCATCGAAACGGAGGCGGTCGGCGAATGCGTAGTCGGTGCTGGTGGTGTGGCCGAGAGCGATGTGGGCGAGCTCGTGCGCGAGGATGGCGGCGAGAGAAGCCTCATCGGGCAGCGTGTCGAGCATGCCGCGGCTGATCACGATGGTGTGGCCAATGGTGAATGACTCGATGGGCGTGGTGAGGAGGACGCGGGCGCGGGCTTCGGGCACAATGTTCAGATTGTTGGTGACTTCGAGATTGTTGATGACGGTGTCGAGAACCTTATCGACGCCGCCCGCGCGTGCAATCAGGCCGGCGCGTTCGAGGCGGTCGAGGATATTGTCTTCCGCCTGCCGCTGCCACGCGCGGAGGCTTTCGACCGGAGACGGATCGGCCGCCTGCGGGCTCTTGTCTTCGACGTCTCCGGTCTGGACGGTGAGGTTGGTGAGCTCCTGGGCGCGCTCTTCGGGCGCGGTGTAGCCCCAGAATCGGGTCAGGGCCTTGAAATGCGCTTTGTGAATTTTCATGAAGTCACCCATGTGGGATTCTTCGCTGTAGACTTCGTAGGGCAGCCAGAGATCCGGGCCGGCGTTGATCCGCCAGCTATCGAAGTGCATATACATGTTCGATGCGGAAGAGCCGCTGTAAGTGCCGTTGAAACGCACGATATTGCAGCCGCGGTCTTCAATCCAGATGTTGCCGATGAAGTGGCCGTGGCCAGCGCTTTTCAGGGGATTGACCGCGAAAACGAGCGTGCGGACATCGCCCAGAAATTCGCGGCGCAGAAATTTGAATTCGTAGTGATCGCGATCGAAGGTGCCGCCGTCGAGCAGCATCATCTGGGCGAAGCCCTGCGGCAGATAGCGAAGGGTGAAGAAGCGCGCGAACAGATCGAAACGGCCGCCGGAGGAAGTCTTCGAGAGGTAGGAAGTCTCGTCGAGACCGTGGGAGAGATCGATTTTGCCGAGGAAATAATGGTCAGTGACGGGGACGGTCCCGAAGTCGGCGTCGGGCGCGAGCTCCTGAATGTAGGTTTCGGCGACGGGGGTACGGGCCTCAAGGACAGAGAGGAGAGTACTTTCGTGGGCGATGGCCTCGTCGAGCACCTGGTCCGGCGTCATGGACTGCGCGGATGCGCAGAAAGCGAAACAGACGCCCAGGGCCAGCGCCGGCGCGAATCGATTCATCATAAAGACCTCCATCAGGAAAGCTCGAATGTGATCTGGACAAGCCCGGTGCGGTCGATGGGGACGCCATCTTTCCTGCCCGGACGAAAACGGATTTGCTGGGCGGCGGCGCGCGCGGACTCGTCAAGTCCGGCGCCGAGGCCGTGGACGACGCGGAGCACCTGCACTTTGCCTGTCGCGTGGAAGACGACTTCGAGAGTTACGGCGCCTTCCAGTTTTTTCTCGCGCGCCTCATTGGTGTAAGCGGGCTTCGGTTTCCAGAGAACTTCGACGGGAGTTTCGGCGGCCGCGGATTCGGCGCGGCGAGGCGCCGGGCCGGGAGCAGCTTTCGCCGCGCCGTTACCGAAGCCGGAATCGGCGACGACTTGTCCGCCGCCGGTGCCGTGGCCTGATCCGCTGCCTGACGCAGAATCGCCGAAGCCGCCCAGATGCACGGAACCGGCGGATGCGCCTTTGGCGGCGAGACCGCCGCTGCCGCGCGGCGCGTCGAACCCGCCAGTTTGCACTTCGAGGCGCGGGGAAGGCGTGTGGCCGCTCGCGGACTCGCCGGGATTTCCGAATACGCCGGTTTTCACAGGGGGCGTGTACTTCGAAGGAAGATCAGGGGTCTTGAGGTTCGCGGTCTGAATGGGAGCCGGGGTGAGGGCGAGTTGTGGCGCCGGCTCAGGCGCGGCCACTGATGCGGGCTTCGGGTGTTCGACGGGAACAGGCGCAGTCATACGCTTTGCCACGATCGGAGGCGGCGCGGGCGCGGGTTGAATTTCGGGCGGTGTTACTTTCGGACGCGCGACTGGCGGCAGTTCGCGGCGGACACGGACCGGCGGGGCCTCAAGCGGCACATGGGGCCGCGGCGGCACGTAGACGAGCGGCATCACGACTTCGTGCGTTCGGGGGACAGGCGTGTCGGACGGGCCGGGAAGCAGAATCAAACCGCAAATGAAAATGACATGGATTGACGCACTGATGAACCATCCGTCTGGTTTTCGTTCGCGGGGTAGCTCGTATTTGGCATTCCACATCCTGAGTTTCATAACACCGGCCGGCGCAACTTGTCCGCATACTACTAACGCATTGAAACCGCCACTGTGCCGCATATCACCAACTCCCGAGGCTTACGGGAAAAATGTGCCAATTCAGGTCCGCATATGAGAGCAGCGCGCCTCAATAAAGCTCCAGGAATTACCACAGGGGCCCGCAAAATCGGTAGGATTTTCCGCGCTAACGAATGGCAACACGGGAGAGGGAATTGAAGTGGAGTTTGGGGGAAACTATTGTTACTGCCGCGCTATATTGAAGACACCCATGAGTCAGAACAGTTTTGGCGCAGCCGCAAACCTGAAGGTTGGCGGCCAGGATTACCGCTATTTCAGCCTTGCGGCGCTCGAGAAGAAAGGCATCGCGAACGTCTCGCGGATGCCGGTTTCGCACCGGATTCTGCTGGAGAATCTGCTGCGGTGCGAGGATGGGCGCAAGGTGCACGCTTCCGATATTGAAGCGGTGGCGAAGGGCCATACGGGCGAGACTGCGAAGGAGATTCAGTTCATGCCCGCGCGCGTCCTGTTGCAGGACTTCACGGGCGTGCCGTGCGTGGTGGATGTGGCGGCGATGCGGGATGCGCTGAAGGCGATGGGGAAGGATCCGAAGAAGGCCAATCCGCTGATGCCGGCGGATCTGGTGATCGATCATTCGGTGCAGGTGGATGAGTTCGGGACGAATACCGCGTTCAGCGTGAACGCGCTCATGGAATTTCAGCGCAACCGCGAGCGCTACATGCTGCTGCGATGGGGGCAGACGGCGTTTCAGAATTTTCGTGTGGTGCCGCCGGATACAGGCATCGTGCATCAGGTGAATCTGGAATATCTGGCTGACGTGGTGTTCCGCGCGAAGGGCGCGGATGGCAGCGTGACCATTTATCCCGACACGCTGGTGGGGACCGACTCGCACACCACAATGATCAACGGCCTCGGCGTGGTGGGCTGGGGCGTGGGCGGAATCGAGGCAGAGGCCTGCATGCTGGGACAGCCGATTTCGATGCTGCTGCCGGAGGTGGTCGGGTTCAAGCTCCACGGCAAACTGACGCCGGGCTGCACGGCGACCGATCTGGTGCTGACCGTGACGCAGATGCTGCGCAGGAAGGGCGTGGTCGGGAAGTTTGTGGAGTTTTACGGCGCGGGGCTGAGCGCGCTCGGCGTGGCCGATCGTGCGACCATCGCGAACATGGCGCCGGAGTATGGCGCGACCATCGGGTTCTTCCCGGTCGACGACGGGACGCTCGACTATTTGCGGACGTCGAACCGCGATCCGCATCTGGTGGAATTGGTTGAGGCATATTCGAAAGACCAGGGGCTGTTCCGCACGGATGCATCGCCCGATCCGATGTTCCCGTCCTCTCTGGAACTGGATCTCGGGACTGTGGTGCCGTCGATGGCGGGTCCGAAGCGTCCGCAGGACAGGCTGACGCTGCCGGAAGTGAGGGGCAATTTCCATGCGGCATTCAAGGATGCGCCGGCGGGGAAATCGGGCGAACTGACGAGCGGCGCGGTGGTGATCGCGGCGATCACGAGCTGCACGAATACGTCGAATCCTTCGGTGATGATGGGTGCGGGACTGCTGGCGAAGAAGGCGGTCGCAAAGGGGCTGACGAGCAAGCCCTGGGTGAAAACGAGCCTGGCGCCGGGATCGAAAGTGGTCTTCGATTATCTGACGAAGGCCGGTCTGATGGAGCCGCTCGAGAAGCTGAAGTTCAATCTGGTGGGATATGGCTGCACGACTTGTATCGGGAACAGCGGTCCGCTGCCGGAGGCGGTGTCGGCCGCGGTGAAGTCGGACGATCTGGTGGTGGCGGCGGTGCTGAGCGGCAACCGCAATTTCGAAGGGCGAATCAATCCGCAGGTCAAGGCGAATTATCTGGCGTCGCCGCCGCTGGTGGTGGCGTATGCGCTGGCGGGGACGGTGGATATCGATATGGCGTCCGACTCGCTGGGCAATGGTTCCGATGGCAAGCCGGTTTATCTGAAAGATATCTGGCCGAGCCCGGAAGAAGTGGACGAGGCGATTCGGGCAACGGTGAATGCGGAGATGTTCCGGTCATCGTACAGCGATGCTTTCAAGGGCGATGAGAACTGGCAGAAACTGCCGGCGGCGACGGGCGATGTGTTCGCGTGGGATGAGAAATCGACCTATATTAAGAGGCCGCCATACTTCGATGCGATGAACGATCCGAAGGCGCCGATTCCGGACATGAAGGGCGTGCGGGTGCTGGCGCTGCTGGGCGATTCGATCACGACGGATCACATTTCTCCGGCGGGTTCGTTTAACGCGGCGAGTCCGGCTGGACAGTATCTGGTGAGCCTGGGAGTTTCGCCGAAGGATTTCAATTCGTATGGCTCGCGCCGCGGCAATCATGAGGTGATGGTGCGGGGGACGCTGGCCAACGTGCGGCTGCGGAATCAGCTCGCGCCGGGCACCGAAGGCGGTTACACGGTGCATCTGCCGGATGGCGAGCAGATGTTCATCTATGACGCTTCGGTGAAGTATCAGCAGGATGGCGTGCCGCTGCTGATTATCGCGGGCAAGGAGTATGGTTCGGGATCGTCGCGCGACTGGGCGGCGAAGGGCGTGATGCTGCTGGGCGTGAAGGCGGTGATCGCGGAGAGCTTCGAGCGCATTCACCGGACGAACCTGGTGGGGATGGGCGTTCTGCCGCTGCAGTTCGCGCCAGGTGAGAACGCGGCGTCGCTGGGTCTGACTGGCAAGGAAGTTTATGAGATCACCGGCGTGCGTCAGGGCGTAGAGAACGGCGCACGGGTGAAGGTGAAGGCCGGAGCCAAAGAGTTCGAGGTCATTCCGCGTGTGGATACGCCGCAGGAAGCCGAGTATTTCCGGAATGGCGGGATTCTGCCGTACGTGCTGCGGCAGTTAGCGGCGCAGGCGTAGCGAAAGAATGTCGTCAAATCCTTTCGTTAGCAGAAATCTGACGAAAGGATGCTTCGGCAACTTTTCATTACGACGGCGGAACCGATCCGATGAATGAAGGAAGACCGAGCCGGACGGCGCAGCGGGTGGCGGTGCGGCGGGCGGCGCATCAGTTGATCGACCGTCCGCTGGTGTTCGAGGATCCGTTTGCGATGCGGATCATCGGGCCGGATGCGGCGGCGGCGACGGAGGCGAAGGCGGAGGGAAGTATTTCGGCCGCGTTCCGCGCGTTCATGGCAGTGCGCAGCCGTTACGCCGAAGACGAACTGCAATGCGCGGTGGACCGCGGTGTGCGGCAGTACGTGGTGCTGGGCGCGGGGCTCGATACCTTCGCCTGGCGAAATCCGTATCCGGAACTGCGGGTTTTTGAAGTCGATTTTCCGGCGACGCAGCACTGGAAGAAGCAGCGGGTG
>Ga0134125_10005054_pt1 | contig 15013 bp, 14 predicted proteins | sample KB31751_FD_96464 | JGI IMG/M metagenome (GOLD analysis project Ga0134125, IMG submission 96464) | Terrestrial soil microbial communities with excess Nitrogen fertilizer from Kellogg Biological Station, Michigan, USA - KB3-175-1 | ecosystem: Environmental > Terrestrial > Soil > Unclassified ... | reverse complement strand
TTCAGCGGCAGGATCGCCTGGTACTGGCGGTCGCGCGCCTGCTTGGCGGAGCCGCCGGCCGAATCGCCTTCGACGAGGAAGACCTCGTTCCTCGTCATGTCCTGGGACTCGCAATCAGTGAGCTTGCCCGGCAGCACGGCGACACCCGAGCCGCGGCGCTTCTCGACCACCTTGCCCGCCTTCTGGCGCGCGGTGGCCGCGCTGATCGCGAGCTGCGCGATCTTCTTGCCTTCCTCGGGATTCGCGTTCAGCCACGCATCGAGCGGATCCTTCACGCGCGAGGCCATGAGCTTCACCGCTTCGCGCGACGAGAGCCGCTCCTTGGTCTGGCCCTGGAATTGCGGATCGAGGAGGCGCGCGGACAGGACGTAGCGAAGCGGCTTCCACACGTCCTCGCTCTGGAGCGTGACGCCGCGCGTGGTGAGCTCGTGGTGCTCGCAGAATTCCTTCACGGACTCGTACACGGCGTTGCGAAGGCCCGCCTCGTGCGTGCCGCCGAGCGCCGTGGGAATGAGGTTCACGAAGGACTCGCCTTCGCCGCCTGCTTCGGCCCACGCGATGGCCCACGACGCTCCTTCACCCTCGGCGAACTGCGGGTCGTCGGCCGAGACGTAGGACTCGGCCGCGAAGACCGGGCTCACGTAGCCGTCGGCTCCGTCGATGCGCTCGCGCAGGTACGCTTCGAGGCCGCCTTCGTATTTCCACGCACGCTTGTCCTTCTTCGCCTCGTCGGCAAGCGAGACCTCGAGCCCGGGGAGGAGCACCGCCTTCGCGCGGAGCAGCAACTCGAGGTCGGCCTTCTTGACCGTGGGTGCATCGAAGTACTTGGGATCGGGCCATGCACGAACGACGGTTCCGCTCGCGCGCGCCCCCGCCTTGCCGGTTTTCTTCAGCTTCGAGGCGACCTCGCCGCCCTCGAACGCGATCTCGTGCACGGCGCCATCGCGGGTGACGGCGACCTCGAGGCGCTTGGAGAGGGCATTGGTGACGGAAACGCCCACGCCATGCAGCCCGCCGGAGAACGCGTAGGCGCCGCCGCCCTTCTTGTCGAACTTGCCGCCGGCGTGAAGGCGCGTGAAGACGATCTCGACAGTCGGCGCCTTCTCCACGGGATGCGGGCCCACCGGAATGCCGCGTCCGTCGTCGGCCACGCTCACCGAGCCGTCGGCATGCATGGTCACGTCCACGTGCTTCGCGTAGCCGGCGAGCGCCTCGTCGGCCGCGTTGTCGATCATCTCCTGGATGATGTGCAGCGGGCTGTCGGTGCGCGTGTACATGCCGGGGCGCGCGCGCACCGGCTCCAGGCCCTTCAGGACCTTGATTGATTGCTCGTCGTATTTCATGGGTTTCTAGCTGCCGAGGACCACGAGGTGCTCTTTTCTCGCACCGGCCACGGATGGTAGTGGAATTCCCGCGTCGAATGTGACGAGGCGGCATCCGTGGGCGACGGCCGTCGATAGCAGAGTGGCGTCCGTTGACTGGTGGGTGCCGGGGGCCTTCCAGCGGATTGCGCCTTCGCTGGGGGCGGGGATGCCCAGATATCGATGACCCTTGCGGGTAAGGCCCTGGAGCTGTTCGGCGACTTCCCCGGTTTCGACGGGCTTGTAGTAACCCTTGCCGCTCATCACGCGAATCGCGCCGAGTTGCGTGATGGCACAGGTTGCGAATCCGTGGGAAAGGTTCTCGGCACGGCGCAGCCAACCGAGGATTTCGGCATGATGGATGTGCTCTTCATCGAGCAGCGCGATGAGCGCGTTCACGTCGAGGAGGGCCCGCATCAGAGGCCGGCATCCTCGAGGAGCTTCGCCACCAGCTCGTTCGTGACCTTGCCGCCTTCCTTGCTGCGCTTGCCCACGAAGTGCGTGTACTCCGGCAGCTCGGGGCCGCGCTCGATCAGCACCTTGCCCGGCGCGAGGACGGTTATGGTGATAGGGTCACCCGGCCGGATCCCGGCGTCGGCCGGAAGGCGCGCCGCGGCGCAGCGCCCGTTGGAAAACGCGATTTTCGAAGCCATGGTATATATCCCAGTATATACCACTCCGGAGAACCTGACATGCCCTCGGCGAAAAAGCCGCCCGCGGAACCTACCCGCAAGGACCAGATCGACACGGTGCTGCTCGCGCTTCCGGGCGTCGAGGCCCGCAAGATCAACGGCCTCGATGCCTACTTCGTCGCCGACAAGATGTTCGCGTGCATCAGCGGCAAGGGCATCGGCATCCGGCTTCCGGTGGCGACCGCGACGGAACTGCAGTTCTCGCGCGAGAACGTGACGTCGTTCTCGCCGGGCGGCATGGCGAGCACGCGCGAGTGGATCCAGGTCGACCGGGCCAACGCCGCGGACTACGCGAACGACCTGGAGCTCTTCAAGGCCTCGATCGACTTCGTGAACAAGGGGCGACGCTAGTCAGCCCCAGATTTCCCTGGAGATCTCCACGATCATCCGCATCTTGGCCGCCTGCTGCTCGCGCATGATCTCGTTGCCGTGGACGGTGGAGGAAAAACCGCACTGCGGCGAGAGGCAGAACTGGTCGAGCGGGGCGTACTTCGCGGCCTCGTCGATGCGCCGCTTGATGGAATCCTTCGACTCCAGCTCGCCCAGCTTCGTGGTGACGAGCCCCAGCACCATGGTCTTGCCCTTGGGAAGGAAGCGAAGGGGGCGGAAGTCGCCCGAGCGCTCGTCGTCGTACTCGAGGAAGTAGCCGTCGACGTTCAGCTCGTTGAAGAGCACCTCGGCCACCGGTTCGTACCCGCCTTCGGCCACCCACGCGCTCTTGAAGTTTCCGCGGCAGAGATGCGTGCAGATCGTCATGCCCGCGGGCTTGTCGCGGATCGCCTCGTTGATGAGCTTCGCGTAGTCGCGCGGGAGGTGGTCGGGGTCCAGGCCGCGCTGCTTCGCCGCCTCGCGCATCTTCGGGTCGCACAGGTAGGCGAGGTTGGTGTCGTCCAGCTGGAGATAGGTGAGGCCCGCCTCTCCCAGGGACTTGATCTCGTCGCGGTAGGCGGCCGCGACGTCGGCGAAGAAGTTGTCGAGGTCGGGATACGCTTCCTGGCTGATGCCGGCGCGAGCGCCGCGGAAGTGCAGCATCGTGGGCGAGGGGATGGTGACCTTCGGCGTCTTCGCCGTCACCGACTTCAGGAACTTGAAATCCTCGAGCTGGATCGGCTTCGCGTGCTTCACCTTCCCGGTCACCTTGAGCACGGGAGGGGCGAAGCCCACGTCGCCGGTCTTGGTGTGGAAGGAGGTGCTGAAGCCCGTATGCGTTTCGACGCCGTCCAGCTGCTCGAGGAAGTCGATGTGGAAGTAGGTGCGGCGAAACTCGCCGTCGGTGATCCCTTCGAGGCCGAGGCCCTCCTGGAACTTCACGATGTCGCGGATCGCGGCATCCTCGGCCTTGCGCAGCTCCGCCTTCGAGATCCTGCCGACCGCGAGCTGGTCGCGCGCGTCGAGCAATTCCTTGGGCCTGAGGAAGCTGCCGACGTGGTCGGCGCGGAAGGGGGGCCTGGTGCGTTTGGTCATCGTGGCTTTCCTAGATGGGGCGAACCTTCTCGATCTTGTCGAACTCGATGTTCCAGGGCTTGCCGTCGCGCATCTCGCAGCGGCGGATGTAGATGTCCTGGACCACGTCGCGCGTCTCGGCGTCGATCGTGATGCGCCCGCGCGGGCTCATCCAGGACTGGCCCTTGGCGGCTTCCACCAGCTTCTCGCCGTCCGTCGTGCCGGCCTTCTTCAGCATCTCGGTGATGAGGTGCATGCCGTCGTAGCCGCCGACCGACATGAAGTTGGGCCGGAAGTTGTTGGCCTTCATGAAGCTCGACACGTAGTCCCTGTTCTCGGGCGAGTCGTGGGCCGCGGAGTAGTGGTGCGAGCTCACGATGCCGAGCGCCGGCTGGCCGATGGCTTCCAGCAGGTCGTCGTCGAGCACGTCGCCCGTGCAGATCAGCTTGATGCCGGCTTCCTTGAGGCCCCGGTCGGCGAACTGCTTCATCACCGCGGCGCCTTCACCCGACGGCACGAAGAGGAAGAGGGCATCCGGCTTGGCGTCCTTGGCGCGTTGCAGGAACGGCGCGTAGTCGGGATTGCGAAGCGGCGTGCGAAGCGACTCGAGCACCTTGCCGCTCTTTCCGAAATGGCCGACGAACACCTTCTCGCAATCCAGGCCCGGCGCGTAGTCCGTGACCATCGTGACCACGCTCTTGATGCCGTTCTTCGTGGCCCATTCGGCCATGGGCCACGTGATCTGCGGGACCGTGAAGCCCGACCGGACAATGAAGGGCGAGCGCTGCGGGACGATGGAGGTGGCCGCGCACATCACGATCATCGGCACCTTCGCTTCCGTGGCGACCGGCGCGGCGGCGAAGGCGAGCGGGGTGAGGCCGAATCCCGAGAGGAATGTCACGTGGTCGCGCGAGACCAGCTCCTGCGCGATGCGCTTGGTGGTCTCGGGCGCGAGGCCCGTGTCGTCGCGAACCAGGAGCTCGATCTTCTGGCCCGAGACGGTGTCGCCGTTCTTCGCGAGGTAGAGGCGCACGGCCGCTTCGACCTGGCGGCCGGTGGAGGCGAAGGGCCCCGTGAGCGGGAGGATCAGGCCGACCTTGACCGGGTCGGCGGCACGGGCGGTGAAGGGCAGCAGCGCGGAAGCGGCGGCGGCGGCGCCGGCCTGGATGAACTGGCGACGCGATTTCGACGGACGGCGGATCATCGGAGTCTCCTCGGGCGCGGTGATTGTCACCCCGGCGAAGGCCGGGGCCCCATCGTAAGATCCCGGCCTTCGCCGGGATGACGCTGGCCGACAACTATAATCCATCCACTCCATGGCCCTCATCCTCGGAAACGCGGACGTGGCGCGCACCCTGGCGATGCGCGACACGATTTCCCTGCTCGAATCCTCCTACGCGGACCTCGCCTCGCGGGAGGCGGTGTGCCGCCCGCGGATCGACATCCGCATCCCCACCGGCGATCCCAACCGCTATTACCAATGGGGAACGATGGAGGGCGGCTCGACGCGCGGCTACTTCGCGATCCGCATGAAGTCCGACGTGATCGAGGAGCGGCAGGGCGCGGGCGGGCGCACCCAGGAGAAGTTCTCGGGCAGGCCCGGCCTTTACTGCGGGCTCGTGCTGCTCACCTCCGTCGAGACCGGCGAGCCCCTCGCCCTCATCAACGACGGCCTCATGCAGCACATGCGCGTGGGGGCCGATGGAGCGATCGGAGTGAAGCACATGGCGCGCAAGGATGCGGCGGCGGTCGGCATGCTGGGCTCGGGCGGGATGGCCCGCTCGCATGTCGAGGCCTTCCTTTGCGTGCGGCCCATCGAGCGGCTGCGCGTCTTCAGCCCCACGCGCGCCAACCGCGAGCGCTTCGCCGCGGAGATGCGCGAGCGGCACGGCATCGATGCCGCGGCCTGCGACTCGCCCGCCGAGGTCTATCGCGGCGCGCACATCGTGGCCGCGCTCACCGATTCCACGGCGCCCGTCCTCGAGGGCGAGCGTCTCGAGCCCGGCGCCCACATCGTGAACGTCGGCGGGGGCGGGGTGCCGGATGCGGCGAGCCTCGCGCGCATCGACCGCTGCCTGCGCTTCGGCAGCGCTCCTTCGCCCACGGACCGCGACGATCTCGCATTGGACGACGAGTACCTCGCCTGGTCGGCACGCCCCGACCGCATCAAGGGGCGGGGGAGGAAGCGCGGCCATGGGGGTGCGCTGCCCGGCAAGACCGTCTCCCTGCACGACGTGACGAGCGGCGCGAAGCCCGGGCGCCTCTCGGATTCCGACATCACCTGGTCCGAGCGTGGGAACCTGCAAGGCGTGCAATTCTTCGCGCTCGCCGCCCACGTGTACGAAAGCGCCCGCAAGCTGGGGCTCGGCCGGGAGCTTCCCACCGAATGGCTGCTGCAGGATATTCGGGACTGATTGGCTGTCTACTGGATCCCGGGTCATCGCCGCGCCGCGGCGCCCGGGACGACTGGAAATGAACAAACACTTCACGATGATCCGCGAGTTCCACCTCGCGGATTTCTTCACGCTGGGCAACGCGGCCTGCGGCACGCTGGGCGTCTTCTTCGCGATGCTCTACATGTCCGGCCTGGACCTCGCGGATTTCTACATCGCCGCCGCCATGGCGCCGCTCGCCTTCATCTTCGACGTCCTCGACGGGCGGATCGCGAGGGCGCGCCAGCAGCACTCGGCCCTGGGCCGAGAGCTCGACTCCCTCGCCGACGTGATCTCCTTCGGCGTGGCGCCCGCCGCCCTGGGATTCGCCGCGGGATTGCAGGGGGGGCTCGATGTCGCGATCCTCGTCTATTTCGTCTGTTGCGGCGTGAGCCGCCTCGCACGCTACAACGTGACGGCGGAGTCGATGTCGGGAGACTCCGGCAAGGTGCAGTACTTCGAGGGGACGCCCATTCCCACGAGCGTCGTGCTCACGGCGGTGCTCGCGGGATGCGCGTGGCGAGGCTCGGTCGGGGAGACGCTTCCCTTCGGGGCGTGGGACATCGGGCCCTGCGTGCTGCACCCGCTTTCGCTGCTCTTCGGTCTCTCCGGAACCCTGATGATCAGCAAGACGCTGCGCATCCCCAAGCTCTGAGGCCGGGGTGCTAGCATTCGCGAAAGGCAACGCCATGGCTCGCAAGGAAAAATCCCCCACCGTGAAGCGACCGCGCCGCGAAGAGGCCGAAGCGGCGGTGCGCACGCTGATCCGCTGGGCGGGCGACGATCCCGGCCGCGAAGGGCTGCTGGACACGCCGGGGCGAGTGGTGCGGGCCTACGAGGAGTTCTTCGCTGGCTACGGGCAGGACCCGCGGGAAGTCCTCTCGCGCACCTTCAGCGAGGTCGAGGGCTACGACGAGATGGTCGTGATGACCGACATCCGCTTCGAGAGCCATTGCGAGCACCACATGGTGCCCATCATCGGCAAGGCGCACGTGGGCTACCTTCCGGACAAGCGCGTCGTGGGCATCTCGAAGCTCGCGCGCCTCGTCGAAGTGTATGCACGGCGCCTGCAGGTCCAGGAGAAGATGACCGCGCAGATCGCCGACACGCTGCAGGAGATCCTGAAGCCCAAGGGCGTGGCCGTGGTGATCGAGGCCGCGCACCAGTGCATGACCACGCGCGGCGTGCACAAGCCCGGCGTGGGGCTCGTCACGAGCCGCATGCTGGGCGCCTTCCGCAGCAACGCCTCGACGCGCCGCGAGTTCCTGGCGGTGATCGGTAGAACGGGCGCGAGCTCGCTGCCGAATACGTGAAGCGCCTTTTCCTCGCGTCCGTCTTCTCGCTATTGGCCGCGACGGCGGCCATGGCGCAGCAGTGGCCGGACCACCCCGTCAGGATCGTGGTCCCATTCTCTCCGGCCACGGGCATGGACATCCTCGCGCGCACGGTCGGGCCCAAGCTCTCGGCGATGTGGGGCCAGCCCGTCGTGGTCGAGAACAAGCCGGGCGCGTCGGGAAACATCGGCACGAACCTCGTCGTGAAGTCGCCGCCCGACGGGTACACATTGATGATGGGCGCGAGCACCGTGGTCATGAACCTCGCGCTCTACAAGGACATGCCTTACGACCCGCTCACGGACCTCGCGCCCATCGGCCTCGCGACGAAAGCGTCGATGCTGCTCGTCGTCCACCCGAAGCTCGGGATCACCTCGGCGAAGGCGCTGGTCGAGCGATCGAAGGCGAACCCCCGCACGTTCAACTACGCCTCTCCGGGCGTGGGCACGCCGCACCACCTCGCGATGGAGCTCTTCAAGGCGCGCTCCGGCGCGGACCTCACGCACATCCCGTTCTCCGGCACGGCGCCGGCCGTGACGCAGCTCCTGGGCGGCGAGGTCCCGGTGATGTTCCTTCCCGTGCACGTGGCGATCGCGCAGGTGAAGGCGGAGAAGCTGAACGCCCTCGCCACGGGCGGCGCGAGCCGTTCGCCGCTCGCTCCCGACGTTCCGACGCTGGGCGAGCTGGGCTACCGCGATTCCGACACCGACATCTGGTACGCGCTGTGGGCGCCCGCGAAGACTTCACCCGCGCTCCTCGCGCGCATCGACGCGGATTTGCAGAAGGCGCTCGCCATGCCCGACGTGCGCGAAGCGCTCGCGCAGCAGGGCATGGAAGTGTGGACCAGCACGCCCGAGGAGCTGGGCCGGCGCATGAACGAGGACGCGGCGCGCTGGGCGGCGGTCGTGCGCGGCGCGAACATCAAGGCCGAGTAGTTGGAGATCCTGGTCGCCGGCGGCGGCATCGCGGGGCTCGCCTTCGCGCTCGCGCTGCATCGCCGGGGATTGTCCTGCCGGGTTTTCGAGAGCGCGCCCGAGATGCGCTCGCTGGGCGTGGGGATCACGTTGCTGCCCCATGCGATGCGCGAGCTCGCGGCGCTGGGCCTCGAGGAAGCGCTTCGCGCCGCCGCCATCGAGAACCGGGAGAGCCTCTTCTTCACGCGCCACGGCCAGCTCGTCTTTCGCGAGCCGCGCGGGAAGTTCGCCGGCTACGAGCATCCGGAGCTCGGCATCCACCGCGGCAAGCTCCATGCGATCCTCTACAGCGCGGTGCTCGAGCGCCTGCCCGCCGGGAGCGTCCTGCTCGATCACCGCTGCGCTTCCGTGGCGCAGGACGATACCGGGGTCGAGCTCTCGTTCCTGAAGGGCTCGAATGGCGCCGGGATGCCGCCCGCGCGCGGCGATGTCGTGATCGCATGCGACGGCGTGAACTCCGCGATCCGCCGCCAGTTCTATCCGCGCGAAAAGCTCGCCTTCACGGGCATCAATACCTGGCGCGGCGTCACGCGCTCGAAGCCCATCTTCGACGGCCGCAGCTACCTGCGCATCGGGACTGTCGATACCGGGAAGATCGTGATCTACCCGATCGCCGACCGCGTGGATGCCGAAGGCCGCCAGCTCATCAACTGGACCACCGAGAAGCGCCAGCCGGGCGAGCCGATGAACGACTGGAACAAGCCGGGCCGTGCGGAGGATTTTCTTTCGATCTACGAGGACTGGCGATTCGACTTCCTCGACGTGCCGCGGTTGATCCGCGACGCCGACATGGTCTTCGAGTACCCGATGGTGGACAAGGATCCCGTCGATCGCTGGACGTTCGGCCGCGTGACGTTCATGGGCGACGCGGCTCACCCGATGTACCCGCGCGGCTCCAACGGCGCGGCGCAGGCGCTCATCGACGCCCGCACGCTCGCGGACCTGCTGGCCGCCCGGCGCGACCCGCGCGAGGCGCTCGCCGAATACGAGAAGGCGCGGCTGGAAGCAACTTCGCGCGTCGTGCGCACCAACCGCGAGCAACCTCCCGACTTCATCCTCATGAAGGTGGAGGAGCTCACGGGCGGCAAGCGCTTCGGCCACATCGACGACGTGATCAGCCAGGACGAGCTGCGCGCGCTCTCCGAGAGCTACAAGAAGGTGGCGGGGTTCAGCCTGCGCGGCGGGTAGACTTTCGGCTGGGAGACACGGAGAGGGCAATGGCCAGGATCGACAAGAAGCTTCGCGACGCGTTGGGCGGGATATCGGGAATCCTCGTGACGCCCTTCGATGACCAGGATCGCCTGGCGCCCAGGCGGCTCGAGCCCATCGTAGAGCGCGCGATCGCCGCCGGCGTCCACGCGCTGGTCGCCAACGGGAACACGGGCGAGTTCTACGGGCTCACCCTCGCCGAGGCCGAGAAGATGGTTCATGCGGTGGCCGAGCAGATGAACGGGCGAGGGGTGCTCATCGGCGGTGTCGGGCGCAGTGTCCACGACGCCTGTGCGCTCGCTCGCGCCTCGAAAGCCGCGGGGGCTTCCGCACTCATGGTCCACCAGCCGCCGGACCCGTTCGTCTCGCCGCGCGGCGTGATCGCCTACGTCGAGCGCATCGCGGAAGCGGGTGGGGGACTTCCGCTCATGCTCTACTTGCGGAACGACGGGATCGGCCTGGACGCGATCGAGAATCTCTGCCGCGTGCCCGGCGTGGCCGGCGTGAAATGGGCGTGCCCCACGCCGATGCGCCTTGCCGAGGCGATCCGGCGCTGCGACCCGGGGATCGCCTGGGTCGACGGCCTCGCGGAGCCGTGGGCTCCGCCGTTCTTCGCGGTGGGCGCGCGCGGCTTCACCTCCGGGCTCATCAACGTCTGGCCCGAGCACTCGGTGGCGATCCATCGCGCGCTCGAGAAGAACGATTTCGCGAAGGCGCGCGAGCTGATCGGCGTGATGGCGGGCTTCGAGGAGCTGAGGGCCGAGGAGCAGAACGGCACCAACGTCACTGTCGTGAAGGCCGCGCTGCGGCTCCTGGGCGAGGATTGCGGCGCGACTCGCCCGCCGTCGGCCTGGCCGCTCACCGAGAAGCAGCTCGCCGGGTTGCGCCGGCAACTCCAGGCGTGGGGCCTCGCGGCCCGTTCCCCGGCGCTGGAGGCGCGATGAAGCGCCGCGACAAGGCGAGCCTTCGCAGCGCCCGCTGGTTCGCGCCCGACGACCTGCGTTCCTTCGGCCATCGCTCGCGCATGATGCAGATGGGTTACGCGCCCGAGGATTACCTCGATCGCCCGGTCATCGCGATCCTCAACACGTGGTCGGACCTCCAGCCTTGCCACATCCATTTCAAGGAGCGCGTCCAGGATGTGAAGCGCGGCATCACGCAGGCGGGAGGTTTCCCGGTCGAGCTGCCGGCGCTCTCGCTCGCCGAGATGTACGTGAAGCCCACCACGATGATGTACCGCAACATGCTCGCCATGGACGCCGAGGAGCTGCTGCGCTCGCACCCGGTCGACGGCGTGGTGCTGATGGGCGGATGCGACAAGACCGGCCCGGCGCTCCTCATGGGCGCCACCAGCATGGACATCCCCGCGATCTTCGTGCCGGCGGGGCCGATGCTGCGCGGCAACTACAAGGGCGCGGTGCTCGGTTCCGGATCGGACTCGTGGAAGTACTGGGACGAGCGGCGCGCCGGGAAGATCACGAAGGAGGACTGGCTGGGCGTAGAAGGCGGCATCGCACGCAGCCACGGAACATGCATGACCATGGGCACCGCGAGCACGATGACGGCGATCATCGAGGCGATCGGCATGAGCCTTCCGGGCGCTTCGTCGATTCCCGCGGACGACTCCAACCACGTGCGCATGGCCTCCGAGTCGGGCCGCAGGATCGTCGACATGGTGTGGGAGGACCTCACCCCGTCGAAGATCCAGACGCGCGCGGCTTACGAGAACGCGATCACGGTCGCGATGGCGATGGGCTGCTCGACCAACGCGATCATCCACCTCATCGCCATGGCGCGGCGCGCCGGCCGCGACATCGGCCTGGACGACTTCGAGAAGGCGAGCCGCGACGTGCCGGTGATCGCCAACATCCGCCCGAGCGGCGACAAGTACCTGATGGAGGATTTCTTCTACGCCGGGGGCCTGCGCGGCCTCATGGGGCGGCTGCGCGAAAAGCTCCACCTCGATGCGCCCACGGTCACCGGCCGTACGCTGGGCGAGAACATCGCGGATGCCGAGGTGTACAACGACGACGTCATCCGAACGATGGACAACGCGCTCTACCGGGAGGGTGCGCTCGCGGTGCTGAAGGGCAACCTCGCCCCCGACGGCTGCGTGATCAAGCCGAGCGCCTGCGAGCCGCGCTTCTTCAAGCACACCGGCCCCGCGCTCGTGTTCGACGACTATCCCTCGATGAAGGCCGCCGTCGAGGACGAGAGCCTCGACGTCACCGCCGACCATATCCTGGTATTGCGCAACGCCGGCCCGCAGGGCGGCCCGGGCATGCCCGAGTGGGGAATGCTCCCGATCCCCAGGAAGCTCGTGAAGCAGGGCGTTCGCGACATGCTGCGGATCTCGGATTCGCGAATGAGCGGAACGAGCTACGGAGCCTGCATCCTGCACGTGGCGCCGGAATCCTTCGTCGGCGGCCCGCTCGCCCTCGTGAAGACCGGCGACCTGATCTCCGTGGACATCGCCGCGCGCGCCATTCGCCTCGAGGTTCCCGATGCGGAGCTCGCCCGGCGCAAGGCCGGATGGCGCCCGCCGCCGCGGCACTTCGAGCGCGGCTACGGTTACGTCTTCACGCGGCACATCCAGCAGGCGAACGAAGGGTGCGACTTCGATTTCCTGAAAACCGACTTCGGCGCTCCGGTGCCGGAGCACAAGATCTACTAGGGGAATTCCATGGGCGCACTCAGCGCGGCGACGCGCGAGAAGCTGAAGAACGTGAGCACCGCGACACTCACCAGCATCCTGTTCAAGCGCGGGCTTCGCAACCAGTTCATCCAGGACGTGCATCCCCTGAACCGCGCCGCGGGCAACATGGTGGGGGAGGCGTTCACGCTGCGCTACATCCCGGCGCGCGAGGACCTGAACCCCATGACCGTGTTCCGCGACCCCGCGCATCCGCAGCGCAAGGCCGTCGAGGAGTGCCCACCCGGCGCGGTCTTCGTGATCGACAGCCGCAAGGACGCGCGGGCCGCCTCCGCGGGCTCGATCCTCCTCTCGCGACTCATGGTGCGGGGATGCGCGGGAGTCGTCACCGACGGGGGCTTTCGCGATGCCGAGGAGATCGCGAAGCTCGACATGCCGGCCTATCACCACCGTCCGGCGGCGCCGACCAACCTCACGGTGCACCAGGCGATGGACATCAACGTCCCCATCGGCTGCGGCGACGCGCCCGTGTTCCCCGGCGACGTGATCGTGGGCGACGGCGATGGGGTTGTCGTCATTCCCGCGCATCTCGCCGACGAGGTCGCCGCGGAAGGCGTCGAGATGACCGCGTTCGAGGACTTCGTGACGGAGCAGGTGATGAACGGCCGGTCGATCGTCGGCCTCTATCCCGCGACGAAGGACGAGACCCTTTCCGATTTCGCGGCCTGGCGCAGGAAGACCGGCCGGTGACCCGCATTACAATGAACGTTCCCGTTCCCCAGCCACAAGGCATCCGATGAAGATTCGCGCGGCGGTCCTCAACGCGATGGGCGCGACCGTGCCCTACTCGAAGTCGCGGCCCCTCTCGATCGAGGAGCTCGACCTGCGGCCTCCCGGCCCGGGCGAGATCCTGGTGAAGATGGGCGCCGCGGGCCTTTGCCACTCGGACCTCTCGGTGATCAACGGCGACCGGCCGCGCCCGACACCGATGGCCCTCGGCCACGAAGCGGCCGGCATCGTCGAAGAGCTCGGGCCCGGCGTAAGCGACCTCAAGAAGGGCGACCACGTGGTGCTCGTCTTCATCCCGAGCTGCGGGCATTGCAACCCGTGCGCCGAGGGGCGGCCCGCGCTCTGCGAGCCCGGCGCCGCGGCCAACACGGCCGGGAAGCTCCTTTCCGGCGAAGGGCGACTCTTCCGCAACGACGGCTCGCCGGTGTTCCACCACATGGGGTGCTCGGCCTTCGCCGATCATGCGGTGGTCTCGCGGCACTCCGTGGTGAAGGTCGATCGCGATCTCCCGCTCGAGGAGGCGGCGCTCTTCGGCTGCGCGGTGCTCACCGGCGTGGGTGCCGTCGTCAACACGGGCCAGGTTCGCGCGGGCTCGTCGGTGGCCGTCGTGGGCCTGGGCGGAGTGGGGCTCGCCTCGATCCTGGGCGCCGTCGCATCGGGGGCGCGCTACGTGGTGGCCGTGGACGTTTCCGAGGAGAAGCTCAAGCTCGCGAAGGAGCTGGGCGCGACGCACGCGTTCAACGCGACCCACGACGGCCTCGTGGACCAGGTGAAGGCCGCGACCAGGGGCGGCGTCGACTATTCGGTGGAGATGGCGGGCTCGACACGCGCCTTCGAGACGGCGTATCGCATCACCCGCCGCGGAGGCACGACCATCACCGCGGGGCTGCCTCCTCCGACCGCGACGTGGGCCATGCCTTCGACCAACCTCGTCGCCGAGGAACGCACCATCAAGGGCAGCTACATCGGCACCTGCGTTCCGTCGCGGGACCTGCCGCGCTTCATCGACCTCTACAAGCAGGGCAAGCTTCCCGTGAACCGGCTGATGACGCACAAGCTGAAGCTCGACGAGATCAACGAAGGCTTCGAGCGATTACACGAGGGCAAGGCCGTGAGGCAGGTGATCACGTTCTGATCGCCGTACGATCGCAATGCCCGGGTGGTGAAATTGGTAGACACAGGGGACTTAAAATCCCCTGGCCGAAAGGCCGTGTCGGTTCGAGTCCGGCCCCGGGCACCAGATGGCTGCCGCGCCGAATTCCGGCGCTTCCGGATTGACGCATGAATATACCTTCCGATCTTTCCCCCTTCTGGAACGCCTTCGTCAGGTCCACCCGCGACGTCGAGGAAACGCGCTTCTACGAAGCGTTTTCCTTCGGGGACAGCGAAGAGCTGGCGAACGAGCTCGCTGCGCTGGTGCTGCGGGGCGTCAAGCGCGCAACGGCGGGCGCGCTTTGGTCATTCGAGGCGGAAGGGAAGCGCTTGCCGGCACCCGGCGACCTCAGCATCGTCACAAGCGGGTCGGGAGAGCCGCTCTGCATCATCGAGACCCGGAGTGTCGACGTGCTGCCCTTCGCGGAAGTCGGCGCCGAATTCGCCGCCACCGAAGGCGAGGGGGATGGGTCCCTGTCGTACTGGCAGGCGGCGCATAGGCAATACTTCACCCGCGAGTGCGCGAGGGCGGGCCGCCAGTTCGCGGAGGACATGCTCGTCGTCTGCGAGCGGTTCAGCGTCGTGTACCGTCAACCGTTCCGGGATCCCATGCCATCACCAAATGCAAGAAGCGCATCCTGCACCTGTGGCCAGCTCACCGCGGAGGTCTCCGAGGAGCCGATCCGGGTTTCCATCTGCCATTGCCTCGCCTGCCAGCGCCGCACCGGGGGCGTATTCGCCACCCAAGCGAGATTTCGCCGCGAGGCGGTCACTGTGAGCGGCCAATCGACGAGCTACGTGCGCGTAGGCGATTCCGGGGGCCGCGCTACATTTCACTTCTGCCCGACATGTGGCGACACGGTTTACTACAACAGCGGCAAGGCCGGGGAGTTCACCGCCATACCCGTCGGTGCGTTCGCCGATCCGGGTTTTCCCCAGCCGACAATTTCCGTATACGAGGAGCGGAAGCACCC
>Ga0134125_10005053_pt1 | contig 15015 bp, 9 predicted proteins | sample KB31751_FD_96464 | JGI IMG/M metagenome (GOLD analysis project Ga0134125, IMG submission 96464) | Terrestrial soil microbial communities with excess Nitrogen fertilizer from Kellogg Biological Station, Michigan, USA - KB3-175-1 | ecosystem: Environmental > Terrestrial > Soil > Unclassified ... | reverse complement strand
TGCAGCCAGATGATGAACGTCGCCTGCCATGTGTGGTCCAACCCCCGCAACGGCCGAGAGTGTAACCCGTAGTTTGCGGAGAGGTCATCCTGCGTTTTGCGCGCCAGACGGCGCCGCGACTTTATGCACCCACCGGTTCATCAATTGTTAGCAAAATGTAATATCGTGGCGTACAATGACACCCAAAGACGGTGCGGTTTCCCGCGCCGCTCGGGCTGATGGAAAAACGGTTTTCGGAACACGGGAATGCGTCGATTGCTTGCCAGCGCAGTGCTCACCGGCTTGGCCTTGGCCACGCCGGCGTGGGCGTTGGCGCAGACCGCACCGATGCCGGTGATCCCTGCGATTAAACCGGCGCATCCGGGCAAAGCCGCTGCCAACGCTCCGCTATGGCAGCGCGACGGCAACAAGGTTTCCGTGACTGCAAGCGGCCATGCGGGCAGCACCGTTCCGACCGCAGCCGCGGCGGCGCCGCTCGATGGCCAGGCCCATTCCGCCGGTGCGGGGGTGCAGCTCACCACCAAGCCCGGCATCACCGCGCACGTCAACCTCAACGAGACCCGCTGGACGCCACTCGCGCCCGCCTGCGCGCCCGGGACGACCAATTGCCTGGGCATCGCGCCGGTAGATGGTGTACAGCGCGGCGAAGTCGGAGCGGGCTACGCGGGACACGGCGTCAAGCTCGACCTGTCGATCGGGCAGGCGCAGAGCGAGCCCGGCGTCGCGCGTGCGCGCAGCGCGCCGCTGCCGCGGGTGCTGCCGGCCGAAGGCGGCGCCGACGTGGCGGCACCACTGTGGTTCCGCAACAGCACCGCCACCAGCCTCAATGCGCGTGGCCAGGTGAGCTTGGCGCCTGATACCAACCTCGACCTTGGCGCGAGCGTCGGCCACGTGAAGTTCTTGCCGGGTTCCGGTGTCGCCGCCGATGACGCGCTCGACCAGACCACCCTCAGCCTCGGCATCCAGCACGGCGCCGTGCGCGGCGCGATCGTCGGTCACATGCTCGAACCCGACGTGCCCGGCACGACCCTGGGCCAAACCCAGCGCTGGAGCGGCGTGGACCTGGGCATCAGCGTCCGCCTGCCGTGGCGTGGCGAACTGAACTTCGGCGCCCAGAACGTGTGGTCGTCCGGCCGCGCGCCGCTGCTGTTCGGCCCCGGGGGCACCGCCCCGGATCAAGGCCGCGTGCCGTACGTGCAGTACCACCAGACTCTTTGATCGGAAGATCGGGACCGCACATTACTGCGGCCCAGCAACAGCTGCGCGCTGCCCAAGTTGGGAAGCAGAGCGTTCGTTCCGCGCTCGTGAGCGCGAGCTGAGTTCTTGCGGCGGCCCAGACCTTACGCTCTCGGCATTCTCGTTTCCCCTGAACGCAGACTGACCGGAGCGGGTCTCGTTAACACTGTTTTTACGAAATGCGGTACGATCGCCCCTGTCGGCGTCCGGCCATATTCAGTAGCCGACGTTGATGAACCGAGGAGGGCGGATTTCAAGCCGAGCGGATAACCCAGTTGCCGTTCCGTATTCCTGACAAGGCGCATGTCCGGGGTCGCCATGTAATGTGGGGATTCCCTACGGGTTAGAAAGTTGTTAGCATGCGGCCTGCCGAGGGTTCCAAATGAGGCCTCGTCGGCGTTTTGACGGGGACCTTTCCCGAAACTGTTTCATACATCTACAAACGTTTGGAGAGTGCAATGAGACTCGACCGCAGTGAGCTGTCAAAGGCCGTGCAGACGGCCCTTTCGCTGGGTGCCGTTGCTGCCGTGGGTGTCACCGGTACTGCCTTTGCGCAGAACGCGACCACGACGCAGAATGGCCAGAATCAACCGCAAACCCTGCAGACCATCGTGGTCACGGGTTCGCACATCCGCCGCGTGGACCTGGAGACGGCCAACCCCGTTACGGTGGTCAGTAATGCGGAAATCAAGAACAGTGGTGCACTGACCTTGGGTGACTTGGTCCAGTCGTTGCCGCAGATCACTGGTTCGCCGCAGAATCCGCGCGTCAACAACGGCGGCGGTACGGGCGCGTCCGGTGCCAACCTGCGTGGCTTGGGCAGCAGTCGTACCCTGATCCTGGTCGATGGCCAGCGCCTGCTGAACCAGGACCTCAACATCATTCCGGCCGAACTGGTCGAACGCGTTGAAGTGCTGAACGATGGCGGCGCCGTGACGTACGGTTCCGACGCGATCGGCGGCGTCATCAACTTCATCCTGAAGAAGAACTATCAGGGTGCGGAGTTCTCGCTCAATTACGGTATCTCCGATCACGATGACGGCGAGCGCAAGGGCGCCAGCTTCATCTTCGGCCAGACTTCGGACAAGGGCAGCATCCTTGCGGGGGTCGACTACAACAAGCAGGACGGCATCTTGTCCGCGGCGCGCGACTATTCGAAGTACGCGTTGTACCGTTACTACGGCACCATCTATGCGTTCGGTTCAAGCCGCAACCCGATGGGCCGTGCTTACCTGTCGAGCACGGTAGGCGTGTTCAACCCAGCCGATCCCACCAATCCTGCGGGTACGCCGACCACGTTCAACGCGCCCAACGGCGATGCTTCGTGCGGCAGCGTCACCTTGAATAATGGTGGCGACAGCAGCAATACCGGGGATTATCATTGCTACAGCGGTGCTGATTCCTACAATTACCAGCTGCTCAACTTCGACCTGACCCCTCAGGAACGCACCAACGCGTTCTTCAAGGGCGACTACCAGGTGAGCGATAACATCCAGGTCTACGCGAACTTCTTCCACAACAAGACCACTTCATCGTCGGCCTTGGCACCGTTGCCGTTCGACGCCAATAGCGACGGCGTGACCATCTCGCAGTACAGCATGTACAACCCGTTCGGGGTGGATTTCGGGCCGCCGCAAAACAATCCGACCTACAACGCCGCCAACGCCGACGGCAATCCCAACGAAACCGAGATGGTTCAGTACAACTATCTGACCCGTTGGACGGGCGTTGGCCAGCGTCTGGGCCAGAACACCAGCACGACCGACCAAGGGACCATCGGTGTGCGTGGCAATATCGGCCAGACGTCGTGGAACTGGGACGCGAACTTCGTGTACGGCCATTTCAGCCAGCAGACCCACACGGTCGGCGACCTGATTTACAACGCCAATTTCAGGGCTGCCTTGGGTCCGTCGATGATGGTGAATGGTGTGCCGACCTGCGTGGCCACGCCGAACGATCCGACCACGGCGATTGCGGGCTGCGTGCCGCTGAACATTTTCAATGTCAACGATCCTGCTGCGCTCGCGGTCGAGCAATCGTATCTGGCCACGCTTTTTGCCAATAATCTGACTACGCGGCGCCAGTTCTCGGTAGGTGCCAACGGCACCTTGTTCAGCCTGCCAGCCGGTGACGTGCAGTTGGCCGTGGGCGGGGATTACCGCAAGGAATACGCACACAACATCATCGACTACCTCGCCATCGCCGATCCAACCACCGGCACCTGCTCTGCCCCGCAGTCGGCCTGCGGTTCACCCTTGCAGGGCGGCTTCAACGTCAAGGAAGCGTATGCGGAGTTGTACATCCCGATCCTGAAGGACATGCCGTTCGCGCACGCCCTGAACGTGGATCTGGGCGAACGCTATTCCAAGTACTCGGATGTGGGTAGCACCAGCAACTGGAAGGTCTCGGTTGAATGGCGTCCGATCGACGACCTGCTGCTTCGCGGGACCGTGCAGGAGGTATTCCGTGCGCCGACCCTGACCGACCTGTATCGTGGGGCGTCGGGCAGTGCACCCCCGTTTAATGACCCCTGCATCGGCCTCAGCGCCGCCGAGCTCGCGGCACATTCCAACGCGTGTATGAACGTGCCGCCGAATGCTACCTTCCAGTCCTTGCAGAATGGTCTGTCGCAGACGACCGGCGTCACTTCAGGTTCAGTGGCTGCGGGCGTTCAGTTGCAGCCCGAGCAGGGCAAGTCGTTCGACTGGGGTGCGGTGTATTCGCCGCACTTCGTCCCCGGCTTGACCTTGAATGCGGACCTCTGGCGCATCTACCTGAACGACACCATCGCCGGCGGCATTTCCTCGGCGCCGACCATTGCCGGCGTGTGCTTCGCCGACAACACCAGCCCGTTGTGCGACCTGATCCACCGTCGCGCCAACGGCCAGGTGGCCTACATTTCGCAGCCGAGATTCAACCTGGGCCGACTTGATACCAAGGGTGTCGACTTCGGTGCGACCTACCGCATTCCGCAGGTCGGCTGGCTGCCGGGTCAATTCACCCTCGGGGTGTTGGGTACGTACCTTTCCCAGTACAACCAGACGACAGCCCCGGGCATCCCGGGCGCGCAGGTCTATCACGTGGCCGGCCACTACTACAACGGCACCGGATCGTATCCGCGTGTACGTGGACAGGTGACGTTGAACTGGCAGGATGGTCCGTGGAATGCCTCTTGGCGCACCCAGTACATCGGAAGCGAGACCGCCGGCAGCTGGAATCCCGCGGAAAACCAGAATGGCGAGAGTGGCGCGATGTTGTACGCATTCCGCATCCCAACGGTCGTGTACAACTATGCACAGGTGAGTTACGACGTCCAACCGATCAACACCACGCTTTCTTTCGGTGTGGACAACGTGTTCGACAAGCAGCCGCCGATCTTCACGCAGTCGATCGTGCTCAATGCGGATACCGACGTGAATACGTATGACACGATCGGGCGCTTCTACTGGGCCCGCGCCACCGTCAAGTTCTGATCGATACCGATCAATACGCGACATTCAAAGCCGTGCGGTGCAAACCGCGCGGCTTTTTTTATTTGCCTATCACCTATTCGGACGGCACAAGCCTTTCAGCCTGGAATCACGTCGAAAGCAATCGTCAGCCGATGATCACCATCGGCGCCGGAAAAAGGCACGGTGCCGTGCCAGAACCACGAAGGAAACAGCACCAGCAAGCCGGGTTCAGGACGCACGAAATACTCCGGCGGCATGGGAGGGCTGGTCGGGAATGCGGGCTCTCCAAATTGCAGCCATCCCTCTCCACCGCGCGAATTCACCGCCGAGGGGAGGTGGATGTAGCAGGCGGACGAAAGCCAGCCTTCAGGGTGCAAATGATTGAAGTGATAGCCGTTCGGGTGCAGCCGCACGGACCAGATGCCGTTGAGTTGATACTGCCCGGTATTGCGCTGCCGCAATGGATCACTGCCGTGACCGATGGCTTGCATGTAGCGCCTGATCGGTCCATCGATGGCTTGCGCGAATGCCCGGACGGCAGGATGGTCCGCGTGTTTCAATACCAAGTCTGCCTGGGTGCCATGGCGCAAGGACTGTCCAATCGGGTGCGTGCGAAGCGCATGCAGTTCGAGCAGTCCGCGTGACAAGTCGCCTAGGTAGGCATCCAGGTTCGGCCATCCGTCCGGCGTATCAATCATCCCGGGCTTGACGAATTGGCCGTAATCATAAAGGTCGTGGTAACGCTGATCACCCAGCATTCGCCACGCGGTGGCACGGAGCGCCAGCGCCAACCCATCGAAATGGTTGATGGCCAGCAGTCGGCCGGCGAGCGCCTCGGCTTCCGCGGCGTGGCCTGTAGCCAGCAAGGCATTGCCATAGGCGCAGAGCATGGACGGATCGACAGGGCCAAGTTGCAGCGCCCTTTTGGCACATTGAAGTGCCTTGCCGGCGTCGCACTTGATGGCGATCTGGGAAGCCGCGACGTGCAACGCGGGATTTGCATCGTCCCGGGCGATCGCCGAACCCAGCTCTGCCATGGCGGCAGCGGTATTACCGGAAGCTTCAAGCAGCTTGGCTTTCAGAAGCCTCAATGGAGCAAGGGAAGGGTAAATGCGCAGGGAAGCGTCGATCTCGTCGGACACCATCTTCGCATTCCCGGTACGCATCCACAGCGTTTCGGCCAGGTTGACGTGGGCCTGCAGGTAACCCGGATGCAAGCGGATCGCGTTGCGAAATTCGGACTCGGCTTCTTCGTAACGCTGTTGTGCGAGCAGGGAGCGCGCGAGCACGAAGCGGGTTTGCGCGTTGTCGTAGCCGTGTGCTGCCGCGCGGTTGACCGCTGCTTCCGCAGCGGCATACTGCCCGTCGTCGGCCAGCGCGGCGGCCAGGCCGAGCCAAGCCGAGCCGCTGGCCGGATTGGAAATCACCGCCTGTTGAAAGACCGGGATGGCGAGTTGATGATCGCCGGTCGCAAGCAGCGATTGCGCGCGCAGCAGCAGCAAAGCCGGTGTTGCCGCGTTCTGGCTAATGCAAGCATCGATCAGGTCGAGCGCATCATGGACCTGATTTCGGGATAGCAAAGCCGTTGCAAGTTTCGTTGCAATGAGGGCGTTGCCCGGATCACAGCTCAACGCCCGTCGAAACACGGCTTCCGCGTCGGCGCTGCGCTCCTGGGTTTCGAGAACTTCGCCGAGCAGCGCCAGCGAAGATGCGGTTTCGCCCTCAAGGCTGATGAACTTGCGGATTGCCTGTTCGGCGCCGACGGGATCACCCAGTTTCAGTCGAACACTCGTGAGCAACCAGTATGCTCGCGAGAGCGCGGGATTATCGCGGGCGACGCGTTCAAGCACGACTCGCGCTTGGGCGAACTGCCCAGCTTGGATCAGGTGGGTTGCCGTTGCAAGTGATGGCATGGTGGCTGGCAGCAATGACCGTTCCCAAGACGCGACATGCACCGCACAGGCGATAGTGTGCAGGATATTGCCAGCATTGGGCGAAAATTCGCGCAGATATCCTGGCTACAGAGCGGCAATGTCATGCCGCCTGTATAGTTTGCCGACCAGAACCAACGAGCAAGCGGCAACAATGCGAGACAATCCCGCGCGGTCCATTGCGGATATCGTCGCAACGGCCGAACACGGTGAGTTTGCGATGGCCGAACAGGAAGCCCGCGCCTATCTCGGCCGGCAGCCGGATGATGAATTGGCATGGAGTGTTCTCGGCTTCAGCCTGCTGCAGCAGGGGCGAGCGCGGGAAGCGGCCGCGGCATACGAAGAAGCGAGCAGGAAGTTCCCCGGCAATCCGTTGCACTGGAACAATCTCGGTACGGCTCGCCGCCAGAGCGGGCGCCTTCGTGAAGCCGAGGCGGCGTATGTCCGAGCCTTGCAGCTGCAGCCAGACAACTCACAATTCCACGCCAATCTCGGTCTACTGTATCTCGAATGGAAAAGGGTCCTGGCCGCGCGCGACCACCTGTGGCGAGCGTTCCAGCTTGATCCGACTGATTACGAAGCGCGCATCTTTGGCTCCCAGATGTGTCTCGAGTGTGGTGATGAGGATCGCGCCGAACAGATCCTGCAGGGATGGCAAGCGTGGGTGGACCACATCGATACCCCGTTGCGCGCCGATCTGGCGGGAATGCTGTTGAGGCTGGGGCGCAACGCCGAAGGCGAGGCGATGCTGCGCCGCTTGCTGGATGATGCGCGATGCGGTGACGCTGCGCGCGCACGGCTGGTGATGGCATTGGAACGTTTCAACCGGCTCGACGAAGCGCGCGAACTGCTTGGACAGTTGCCGGAACCGTCAGCTGTACACGACAGCGAGTTGCGTGCGGAGATCATCGAGGCACGCGCGGTCATTGCCGGGCGCGACAAGGACGTATCGCACGCACGCGTACTGCTGGAAAAATTGCTTGAAGAGCCCGGCGCCGAACGACGGGACACGATGGCTTGGTTCCTGCTGGCCAAGGTGTGCGACAAACAGGACGATACCGCGGCGTGCATGAAATACCTTGCGCTGGCACACGAGTCCCAGATGCGGGTCGCGGCGCAGTTCGTGCCCGAGTTGATCGAGCCAAGCGGCGACCCGATGAACATCACGAACTATCGAGTCGGAGGACAAGCGTTTCGGAACTGGAAACCCGTCGATGCGCCGTCGCTGGAGGAATCGCCGATCTTCGTTTTGGGATTTCCTCGATCGGGTACCACCATGCTGGAGCAGATGCTGGATGCGCACCCTGGCATGGCATCGATGGATGAACAGCCTTTTGTGCAGCGCGTGATCGAAAAAATGCAGGCGATCGGATTGCAATACCCGGAGCAACTCGGCGAAATGGATGCTGCACAATGCGCGATGCTGCGAGAAACCTATTGGCGCTCGGTGACACGGCTGGTGCAACTCCAGCCGGGGCAACGGCTGGTGGACAAGAATCCATTGACGATGCTGCGGTTGCCGTTGCTGGTGAGATTATTCCCCAATGCAAAAATCATCTTTGTCATCCGGCATCCTTGCGATGTGGTCTTCAGCAATTACCTGCAGCATTTCAACGCGCCAGCTTACATCGCCTTGTGTTCAACGCTGCCGCGGCTGGCCGCTGGCTATGCCGCTGCCATGCGTTTCTGGCTTGAACAGGTGGAAATCCTGAAACCTCAGGTATTCGAGTGGCGGTATGAGGATGTGGTCCACGATTTTGACCATCACGTCGGGTGGCTCGGTGAATTTCTGGAACTGTCCGATACGGCACCCCTGCGCCAGTTCAGCGAGCACGCGAAACGCAAGGGCTATATCGGCACTCCGAGCTACGCTCAAGTGGTGCAGCCGGTCTATGCAAGCTCGATCGGACGTTGGCAGCGCTACAGGGCGTATTTCGAGCCAATCCTGCATGAGTTGACACCCGCCATGCAGCACTGGGACTACCATGCCTGAGTTCGCCACGTCGGCAGCGAGCACTGCACTGAGGGACTACGTGCGCTGGTACGACGACGCGCTTCCCGCCGCGTTCTGCAAGAAGCTGATCAGTTCGTTTCAAGGCGCGGTTGATCACCATGTCAAGCGCGAGCGGGGCTGGCGTAAGGGACTCGACGCCAGTGCGTGGACCGAACTCGACATCACGCCGCTCGCCGATCAGGCCTTGCAGGGATTCTTCTACAGCAAGATCGACGAATACCTGGCGCGGTACAACGCGGATGTGAGGCTGGCCATACCCGTCCCGGCATCCCAGTTGTTGGCGCCGTTGCGGATCAAGCGCTACGAGCCCGGTACGGGTGAGGGCTTCCAGTTGCACTTCGATTCGATCGGAGAGGTGGCGAATCGCTATCTGGTTTGCCTCTGGTACCTCAATGATGTCGCGGAGGGTGGTGAAACCGAATTCAGCGGTCTCGGCATCAAGGTGCGGCCACGGGAGGGGCGGCTGCTGATGTTCCCACCCTACTGGATGTACCAACACGGGGGACTTCCCCCGGTCTCGGGTGACAAATACATTCTGTCGACCTATCTGCTGTTTCAGTCCGGCTGATCTGTGCCTTGGGCGGGTTCGCACGCCGGAAATCCCAGAAGCTCGGGCAGGAACCGGATGTAATTTTTCCAGCGATCGACCGATCTCGCGTAAATCGGCTGGCGCGCCTGCCACAGGCTTGCGGAGCTGATCTCGCCGGGCGTTGCAGGCAGGGCGAGCTGATCGGAGCTTTGTGGGGCAAGGCCAAGTGCTCCGGCAAGGTCGGCGATGACATGTGAAGGTGACGCCACGAGTTGTTCGTACTTGACTTCATGAATTGTATCCTGGTACCTCGTGCGCCACTGAGACATGAGCCGCGCGCAATCCTGCATGACGAAGGTCATGTCGGAGAAGTCGTAGGCATAGCCCTGCACGTCCTCTGAAAACGATTGCATCCAAAGCGAAAGGGCGTTATCGCGTGGATTGCGCGTGCAATGGACGATCCTTGCATTCGGAAACAACGCCAGGATCAAATCGATATAGCGAAGGTTGAGCGGTTGCTTGTCGATGAACCAGCGAGACGAGGGCGCGTCGTCTCGTCGCATGTGCGTGGCGTAAGTGACGGCGGCGTTTTGCAGCGTGGTGCCGTGTGGCTGGCCTCTCGGCGAGCCTTGCTCGGCCAATGTCGCCAGCCAAGGTGACTCACCACGATTGCACACCTGTGGAAAGTGCGCGAGAAGTTCCGCAACGAGCGTGGTTCCCGAGCGCGGCAAGCCCACGATGAAGATCGGATTGAAATCCGCCAGCGGCTCTGCCCTGTCGATCGGACCTGCATTCAGGCGTGCCTCTACTTCCATCCGCCAATTTTCGCGGGACCATTTGGTCGCAGCGTGGGCGAGCGCGTTGGCTTCACGCGAATAGCTTGCGGCGCGGGCATATTCACCGATGTCGTCGTAGGCCTTGGCAAAGGCGAAAAGCAAGCTGGAGCGCGCCTTCGCGCTCAAGTCACCGCGAGCAAGACAGTCGCGAAACAGCGCAAAATCAGGATGCTGTGCATCGTGGTAGCGCTGCATGAGCGCAAGGCCGAGGGGCATGTGCCATTCGCACGCCAAGGGCGCATCCATCGCACGCAGGTAGCGGGCTCTTGCTTGCGGGAAGTTGCCGAGCTGACTCTCCAGCATGCCCGCGTAGGCGTACAGGCGGAAGTCTTCGGGAGCTGCTGCCACGGCGAGTTCTGCGATCTCGGCCGCATCGCGCTTGCGGCCGCAATCATCGAGCAACTCGATCGCCTGGATCGCCAATTCGGGATCGGTGCGTGAACGCTGAAAATGGGTGCGCAACACTCTTGCGGCTGCCGCGCCTTTGCTTTGGTTCGCAAGCGTGCGAGCCAGAGTGAAAGCGTTACCGATCTCCTCCGGTCGCTCCGCAAACAGTTGCGTCAGCAAGGCTTCGCCCTCGGCTTCCCGCCCGGCCTGAATGCGAATGCCGGCCAGTATCCGTCGCAATGCGAAGGAACTCGGGTAATCCTTCAGGGCATCGCTGATCAAGGCTTCCGCACGCGCGAGTTCCCCCCGCAGCATCAATGCTTGCGCATGCTCCAGCCATTCCTGTTCCGGCTTTGCTTCCTGCATCAGCTAGGCCCGGAATGGCGGCAGGCCGAGTGCGGTGCGCAATGGGTCCAGCAAGGCGCCGTAGCGCGTCGCGCGCGCCGTATCGGAGCGCAGTTGCTGGCGAACCTGCATGGCGCTCGGCGTGTTCACGGCACGCTTGTTCTCGTAAAAACGCAAGCAGCTCTCCTCGAAAGGCAATCCGCAGAATTCCAGCAACGCGCGAATCGTCGCCTCCGGTTGGGCGACAAGGTCTTCGTATACGTGCTCATGGACATGGGCCGGATGCAACGCATGCCAGTGACGCACGCTTCGATCGAAGTCACGCCAGTACTCGGCGAGATCGGCGAACGTGCGTGCGTACTCATTGTTGTCGAGATGCTGGCGGTAACACGAAAAGCATGTCTCGAGCGGATCCCGTCGGCAGCAGATGATTTTGGCAGCGGGAAGCATCGCGCGTATCGCGCCAATGTAGTACCAGTTGGCGGGAAGCTTGTCGGTAAAGAACGGCTTGCGTTCGCGCCAGCGCTTTGTGCGCTGGAGGTAACGGTTCCCGAGGCGCTGCCAATCGTCCGGGCGCATCGCCTTGGCCCAGGTTGGATACGGCTGCCTGCGCCCATCGGATTCTTCCGTCAGGGTCATCGGGAGATCCGGGAGCTCGCCTGCGCCTTCCACTTCCGAGTGGGATGAGAGGATTTGTTCAACGAGCGTGGAACCGGAACGCGGCAAGCCGGTGATGAATATGGCGCTGTGGCCTGCCTCCGGGTCGGGGGATGGCGTGGGCGCTGGCGTGAAAGCGTCAAGGATCACCGAGGTGCCGGAATTGAATAGTTGCGCACTCCATGCCCGTCTGCGGCGCCCAATTGCATGGGCCGTTGCGAGCGCATCCAGCGCCTCCACATAGCGGCCCGCATCGTCCAGAGCTTTTGCGAGCGCCAGTCCTATTGCGATGCGATCACTGTCCTGTGCGTGGCTGTCGCGAAGCGCGTGCCGCATCCGCTCGATGTCTTCCGGTGCGAAAGAAATCGTCTTGAGATCGGCGAGCCCCCACCATGCCATCCCCGTCCACGGGCGTTCGGCGATGACGCGGCGATATTCCGCGGCGGCTTCATCGGCGCGGTTTTCCACCCGCAGCATGTCGCCGAGAAGAGCACGCGCCGGCATGTAATCGGGGTCGAGCGCCAGCGCGCGCCGAAGTGCATCCATGGCCTCGGTGCGGCGCATGCATCGCGTCAGCATCACCCCGAGGTTGAACCATGCAATGGCGAGGTCGGGTTGCAAAGAGCAAGCATGGCGCAGCGCGGCAATCGCGCCGTCGAAGTCGCTGGCCTGCCCCATGATTGCGCCCAGTGTATTGAAATAAAGAGGATCCTGCGGTCGTTGGACAATTGCACGCTTCATCGTTGCAATCGCGTTCGTGTAATCTCCGCGCAGGTTCTGGATTCCTGCGTGGAGCCGCAATACCTCCGGATGATCGGGGTAAGAAGCAAGCAACGGCGCGAGCCGCACGAGCGCAAGGTCTGCCCCGCCCGATTCGATCGCCTGCGCGGCGGACATCATCTGTTGTGCTGCCTGCGGACTCAGTCCCTGTAAACGTGAAACCATCGTCGGGGTCTCTCCCGGATTTCAGGTGCGCCAGATACCGACGGTCTGCCGCGGCTCAGGCACACGCCAGTTCGTCCGCGCACGCCGAGGCCACGATTCGCGGAATCAAAACAAGAGGTAGGTGGAAATCATGTACTTGTCGTTCGATCGCGGCGGAAGTCCGGCGTGCTGGAACATCCAGTATGGAGGGAACATCAACAGACGGCCCTGCCGTGCTTCTATGCGAAGCCCCAGATCGCAGAATTCAGTCTCGCCGCCTTCGAGCACATCGTTGAGATACCACAAAAACACCATGTAACGGTTCGAACAGTAATCGAGCGCGTCGAAGTGGGGCTGGAACTGGTCGCCCGCCGTGGCCATGTAGTGCTTTATGCGCAGGTTCTCGAGCCGGTTGCGCGCCGGAATGGGCAGCGTGAGGCGTACACGTTCGTTGTAGATCGCCAAGTACCGGAACACCTGCTCCCGGAAATATTGCTCAAACGCGGCGTCCGCTACCTTCGTGACGTTGAGCTCGGTCCATGCACTGTCTTCAAGTTGAGCCATTACGCCGCGTCCGCTGCGCGCGTGGTAACCGGAAAGATGATTGAAGGATTCAATCATCTTTCGGCAAAAATCTGCGTCCAGGGCGTTGTCGTAACACTGCACGTATGAGGCAATATCGCGGGCAGGATTGGCCATGGGCGGCATCTACGCGAGTTCCTGCAGGCGCGTATCGAAGTTCACGGCTGCAGTGGCCAATGCGGCCAGAGCGTCACGCTCCAATCGGGAAACTCCCGGGTTCCAGACCTCGATGGCCAAAGCGCGCGCTTCGGACTCGCCGGCGGCGGAAAATTCGAATTCGAAGCTCGGGTCGAAAGCCAGCAACTCGTTCGCACGCAAGTGGCGCAGCTCGCCGCCAACCAGAATTTGAAGCGGGGCGCTATCGCAAAAAGCAACCACGATCATGCAGAATGCATTGGTACGACCATGACGACGTGCCGTGTGGCCGCCTGGTTGCAGCCCTATGACCGAGGCTTCAGGCGCGTAGTTGGGGATGCGTACCAAGGGCGCCGCTTCCACGAGTTTGCACAACGCAGGCGCGTTGCCCTTGATCGGGTCGAAAAATATTCCGCGCTGATAGAGGGGTACGTGCTGCACGGGCATCGCAACAGTCTCGCTGCTGGCCGTTATCGATTCGAGGCTGAATGGCTGAACCTTGCGGGATTGGGCGAATGCCTTCTGGCAAGCGATTGCTTCGTGATCGAGCGCAGATACGCGCGCGGACCAGTCCGCGAGCCAATCAAACATTGTTGGATCGAGATAACAGTCAACGCCGAGACCCGGAAGATACATGAATGTCGGTTTTTGGCGCGGATCTTCGGGTGGCCTACCACCGTCCCGCAGATAAATCGCGAGGGCTGCTTCGATGCGCCCGAGACGCGCGGCGTCGATTCCGCGGCGGAAAGGTTCCAAAACGTGCTGGAACAGTTTTCGCCGTTCCGTTGCCGCGTATTGCATCGCATGTTGCACGAGCCGGCGCACGCCGGGTTCGGTGGTCGCATCGCTCAACCATTGACCCTTGGACTGTGCATCAATGATCGCACGGAAGTATTGCAGCAGCGCCTGTTCGGGGCGATCGTCCGATTCGAGCACATTGGCAAGAAAGAGTCGCGCTGTCGCATCACTGCCACGGCTCGATTCGATAATGCCTTCGAAGACGGAACGCGCCTCGTCCATGCGCCGGGCATTCCTGTAGGCAAGCCCCAACTCGAGCAGCACGCCGGTGTTGCTGCGGTCCGCCTGTGCGGCGCGGCTCAGAAGCGCAACCGCCTGACCTGGTTCGTTGCGCGAAAGCGCGGCATTGGCGAGAAAACGCAGGGCTTCAATGTTCTCGGGGTGCTCGGCCACGATTTGCTGGTACAAGTGCTCCGCTTCAAGCAGGCGTCCACGGCGAGCATGCGTACGCGCGATTTCCATCGCTCCGTTGGTCGATTCGAACGAAAACGGTTGATCAATTGGCATGGTGCAGGCGCGATTCCGCAATACTGTCAACGCACGATTCTATTACAAAGGGCACCCACGGCACGTAGGCTCACGTTGCCCCATCGCGCGCTTTGCCGGGCTGGCGGGCTTGATAACTGAAGTTCCATGTCACACGATGCCGTGGCAAAAAAACAGCGCGGCTTGCGCCGCGCCGTTTGGTGCAATGCCGGAAAACCGGATATCAATAGCGGTAATGATCCGCCTTGTACGGCCCTTCCACCGGCACGCCGAGGTAGTCGGCCTGGTCCTTGGTCATCTTGGTGAGCTTGACGCCAATTTGTTCAAGGTGCAGGCGCGCGACTTCTTCGTCCAGCTTCTTGGGCAGGCGGTAGACGGTCTTCTCGTACTCATCCTTGTTCGTCCACAGGTCGATCTGGGCGAGCGTCTGGTTGGAGAACGAGTTCGACATGACGAACGACGGATGGCCGTGCGCACAACCGAGGTTCACGAGGCGGCCTTCGGCCAGCAGGTAGATCGAGTTGCCGCTGTCGAAGGTGTAGAGGTCGACCTGCGGCTTGATGTTGAGGTGCTTGGCAGACTTCTGCAGACGATCGACCTGGATCTCGTTGTCGAAGTGGCCGATGTTGCAGACCAGCGCGTGGTTCTTCATGCGCTGCATGTGTTCCAGCGTGATCACGTCGCGGTTGCCGGTGGTGGTGAC